>Ga0315275_10005491_pt1 | contig 12031 bp, 8 predicted proteins | sample YL17G03_0_MG_FD_205557 | JGI IMG/M metagenome (GOLD analysis project Ga0315275, IMG submission 205557) | Sediment microbial communities from Yellowstone Lake, YNP, Wyoming, USA - YL17G03_0 | ecosystem: Environmental > Aquatic > Freshwater > Lake > Sediment | place: USA: Wyoming | collected... | reverse complement strand
GTATTGAGTAGCATTTACCATGCTTTGTCCTAGTCATTCCAAAACACATAGGGGTCGCGGAAGTCGCGGTTGAGATACTGGACGCCATCGGCGCGGAACCCGTGTTCGGGATGCTTCGTCCACTTCACCAAGTCGGTGCTGGTGGCGTGCATAACCCATTCGCGGCCTTGGGGATTGCGCGGGTTCCAGCCGGTGTAGTAGAGATGAAAGACGCCGTTCTTCTCGATTACGCAGCCGGTGAACATGTTCTCGCCGTCGGGCCCGTCGGCCGCGCCGTCGCTGGTCAGCGCCCTGGGCAGTTCCTTCCAATGGACGAGGTCCGTCGAGACGATGTGGTCCCAGGAGGTCTTACCCGCGCCCCATGTCAGATAGAAAACGTGGTACTGGCCGTTGTGGTAGAAGGGGATCGTATCGCCCATGTTGCCCACGGATGCACGAAAATGGAACGAGTCGGCGGCGCTTACCGTGGCGAACAGACTGGCGTTCATGCCGTCCAGTACGAGTTTGCCGTCTTCCACTTTGGCGCCGCCGGCCAGCTTGACCGCCTTGAATCGGCCGGTGCGATCTTCGGCCGCCTTGTCATCAAAGGTCCACCAAGCCCAGGGCATCGGTTCCGATGCTTCGTTGGGCTTCAAGGCCGTGACCTGCTCCGCTGAAAGCGCCCGGTCATAAATCCGCGCATCGTCAATGGCCCCGGCAAAATGTGCGTCGTCTCCCTGGTCAAGATGGCGCATGCCGATCACCACCGCGCTTTGCGGCCCAAACTCCTGGGGTGGGTTGCCCATGGTGTAGTGCGCATATTGCTGCCCGTTCCGATATACCGTGACCTGGCGGTCCTTGTAGGCGATGGCCACCTGAACGAAGGTCCTGCCATCGGCTGTTTCGTCGGGCCAGTTTCCCTGCTCCTTCAGAGTGCGGCAGAAGCCGTCGCTGCCCGGCATCCACTTCTTGGGCGTGATCTCTCCGAAAATGATTCCGTCGAAGTGCGACTGGCCGTCGTCAATCGTCAAGGCGCTGCCAGCCTGCTGTGTCAAGTTGGCCGGGGCGACCCAGACCACGAGCGTCTTGTCCCGCAAAGGCACGGGCGCCGCAACGGCGGTAGCGATGAAGAAGAAAGGGAGGGCTATCAGGCTGGCGATTCGTTTCATGGGGTTCCTGTGTTTCACACAAAGCCCGGCAAGTCAGCGAACCGCCGATCGACGTCCAGGACACGAACGTCGCGTCCGCGAAGATGCAGATGTCGGCCGAACATTGGCGCACACAGAAGGCACGGACGCTCAAAGAATACTAAAAGATTGGTCAAGGCATCCAGAGCTTCCTGATCGAAGAAGTACTGCTCCCGCTTATGTTGTTCGGTCAACCGGTTCACGGCATCTCCGCACGTTGGGCCTCAGCCAAGAGTGTATAGGGCCAGCGCGGGCTTATCAACGACAAACGAAACCGCGGCGACGAGGTTGCGGAGAAACATTCCGATGTTCTATCCTTCCGCACAAGGGTCGAAAGTGGGTCAGTGAGTGGGTCAGTCGCCACGTGGTCGTGACCTGTTGGCGAGTGCTCAGTGACTTTAGTCCACGCGCGCCAGCCATGCAGGAAACGGCCGTTTGGGCGGGACTGCTCTCGAAGAAAAAGTAGTTACTCTCGGCACTACTACCGCCAAGCGGCGGCATGAGACGACCCCTGTGTTGCGCCATCACCGGTGCGTCAGGTGGTCCAGGATCGCCCCGGTCAGGGCGGCATGCAGATCGTCTCGCCCTACGAGTTGCCAGTCGGGGACGTCTGGGCGTTAAGACGCTCTACATTGAGCCGGGCAGCCCGCAGGCCAACGGGTACATCGAGTCGTTCAACGGGAAGCTACGGGATGAACTTTTGAACCTCGAACTGTTCCTGAGTCTGGAGGAGGCGAAGTACGTGGCGGAACGGTGGAGACTGGATTACAATCACCACCGACCGCACAGCTCGTTGAACTGGATGACGCCGGCGGCGTTCGCGGCGTCGTGCCCGTCGGCGGTCGATGGGCACGGGTGTGTTCCTCCGGATTTGCTGGTAACGGAACGGCTTTTCGCTCAGGACGCACGCCAAGACGTGCAGTTGCTTGTCATCGTAGGTCACGCGGACTTCGGCGGCGAGTTTGGTGTAACCGCGCCGGTCGGGCCCCAGGCGTCCGGGTGGGTGGCACGGAAACGGCTGGCGGGTCGGGCGCGCCCGCTATTCCACGCCCGTTCCGTTGATCCACTTGACGACGTCGCACTGCCGCTGCACCTCGCACTCGACGGTGCAGGCGTCCGTGCGCCGCGCGCCGGGCTTCTCGGCGGCCGCGTCGGCGGCGGCCTCGGAATCCATTCGGATCGCCACTCGCATCGGCAGCGCCGGCTTGTACGGCACCGGCTTGGCGGCGCGCAGCTTCCGGACCGCCTCGGCCACTCTCTCCGCGGTCAACCGGCGGGCCTCCTGGGCATCGGGCCCCGTGCAGCGGTCCGGGTCTGTGGCGCGTTTCACGCATGCCGTCAGGGCGGCGGGGAACTGCGCCCGGACCTCCTCGCACATCGCCGCGTCGCCCTGGGCCAGGACGAGCGGAACGCCCCAATGGCCCGCGAAGCAGGCCTCGATGCCGATCTCGCCCACGCTTTGCCCGTTGATGCGGAAATCGGCCCACTCCGGCGTCCAGGTGTGAGGCAGGAAGGCGCGGGGCGTGCCGGCCTTGGCGTGATGGCCCATGAGCATGATCCCGTCCACGGTGGCGTCCAGTCCCGGCATCCAGCGGAACGACCGGCCGTCGCAGCCGCGGCTCTTGTCGAGATACGTGATGCGCGGGTCGGCGAGCATCTCCGGCAGGCGGATGTTCCCGCCGCCGCGATGGGTGTCGCAGACGATGAGGCGGTCTGCCCCGGCCCCGAGCGCCGCCTCGGCCGCGCTGTTGATGTCCGCGACGAGAAGCCGGCGGCCCTCCTCGGCGACCTCCAGCCTCACGCCCTTCTCCCAAAACCAGACCTGTTCCCGGGACAGGAGTCCGCTCACGCCCTCCATGTCCCAGTGCATGAAGATCGTCAGCCCGCGTTCCATGCGCCCTTCGCTTTCGCTTGCCGCCAGACGCTACTGAACGTCGATGACGAACCTCTGGGTGGCCTCGCCGACCCGCTCCGTGGTGGTGGACAGCACCTTCTCGTTGCCCCACGAGAGCGTCCTTTCGTCGAGTTTCCGCACCTCCCGGTCAATCGTGACGGTGACCGCGACTTGCACCTTGCCTGCCGCATCCGGGGTGCCGGAGAGGACGCCCGAGGCCTCGTCGATCTTGAGCCAGGCCGGCCCCTTCTCGAGTGTGAACCTGGGCTTCTCGATATCGAAGTAGCCGCTGACCTGCTCGTTGCCCTTCATCCGTGCGCTGAGGTCGCCGAGGGACCGGTTGGCGCACGCCTGGTAGCGATACCCGGCGCCGACCTTGGCGGCCGTCGCGGGCCTGCTGAAAAGGATGGGGCGGGGGCCGGTCGCGTAGTCGGACGGCCCGCTGCGCTTGCCGCGCTCGTCGACCGCCACAACGCGGTAATAGGTCTTGTTGGCGGCGGGCCAAGCGACGTCGGGCCCCATCACGGCCAGTTCCGTGGCTGTCGTCTCGGCGATGAAGTTCGCCGGGAACCACGGGTTCCAGGCCGCCATCTCCGTCTTCGTGACGCCCACGGTGCTCTGGAACCGCTCGTCGGCGATCGTGAAGCCCTTCTCGTCGCTGCCATAGACCCGGTACTTGGCCGGTGGTCGGCCTGCGGGATTGGCTTTCCAGCGCAGAACTCCCGTGCCCTTGGCGGCGCCGTAGTCGACCGTGACGTCCAGCGGATACGCCAGCCCGCGCGGCGTAAAGCTCCACGTCTTGCTCCAGGGCCCCCAGACGCCCTTGTCGTCCATCGCCCGCACCCGCCAGTAATAGCGCTCGCCGGGCGCGAGCAGGCCCGGCTGAAGCAGCGCGTATTGCGCCTTGACGCGGACCGTCTCCTTGCCTGTGCGCGCGTCCTTCTCCTTGATGGCATCGCCCGTCCGGGAGATGAGCTTGTAGAAGCTCATCGAGAGGGGCCACCGCATGTCGGCGCGGCGCGACAGCTCGAAGTGGTAGTCGCCGATGGCGTCTCCGTCCAGGTCCTTGGCCGCCGCCCACTGGAAGACGACGTCGGTGCCGTCGGCCTCGCCGGCGTCGGGCGGATAGACCGGCGCCGCCGGCGCCTCCGGCGGCTTCGAGGCCGACCGCTCCACCCACTCGTGCGTGATACGCACCTTGCGGCCCCCGGCGGACTGATCGCTGTACGTGAACGTGTTCTCGCCCACGACCATCTCTGGCATTGCCAGGGGGGCCATCTGCACGTCGTTGGCGATCGCCAGGCGGCGGAGGCGGGCGGCCCCCTCCAACTCGCACTTGAGCCTGTACTCGTAGCGGGCCGGCCCGACGATTGAGAAGAACTTATCCAGGCTATCCTTCGCGGGCTCCCAGGACTTGCCGTCGGCGGAGATGAAGAACCGGCCGTCCGTGCCCTCCGCTTCGAGCCGGCCACCCACGAAGACGTAAGGGCTCCGCATGGTCCAGACAATCGTGCCCTTCTTGCCCTCCTCTGCGGCCAGGCCGCCGGGGCCGGAGGTTATGTTCTCTACGGTGGTGGCCCCCTTGCGCCACGTCTCCTTGGTGAAGTCCGGGCGATACTCCCAGAGCCCGTTGTAGATCGTCTGCGGGTACGTGGGCATCGTCTGGAGCGCCCCGTGATACTTGACCGGATCGCATTGCCCCCAGCGCCAGACGATCGCCTCGCCGGGGCGCAGAACCATGCCCATCGTCGTATCGGCCTTGCCGGATCGCTCTCCCGTGACCGCTCCCTCATAGAAATACATCGCGGGCATCTCCTGGTCGGACCACCACGTGTCCGGCATGAGGATTCCCTTGGAGTGGGTGCGCTTAACGAGGTCATGGTCCCGGACGATGTCCTGTTCTCCGGCCACAGTCTCATTGTCCCGCAGGAGGTAGACGGAGTGCAGGTCGCCATCGTAGAAGTGCCAGCGGTTGCCGTAGAACGCCTGCGAGATACAGTGCCCGAGGGCCCGGGCCGGGGCCACCTTGAGGCCGGCCGCGCGCCACAGCGTCGCCAGGCTGATCGAGTCGTTGCCGCAGGTGTTGTACCCGTAGATGTTGAAGACCTTCACGGGGTCGCCGAGTTCGTTGTTGTCGCCGGGGGAATGGTGGCGATGCTGGATCTCCTGGAACCACAGCGCAGAGGCCTTCTCGGCGTCGGCCATGCCGGGCGTGACGGCCGCCGCAACGATCTCATCGACGGTGCGGAATCTGCCCTGGCTGCCCGTGAGCCACGGGTTGACGACGTCGCTGGCTCCCACGTTCTCCATCCGCACCGACCGGTTGGACTCCCAGGTCTGGAGAATCGCCCCTTCGCGCACGATGCCGCACCCCATGGGCGACCGGCAGTTCCGGCCGTCCATGGTGCCGCCCTGGACGACCTTGTAGACGTGCGGCCCCGCGGTGATCTCCTCAAGGTGGGACTTCGCCACGTCGGTGGGATGCGTGTCCGCCAGCCGAAACATCCCGGCGCCCTCCGCCCCGGCTGCCAGGAAGCAGATCATGACCGTAAACACGAAGAGTTTATGCATTGCCGTTGCCCCCGCTGCGTATCTTGTCCGCCGGCGAATCCTGTGCCGGGGCTTCGCATCCAGAATAGCGGTTCTCCGGTCGGTGGCCAATGAGATTCGGCAGCGGGGCGCCTCAACGCCATCCCCGCCCGAACGGCCCGGCTGTTGCCTCGGGACAGGCGGCGCGGTAGAAGCGTGCGGCCGGGACCTGGCGGGTCCCCGGCGGACCACTCGGGATCGTCCCTGCGGTTGCTGCCCGGCACGTTTCCGCAGGAGAGCAGTGTGGTTTGTTCCTCGTGCAGGCGTCGGCGGCGGTCGCTTGGGGCATTGCACCAACCACATCGAACTTGCCATCACGTTCGAGGCCCAGGTTCATTGGCCGCCACGTTGCTCGAGACAGCACGGGAGACCGAGGGCCAGCCCGCCTTCCTGAGGGACGGTTCTGAAACATCCTTCAAGCCGTCGCTGCCGGCACCGCCTCAGTGGGCGAACAACAGGTACTCGTCCTGGCCAATGCGGACCACCAGATGGCTGGTCCTCGATCCGGGCGGGCAGAGGGTCAGGTGCACGACGCTGGGCGAGAGTTCCGAGCTCTTGATATTGCGGATGAGCATCCGCCCGGCACAGTCGACCTGGCTGCCCGAGGCCATGCCCCCCTCGCCTTCCTGGGCCATGCAGCGGAAGAGGGCCGTCAGGGTGGCGTCGAGGCCGCCCCGCGCGAGCCTTCCCCTGCGGGCCAGCACGAGGAGAACCCGTCGGGCCTCGTCCTCCCGCACCGGCGGGAGGCTCGTGACAGCCACCCGGATGAGGTCGGGCCACAGGGCGGGCATCTCCGACCAGTCTTGCGGGGCCTTCTCAGCCCGTTGGATCGCCTCCCGGACGGCCTCGGCGGAAGGCCGCCGGGAGTCGACCCCCTCCTGGCACATCCTTGTCATCAACAAGTCTGCAATCCGTGAATAGCGCCGAACCGCCTCCTCGAGGTCCGAGCCCAGGGCGGGGGGCGGGACGAACGCGGGCCGGCGGCCCATCGCCGCCTCCGCGAGTTCCCCGGCGCCGGGCGGGGCTGGAGCGAGAGCGGCGGCGGACGCCTCCTGTTCCGGCATCGCATCGGGGGGCTCCGTGCGTTCCTGATCGGCCTCGTGGAGACAGCCGCCCACCATCGGGACCGGGGCCCCGGCAGTCGATCCCGTTGGCTCTGCCCGCGCGTCCGCAGGTTCGACGGCTTCCGGTTCTGCTTCTCCAAGGCTCTCGCCGGCAGGCGCCTTGGGCGGCGGAATGGCCGGCCCCCGCGGTTCCGTCGGAGCCGGTGCGACCTCGGCGGCCTCCCGATCTGCTTCCTGGAGTTCTTCGCGGCCGGCCGGCGTCGCGGGCGCGACGCCCGGCCCGAGTCCGCCCAGTTGCTCGATGGACTCTTGGCACTCATGCGGCGCGCGGCCCATGGCATGAGCCTGCTTCAGGACGGAGATCGCCCGTGGATCGCGGAGGCGTCCGAGGGCGATGGCCGCCGCGCGCCACCGCCGGCTGGCGTCGGACGATGCCTCGTCCGGCCGCAGGAGCTGACTCGTCAAGACGGGGATCGCCGCCTCGTGGCCCGTCTCGGCCAGCGCCTCCATCAAGAATCGCTCCGGCTGGCCGCCGAAGGAAGCGTTGGCTCCGGCCGAGCGGTTCTCGATCACGGTGGCCAGATACGACACGACCTGCGGGCTGGCCTGGGCCATCCGCACCAGTTCTCCGAGGAGGGCGCAGGCTTCCGTTCCCTGGCCCGAAGGTGCGGAATCGCGGCCGTGGGTGATCGCCCACGCGACGATTTCCCGGCACCGTGGCGGAACGGCCGTGCCAGCGGTTGACGCCGCCGGGAGGGTGAGGTGCGCCTTGCCGGGCGGCCGCTTTCCGTCGTTGGTTGGGGGTCTGACCATGTCTGGCCTCTCGATCTTCCGGGCGGACTGCTCTGGAAAGAAAGTCTAGCAATTCGTCTGCACGCCCACAACTCCCCAGCCGCTGCACGAAGCCGGTTGCGTTGTTGACTGAAGCGGACCAGCTGGCCGCCCTGGCATTGGGGAGGACCGGCGCCGCCGCCAAGCCGGCCCTGCCTGCGCTGGTCAACATCGGCCCTGCGGCGAAGGACGCGGTTCCGGCCCTTCTTCGTGCCACGGAGGACGGTGACGTGCCCTCGTGGCCCAACTGGTGTGAGATATGTACTGAGCATCTTAACCCGACGGAATACTCCCCGCAAGTCCAGGCTGAAGCCTCTGCCAGGAACGGCTGGGCGGGCTGCTCAGGCACTACTACCGCCGGGCGGCGTGAGTACGGCAAGCCCGGCATCCGGCTGGAACTGGCGGTCACGTTCGCGGCACGGGTTCATTGCCGCATGTCAACGAAGAACGGGTTGAACTTAAGCGGCTGGGCGCAGACGGCCCAGATTCCGGCGCTCGCGGCGGGTCTCTTCAGCCTGTCGTGCCATGGGCGGTCCTCCTGTCGGCCTACTGACCAGCGCCTACATCCACATGGGCGAGATTGGGGCGCGGTCGGCCGCGAGCCGCGTCACGTCAACGGCCTGCCGCTGCGCTGGGCCTCTGCCTGCGGCAAACGAGCGCCCAGGCGGTCCCCAGGGCCGCCAGCGCCAGCGTCCCCGGCTCCGGCGTGATCACGAAGGCCAGGTCCAGCGGCCTATCGACGGCCGGGTCGGTGAGTGGCGCCCAATTGGGCTCCACGGGGAGCATGGGGTTCCAGTTCGCCCAGACGGCGCTTGAGCCGAACGCGGCTTCGCCCGACGTCGTCCGCCCCCACGTGCCCCCGGTCGCCGTCACCTGGATGGCCAGCCAGTAGACGTTCCCCTTCACCGGCTGGAAGGGCGTCGTGAAGTCGTCCACGCTGTAGGCGAACCGGTTCCAGTGATCGGCCGACGCATACCCCTCGGTCATCGGGTCGAACCAGCCCTGGAGCGACGGCGGGCTGACGGGCGCGGCGTCGAACGTCGCCGTGTCCCACATCCAGAGCATCGCGCCCGGCTTGTGAAACGCCCCCTTCGCATCGTCGGCGTGGATGGTCAGGTGGATCGCCGTGATCGCGCCGGCCAGGTCGCCCTCCCACGCGCCCCAGAGGTGCACGCCGGTGATCGGCCCGCTCCGGGTGCACAGGAACTCGTCCGCCAGGATCCGCGGCGCGGTCGTCATCACGCCGTACCCGTCGGGGTCCGGCGTCTGCGCCCAGTGCATCACGTGCCCGTCGGCGGGGTCCCAGTCGGCCCGCGCCCCCGACGCAGGAACCAGCACGGACAGGCCGAGCAGCGCCAAGACACCTGCATATCTGGCAACCATGTGCTCCCCCTTTCACCGCCTCTGGCGGAAGGTTGCCTTGCCGAGCCCCGGGCCGCCCCGGCCCCGGCCGCACTCGCCCCCGGCGGCGTTACGCGCCCCGGCGGGCCGTCCGGCGCTGAAGGGCCAGGAGGGCCCCCAGCGCCATCAGCGTAAGGGCCGCCGGCTCGGGCGCCGGGCCGAGGGCGATCCCCCGCGGGCCGGCCAGGCCGTCCAGCACGATCTCCGCGTCGGAGCCATCCAGGTTGGCCCGGCGCAGGCTCCCGACCGTCCACACCAGCGTGGCGTCCGTCCAGTAGAGGTGGCCGCCGTCCAAATCCAGGGCAATTCCCACGGGGTAGGTGAGCCCCGTCACGATCGTCTCCAGGTCCGACCCGTCGAGGTCGCACCGCTTGATCATACCCGCGTAGATGCTGTCGATGTAGGGGTCGACGTAGCCCCAGTACAACTTGCCGGCCGACGCGTCCAGGGCGATGCCCGTCGTGGGGCCCGGCAGGTCCGTCACCAGGTCCTTGACCTCCGAGCCGTCCAGGCGGGCCCGCCGGATCGCGCCGCTCTTGGGGTCCGCCCCCGTGCGGGTCCAGTACATCCACCCCCCGGCCGCGTCCAGCGCGATGCCGAAGGGCGACGACAGCCCGCTCACAAGCGCCTCGGGCTTCGAGCCGTCCAGGTTGGCCCGATGGATGTCGCCGGCGCTTCCGTCGGTCCAGTAGATCTTCCCCGGGGCGAGGTCCCCCTGGGCCGGCAGCACGGCGATCCCGAGGGGGTACGGGAGGGAGGACACGAGGACCTTGTCGCCGGCCCCGTCGAGGCCGGCGATGTGAATGCGGCCGGGCAGGGGCGAGCCCATGGGCGGGTTGTCGGTCCAGTAGATAAGGCCGGCGGCGGCGTCCACGGCGATCGCCTCCGGGTAACCCGCCACGACGTCCTCGGCCCCCGAGCCGTCAAGGGCCGCCCGGCGAATCCCGTCCGGCTCGGCCCAGTAGAGCATCTGGCCCCGGGCGCTGTCGCCCAAGAGCGCCGCCCAGGCCAGGACACCCCAGGCGATGCACACCGCCGCGCGTCTCATGGCTCCCCCTTCGCCGAACCGGCAGGGCTTGCGCGCCCGCCTCCCGTGCGGACCCGCACGCCGCAATGGCACGAACCTTCACGTCTGCTGGGATCTCGGTGCGGAGCCTGCGGTCGCAGACCGCCCATGGGCTGCGACATCTCGGAGGGTCGCACCGGTCGCCCTCCGAGCGCGGCCGATGCGATGGCAAAATGGGTAGCCCTCCCCTCCCCAAGGCGGGCTCAGCCCCGCGTGACCCGTCATCCAACAAGCCTATTATACCTCACATTCGCGTGGCCGGCAAGGAGGCCGCCCGGGATTCACAGAGCTTGCGGAGCTGGGGGAATATCTGCTTTACGAGCACGTCCCGCTCTTCCTGCATGTCGCGGAAGGTGGAGGAGACGAAGACGCGGATGACGCGCGGCGTTGGCGCGGCGCGGGCCGCCACCAGCGCCGCCATGGGCGACCGTAGAATCGGTTCGATGTGGTAGGTCATCACGCGGCCTCCGGCGCCTCCTCGGGCAACACCGCTTCTGTGGCGCAACCCCCATGCCTCTCAGAACCTTGCGGCGGACCCCTGGAATCAGTAAAATCCAAATGTATGAGCGTGTCGGCGTCCACGCTGGGGTTGGGCCGCGCGGCAGGTTCCTTATTGGGGGGCAGATCATGATGCGCCACATTGCCTTGCTGCTGTCGCTGGCAGTGTGTCTTGCCGGGTGCGGCCAGAAGCAGGCGGACCGGGAAGAAAAGGCCGTAAGCGCTATCATCAAGTTGGGCGGCAAGGGGATGAGGGACGAGAAACTCCCTGGCCGGCCAGTCGTCGGTCTTAACCTCAGCGACACCCAGATCACGGACGCAGGCCTGAGAGACCTGAAGCAGGCGTTGCCCAACACAGAAGTGCTTGGTCCCTGACCGCCCGGCACGGGTCGGAACAATAGCCGCATCGGAGGGCACCCTCACGCCGCACCCGTGCTGCGGCCAATGCCGCAGCCATCCGAGACCGTACGGTGGATTGGGCGTGCGACCCCTCATCCGCCGAAGGGGGAGGGGTGATCATGCCTTCAAGTGGAGCAGCAGGGCGATGAGGGTGAGGCCGGCGGCGGAGGCGGCGGCGAGGATGAAGCCGCGCTGCACGCTGGTCCGCCGGGCGTAAGCGCCGATGAGCATGGGGATCGCCGTGCAGCCCAGCCCGCCCAGTGTGAAGAACAGGCCGATGGCCCGACCGTGCAGCGATGCCGGGAAGTGCCCCAGCAGAACGGCCACGAGCGTCGGGTAGATGGGCCCGAAGATGACGCCCACGGCGATCACCAGCGCCGCCGTCAGCCTCCGTCCGCGACACAGTACGACCGCCACCCACACGCCGACACTGATGAGGCAGAGTACGAGGATCACCAGCGTCTCGCTCCCCTTCGGAAGGGTGAGGGCGGTCACGAGCCGCGAGGCGGTGTACGCGATCCAGAAGCCGGAGAGCAGCGCGGCGGCGGAGCCTTCCTTCATCCCCTTATCGGTCACGTAGGTCGTGGCCCAGGCCGCCATGGTGGCCTCGGCGGGCATGTAGAAGAACAGGGCGAGCGCACAGAGCCACATGACGGCGTCGCCCAGCAAGGTGCCGAGGCCCGGGGCGGCAGCCGTCATCCCTGCTTGCTGGGCCGGCGCGGGGGCGATGGCTGGGAAGTGCGTCCCGCACGCCAGGACGGCGATGACGATGCCTGTGGTCGCCAGCAGGAGCAGGGTGCTGCGCAGCGCGAGCCGCCGCACGAGGAAGGCTACGCCCAGGGGTGTGACGAACGAGCCTATGCCGAAGATGAAGCACCCGAGGTTGATCGCATACGCCGGGGTGCCGCCGAAAGCGGGCAGCGAGAGCGGGTTGACCACGTTGATGAGCGTCGCCCACGCCGCGCTCAGGAGCACCGTCGCCGCCAGGACCATCCGGTACCCGGTCGCCTGCGCGAGCACCGCCAGGCTCACGGCGAAGAGGATCGCGCCGCCGATGGTCACGGGCTGCCTGCCCACGAGATCGCTGACAAAGCCGACGGCGAACATGGCGGGGATCAGGGTA
>Ga0315275_10005490_pt1 | contig 12033 bp, 9 predicted proteins | sample YL17G03_0_MG_FD_205557 | JGI IMG/M metagenome (GOLD analysis project Ga0315275, IMG submission 205557) | Sediment microbial communities from Yellowstone Lake, YNP, Wyoming, USA - YL17G03_0 | ecosystem: Environmental > Aquatic > Freshwater > Lake > Sediment | place: USA: Wyoming | collected... | reverse complement strand
TCCAAAACCAGATTACTAAGCTGAATGGTAAGCGCAAGAACCATCCTATGACAGGTATAAAGCCCAATAAATCACCTATTCCTCCGATTGTTGCCATAATTGCGTACACAACAATATTGGGCTTCGAATCTGAGCGAAGTTTTGAATTTTTGTTATCTGCTTGCCTTGAGGATCGTTCTTGGTTTAATTCTTCTAAATTTTCTCTTTCAATTGTGTTAGCGTCAGCCATAAATTTTAACTACTTTCTTTGGCTAATTCTTCTTTGGCTTTTTGGATTTGAAGAATCTGCTCTGGGCTGGAAGTAACAATTTGGTCTTCGGTATAGGATGCCACTACTTTTATTGCCGCATGCTTTAGCCCGGCAAAAAATATCCCCTCTCCGACATCTGCCTGTAAAAGCAGATATTTTTCTTCATCAGTTAAATTGAAAGTTTGTTTTACTACGTCAATGGTAGCCGGTGATTGTCTAAATAAAATTTGGATAGACGAATTAGTGATAATCGGTTTGCCATAAGGAGAGCCCATAAAGTCAGGGATATCTTGGGTAATAGTCGTAAGTCCTAACCAGTATTTTCTGCATCTTTTGGCAATGCCGTGTAAAAAAGATGCGCCGGCTTCGTGTTTCATCATCCACCATGCCTCATCAACAATCATGATTCTTTTCTTAAGCTGGGAGCGGATTAGGTCCCAGATATATTGCAAAATCAAATACATTGCGACTGGCCTCAATTCATCTTCCATATCTCTAATACTGAAAGCGACCAAGTTTTTATTAATATCAATGTTTGTTGGTTGATTAAGGAATCCACCAAAGCTTCCGGTTGTATAGCGTTCAAGACGTTCAGCGATTCTTTTCCCACCCTCCATATTTTCAACTACGGTTTGCAGATCTTCCAATAGGGGCGGAGTAATATTTTTCAAATCTGATTGAGGGGTGATATCTTTTGTGGCATAGACCTCGGTTAATGCTCTGTCTAAGATTGAGTTTTCTTCAGGAGTTAACTCTCCCAGTGCTATTCTTAATAGACCAACCAAATCCATTATTTTTGAACGAATGACTTCTTCACTGGTTTCCTCTGGCCCCGGAGGAGAAATGTCGAAGGGATTGATATGGTGTTTTGAATTTAAGGATATTTTGAAATATGCACCATCAACCGTTTCTGCCAAATGCTGATATTCATTTTCCGGGTCAATGACAATTGCATCGGTTCCGAACATTAAAGAACGGAGAATTTCTACTTTCACAGCGTATGATTTACCGCTACCGGACTTGCCGAAAATAACCATATTGCCATTTTCCATAGAGAATCGGTCGAATATAATCAAACTGTTATTGTGGCGATTGATTCCGTAAAGGATTCCTTTATTGGAAGATAGATTTGAGGAAGTAAATGGGAAAATTGTTGAAAGCGGCTCGGTATTCATTGAGTTGGTTATAAAAAGGTAATCATTTCCCAAGGGCATGGAAGAATTAACGCCTATGTCCTGTTGGAAAAGAGCCGGTTTGATATAAACCATCTTAGCCGAGAAAAGAGAATCAATTTGTTCTTCCGCTTCGTTCAGTTTTTCCAAAGATTCTTCAAAAACAGTTATATAAAGAGAATATTTAAAGAACTTTTCCGTCCCTTGAATTAATTTATCTCTTAAAGTTTCAATATCGTTTCTGGCAGTTTCCAAAATTGGATTTCTGACTTTTCCTTGTTCTTCCTCGGTGGATATTTGCGATTCTACTTGCGTAAGCTTTTTCCTTAGATTTCTTAAAATAATTCCCGTATCGGCCGGATGTATAAACATTGAAACATTAAAAATCCTGTCTAAATTTATAATTGGCGACATCCAATTTACAGTAAGAAAACGAGGATAGGTAATCACGAAAAACGTGCGGGCAAATTTATCGCCAATTTGGACATAATTTGAGGTAATCTGGATTGCTGACGGGGCCACCGCATCGGCCAAAGTTATTTCTTCCGGCGCCTCTTCAATTCCAATCATCTCATCGTTTTTGGCTGGTTGTTTTTTTTTAAAGAAAGAAAATGCCATAGTTATTTTTCTATATTGTAAAATTCGTAATAGAGTTCGGTTAATTGCTCGTCATTCAAGGGAACCGTTTTAACGCCCAAGCCCTGAAGTCCTTCAATCATCAGGTTAACTCTTTGATTGAGTTGCGTTTTATATTGTCTTAATTTTTCCTGCTCAAATTTAGTAGCTTTTGGTTTTTTGGCCGAGACAATAGTTTTAAATTTGCTTAAAAAATCCTCTTCTCTGGATTCAACCATTCTAAACGGGACAACGACATAAAAGGATTTGTTCATAATATTGGCGAATTCAACAAAACTCTGAACAAAATTTATATATTCGCTGGTCTGAACTCTTAAAAGTTCATTGGTCTGTTTTTTCTCCAGTTCTTTGATTTGATTGAGATAGTTTTCTATGTTGAAATGCCGGGAAGCGATTATTATCTGGAGAGGGAAATCTAAAGAGTTAAGAAACTCTTGAAAGCGAGCCACTACCGCCTCTTGTTCGTCGGCGCTCAAAAGATCAAAATTTATACTTGAACAAATACAGACAGCTCTTAAGGTATTGTCTTTTGTAATTACTACGCCGTCTCTAACTTCTTTTACCTCAACAAATTTTTGCACTTCCGGTGCGTTTTTGGGCATTCTTTGAGCCATAAATTTAACAAATCCCAATGACCAAACTCCAATGACCAATGAATTTTTAAAACCCTAATGACCAATTGTTTATTTTGTACACTTTCGAATTATAGCCGCTAATATAAGGTTTAATTCTTGAGCCTCTTGCCATAATCTTTTTGCCTCCAATTCGGAATCTGAAATAGCGTGGGCCATTATTCTTAACCAGTATTTTGTTTCTTTTGCTTCCTTTTTGGCAATGGCGATTTTATTTATGAAATCTTTTTTAGAAACAGCTTCATCGGCTTCGCAATAATTTGCTCCAATACTTGTTCCCGCTCTAACTAGTTGATTTATTAACGGATTAGTAATAGAATTTTTGGGAATTTTATTTGAAAAATCTATTATAGCTTTTCCAAATTTAATTGTTCTTTCTTCGAGGTCATAATTTTGTTTGGAAATTTGAGAATTTGGGCTTAATTGGTCATTGGCCATTGTGATTTGGGATTTTGGAATCTTTATTTCTCTATTTCTATTTTCCAGCTAATATCTTGGAGTGTTTCTTTTTTAGTTATTTTTTCCTTGCCAATTGGCAATTTTTCAATTATCGGCGGAGTTTCTTCTTTTTGTTTTTTGCCAATCGGCTTTCTCCAAACATAGAAATCAGGTTTTCTTAAAAATCCCAGCATATTTCTAATTGCCCCAATAAACGGCTGGTTGTTTATTTTTACAAAAGCAAGAGCGATAGAGATTGCTGCCACTGGCACGCCGACAAGAATGGCAACGAAAAGATTAAACAGTTTATAAACGATAAATATAATAACCCCGCCAATTAAGAGATATAAGAATTGCTTTAAAGTGAATGGACCGATAATCTTATCTTCAATTTCAGTAAATTGTGGAACCTGAAACTGCATATTTATTCTTTGAAAATATTTTTTAAATCAACAATATTTTCTGCTGCGGGTTGTGGTTTTTGGGTCGGGATGTTCGGAGGAGGAGTTGGTTTGGGACCAATTGGTTGGCTCTGTTTTGGCAAATATGCCATAATTGGTCTGAATATTTCCAGGTTTATTTCCTGATATATTTTTTCCGCTTTTGCTTGGTCAATTTCCAATCTTTTAGCCAAAATACTCGCAAAATCGCTTAAATTTATTATTCCCAGTAGTGTTTCTCCGACAGTAAAAGATACAATGGTTTGTCCATCTGATTTTAATTGATTTTTGCCCCAACTGATATTATAAAGCTTGTCAGCAGTTTCTTCTGAAGCAATAATTTGCCTAAGATGTTGAGGCAGGGACAAGTATAGTTCTTGTCTTTTTTTTATTTCTTCTTGATTTAAAGTTGGCTTGAACATAGCTTAATCATAAGTAAGAATTCCAGTTGCTTTTAGAGCGGTATTATCTATATATATTTTAAGCTTAGGATTAATCGTATTAAGAGCAGTTTCTCGAGCAGTCCTATCAGCTCCAAGGCCATAAATCGCATCTTGTATTTTTTGAAGACCTTCTCTATTGGTTTCATCTAATTTTGCCATATGGCCACCTCCCCAGTTTTTAAGCATAGCATCTACAACAGCCGGATTTTGAAATTCACTACTCTGGACACTATCAACTTTAGCTGGGTTTATCTTTTTCGTCGCCTCTTCTATACTCTTTCCAACTTCTGGTGCCAGAGAAGGTCTGTTTGCAAGGATTTCCTTAACCTGGTCATCCCCATACCTATTTGCCATTTTTAGAGAAGCAATTATATCTTTTTCTCTTAGGTTACGTCCCTCTTTGAGGTCTTTTCTGGTGGCAAGTATTTGTGAAGCTGCCATTTTTTGGGACTTATTAAATGTCGGGAAGAGGTCTTTTAGAGTATCGTTAGAATGGCGTTCTAATTTTTTTCTTTCTTCGCCAATTCTTTTTCTCTCAGCTGTCATTGCTGCAGCCGGGGCTTGTGCTAATTGTTTCATTCCGGGGAGGGCTCTTAACGCGCGTCCCAGTACTGGCACATTCATTGCTGCTCCCATCTTTCCAGATACCCATTCTCCTGGCTTTGCCAATCCTCTTGTTGCTTTTTCCTTTGCCCAATCCTTGGCTCCGCCAGCCATTTTTTTGCCAATGCCGATTGCCATATTCGCGCCATAAATGCCGAGCTGTTTAGCAGTAATCAGGCCGCCGATTAAGATACCAATAATCAGCAAATAATTAAGCAGAATTCCGGGCACCGAAAAAAAGCCACTAATAGAGCTTCCTAACGAGTTTGAGCCACCTACAAAGGCAGTTTCTATTTCGGTGCGCCTCTCAGTTATTATTCTCGCCGCTAACCAGATAAAAAAGGCAAATGCCGGGGCAAAAATACACCAATTAATAAAACTTCTCCACCATTTTTCCCAATACGGACGCAAACCGGGCAAAATATAGCAGATAAAGACAATTGGCGAAAGAATCACCAAAAACCAGATAGCAACTATTCTGATTAATAAAAGTATTGCTCCGGCAAAAAGGGAAAAAGCAGCAATAAAAATCACAATCGAGCCGAGAATCGCTGATGAAACAATATCTAAAAGATTGTCATTTTCAGAAATAGTATTTGCTTGCTGCATTTTTGATTCACATCTGATCTTCGCTAGTGTTGCTTCATCTATGCAGTCATCTTTGTCTTCGCCAGACTTCTGGTCACATAGTTTAATTTTGTCGTCGAAGGCCTTGCAATCTTGCGGAGTAAGGGCAGAGGCTATTTGTAGACCATCGACTATAGTAGAAGCAATATCCTTTTTGCCAGCATCAGTATTCGCTTGATTGGTATTATTAATAAATATATCGGCAGTAAGATTAGAAAAATCAATAATTATCGCACAAATTACCAAGCTGAAATTGATTAAAAGAGCAATAATGATTATTCTTGGTAAAAGTTGCTTGGCTCCGTATCTTTCCACTCTTAAAATTGTGGCAAAAGCAACAATAATCATAAAAAGAATAAAGAGCATATTGGCAAAGTCCCTTGATACTTCCCAGCCGATTTTTGCTACGTTCATTAAACTATTCTTAAACCCTATTTGGAGTACTGCTTCAAAAGTCGTACCTGCCAAACGCAATAGCAATCCAAAAAATTTAATAATAAGATTGGCCATCCATCTGAAAGCTGCTTTCATAATTCCGCTGCCCGATAGAGCATAGACAAAATTCGGCAGAATTAAAACAAAAACAACAATCCCGGCAATAATTAAATTGGATTTTTTGGAAAAATTTTTCCTGATGCTTTTTATAATTTTATTCATTAATAAAGTAGGATACAATTATCTTAGGTTTTCCGGTATTTTACCAGTGCACTGGTCAATGAGGTTGCCCTGGCTGTCTTTGATGCCGTAATAAGGATATCCCTGATCGCTCGGATTGCAGGGCACACAGAGAGTGGCGGTTGTCTTGCAGTCCGTGAAATCATCAGAAGTAACAGAAAGCCACACATTATTTCCTGCCTGGCCACTAAGATTACATGAAATCTCAACTCCTCCACCACCTATAATGGGCCATCCATCGTCTGTGCAGCAGGTCTCGGCTCCCCGACTGTTGTGAGCTTCTTGTTTGCAAAAGGCTGATCCTGGTGGGGTGCCTGTGTATCCGTCATTGGCCAGACATGTAGCTGGATCGCAACCAGGATTTTCGGGGTCACCGGCTATACATACTCCTTCCATGCCAGTATCGCCAGGTCTACAGGGTTGGTCCTCTCCTGGTTCTGGAAGGTCACAAACTGGAGTGTCGCCCGAACAATCCGCGTCATTGTTACAGTTACAATTGCCCACCTCACCGGCTTCTTCGCATATTCCACTGTGATCCTCGCCCCTGCGCAGGCATCCGGTTCCGGCATGCCTACACCTCTCTCCTTCCGCGCAATCAGCTGCTGTATCACAATTACAATCACCCTGGGCATAGGCTGTAAAAAGCAGGAGCGGCTTGAATATTTCAGCCAGCCGCTCGTAAAGAGACGGATTGCTCATGCCATAATAACACATAGAATCGTTGGGGTTTGTGCACTTCTCGGTGGAAATGGATATTACCGATCCGCCCGGAGCGGGATTGGTTCTTACTATGAGTTTGCTTATTCCGGCCATACCATTCGGAACCGTGAATTGAAAATTACCGCAAGCAGTGCGACAAGTTGGGCTTTGCTGATAATCCGTGGCCCCCCAACAACCACCGTCTGTTGTGGGGCAACAGGCAAGAGGTTTTCGGCTGGTCGAGATTTCTCCCAGAGGTCGTTCATTATCCTTGCACCAACATTCGGGCCTAAGCCACCATTTTCCTGCTTTTTTGCATAATCCCTTCTCTTCTCCGGTCCCGCCGCCAACGCATATTGCGTATTCTGATGGGTTAGAAGCAGAAAAAGCGCCGCAGCATTTTCCTCTCACCCTATTGACTCCGTCCGAGACAGGGTTATAGGGATTTCTTCCTCCGCCAGACACAGTCGCGCGGTTACAATCAATATCATTTGGTCTAAAATCAGTGATATCCAATAGTTGTTCTTCGGTCATACCATGACTCATGCAGGTTCGGCATAAGCCATTGCCATAGTCAGGCATAATTCTACAAAGCATGGCGAGATTCAAAGGTTGAGCATCGGTATTGTCGTCACATTCATCTCCACGGCCGAGAATATCCTGTTGAGCCGGTCCCCAGATTTCACCTTTATCATCTCCTCCAGCTCTCACTCTTTTTACCACAGCTGGATATTTCATTATTGACCTGCTGATATAGTCGCCCGTTTCCTCACAATAAGCAGACGGCATATAATATTCTTTAAGACAGGTATAACAGGCCTCTTTTTTTTCTTCAATAAGACATTTAGCATAAAAATCCAAGGGACTTGTGATTGGTTGAATAATGCCAGTGAGGTCAGTATAATTGGCACAGACATTGGTGATACATATATTTTTTTCTATGGGATCATTTTGAGCGCATTTTTCATCAACTTTTTTAAGGCATTCATCACAGCGATTGATAGTAGTATTATAGGTGCCCTTGCACCACCACCAGAATTCGCCTTTTTGTTGAGAGACCAAGTCAGACCAAGGTTCTACTGGGTTTGTGCCAAGAGGATATGGCTGAGGCGGATAAGGACCAGGAGGGCAATTCAAAGAGTCATGGTCATACATGCAGCGTGAACAGGACTCGGTCGGATTTGTGGTCCAGGTCGTAGTCCCGTCAGCTCGTAAATCAGTCAGAGTGGGTGTCGGCGGCTCCAATCCGCTAGTCACAGTTTGGCAAGTAGCCCCTTGGGCCGCGCTTTTAGCAGTAGCTTCTGAGTAGTTGTTTGGCGGGTCGGTATAAAATTGTTCAATTACGGTCCGGCATTTATCAGGGATCTTTACTCTCGGTACCTCTCCCCAGCTATAGCCATAAGTAGTATAAGGCGCAAAACGGGGGTCTAAAACCTCAAAATCAGGTTTAAGATTCACTCCTTCCAAGCCGACATATAGTGCTTCCACGTTTGCAGCTAAAATATCCGCGATGTTTTTAGTCCAATCCGTATAAGGCATCATTTCGGCTTCTTTGCAGGCGATGATTGAGCGGTCTAATTGTTGAATTCCTTTTTGGATATTGGTTAAAATTTGGCTTCTCGTTCCCTTTATTGCTGTAGGAGTCAATGTTTTTTTGAATTCTCGCTGATAAGTATAAGTGTCTTTTCTTTCCGCTCTTTGTCTTTGTTGGGTTGTTGAAGTGAGCGCACTAAACGCCATGCCCAAACCATCAATGGTTTTATTCAAAAGTGCGCTGAAAATTATACCGATAAGTTCGGAAATTTCATCAGCGCTAATCACTCTTTTTAAATCCGCACTCATCGCATTATCAAGTTGTTTGTGAATATCCGCGCCCCAGTTTTTGATTTTTGTTTGAATGGCTATTCCTGGTCTTGATTCACAATCGCTTTGGCAAGATTGCATGGCTGCATTACAACTGTCTTCGCAAGACGCAGATCCATTGCAATCCGCTACGCAGTCGTAGCCTCTATCTATGCATGTTTCATTGCAAGCCTCTATATCTGTTTTGGTTGTGGCTGTTTCATTTTGAATGCCACCGCTGACAGCAGTGGTTTTGTCAGCCGCCCTGTCTTCTTGCTCGGCTATTTCTTCCCACCTTTCTTGAGCTAAAAAATAAGAGCCGAAAATATTATTATTTGACTGGGTTAAAGCATCCCAAGCATCAATGCCATAAACAGAAATTTGCGGGTTTCTGTAAAAATCTTCTACATTATTTACAATATCGCCGATTGTGCAAGCAGCATAACGGCTATAAGTTGGTCTGTCAAAAGAATAAGTAGTAAATTGAAATCGTGTACCTAAGCTTATGCGGATAGGTTGACAGTATTTGGTTAAATCAAACTCTTGAACAAATTTCGCCGAAGATATATCCAGAGCATTTAAAAAATATTTAGCCCAGTCGCTAACCGCAAACGGTTCATTGGCATCGCTCTTTCTTCCCAGTCCCCAGTTAATAATTTTTTGCTCTAATGGTTTTAAAATCATGTCTGAAATGGTCCAACCAATAGCATCAAGAATTGTTTCTTTAATTAGAACGCCCCAGGAGCCGCCAGCATCAAGAGCCTTAACTTGCTTTGGTCTTAAAACAAGAATATTAAAAACAGGGCTTATAATCAAGTTGATAATTACCAGAAAAACAATGAATTTTTGGAAAATTTTCATAATGACAAATCTATTCCTTGGCTTTTTGCCAAATCAAAAGCTTTTTTCATTAATTCGTTCCATTGATCTGGAAATTTTTCCAATCTATCCAGAGCAATATATGCCTTTAGTGGGTCATTTGAAATATCTCTGAAGGAAACAAAGATATTTCTGATTAATAATGTAAGCGCTAAGCCCTGTTTGTGGACTTCTTTCCAGGTTGATGGAACAACCACTTTTTTGGCTTGTTCTATTTTGTTGTCATTTGTTTTTATAATCTCATCTAATTTAGAAAAATCGCCTTGCTCAAATGCTTTTGTGACTGCTTCCGTGGTTTGTTCCTGAAGAAAAAAATTATTTGATTTTAAAATTGAAGAAACTTGCGAAAGATATAATTTAATTGCTTCCTGGCTGTTATCTTGAGAAATATTTATATCCTGGTCATTGATTTCAATAGTAAAAATCTTCGGCATTTCCGAAAGCGTTGTTTCTGCTTTTTCCAAAAAATTGGATGAGCTATCCGCTAAAGCGCGCAAAGACATTTCTTGGATAGTTGATGAGTCCGCTTGAGCCAAAAACTCTTCAGCAGAAGAGATGTCCGGATGGTCGGCCAAATATTCTCCTTTTTGCAAAAGATAGGACTCAAGGATTGAATCAAGTGTTTCGTCGCTCAAAACTTTTTTTGTAAGATTATAGCGGTCTCCCAGAGGCAGAGGATAGAATACTTGCTTATCGCCCGGCGCTTTTATTAAAGGGTTGTGGTCGGAATTGATTTCTTCACCATCCAAATAGCCATCGTCATCAGTATCTTGGTTATTGGGGTCGGTTTTATAAAGCTCTTCTTCCCAGTCCCTTAAGCCATCATTATCACTGTCTTTATTTTGCGATTCAATTAATTGTTCGTTGCCGCCCCAAAGATTAAAAGTAGAAAACGCCTCCCTTTTAGAGTAGGCGCTTACAAAGATTATTAAACCTATAGCCAAAAATAGTGCTACTAAAACAGGAATTACAGGTAGCTTTTTAAGTGATATTCTTTTCATTGCTTATATTTTAATTATAGCAAATTTTTATGAGTCAAGGTATATTTAGGCGATGTGGATAACTTTTTTTAAAAATCACCTTTTTAGAAATTAATAAAAATAAAATTAAAAATGCCAAAATTATCACCCAATCGCCAAATTTTACATAGATTGTCCTTTTGTTGATTAGTTTTATATCCGAAAACAGAATTTTGTTTCCCAAATCAGGCGATTTTACAACTATTTTTCCTTTCGGGTTCAACAAAAATGAATAGCCCATATTTGTGGCTTGGGCAAGATAACGTCTATTCTCCACAGCTCTTAATTTGGACATGGCCAAATTTTGGGAGAGAAGTGATTTGGCGCCGTGAAAAGGCGCATCGCTGGAAACCGTTACCAAAAACTGGGCGCCTTTTTTAATTTGGTCTTGATTGAGATTCGGAGAGAGAATATTTGAACAGATTCCACCGCCAATAATTCCTTTATCGGTTTGGCTAATTTCATTTTTTTCTCCTTTTTGATAAAACTTGTTTTCGCTCTTAATATCAAATGAATAGATGCCGAGAATAAATTTCACAAAATAAGGAAGATAATCGCCATTAGGCACAAGAAGCATTTTATCGTGAGTAGCTATGGGTTGGGTTTTTTCTAAATCATAATAAAATAATCGCGATTTATAATTTCCTTTTTCGTCAATTGTTTTTTCGTTTTCCAGAAATATTTGGCCGGGTTGCCAGAAATCTTCAATTAGACGTTTAACCAATTCCTTGTCTTTAGTTATGGATATTATTCCGAATCCCTCCGGAGAAATAATAAAGTCCGGGTTTTTGTGGATTGATTCTTGTGAATTAAATAATTTTAAAATTGCATCAAATACTTCTTGGCGTTGGTATGGGTTAGGCGCAGCACCGGATAAGAAATTGGTTTGTAAAAGCGCAATTTTTCTTGTGGTTCCTGATTCTTCTGCTTTTAACTTATAAGTTCCGTAGCCGAACCAGGAAATCATTATTATAACGAGAATCAATATGAGGATTGCAGGATTTGATGGTTTTCTGTAATTTTTAATAATTAAAAATAAAGCAGCATTTATAGAAACAACAAGAAAACTAATGCCGTATATTCCGAAGATGTCGGCCGCTTGGATAAAAACAGGTATATTGTTTAAAGAATAAGCCAGGTTACCGAACGTCCAATGCGGCCCAAACAATGTTTCTTTGCCCAGCCACAAGATTCCAAATCCCCAAGCTCTCAAATATTCAATGATTATCCAGAGGGAGGGGATAAGAATCAAAAATGAAAGTAAGCCGAATTGAAAATTGAGTGATTTTTTATAAGCCCAAGAAAAGAATGCAAAAAATAAACTCAAAAATATAATCTGGATAAGCCACAAGAGAATAAGCAGAATCCACATAAATATTAAATTTTTCCCGCTAGTAATACCCAGCCAGTCAAAAGGAGCGGTTTTAAACAACCAGCCGAATAATCCACCTAAAAATATAATCCCGACTATTAATCCACCGACAAAAGCTTTTTTATTTGATGTTATTTTGAGGTTCAGAAAACAAAACAAAGGAATTAAGGCGATAAAAACCAAAATTCCTAAATTTTGAGGCGGATAAGACAGAAAGAGCAATAAACCGCTTAAAACGGGAAGAAGGAAATAAAGATTTTTTTTATTGAATGGCTTCATAAATTTTTAGCCAATTATCAATAGTTA
>Ga0315275_10005489_pt1 | contig 12035 bp, 7 predicted proteins | sample YL17G03_0_MG_FD_205557 | JGI IMG/M metagenome (GOLD analysis project Ga0315275, IMG submission 205557) | Sediment microbial communities from Yellowstone Lake, YNP, Wyoming, USA - YL17G03_0 | ecosystem: Environmental > Aquatic > Freshwater > Lake > Sediment | place: USA: Wyoming | collected... | reverse complement strand
AAGCAACACCACTGGATCTACTCGGAGAAGGAGAAGGAGACGTTGCTGGAACGGCTGAAGGGCGCCGCCGGCGACGGCAAGAGCGCCACCGTCCAGCGCTACAAGGGCCTGGGCGAGATGAACCCGGAGCAGCTCTGGGAGACCACCATGGACCCCGAACGGCGCACTATGCTCCAGGTGGTCGTCGAGGACGCCATCCAGGCCGACCGCATCTTCACCCAGCTCATGGGCGAGGAGGTGGAGCCCCGCAAGCGCTTCATCCAGGCCCACGCCGCCCAGGTTCGCAACCTGGACGTGTAGCCCCGTCCGTCCTCCATCCTCTCGCGCGAGTCCATGCGTTATACTAGTGCACTGAACCAGAATTAGCTTTACGAATGGCCTTCGCCAGCACCTCGTCAGGTGTCTTGACCCGGATACACCACGCGTGGTGCTCGGGTCACGGAGCGAGCACAGCATGAAGCTAAACATTGGTCAAGCTATTTACGACTCACCGCACTAGCGTCGCGCCCGCCGGGCGGCGTCACGGCTTGGGCACGAGGCAGCAAGCTACGTCGGGAGGTAATGTCATGGAGAGTAAGACCAGACTTCTCGCCTTCTTTGCGCTAGCAGCGACCCTGGCACTTCTCGCCGCCTGCGGAGGCGACGGTGGGCCCCGCCTCACCTTCACCCACGGCGTCGCCAGCGGCGACGTGACCCCCAATACGGTCGTCCTCTGGACGCGGGTGGACCAGGAGGGCGAGGTGCGGGCCCAGGTCGCCAAGGACGAAAGCTTCGGCGACCTCGTGGTCGAGGGGAAGCAACGTTCCTCCGCCGAACACGACTTCGTGGTCAAGCTGGGCATCGAAGGCCTGGAGCCAGCCACCCGCTACTACTATCGCTTCCTGCCGCCGTCCGGCGAGCCCAGCCCCGTCGGCACCTTTGAGACCGCCCCGCCTCCGGATACCGTCGCCGACGTCGTCTTCGCCTACGACGGCGACTCGGACGCCTCGTACAAGCCGTTCCAGATCCTCTCCAAGGTGCGCGAAGACGACCCGGCGTTCTTCATCTACCTGGGCGATACCATCTACGCCGACTACACCAACACCGGCCTTCCCGCCGCCACGACGCTGGATGACTACCGCCAGCGCTACAAGGTCAACTGGGAGGACGAGCACCTCCGCAACCTGCTGGCCAGCACCTCCACCTACGCCATCTGGGACGACCACGAGGTGAAGAACGATTTCGCCGGCCAGGACGTGGACCAGGCCCAGATGGCCGCCGGCCGCGAGGCCTTCCTGGAGTACCTGCCCATCCGTCAGGACAGCACCGACCCCAATCGCCTCTACCGCACGTTCAACTGGGGCAAGGACGTGGAGCTGTTCATCCTGGACGAGCGCCAGTACCGCAGCGCCGAGGCCATCTGCAAGGACGAGAAAGGCAGCACGATAACCATCCCCAGCATCGAGGGCGATGCTGCCTGCAAGGCAGGCCTGGCCGACCCCTCGCGCACGTTCCTGGGGCAGGCGCAAAAGGAGTGGCTGAAGCAGGCCCTCCTGGGCTCGACGGCGAAGTTCAAGTTCATCGTCAACGAGGTCGCCATCAGCGAGCTCATACTGCTGCCTTACGACCGCTGGGAGGGCTACGCCGCCGAGCGGCGCGAGTTCCTGGACTTCCTGAAGGAGAACAACATCAAGAACGTCATCTTCCTGACCACCGACCTCCACGCCTCCATCGTCAAGACGGTGGACAAGCGCTACAAGGAGGTCATCGTGGGGCCCATCGGGACGACACCCTTGGGCGCGGAGCTCGAGGCCATTGGCGTGCCCCTCTCCCTAGCCGAGGGGCTGGTGCCCGACGTGGACTACAAGAAGCTGGACACCTTCAGCTATGGCCTGGTGCACGTATCGACCGGCTCAACGCCCGCCCGGGTCAAGATCGAGATCAAGGACCTGGAGGGGACGGTGCTGTACACGGTGGACATCGAGGAGGAGCAATAGCCCTACAGCACCACGCTCCCCGCGTCCCCCAGCACACTGCCCAGGCGCGCGCTCAGCTCGCCGCAGGCGCGGGCGCGCGGTAGCTCCAGCTCCACCTCATCGCCGTCCTGCTGGCGGATCGTTAGGCGTACGTGGTCCTCGCCCTCGAACTCCTGAAGGGCGCTCATCACCGCCCGCAGGCGCTCGTGGTCGCTGTCGGCGTCCTCCGACTCCCGGAGGGTGATGCGCATCTCGCGGGGTCCGTTGTTCTTGGCGCGCGGCGCCGGGCTGCGACTGACGCGAACCGGCCGCGGCGCCTCTATCGGCCCGTTGAAGCCGCCGACGGGCTCAGGGTCAGGGTCGGCCCCCTCCTCATAGGCAACCGCCTTCTCCACGCTCACCTGGAGGCGGTCGTTACGGGTGCGGACGCGCACCGTCAGCAGGAGGATGCTCCCTTCAGTCCAGAGGTCGCGGGTCTGGTCGTAGACGTCGGGCCAGACGGTGACCTCCACGGCCCCCGTCAGGTCCTCCATCTCCACCGCCAGGAAGGGGCGGCCGGCGCGGGTCAGGATCTGGCGGATGTGGGTGACGCTGCCGGCGATGATCACCTCGCGGCCGTTCATCTCCTCCGACACCTCGGAGCACATGGCCGTGACCCTTGGCCCCAGGGCAGCCGCCGCCCGCGTGAAGGGGTGCTCCGACACGTAGACGCCCAGCAGCTCCTTCTCCCAGGCCAGTTGTTGGGCGCGGGGCACCTCCGCCTCCTGCAGGGCGAGCGTCGCGCTGGGCGCCGTCTCCTGGAAGACGTCGAAGAGGGTGGCCTGGCCCGACTCCCGCAGCTTCTGCGCCGACTGGGCCAGGTTCATCAGGCGGTCTAGGTTGGCCAGCAGCGTGCCGCGGTCGCCCAGGCCATCCAGGGCGCCGGCCTTGATCATGCACTCCAGCGCCCGCTTGTTGAGCTGGCGGAAGCTCACCCGCTGGCAGAAGTCCTCGATGGAGGCGAAAGGCCCGCCCTCGTCGCGGGCGGCGATGATCCCCTCGACGATCCCGACCCCCACGTTCTTGATGTTGGCCAGCCCGAAGCGGATCGCCTCACCGCCGTCGTCCTGACTCTCCAGGCTGAACTTGACAGCGCTGCGATTGACGTCCGGCGGCAGGACGCGAATGCCCAGTCGGGCGCACTCGCCGGTGGCCTCGGCCACCCGCTGGGCGCCGCCGGCGCCGTGATGCTCGGCCAGCATGAGGACGGCGGTCATGTACTCCGGCGGGAAGTTAGCCTTGAGGTAGGCGGTCTGGTAGGCGATGCGAGCGTAGGAGACGGCGTGGGCCTTGTTGAAGGCATAGCCGGCGAAGGGTTCGATGAGGTTGAAGATCTGCTCCGCCTGCGCCTGCCGGTAGCCGTTCGTCTTCGCGCCCGCCAGGAAACGTTCGCGCTCGGCGCGCATGACGGCGGCGATCTTCTTGCCCATGGCCTTGCGCATGACGTCGGCCTCGCCCAGGGCGTAGCCGGCGAACTTCTGGGCGATGAGCAGCACCTGGTCCTGGTAGACGATGACGCCGTAGGTCTCGTCAAGAACGTCCGCCAGGTCCGGGTGCGGGTAGCGAATGGCCTCCAGGCCATGCTTGGCGCGGATGTAGGTCGGGATGTGCTGCATGGGGCCCGGCCGGAAGAGAGCGACCATGGCGGCCAGGTCGTGGACGGCGTTGGGCTTGAGTTCCTGAATGTAGCGGCGCATGCCCGCGCTCTCCAACTGGAAGACGCCGAAGGTCTCGCCGCTGGAGAGGAGGGCGTAGGTCTTGGCGTCGCCGTCGGGCAGGGTCTTGAGGTCGATGTCCACGCCCTGGGTCTCGCGGATGATCTCCACCGCCTTGCCCAGGATGGTTAGGTTGGCTAGGCCCAGGAAGTCCATCTTCAGCAGGCCGATGTCGGCCACCGCCTCCATGGCGTACTGAGTCGTGGGGATGGAGGTTTCGTCGCCGCGGGCCGGCCGCTGGAGGGGCAGGAAGCTCACCAGGGGCTCGGGGCCGATGACCACGCCGGCGGCGTGGGTGCTGGCGTGGCGGGCCACGCCCTCCACCTGCTTGGCGGTGTCCACCAGGCGCTGCACCTGGTCGTCGGCCTCGTAGATGGAGCGCAGCTCGGCATTCTCGGACAGGGCGCGCTCGATGGACATGTGAAGGGCGGCGGGCACCAGGCGGGCCACCCGGTCCACGTCGGCGTACGTCATGCCCAGCGCACGCCCCACGTCGCGGATGGCGGCCTTGGCACCCATGGTACCGAAGGTGATGATCTGGGCCACGCGGTCTGACCCGTACTTCTCGGCGGCGTAGCGGATCATCTCATCGCGGCGATCGTCTGCGAAGTCCAGGTCGACGTCGGGCATCTCCCGCCGCTCCACGTTCAGAAAGCGCTCGAAGACCAGGCGGTGCTCCAGGGGATCGATGTCCGTCACGCCGAGGCAGTACAGGATGATGCTGGCCGCCGCCGAGCCGCGCACCGCCATGAGGATCTCCTGGCGGCGGGCGAACTGGGCGAAGTCGTGCACGACCAGAATGTAGTGGGCGAACCCCGTCTGCTGCACTACCGACAGCTCGTACTCGAGGCGCCGGCGCACCTCGTCCGAGTCCTGGGGAACCTGCCCTGAGCGTGTCGAAGGATAAAGCCGGGCCAGGCCCTCGTGGCAGAGCTGCGCCAGGTACTCGTCCGCCGAGAGGCCCGGCGGCACGTCGGCCTCGGGCAGGTGCGGTCGCCCGAACTCCAGCTCCAGGTCGCACATCTCGGCGATGCGCCAGGTGTTGTCGATGGCCTCCGGCAGCTCGGGGAAGAGCTGGCGCATCTCATCCTCGGACTTCAGGTAGTAGGAGTCGGGGTCGCCGGGCAGACGCATCCGCCGCTCGTCCAGGATCGAGGTGTTGGTGCCGATGCAGAGGAGGATATCGTGGATCGGAGCGTCCTCGCGCTGGACGAAGTGCACGTCGTTGGTGGCGACCAGGGGAAGGCCCAGCTCCCCGGCCAGCCGCACCAGCTTCTTCTGCAGCTTATCGGCTTCGGGGATGTTGTGCTCCTGGATCTCGATGTAGAAGTCCCCGAAGACCTCCTTGTACCAGCGAGCCGCCTCCAGCGCTTCGTCCCAGCGGTCTGCCGCCAGCAGGCGCGGCACCTCGCCGCTTTGGCAGCCGGAGAAGGCGATGATCCCCTGGTGATGCTCCTGGAGGAGTTCCTTGTCCATGCGCGGCCGGTAGTAGTAGCCCTCCAGGTGGGCCTTCGTCGCCAGGGCCAGCAGATTGCGGTAGCCGGCCTGGTTGCGGGCCAGGAGAGTCATGTGGAAGGGATGCTTGTCGCCGGGCTCGCGGGAGAGACGAGAGCCCGGGGCCAAGTACGCCTCGACGCCGATCACGGGCTTAATGCCGCAGGCGCGGGCTTCCTTATAGAAGGGGACTACCCCGTACAGCGCGCCGTGGTCCGTGAGGCCGATGGCCTCCTGGCCCAACTCCCGCGCCCGTTCCATGAGCTGCGCGATGCGCGCAAGCCCGTCCAAGAGGCTGTATTCGCTGTGAAGGTGAAGGTGAGTAAACATTTGCGCTTTAGCGGCGACACTTATTATAGCGCGGCAGCCGCAGCGCGGATCAACCTTATGTTAATTTGGGGGGAATTTGGGGGGAGGCTTTCCTACACCACCATCGGCGGCGGGCCTGCCCACATCCCGCCGTCCACCGGCAGAGCAACGCCGGTGATGAACGACGCCTCGTCCGAGGCCAGGAAGAGGATGGCGGCCGCCACCTCCTCTGGCCGGCCGATGCGGCCCATGGGGTGCGCCGCGCCCGCCAATTGCACGAACGCCGTCTTGTCCAGGCCCTGCTCGGCCACCCCGCGGTCCAGCATCGCGGTGTCGATGATGCCCGGGCAGACGCAGTTCACGCGGACACCCATCTTGGCGAACTCCACGGCCACCGCCTTGGTGAGCTGCACCACGCCGCCCTTGGCCGCGCAGTAGGTGTCGTAAGTGGCCACCCCGCGCAGGCCAGCGATGGACGCCGTGTTCACGATGACGCCTTTGCCCTGACGTATCATCTGGGGGATGGCGTACTTGCAGCCCAGATACACGCCCTTCAGGTTGATGCTCATGAGCTGGTCCCACTGTTCCTCCGGCACCTGAGTAATGGGCAGCAGGAAGATGATGCCAGCGTTGTTCATCAGCACGTCCAGCCTCCCGAAGCGCTCCACCGTGGTGCTGACCATCCGCTCCACGTCGGCGGCCACCGACACATCGACCTGAAGGGACTCAGCCTGGCCGCCGGCGGCCTTGACCTGGTCGGCGGTGGCCTCAGCCGAGGCGATGTCGACGTCCGCCGCCACCACCTTCGCCCCCTCGCGACCGAAGGCCAGGGCTGTGGCCCTGCCTATCCCCGAACCGGCGCCGGTTATTACGACGACCTTATCCTGGAAACGCACGTTGCTGCTCCTTCTCCCGCGCCCGCCGGTGTCGGGGCGACGGATCTGTCCGCCTCCGGCGGATGGTATACTCAGTGCTTGGTGACGAGCGGCACCAGCGTATCGCCGCTTTCTTCCCCTTGTCAACGGGAGCGCTGCCATGCCCGACGTGAAGTTCGGTGTGAACCTCTGGCCTTTGCCCCTGGAGCAGGCGGAACGGGTGGAGGAGTTGGGCTTCGATTCCCTCTGGACAAGCGAGCACATGCTCTTCTACGTCCCCATGTTCGACGCGGTCACCGTCCTGGCCGCCTACGCCGCCCGCACCAAGCGCCTCCTCCTGGGCTCTGCGATACTGCTCGTCCCCTTGCGCCATCCCACCGTCCTCGCCAAGGAACTGGCCAGCCTGGACATCATTTCCGGCGGCCGCATCATCCTGGGCGCGGGCGTGGGCGGCGAGTTCGCCCGCGAGTTCGTGGCCTGTGGCGTGCCCCTGAACGAACGCGGCCCCCGCACCGATGAGTCGATCCAGGTGATGCGCCGGCTGTGGAGCGAGTCGCACGTGAACCACGAGGGGCGCTTCTTCCGCCTGGAGGACGCCACCATGGAGCCCAAGCCGGTGCAGAGGCCCGGCCCGCCCGTCTGGATCGCCGGCCGCTCCGAGGCGGCGATGCAGCGAGCAGGGCGCCTGGGCGACGCCTATTTCCCCTATCTCTTCAGCCCCGAACGCTATCGCGACAGCTTCGCCAAGGTGCGCTCCTTCGCCGAAGCCGCGGGCCGCGACCCCTCGACCATCCAGGGCGCCATCTATCAGTTCATCGCCCTGGCCGACACCCACGAGGAGGCGCGCCAGCGGGCCAACCAGGAGCTGAGCCTGCGCTACAACCAGCCCTTCGACCGCATCGTCGACCGCTACTGCGTGCTGGGCACGCCCGAGCAGTGCGCCGCGCGGCTGGCCGAGTACGCGGAAGCGGGGGTGGCTCACTTCTGCCTGGTGCCCATCGCCCCGCCGACAGAGCTGCCGGCCCACCTGGAGACCTACGCCCACCAGGTCGTGCCCCGCGTGCGGGGCGGGTAGCGCCGAGCGTAGGGTTTGGGAGCCATTCCGCGGGTTGAAACCCGCGGCTTCGGTGCAAGCTGTGGGATCACCAATAAATGTAGCGGCGACCTTCAGATCGCCACAACGGTCGCCGCCCTCTGCTGTAGGGGCACCCTTCGCGGGCGCCCTCGGGGCGGGGCAGGGGCAAGCCCTGCCCCTACAATAAGGTAGCCCATGCTCCCTCCTTGAGGCTGGGTCGGGGCCCGAAATTGACGCCGCCTGGACGCACGCTTATCATTTGCCTGGGTCTACCGCCGGCCAGAGAGGAGCATCATGACCAAGGTCTCGGCTGAAGCCGTGGAAGCAGCCCTGGACGAGATCCGCCCCGCTATCCAGCTCGACGGCGGCGACGTGGAGCTGGTGGAGGTGACCAACGACGGCATCGTCCGCCTCGCCATGGTGGGCGCTTGCGGCGGCTGTCCCATGGCCATGCTCACCCTCAGGGCCGGCATCGAACGGCTCCTCTTCGACCGCGTCCCCGGCATCGCCGGCGTGGAGGCGGTGGACCAGGAGATGAGTTCCGACGAGTGGGAGCCCTGAGCAGCGCACGCTGATCCGCATTGGTGCCTGCCCAGGAGGTACTTTCGAGCGCTGAGGTGGGCTATGGACGGCAAGCTGACAACGGCACGAAAGGTCCTCTTCCTACTGGCCTGCCTGACTCTCCTCCTGGGCCTGGCTGCCTGTGGCGGCGGTGGGGGAGAGGAACCGGCCGAAGGCACACCCACGGCCGGCGCTGGCACGGCCACTCCCAGCGGCGGCACCGTCGAGATCAGCTTCTGGCACACTGAAACAGCCGCCAATCTGAACAGCCTCCAGGCCCTGGTGCGCCGCTTCAACGACTCTCAGAGCGAGGTGAAGGTCAAGCTCGCCTACCAGGGCACCCCCGACGAGAACATGGCCAAGGTGCTGACCTCCCTGCGAGGCGGCGACCCACCGACCATTGCCTATCTGGATGAGGTGCGAGTGCAGCGGCTCGTCGATACGGGGGCGTTCCGGCCGATGCAGGAGTTCATCGACGCGGAGGACTACGATCTCTCCGATTTCGACGCCAAGACCATCGAGTACTTCACTGTGGACGACAAGCTGTGGGCCATGCCCATCTCCCTCGCCGTGCCGCTCCTCTATTACAACAAGCTGGCCTTCCGCGAGGTGGGCCTCGACCCCGAGAAGCCGCCGAAAGACCTGGAGGAGCTCAAAGAGATCGCGGCGAAGTTCGTGAAGCACGACTCCCACGGAAACCTGGTACGCACCTGCATGACCCTGGACCTATCAGCCTGGATGGTCGAGGCGGCGATAGGCGAGCACGGTGACCTCTATATCAACAACGAGAACGGCCGCGCCGGCCGCGCCACCGCCGTCGAGTTCAACGGGCCGACGGGCCAGGCCCTGTTCCAGTGGTGGCACGACATGCTCGAGGGGGACCTGGCCATCAACGTGGGCCGCAACACCTCCGGCGCCGACAGCCTCCTGCCCATCGGCGCCGGCCAGGCGGTCATGACCTGGGGCAGCTCGGCGGGCCTGCGGTCGATAGTGGACGTGCTGGAAGGTGGGCTGGCCCAGATCGACGTGGAGCTTGGGGCCGCCCTCGCGCCCGGCCTGCCGGGCGGCACCCGCTACACCGGCACCTTCGGCCGCGCCATGTGGTTGCCGAAAGAGCGCCCACAGGAAGAACAGGAGGCGGCCTGGAAGTTCATCAAATGGCTTATGGAGCCCGAGCAGCAGGCCGAGTGGTTCGCCGGCAGCGGCTACCTGTCCGTGCGCAACTCGGCCTACGACCTGCCCGCCGCCCAGGAGACCATGGCCGAGTATCCCCAGTTCCGCACGCCCGTGGACGCCTTCCTGGCATCGCCGGCCACCCCGTCCACCATCGGCCCCCTGCTGGGTCCCTTCACCGAAGTTCGGGAGACCACCATCATCGCCCTGGAAGAGATCGCGGTGGCCAACAAGGACCCCATCGACGCGCTCAACGACGCGGCCGAGGAATCGAACAAGATCATCGAAGAGTACAACCAGCGCGTCCAGTAAGGGCGCTCCGCCACACATCCGCAGGAACGCCAGACGGGGAGGTTCACGATATGGGTGACAAGCAGGCAACGGCGCGGAAGGTGCTCTTCCTCTTGGTCTCCCTGGCCCTCCTCTTGGGCTTGGCCGCCTGCGGCGGCGGAGGCGACGACGGGGGTGAGGCCACGCCAGCGCCCAGCGCCGGGACGGCCGCTCCCAGCACCGAGACGGTGGAGATCACGGTCTGGCACCACGAGACGGCCGCCAATCTGGACGCCATCCAGGCCCTGGCCCGCCGCTTCAACAGCTCCCAGAGCGAAGTGAAGGTGAAGCTCGCCTTTCAGGGTAGTATCGGCGACCACATAATCAAGGTCCTGACCTCGGCCCAAGGCGGGGACTTGCCCACCATCGACTATATGGATGAGGTCTACGCCCAGCGTCTCGTCGATACCGGCTCCTTCCGGCCTGTCCAAGACTTCCTCGACCAGGAAGACTATGACGTCTCTGACTTCGATCCGAAAGTCATCCAGTACTACACCGTCGACGGCAAGCTGTGGGCCATGCCCATCGCCATCGCCGTCCCGCTGCTGTTCTACAACAAGATCCCCTTCCGCGAGGTGGGCCTCGACCCGGAGAAACCTCCACAAGACCTCGACGAAGTGACGGAGGCCTCGCGAGTGCTGGTGAAGCGCGACTCGCACGGCAACGTCATGCGCGCCGGCTTCGCCCTCGATGCGACCGCCTGGTACGTCGAGGTCGCGCTGGCAGAGCATGGGGAGCTCTACCTCAACAAAGGGAACGGCCGCGACGCCCGCGCCACCGAAGTCTTGTTCAACGGGCCCACGGGGCAGGCCCTATTCGAGTGGTGGCAGGACATGATCAAGGAGGGCCTGGCCATCGACGTCGGCCGGAACCCGAGCGGCGCCGACAACCTCCTACCCTTGGGATCAGGCCAGACGGTCATGACCTGGGCCAGCTCGGCGGCGCTGCGCTCTGTCGTGGACGTGCTGCAAAGCGGGCTGACCCAAACCCCGGTGGAACTGGGCATCGCCGGCGCGCCGGGCGTGCCCGGCGGCACTCGCCACACCGCCACCTACAGCCGCGGCCTCTGGCTATCGAAAGACCGCCCGCAGGCGGAGCAGGATGCCGCGTGGAAGTTCATCAAGTGGCTAATGGAGCCTGAGCAGCAGGCCGCATGGTTCGCCGGCACCGGCTACCTGCCGGTGCGCAACTCCTCCTATGACCTACCCGCCGCCCAAGAAATAATAGAGAGGTATCCGGGATTCCGCGTGGCCAAGGACATCTTCACGGCATCGCCTGCCACGCCGGCGACTCTCGGCCCACTCCTGGGACCGTTCGTGGACGTGCGCGATATCGTGCGCGACGCAATGGAGGCAATCGTCCTCCAGGACAAGGACCCCAAGGAAGCGCTGGACGAGGCGGCCGCGGAAGCCAACCAGATCATCGAAGAGTATAACCAGCGCGTCGAGTAGGGGCGCCGCTTGCCACGCCTCGACCAGAGAGGGGCGCCGTCGAGGCGCCCCTCTCTGGTTGCCTACGCGGGCCTAGTCCGCTTGCTCTAGCTCGAAGGCCTTGTGCAGAGCGCGGACGGCGTCGGCCACCTGCGACTCGTCGATGATGCAGGTGATGCGGATCTCACTCGTGCTGATCATCTCTATGTTGATGCCCGAATCGAACAGGGTCTTGAACATTCGGGCCGCGTAGCCCGGCGCGCTCGTCATCCCCGCGCCGACGATGCTCACCTTCGCCAGACGCGAGTCGGTGAGGATGTCGCCGGCGCTGATCTGGTGGGCGATCGGCTCTATTAGCTTCAACGCCCGCTCCAGGTCCTTGCGGGTCACGGTGAAGGTGACGTCGGCGATGCGCTCCACGCTGGCGTTCTGGACGATAGTGTCGATGCTGATACCGGCCTCGGACAGAGGCCCGAAGAGGGTCGCCGCAATGCCCGGCCGGTCGGGCACGCCCCGCACGGTGATTTTCGCCACGTCGGTGTCGTAGGCGATGCCGCTTACCTTGTTCCGCTGCTCGACCATTTCTCCCTCCCCGTGAATGAGCGTTCCCGGCACGTCGCGGAAGCTGGACGCCACCAGGATGGGCACATTGTACACCGCCCCCAGCTCCACGGCGCGGTTGTGCATGACGCGGGCGCCCCAGGTGGCCAGCTCTAGCATCTCTTCGAAGTTGATCTCCGCCAGCTTGCGCGCCTTGGGCTCGACGCGCGGGTCGGTGGTGTAGATGCCGTCCACGTCGGTGTAGATCTCGCAGCGCTCGGCCTTCAGGGAGGCGGCCAGGGCGACGGCGGTGGTGTCGGAGCCGCCACGCCCCAGGGTGGCGATGTCCATCTCCTCGGTGATCCCCTGGAAGCCGGCGACGATGACGATCTTCCCCTCGCCCAGTTCCTTGTGAATGCGCTGTGGGTCCACCGAGAAGATGCGGGCGCGGCCAAAGCGGCTCTCGGTGCCGATGCCCGCCTGGGCCCCCGACAGGCTGATGGCCGGCAGGCCCATCTCGTGCAGGGCCATGGCCATCA
>Ga0315275_10005488_pt1 | contig 12037 bp, 7 predicted proteins | sample YL17G03_0_MG_FD_205557 | JGI IMG/M metagenome (GOLD analysis project Ga0315275, IMG submission 205557) | Sediment microbial communities from Yellowstone Lake, YNP, Wyoming, USA - YL17G03_0 | ecosystem: Environmental > Aquatic > Freshwater > Lake > Sediment | place: USA: Wyoming | collected... | reverse complement strand
CTGTGCAGGACCATCATGCATCTGCCTGGAAAGCCTCTGCCGTTCTGCCTCCTGGACATTCACCAGCATTTCAACGCTGGATGTACCTCCCCCCCCTTTTCCAGAATTGGTGCCGCCGGTGCTGACCGCATTCTTTAGCCTGTCAAGCATGCCCGTGTATCGTTCCAGGTGCGCCTGGTCTCCCTGCAATTTCTCCAACTGTCCCCGCATCACAAATAACCGTTGCTGCGCATCCATGACATTATCGTAAATGCTGCGGACTTCGTCACTCGGGATTTTATCAATCTGACCTTGAATTTGCTGCAAGTGGGCTGTCACTGCGGTGTTCCGGGAGGTCAATTTACCCACTTCAACCCGGCTTTGTTCCAGCATCAGGGTGATTTCTTTCAAGGCGCGGGTGGTCTCATCTAATTCTGATTGGATCAAAGTCTGTGGATCTTCGATCGAAGATGACACTTGTTTATCTTCTGGCGATGGCATGATCGACTCCTGACCTGTGACACTTACTGAAAAGCTTTTCCCAACTTCAATATTGAAATCGTAAGGAGAGGCGAGTATGCGGTCATCCAACCGGGTGATCGCAATAGTATCAAAATGGCAGCCTGCGCTCCATTAACCTTTTAGAGTATAGCACAGGTCGGCTGCGGCGACAATTTTCAGGTTCATCCCATAACGGAATAATCATCAGGTTCGATTTACCAGACACTGGTCAGCGCACCGGCCAGCGAAACACGGTCATATTCGCCCCACCCGCCTCCTGGGAGTAAGGAGAACCGGTTGTATACACAGGTTCAAGTCCATTGGTGAGCTGTTGATACCAGTCGGGAAAAACGACCAGGTAGGTGACCTCGCGCCTGGTCAAGTAATCCGAGAGCCATACTTCATTTCGGAGGTACGGGATCAGGTCAGGGGAAACCAATCCCGCCAGATCGACCAGGTCGTGCCCGCCAAAATATCCCATTGCACCAATATCATGAGCAGCGACCAGCTCATTCGCAGGCACATTTACGGATACCCATTTCGCAGTGGCGACCATTTCGCTTTCGATGAAAGCTACGTCTCTGGCATAACGGAATGCACCGAGTGTCCAGAATGCTGCCAGGGTACCACCTGCAACCAGTCTCCATAATGTTGCTAGCATCCATCGCCAACGCGAATCCCGGCGGGATGTCAGCTTGATTAGTCCAGCTAATCCTAGCAGGAAGAAAATGGGCATCGCAGGCATGGTATAACGACCATATTGATAAGTGACCGGCAACCGCCAGGCATAAATGATGATGAATCCAAAAAACCATATCACAACTGCGAGAGATCCCCAATCCCTCTTCCGGACGATGGTAAGGATCGTATAAACAAATCCCGGCAGTAAAATGAGTCCGATGCCTTTGACCATCGGGAACAGTTCACTTCCCAACCTCAAAGCAAATGGCGTCTTCAAAAGATCCGCATATTCCGCTTGTTTTGCATAAAAAGTGTTCGGGAAAGGAGTTCTAGAGACGGCCAAATTAAAGAGCAAATAGAAGGTAAACAAGACTCCAAAACCCAGGCCCACTTTTAAAAGAGCCCGCAAGCGGCTCGACCAAGTGGTACGCCTCAATAGTATTGCCAGCACCAGCGGACCCAGAAGGGTAAGACCGTCAGGACGCACCCAGACCGAGAGCCCGATTAACAATCCGATTTTAAAATAATGTGTCGATCCTGAAATGATTTGTAGTAGCGATACAGTTACCAGGAATGTGAACAGGATTGTTTCCATCCCGGAGCCAGAACACCACGCCAAGTGCCATTCCAAGGCAAGAACAGCACCCACCCACGGGAATTTTGGGTGGTAAGATGGCTCCCATTGTCGAATCGCCAATTCGCTGACCAGCGCCAATCCACCTAATGCTGCTGCACCGAGGAAATAAGTCCAGAGGTAAGGCATCAGTCCCAAGCGAAATCCTATGGCAAGTAAGATTGACCAGAGGGGAGAGGTGGAGCCTCCGGATATTTTTCCGGGCAGGAAGGACCATTCCCCATGGTAACCCAGGTTTCGGGCATAGGTCTGATGTATCCAGGCGTCATCCAGTGGAAAACCAATCCTGTAATATATTCCACTGAACACCAGGTACGATCCGACAGAAAGCAATGTAATTCCAGCGATCCATAAGAGGTCATGCCGGGAAATGCGCTTATCAGGGCTGGATGGCATAAATTTGCGCTCCATCTACTTTTCCCAGATAATCAATCCCTGCCTGTTCCTCCGGGTGGTCGTAGACTGGTATTAATCCACTTGGGACACCCCCCTGCTCCAAAACTACATACTTCGCTCGATATTTTTCAGCCACTGTCAATAGAGTATCCAGGCTGCCGTTCGGAACAGCGATTGCCGGGTTGTTGGAAACCAGATAAAATCCCGGCGGATTGGCAACCATGACAACCGCATTGTCTTCCATACCATGTTGTACCAGAAATGTATTGATCTGGCTATACGCAACCTGCTCCTGACCCCATGAGTTCCTCCCGATCTCACCAATTCCCCTTCCGTAAGCCACGACCGCTGTTAATAAAGCTGCCAGGGTCACAAAACCGGTTCGAAATATCCTCCCGGCTTGGGCGATATTCCAACCACGCTTTCTGCCTGCCCACACAATCACCTGCTCGAGACCCAGCGGACCTACCACCCACCAGATCGGCTGCAAAGCAGCACCGGAATGGAAGAAACCGCCGCGTGCTCCGGCAAATGGAAAAGCAAAGGTCATCGCGGCGAAGGTCGCCAGCCAGGCAAAACCCGCCAACTGCACACGCCGATCTTTCCGCATAATCCAGAGCCCGATTCCCACCAGCGGGAGCAGGAATATTTCTCCTTGCTCAGCCATAGTCCTCTCAAGGTTGATTCCCAGCGCCCAGAGTCGGATTTTTGTTATAGCCTGGATACCTGATTGCCACCATCTCGCCAGGGTCAACTGGCTGGCAGGGAAGCTGAACATCTCATCATAAGAGAGCAACCAGAGCATTTTTGATCCCCCGGGGGAAAGGAAGGTTCCAAAGGCTGCCTGGTTCCGTATGAACCAGAGGACCATGATGAGGAGGTAGCCAAGAATTGTAAGCAGTAGATAAATGATTGTAAATTTAAATCGTTTCCCAGTCGGTCTCTTGATAACGAAAAGATCACCTAAGGCGGCAATCCCCAGCCAGAGCAATCCATCCGCACGTGTAAGATGCATCAGCCCTGCCAGCAAACCAAGCAGAAAAGGATTCAGGAGGGAAGGTTTTCGATTCAGGGTGAGAAAGAATAATCCTCCAAAAAGCATGTATAAGCCAAAGGTATCGGTTACTGGTAAGAAGACCAGATAAAAAACAGGGAATACAGCCAGAAAACCGGAGGTGAGCGCAAGGTCGCGTCGGGCGGTGAAAGACCATGCCAGGGCGGCTGTTAACGGCGGGATTAATGCAGCGACCACCATAAAACCGATCCGGGCAGCCAGCCAGGAACCGGGTCCGAACAGCCACGCACTCGCAGCCGCCAATATGGATGCCAATGGCATCCAGTAAGCATGCGAGGGGTATGGAAGTCCGGCAGGATTACCAAGGTAGTTCCATAAGTAAGGTTCATATAAGCCGTGCCCGGCAACAAGTTGCAATCCGCCTGCATAGTAATAATCCGCATCCATATAGCCGGGAGAAGGCTGGAATGCAGCCACAAGGGTCACGGTCCCCAGGCCAAGCAATCCAAGCAGCAGGTAAAGACGCCAGGTCATGGCAGACTTTCCCTCCAGGTGCGCGGGGGGGAGATTGCCCACCAGCGCATCCAATACAGTCCTGTTACGAGTATGACAGGAAAAAGAAACGCAAGAATTGCAAACCAGTTGCTGGTGGAAATCCCGGATACAAATAAACCACCGGCGATCAACCAGGGACCAAAGAAGATTCCCAGGAGGACGAATCCTGCCACTCCCCAGCCACCGGGAGAGGGCCACCTCTCTGCCATAATGGATAAGATGAGTACTAGGGGAATTATTAAGATCACATAGTCACTGATGCTTGCGGGAATTCCGAGCAAAGGTGTGGTTGCGATAACAAGGCTAGCCGTCCAAATAAAATGTCGGAATTCCTTACGGCGAATTTTGCGCCATTCAATAAATAGCAGTATCCCCGTTAGCCCAGTTAATACCAGACCTATACGTGGTCCAACTGTCGGCCACCAGGATGCCAGGATGCCGCCCGGGGTCAGAGTTTCGCGATGTTGTAGGTGTGACAACAGACCGCTAATAAAAGGCATGAACCAGGAAGGATACAAGAAAAAGGAGATTGCCAGCAGGAAAACCAAAATCATCACGAAACCTGCCAGGATTCTACCCCGACGGTGGTATATCGCCCACCAGAGAATGAATAGTACGAACAGACCCCCGACATCAGGTTTTATCAGGGGGAAAATGAGCAACGCACCAGTAAGTTCATCCTGTCCATTGCGCAGTGCAAGCAGCAGACCGGCGATTGCAGCTGCAATGAAAATGATACCATTGTTGCCGGCAAGGGCGAACCACCCGTAAATCCATAACACGGAAAAGATCAGAATGACCGGGAGGAGCGTCCTGGTGGGTTTCCATCCTGTCAATTTCAAGGATAAGAACGCCAGGATGATCAGGGAGATTTCAAGACAGGTCATCCATATACCGCTGGCGAGATGATATTCTGAGATGATTGCGAAAGGAAAATAAAAAAGCTCAACCGGGAATGGAAGGCTGAGCAGGAGCGGGTCCTCACCCTGCAAGGCGAGGCGACCATAATAAATAAATTGGGCAGGCTGTGCCGCATCAGCGCTGTAGGGATTGCCGCCATTCGTGAAAAATGCACGGGCTGCCAGCCAGGGAACCAGGAAATCCTTTTGAACAGGGTGGAAGCGGGTATAAATGGTATTTGCCCAGATCATTCCCGCGAGCAATGAAAGTGAAAGCAAAACCAGGAAAATAGTGGTAAACACCCTTAAAGTGCGTGACATGTCGTTGAAATTCTACCCTACAATCACAACCGGGGCAACCAGCACTGGTTATGCTATAATTCCGCAACCTTGAGGCTGGAATGACGATTATATGCTTCACCAATCTTCCAAAGTATCTAAATTATCACCCATTGATCTTTGGGCGAAGCCTGCAAGGATAACCTGCTCTTACGAGCTGCTCATCGCCCAACGCATAGGCTGAGGGCGATTTTGTTTATTTTCGAGGTAAAAAATCCAATGAAAAATCTACTTATCCCAGCCAATTACCACCCCGATCTGGATGTAAAACAAACCGAGAAAGCGATCAAGTTGATCAAGGATTTCTTCGAGGTCAACCTGGCTGCAGAATTGCGGTTAACTCGTGTGACTGCCCCTTTGTTCGTCCTGCAAGGGACAGGGATCAATGACGATTTGAATGGTGTTGAAAAACCAGTGTCCTTTCCGATCGCAGACATGAATGGGCAGGCGGCAGAAATTGTACAGTCCCTTGCCAAGTGGAAACGGATGATGCTTGCGGATTATGACATCCAGCATGGGTATGGGCTCTACACCGATATGAATGCCATCCGCCCGAGCGAGCAATTGGACAATCTGCATTCGCTCTATGTGGATCAATGGGACTGGGAAAGGGTTATCGATCCGGGAGAACGATCGATCTCATTCCTCCAGGAAATCGTTCGCAAGATATATTCTGTCATCAAGCGGACCGAGTTCTACCTTTGCGACCATTATCCTTTCATCAAGGCGGAATTGCCCGATGAGATCCATTTTTTCCATGCAGAAGAACTGCAGCGCATTTACCCTGACCTGAATCCCCGTCAGCGTGAGGAAGAGATTGTCCGGAAATTTCAAGCAGTATTTATCATCGGGATCGGTGCTCCCCTGGCGGATGGAATTCCTCATGATGGCAGGGCGCCTGATTATGATGACTGGACAACCAAAACCAGCGATGGCTATCGGGGTCTGAACGGAGACATCCTCGTCTGGAACCCGGTTTTGAATTGCGCCTATGAACTTTCCTCCATGGGTATTCGTGTCGATCCCCAGGCATTATTGGAACAATTGAAATTATCGGACACGATGGGACGCAAGGAATTGCTTTTTCACAGACGCCTGCTGAACAATGAATTGCCGCTTTCCATAGGCGGTGGGATCGGACAATCGCGCCTGTGCATGTATTTTCTGCGCAAGGCTCACATCGGAGAGGTCCAGGTGGGTATCTGGCCGGAGGAAATGGTAGCATCGTGCAGGAATAACAACATTGATCTGCTCTGACCTTGAAAGTAGATTATGCTATAATACCGCCAACCCGAGGCAGGTATGACAACCTTCCGCTTTGCCAACAACCAGAACGCTAATGATGATCGGCCTCCAGCCGTTGGGCGAAGCATGCAAGGATAAGGTCTTCCGGAAACCTGACCATCGCCCAACGCAAATGCGGAGGGCGTTTTATTTTATGCAGGCTGTCATTTTCCAGGGTGATGCCTCTTATGTCAAGTAGAATCGGCATCTCAGCACAATTTTCCATGTATACTTCGGGTATGATCCTTTGGAGGATGTAATGTACAAGACGCATACTTGTGGTGAAATACGCGCCCAGCATGCCGGTCAGAAAGTCACCCTGGCTGGTTGGGTGCATAACTTCCGCACTTTTGGAGGTGTGGTCTTCCTGGTGCTGCGCGACCGTTTTGGGATCTCGCAGATCGTAACCAATCCGGATAAATTCCCAGAGGCAGCGAAGGCGATCGAATTGTTGAGGAACGAATGGGTTGTGCAGGTCACAGGGATTGTTCGCATGCGCCCCGCAGATCAATTCAACCCGAGGATGCCTACAGGCGAGGTGGAACTGGAAGCACACGAAGTGACCGTGCTGAACCCTGCCAAAGCCCTGCCCTTTGTCGTCAGCCGGGATGATGAGGCTATCGACGAGAATATGCGTCTCAAGTATCGCTACCTCGACTTGCGCCGCGAACGCATGAGACGAAACCTGATCCTTCGGCATGAAGTGGTCCTGTTCATGCGTAACTATTTATCCGAGCGCGGTTTCATCGAAGTGGAAACTCCGATGATGTTCAAGACAACTCCCGAAGGCGCGCGCGACTATCTGGTGCCTTCCCGCGTTTATCCCGGGCAATTCTATGCTCTCCCGCAGAGCCCGCAGCAACTGAAGCAATTGCTCATGGTGGCTGGATTTGACCGCTACTTCCAGATCGCACGCTGCTTCCGTGATGAAGACTCACGCGGCGACCGTCAGCCCGAGTTCACCCAACTTGACCTGGAAATGTCCTTCGTGCATCGTGATGATGTCCTGGAAATGATCGAAGGACTCTTTACAGCCATGCTGCCGCAGGTGGCTCCGCAGAAGAGGTTATTATCCTCCCCATGGCCGCGCCTCACCCATAAGGAGGCGCTGGAACGCTTTGGCACCGATAAACCCGACTTGCGCTTCGGAATGGAATTGGTGGACGTAAGCGACCTATTTAAGAATACCGAGTTCGCCATATTCAAATCCGCCCTGCAGGCCGGCGGTTCAATCAAATGCCTCGTGGCTCCCGGGTGTGCTGATTTCACCCGCAAGCAGCTCGACGACCTGGCGGTGATCGCCAGGGACCTGGGGGCAAAGGGTTTGGTTTCCCTGGCGTTGACCCCCGAAGGCTTAAAAGGTTCCGCTGCCAAGTTCATCAGTGAGAGCGAAGTCGGAACCCTCACCAAAACCTGCGCCGCAAAACAGGGAGACCTGATCCTCTTCGTGGCAGACAGGCTGGATGTTGTCAACAAGGCACTCGGTGCATTGAGGCTCTGGTTCCGCGATAAGTTGAACCTTGCTGACCCTTCCGTGATGGCATTTACATATATCCTTGATTTCCCCATGTTCGAATGGAACGAGGAATTCAAGAAATGGGATGCCGCCCACCACCCGTTCACTATGCCGCGCCTGGAACATCTCGATCGTTTTGAGACCGACCCGTCTACGATTTTGTCAGAGGCATACGACATGGTATGTAATGGTTACGAGATGGCTTCTGGATCGATCCGTATCCACCAGCGTGACATCCAATCCAAGGTTTTCAAACTCCTGGGGATCGAGGAAGAGGAGGCGCAATTCAAATTCGGGCATATGCTTGAAGCCTTTGAATATGGCGCACCTCCCCACGGGGGCATGGCTCCAGGGATCGATAGGCTGGTGATGCTGCTCGCCGACGAACCCAATATCCGTGAGGTGATCGCATTCCCCAAGAACCAGGCAGCCCGGGATGTGATGGCAGATGCTCCCTCGTTCCCGGATGAGAAGCAATTGAAGGAATTACATTTAAAAATCACTGAGTAGAGGCGACCATGCCGGCACCTCGGTCCCTATTGGAGGGTTTTATGCCTATCGTTCGCGTGGAAGAGATTGCCAAGTATTCCGACCAGCTAGTGACCGTTCAAGGTTGGGTCTATAGCCGTACGGATAAAGGGAAGCTGGTCTTTCTGCTGGTCAGGGATGGATCCGGATTCATCCAGTGCGTGGCCTTTAAAGATGACCTGCCGGAGACTGTTTTTAACCAACTCGTACGCCTGCCGCAGGAATCCTCGGTCATTATTACCGGAAAGGTTCGCCCGGACAAGCGTGCGCCTGGTATCCCCGGGGGATACGAAATCGGGATAGCAGAGATAACCATCGTCCAGGCAGCGGCTGAGGATTACCCGATGGCTTTGAAAGAGCACGGGGTGGATTTTGCTCTCGATAACCGCCATCTATGGATTCGCATGCCCAGCCAATGGGCCATCCTGCGCATCCGCGGCACGGTCATTGCTGCGATTCGGGAATGGTTGGACACGAATGGTTTCATCAACATGGATACCCCCATCCTTACCCCGGCAGCGGTGGAAGGCACCTCCACCCTGTTTGAAACAGATTACTTTGATGAGGGCAAAGCCTACCTGAGTCAATCGGGCCAGCTCTATAACGAAGCCAACATCATGGCATTCAGTAAAGTCTACTGCTTCGGTCCGACGTTCCGTGCTGAAAAATCCAAGACCCGCCGGCACCTGACCGAATTCTGGATGGTGGAACCAGAAGCTGCCTTCTGCGACCTCGATGGCTTGATGGTGATAGAAGAGCAGTTTATATCCTTTATCGTCAAACGCGTCCTGCGCGACCGGATTCCAGAATTGAAATCGCTGGATCGCGACCTTTCCAAGTTGGAGAAAATCGAAGCACCCTTCCCACGCATATCCTACGATGAGGCCTGCAAAGTCATTCAAGGGTTGTATGAAAAGGAAAAAGATCCAGAAAAGAAGGCTTTGCTCAAATTCGACTGGGGCATGGACTTCGGTGCGCCGCACGAGGCTGCCCTCACCAGTTCTTACGAGAAACCGGTCTTCGTTTATGGATACCCGACACAGGTCAAGGCATTCTACATGGAACCATGGCCCGGGCGACCTGAAGTCTGCAAGTCGGTGGACCTGCTTGCTCCCGATGGGTACGGGGAGATTATCGGTGGATCAGAGCGGATGTCAGACCCCGATTTGTTGCTGCAACGTATCCATGAGCATGGTTTGAAGGAATCTTCTTATACTTGGTACCTGGACCTGCGCCGGTATGGTTCTGTCCCTCACTCCGGTTTCGGGATGGGTGTGGAAAGGACCGTTGCATGGATCTGCGGGATCGAACACATCCGCGAAGCAATTGCCTTCCCTCGCATGATAAAAAGAGTATATCCATAAATCCCACCAGATGAGTCAATACCTCATCCCGGCAGGATTTTGGCACACCCTTAATCTTTCCCTACCCACCCCCCTGACTTTATGGTATAAAACATGTGCCCTGCTTTGCTCGCGATGCTGTACCTCCGTTCTGAGCCAACACCCACTTATTGGGTTCCAATCTCGCGACAAGGATGCGATAGGCTTCGGCCAAGGCTGACTTGCCGGGTAGGGACCCGACCTGCGAAAGCAGGTTCAGAACCTTGCAGCACACGGCACGAGCGGGGTTTTATTTTACCTGTTACTTAAATCCCTGATGGATTATTTCTCGAACAGCATGGTTGATTAGACCGTAAACAGTATTTCTATTTCATTAATTAATCTTCGAGGAAAAAATGGAACCAAAAGATATTCTCTCCCTGGTAAAAACTGACCATGTAAAATTCATCTCCTACCAGTTCACCGATGTGACCGGGACAGTCAAAAGTGTCGACGCTCCGGTCAAGCAATTGGAATCCGCTCTCGAGGATGGCGTCTGGTTCGATGGTTCATCCGTGGAGGGATTCGCCCGAATCCAGGAAAGCGATATGCGCCTGGTGATCGATCCCGATACCTACGCGGTTTTACCCTGGAGCCAGCCTGAAGCGCGCCGGGCGCGCCTGTTTTGTGACATTTTCACACCTGACGGGCAGCCCTTCGATGGTGACCCGCGCGGGGCATTAAAAAAGATCCTTGCCAAAATTGCGGATCGTGGATGGACGTATAACGTTGGTCCGGAGCCCGAATTCTTCCTCTTCCGTCGCAACGGAGGGGAGGGTATCCACCCTGTCCCCTATGATGTGGGCAGTTACTTCGATTTCTCCGCTGATGACGAGGCCGCCCGAGTGCGCATGGAATTGATGGATGCGTTGAGCAGCATGGGGCTGGAAGTGGAGGTGGGCCACCACGAAGTTGCTATCGGTCAGCACGAAATTGATTTCCGCTTCGCGGATGCCCTTCGCACGGCTGACAATGTATTGACCCTAAAATATACCGTCAAAGCCATTGCGGCAAAACATGACCTGATCGCCTCGTTCATGCCCAAGCCGGTTTTTGGGATAAACGGGTCCGGGATGCATTGCCATCAATCCATATTTGACGCTGACGGCAATAATCTCTTCTACGATGCAAAGAATGAATATCATTTATCCCCGCTGGCGATGGGATTCATAGCCGGTCAGTTGAAGCATGCCCGCGCCCTCGCTGCGATCGTCGCTCCGACGGTTAATTCCTACAAGCGGCTTGTTCCCGGGTATGAAGCACCCGTTTATATCGGCTGGGCGCAGATCAACCGGTCAGCGCTGATCCGCATCCCAAGGTTCACAGAGGGCCGGATCAATGCAATGCGCGCGGAACTTCGGTTCCCGGATCCCTCCTCCAATCCGTACCTGGCTTTCACCACCATTCTCGCTGCAGCCCTGGATGGAGTGGATAATAAGATGGCCCTGCCTGCTCCGCTCAACAACATTAATGTCTACCACCTAGACGAGTCCGAACGCGCCCGTCTCGGGATCGCCTCCCTGCCTGGGTCCCTCGCGGAAGCCCTGGGGGAATTGGAGAAAGATTCAGTCGTCCGGTCCGCTTTGGGTGAGAATATCTTCGATTCATTCTCCCGCGCAAAGTGGAATGAGTGGGACGCCTACCGTATTAATGTAACCGATTGGGAAGTGGAACGGTACCTCGAATTAGCCTGAGTGTACCGATCAAGAATAGTTACAAACAGGTCTGGCATACTTCTTGCCAGACCTGTTTCCATAAATTAATATTCTTTTTTTAGAATTGAAATGGATTGAAATTGGTTTGCCGGTCGTAATAATCCTCATTTTCAACTTTCTTTAATTTGGTTACAGCTATATAGGTGAAAGGGGTCATCAAAACTTCAACAGATACCTTGAAAATATAATTGGTTAATACTAAGGAAAGTAAAAGACCCCACGGAAAAACATGGAAAATGCTTGCCGTGGTAACGAATACAAGTGTATCCACCAGTTCGCCCACGATCGTGCTGCCGATCGTTCGAGTCCAGAGCCAGCGCCCGCGGGTCAAAATTTTCATCTTCGCCAGCAGGTATGAATTTGTGAATTCCCCCGCCCAATACCCCGCCAGGCTCGCAAGAACAATACCGCCACTGGATATCCCCCCCAGAATGATTTTATAAGCCGTGTCTCCGGCATATTGTCGCCATTGCGCTTCACCCGGTAAGACACCTACTACCCAGAAAATTATCGCGCTCACTGCCAGGCAGGCAAAACCCGTCCAAATTACCCGGCGGGAACGTTTGTAGCCATATACTTCCGTGAGAATATCCCCAAAGATATAACTGACCGG
>Ga0315275_10005487_pt1 | contig 12038 bp, 14 predicted proteins | sample YL17G03_0_MG_FD_205557 | JGI IMG/M metagenome (GOLD analysis project Ga0315275, IMG submission 205557) | Sediment microbial communities from Yellowstone Lake, YNP, Wyoming, USA - YL17G03_0 | ecosystem: Environmental > Aquatic > Freshwater > Lake > Sediment | place: USA: Wyoming | collected... | reverse complement strand
TCCTCCAGTGAGCTTTGTTTTTGAGCTGTAACACTCATCAACTCTAAATGTATCTTCGCATGTGGCAATGCCTTTAACATTTCCTTTTAAATAATAATTTAAAGCATCAGAATCTATGCAAGATTGTGCAGGAGTCTGACTTAAACTTATCACAGCATACATCTCTCCGCCAACAAAGTTTTGATAAACAATGTCCTCTACCTTAATTGTTAATACATCATCAACTTTGTAAGTACCACCTTTAACTAATTTTGTGGTTGTAATGTTATTATTATTAATAATAAATTGTGCATAAGTCGAGTCTATAAATGTTAATTTAATGCTATAATTCCCTCCTGAAAAAGTCGTAGTAACTTGTTCGTTTAAATTAATCGTGCATGTGTTAGTAATTGGAGAACAAGAAGATGTTTGCGTTTGTGTACCAGAATAATAACTTGCAGTAAAATAATCATCTGTATCTCTATCATAAATTATGCTGCTTCCTAATTTCCCTACAAAAGTAGTATTCCTATTAAGGGAGGGTATAATCAACTCCACAGTCTTTTCATTCTTATTAATTGTTCCTATTGTTAAGACTATATTTCCTAAATGAATATTATCGCCGGTTGTTATATATTGGGCTATTACTTGTCCTGTAACTACGTTTGTTAGTGTTGTGTAATTCTTACCTATAGAAGTATCTTCTGTAATTGAGGTTACCCTTAATAAATAAGATTCAGAAGTTTGCGCGCTCACCACCGCTAAACTCACAATAACAATTAACATTAAAAACACAATTCCAGTTTTCATCTCTTTTTTCATACTTTTCCTAAGAAAAAGGGGTTTATAAATGTTTTTTTTTAACGTAGCAAATTCATCACTTTAAAAAGATAAAAACTCAAGCTCTAACTTAATCTAACAAATCTCCTTTCTCTACATGGAGAGAAAGAATTGTAAATAGTTTCTTCATATATGATGCCTATGACGAGCAAAGGAAAAAGTGGTAAAGGCAGTAAGAGGCAATATAAATGGCTTGTATTATAATGCAAAGATTTATGGACTATATTGCATTACACTTTTTATGCTACAAACTCTTGGGATAAAAATTAATTTTAAGATGATTTTATTACAAAAGTAACTACAAATTGTTACAAATGTAAATAGAAAGATTTAAAAACATTGTTACATCTGTAATATAAGATAATTACGAAAGTAATAAAATGAAGACAGAAGAACATGAAAAAGCATACAAAGAGCATCTAACTAATTTAAATAAGCTTATAGAAGAAGGAATTGAAGAAAATCAGAGGAATATCGGCTATAATGTTTCTCAGGGCTCTGTAGAATTATTTGCAATATATCTTCATAAGTTGCATTTACTTCAGACTTCTGGCGACCAATTTGACCACAAAACCTTCAAAAATAAATTTCTTATAGAAAAGAAAATTCCTCCAGAATTTCCTGATAAAGATAAAATATTAGAATTAATGAAGGACATAGAGACAAACAGAAATCTTATTTGTTACGGCAAGAGAAAACCCCAAGAAAGAATCAAAAAAATGATAAATAATTTCCAACAGATAAGGAAACTGATAAACAAAAATCTAAAAAGTTTAAATAAAAATGCCACAAAAAAATGAATTAATAGCCTATGCGCTAGATTTCGCCTCGTATCTTCTCTCAAAAGCCGATGGGATAAACAGGATTATCTTGCACGGCTCAATCGCCAAGGGCGATTTTGATGAAGAGTCTGATGTTGATTTATTTATAGATACAAAAGAAAAAGAAGAAAAAATAAATAAAATTGCAGATAATTATTGCAAAACCCAAAAATTTAAGGAATGGGAATTAAAGGGCATTTCTAATAAAATTTCAATAATAGTTGGAGAATTAGATTCTAGAGAATGGCAAGAGCTAAAAAGAAGCATAATTAATACTGGAATTATTTTATATGGCAAATATAAATCAGAAGTTGAAAAAATTAACCAATATGTTCTGTTCTCTTTTGAAAATATAAAGCCAGATAAAAAAAGAATCGCTATATTTAGAAAACTCTATGGATTTAAAATAGGAAAAAAACAATATCTTGGAGTTACAAATAAAATTAATGCTATCAAAGTGGGGAAAGGTTGTTTGCTTGTTCCAGTAGAGCATATAAATGAGCTTAAAAAATATTTTCAAGAAAAAAAAGTTGCAGTAAAACTTTATGACCTATGGTCAGATACAAAACTTAATGAATAAAAAGAAAAAAAGTCTATCTAAAAATCGAAACTATTCATAAATATTTTTCCTGTGCCCTAATTCAATAACAAAAATAATCTCTTTTTCTTGCCTTAAATCTAAGATTACTCTGTACTCTCCTACTCTCAGAATGAAATAAGGTGTTCCTTGTTTTCTTTTAACAAAATGAAAAGGCCTTATTATAATTCTTTCAAGAACACTTATTATTCTTTGCTGGATGTTTTTTTCCAGTTTATAGAGCTGTTTTTCAGCTGTCTGTGAAAATTCAACAGAATACATCTTATGCCTTCAATTTCTCTTTAATTTTTTTAAGAGAAACTGTTTTTCCCTCTTTTATTTCTTTTTCAGACTGCTCTATATTTCTTTTTGTTTGTTCTGAAAATTCCATTCTATCCTCTATCAAATCCCAGATAATACTCTCATAACTTTCTTTCTCGCGTATTTTCATTATCGCGAGCTTTTCTAAAAGTTCTCTGCTTACCTGTATTGTAGTCTCCATAGAAGATTATATAGTTGCTATAGTATTTAAATATTTCGCTGAACATAAAATTCTAAGTAAAGTTTCTACTAAAAACCTAGAAAAAATACTTTATAATGTTAACTGCCAGCTTAGGGGCTGGGTTCCCAACCAGAATAGCCAGGAACACTATCATTACTTAGAGCTACTAATTTGTCAATTCTATAATTTTCTGCTCTTAAAGCTCTCGCTTTATCCATCTCAGAATCATATTGCTTTTTCACAAGGCTATAAAAAGGATTGTCTCTAGAAGGAAGTTTAGGTATTGAAGATCCAACTTGCACATTCCCGCACCCAGAAACCCCAAAACTTCCAAAAATCAAGCTCGCTAAAGTTATGCCTACTAAACCTACTTCTTGAAATAAGCTTCTTTGAGTGTCTGGCTCTTTTACCATTAAAGACAAAACCTAAAGAAGTATTTAAAGATTTATTTGATTTATAATATTCAATCATTTAGTTATATCCCACTAACTATTATCTGTTCATTAATAACCTAAATCCTCTAATATAGCTAAAAGCACCCTGCTTGCTGGCTAATTAATATCATACGAGATTTTAAAGATTAACAAAATTTTATTGCAGATTAATGAGGTATTGGCAAAACAATTTTTAATATTTATTAATCAGCTTCCTAATTAGAAGACTCCATTTTCCCCTAACCCTTAAACTGCCAACTCCCCCTCAACTTTTCATAGAATTATTAAGTTAATAAAAAGGGTTAGTTTATCAATTAACAAATTTATCTTAAGATTATTAATACTATCTTTACTTCCTGCTTACATGCTTATTTCCCTTGATGTAAAATCTCAGCTTCTTTTTCAAATCTTTTTTAACTCCAATTCTATTGCTCTCGACAATCTCAAAAGTCTCTTTATCTTCATAGATAATAAACAACTCATCATTATCCAAAATGCTTTGCTTATGAAGCTCTTTATTAATTTGCAAGGCCTTTGTAAGCAAGCCGGGCCCATTGCATTTTACAGAAAAATTTAAAGGCTCTACTGCCCTTAATAAAACAGCTTCTGCCTTGCCTTCTTTTCCTGTAACAAAATTAATAAGCCAATTATTATGCACACCATAAACTAAAATCGTCCCCGCATCCATTTTCATTGTCTCTCTTAAATCCCCATTTTTGCAAGCGCGAGAAGCAGGATCTTTCTCATCATAATATGCCTCAGTCTCAACAATTCTCGCTTTCAGCTCTTTTCCATTAACATTTCTAACCAAAATTTTCCCAAGCAGCTCGCGTGCAACTTGCTCAGCATCCCGCGAAAAAAAGTTGTTATTCATTTTTTCTCTCCTAAGTCTCTTTTCCGCAAAAAGCTTTGCTTTTTGGGGCCCAGAAAATCTTTGATTTTCTTGGGTTAAAGAGAGCTCCATACATAGGTTTTTAAAAAATACTCTCTTAATAAATTTATGCCAACAAATGTAGACTATAAATACGCAAATGCAGAAGCTAACTATTTATCTGCAAAAACAGACACAGAAAAAATCGTAGCATTAGAAGAGATGATGCGAACAATGCCAAAGCATAAAAGCGCAGAGGCATTAAGAAAAAATATAAGAACACGCTACAAAAAAATAAAAGAGCAAATAGAAATAAGCAAAAAAAAGAAAAGCTCAACTGCAAGAAAAATAGGCATAAAAAAACAAGAAATGCAGGCTGTTCTCGTTGGCTTGACAAATTCCGGCAAATCCTCTATTCTAGCATGTTTGACAAACGCCTCTCCAGAAATAGCTCCTTATGCTTACACAACCAAAAATCCAAATCTTGGAACACTAGATTATGAAGGATGTAAAATTCAAATTATAGATCTTCCTGCAGTAGAAAACGAGCTTTGTGATTTAAGCATAATAAACACCGCAGATACACTGCTCATAGTTATAGAAAAAACAGAGCAACTTCAGGAGATAAAAACTTTTCTTGAAAAAGCAACAAAAAACCGCATTATTATTTTCAACAAATCCGATCTTCTTTCTTCAGAAGAAAAAAGAAAGCTCTCTGCATTTTTACAAAGTAAAAAATATAACTTTCTTCTCGCATCCTGCAGAACAAAAGAGAATTTTGAACAGCTAAAAGAAAAAATCTTCCAATCTTTCAACAAAATTCGCATCTACACAAAAGAGCCAGGCAAGCCTTTAGACAACAAGCCTTTCATACTCCCACAAAACTCAACTGTCAAAGATGCAGCAGAAAAAATTCTTCATGGCTTCTCAAAGCAGATAAAAGAAACAAGAGTTACAGGCCCTTCTTCAAAATTCCCAAACCAAAAAGTCGGCTTAGAGCATGTTTTAAAAGACAAAGATATTGTAGAGTTTTATGTGAGGTGAAAGTATATTCCAGATCATATAATTGATTATAAACTTAAAAATTTATAAACAAAGATATGGAAAAAACTTCAATAAGAGCTTTCAATAAAATTTACTTAATATCCTCTATCATAACTTTCATCATAAGTTTTTACCCTCCGATAAAGGATATCTGGAGAATTATATTACTTGTCGTAGCGTTAGGTTTATTAATAACTACTTATTTCTTAAGCTATACAGGAGGTTCTGTAAAGTTAAAAGGTGATGGCTCCTTAAGCTCTAATATGCTTAGATTTTAGCACCTTATTAACCTAATTTATTTATTAATAATAAAGATTAATTTATAAAATTTTAGTTATTAAGCTCTAAGCTCTCTAATTTTAGTGAGTTTGAGTTATTCTTCATCACCCGTAGAGTTAACACAATCATACAGGAGCTATAGATAAAGTAGAGGAAGAAATAAATAGATTAAAAAATAAAATTGAACTTAATGAGTCAGTATTAAATACTATAAAAGATATAGTTATATTAAATAAAATTAATAGGAAAGATGAATAAAAAAGGATTTTCAGATAAAGATGTTTTAGAATGGATTAAAATAGCAATATTAATAATAGTAGGTTATATTATAATTAAAGCTCTTTTATCTGCAGCTTAGAACCTATCCCTACAGAGATTAAAATCTTAAAGTGTCTTTTTTTAAGATTCCTACTAAAAACTTGACAAACAATATTAAATTTCCAGTTCTATGGGCTTCCTGCAGGACTTTATAATATTTAAATTTCCTAGAGTTTGGAATGTTGAGCAGAGGATATTTATTCTTATGTAAAATAAAATTGAGTAATAATCTTCCAACTCTCCCATTTCCATCAACAAAAGGATGTATTTTTTCAAATTTTGTATGAAAGTAAGATGCAACAATTAAAGGATGAAGCTTATTTTTATTTTGTGAATACCATTTTAAAAGATTAGTCATTTTTTCAGGAACTTCATGCGGTTTTGGGGGGGGAGAATTTCCAATAAAAACCTGAACTGCCCGATATTTGCCAATTTGAGAAATTAAATCATCTCTCAATGTATTCATTACAACAAGTCGGTGTAACTCTAAAATAAATTCTCTTGTTATGTCTCCATTATATCTCAATATAAAATCAAAAGCTTTTTTGTGATTCAAAACTTCATTAATCTCTCTCAAAGAGTGGGCTGATGGAACAATTCCTTCAAACAGCAAATAACTTGTTTCAGATAAAGTCAAGGTATTTCCTTCAATAGCAGTTGAATTATGTGTAAATAAAGAGCAAAAAGCTTCATATCTATTTTCAAAGTTTTCTTTTGGTTCTTTTGAAAAATCTTTTTTTAATTTATTCAGAAAGTTAATGTCATCCTTGCTCAAAATTGCTTCAAAGGGGTTTAATTTTTTATCTGCTTCTTTCTCTTTTTTCACAAGCTCCTCTTTGCTTAAATTAACTCCAAGATATATCTTTTTCTTTAAGACTTTTTTATTTTTCTTTATAGACTTAACTCTGTAATAATACTTTCTGCCTCTTTTCTCCTGAATTTCAGTATATACCATAATATCTTTATGTCCACCCTGTTTATAAATGTTTCTGTAAGGTAGACATAACATTATGCCCACCATAAATAAATAATTTATCTTTTAGTGGAACTAATGGGATAAGAATTTATATATCCTAACGAATAAATGCCCTAAAAAATTCTCTTGTTTAAAAGTCTTCTCTTAAAACTTTAGTCATACGCCTCTTTCTTCAATTTCTCAAGCTCTTTTTTATTTTGCAACAATCAGTTCTTCCAGCTCTTCCAGCATTTTTTTGGGCTTTCCAGAAGAAAAATGTTTTCTTGCGGGCTCCAAAATTTTTATTAATGCCTCAGCCACCGCACTTTTTAAGTCCATAGGATGCAACTTTCCTGCCATAAAATCTTTTTCAATTTCTTCATAACTTTTATATTCTTTATCACCACCAAACTTCTTTTCTCGTTTTATCTCAAGCTTATTTTTAACCGGAAAAACTAGATATCTAACCCAATCTAACACTGGATTAAATTCTGTTTCTTTTTCTGGGCAAAAAGCATTTTTAATTTTTCTTCTTACTTCTTCTTCAGAATCATGAATAAAAACGCAAGTGTCTGGCTTGCTTTTTGACATTTTTAAACTGCTCCATAACTCCTGCAGTTTATCTTTTGGAACCGGCCAAACCGGTGGCTTTCCTAATCCTAAAATTAGATGATGATGAACTGCAGTTGGTTTAATTTGTTCTCCTTTTGAATCCACCAACGGGCTAAATGAAATCTTAAGAGCAACATCTCTCGCAATTACCTGAGCTTTTCTCTGGTCAATGCCTGCATGAGGCATATTAATTCCCTGAATAAAAATATCTGCCACCTGCATTGGTGGATAAATCAGCTTTGCAAAATCCACTGATTCTCCTTCTTGCCTTCCCATTATTGTAATGCTTCTCATCATTCTAGCTAAACTCGTATGTTTGCTTATATCAATAACATTCAGCCAGTATAAATCATTATTATGATACAAATCGCTGCCCAAAACAAATTTTAATTTTTTAGGATTTCCTCCAACGCATTTCAAACTTGCTTTTAAGCCTTCTTTAAAATATCCCACAGCAGTTTTTTTAATTACCTCGGGGTTTCCTCCAAGTTTATCATTAATCCATGTGTGCCAATCAGCTAAAAAAACACTGCAGTCTGCACCCGCGTCCATAAAATCTTTAAGTTTCATCATGCACATTAATCCTGTACCTAAATGAATTTTCCCAGAAATCTCAAAGCCGATATAGTGCTTTAATTTTTCGCCTTTTTTCAGCATCTCTTTCAGTTCATCCTCTCCTAAAATCTCTTCTGTATTTCTTTTTATCAGCTCAAATCTTTTTTCAGCTTCCATAATTTAGCAAGTTTTCAGGGCTTTATAAAGATTTTCTAAGCCCGTTTTATCAAGTTCAACAATCTCCTCTTTTCTGCTCAAATTTCCCATTTTAAATTTTAACACAATATTTAATAAACATTATTATGCTCTAGAATATAAAACGAGAATGAAGCAAGAAACTTTTTTCAAACTCTCCCTAACCATCTCCATAGCAGGAATTTTCTTGTTCCTGCTTCTTTCCAACATTTTAGAGCCAAAACTAACAAGCATAAGTGAAATTAACGATAAAATGTTAAATGAGAAAGTTAAAATTTCTGGAAAAATAATAAAAATGCAAGATAAAGAAACTTTTAAAATTTTAACAATAAAAGACAACTCTTCAAGCATAGAAGTTTTATGCGAATGTAAAAACCTATCAGCCAATCAAAATGTAGAGGTTATAGGCGAAGTTCAAGAATATAACGGAAATCTGCAAATAAATGCAGATAAAATAATAAAAGTTTAAACCAAAAGTCTTTACCTCTACATTTATCTTAAAATAGAAAGATTTATAAATATGTAGAGACAAGATATCTTATGGTCAATTTAATTAAAAAACAAATAGGGAACCAAGTTTACTACTATCTTGAGCATAGTTTTAGACAGGGGAGCAGCGTAAAAAAAATAGAGAAATATCTTGGAAAAGAAATTCCTAAAAATATAGAAGAAATAAAAAAAATTTTTGTTTTTCAAGTATACAAAGAAAAGTGGTTTAAAATTTTCAGTGAGATAAAGGAAAATTTTTCTAAAGAGCAAAAACAAACCCCTTTTTCTGCAAAAGAAAAAGAAACAGAAAGTTTTATGATTAAGTTTACTTATAATACTCAGAAAATAGAGGGCTCAAAACTAACTTTAAGGGATACGGCAAACCTTCTTGAAAAAGGAATAAACCCAAAAAAACCATTAAGCGATATAAAAGAAACAGAAGCGCACAAAAAGGTATTTTATGAAATGCTAAATTACCAAAAAGATTTAGCTTTACAAATAGTTCTGTATTGGCATAAAAAATTATTTGAGAGCACAAAAGAAGATATAGCTGGAAAAATTAGAGCACACCAAATTGCAATTTCTAGAAGCAAATTTCTGCCGCCATTTCCAGCAGAGTTAGAATTTTTATTAAAAGAGTTTTTTGAGTGGTATAATAAAAACAAGAACATAAATCCAATTGAGCTAGCCGCACTAGTTCATTTAAAATTTGTTTCAATTCATCCTTTTTCTGATGGAAATGGAAGGCTCTCTAGATTAATGATGAATTTTGTTTTAAAAAAGAATAGATGTCCTATGCTAGACATACCTTATGAAAACAGAAATTCTTATTATAATGCTTTAGAAAGAGCCCAAATAAAGAAAAATGAGCTAATATTTTTGCAGTGGTTTTTTAAAAGATATGCAAAGGAAAATAGGAGATTTATTTGAAGTTTAATAGTCTTTGTAGCAATTAAAAAGTTTATAATTAGAATCTGTAATTGAAGATATTCCATTATTGATGATGACCAACAAAGAGTATAAAATGGTTTTGTTATGTAAACATAATTAAGAGCTAATTAAGAATTTGTGCTCAGCTAAACAGATTCTTAAACCATCCAATAATGCCTGGGCGAGTTGAAGCTAAACCCATTGTACTTTTCAAACATGCTCCACTTCTGCATCCATAAGAGCAATAAACTAATTGTCCTGCAGGGCAATTTCCGCCACAAATTGCTTCAAAAACATAATCCCCGCTTCCTCCAGTGAGCTTTGTTTTTGAGCTGTAACACTCATCAACTCTAAATGTATCTTCGCATGTGGCAATGCCTTTAACATTTCCTTTTAAATAATAATTTAAAGCATCAGAATCTATGCAGTTTTGTTGTGGTGGCGGAACAATAGGTTCACTAACACATGAATTGAGGATTATCTGCCCAAAAGATTGCTGACAGTGATATATTATCTGCGCATCATTCTGTCCGCTTGTTGGTTTGCTAAATAATACTTTAGTTCCTAAATCAGAATGAACATAACCTTCATACACATAAGAACTTCCAATTTCTTTATATGCCCCAGCAGACCATCCAGTAGATGGCTCAATCTCTATTGGCTCAGCCTCACTGCTTGCATGGCCAAGAGTTACCTGAATCAAAGCCCCTCTGCCAATATTTCCATCTTTATCTTCTTCACTCATTTTAAGGATATAATTTGATGTAGGCACATCAGTAGGTTTAGGTAATTCTATCCATAATCCGCCTTTTGTATAAACCTTATTAAAAGTCCCCTTACTATCATATGGATTAATGGACAGAGTAACTTCTTTGTTCTCTTTGTGTATTTGTTTAATTGTTAGTTCTACTTTTCCCATAGTAATTATATCATCTGCTTTCTTGTCTTTGTATTCTACTCCTGTCACAACATTTTTTATTGTTGTGTAATTCTTGCCTATAGAAGAATCTTCTGTGACTGAAGAAATTGTCAATAAGTAAGATTCAACATTTGTACCATCGCTCCACGAAGCAACAAAATAATCATCTGTATCCTTATCAAAAGTAAGTGTATTACCCCCAGTTCTTAATAGATGCTCACCAATGCCCCCTCCAATAGAGGTAAAATTATTTGCATCGCCATATAAAATCGGAATTGTTGCCTCTCCATCTTTTATCGGCACAACTAATTCAATTCCATAAGTTCCTATTGCTCTTACTTTTGTTGTTTCTTCGCATGGTGTAACAAATCCACCATAAACAAATTCAAAAGAGTTTAAACCAGGCAACAATGGAGAAGAATCTTTGGCAATAAATAACTCATCATCTGTTTTCCACTCAAACCCTAATTTAGCAATATCTACTTTATTTGTATCAGGTACATTATACTTATGAATCCAACAATTGATGCTATTTTCAGTTGTATCATCTATTTTAAGAGATTTTCCATCTTCTATTACCAATCTGTTTGCTCCTAAAATAAACTCAGCAGATATTGTTCCGCCTGAAAAAGCTTGATAAGAAATATCTACCACTCCTAATTGTGTTCCATCAATTAATTTATATGTTCCACCTTTTGCAAGTTTTGTTGTTGTTTGGCTATTTCCAGCACTGTCAACAACTTTAAATTGTGCGTAAGTTGCATCAACAAAAATTAATGTAATAGTATAAGTTTTAGCACCAATTGTTTTTGTTGTTGCTGCATTTAAATTTAGAATGTCTGTAACTGCTCCTCTCATTAATACAAATTTTGTTGGGAAATTATATGCATTTATTAATCTATATGTCTTGCCTAAAATTACTATGTCTCTATCTTCTAAATCTTCTAATCTTCCGCCAACAATATCACTCCTCGGATATTTTTTAAAATCAAGAGTATAATTAATTATAGAGGTAGCTGAACGTACTCTTATACCTAAAGAAGGAGTGTCTGCTTTATAATCGTCATCATCAAAATGTGTAAAGTTTATTGGTTCTGTAAATGATAGATATTGCTCATATTCATAATCTATATTATCTTTGCTTCTAAAAGTTCCATCTTTAAGCAAGGTTGGCAGATTAACGCCTGTTATTTTTGTTGTCCAAATATCACTAAGTGCATCATTCATATTTAATCTGTCTGAAGATTTTTCAAACTTCATACTTTCTGAGACATTGCTTGAACCACCACAAGAAGGGGAAGTTGGTTGGCCCGGGCTCCCTAAACTTATCACAGCATACATTGTTCCTCTATAATAAGCTTGATAGTTTATATCTATTACTCCTAACTGAGTCCCATCTGCTAACTTATATCCCCCACCTTTAGAAATCTTTGTTGTTGTTTGAAAATTTCCTTTGCTATCAACAACTTGAAATTGTGCATAAGTTGCATCAACAAAAATTAATTTAATACTATAATTTCCTCCTGAAAAAGTCGTAGTAACTTGTTCATTTAAATTAATCGTGCATGTGTTAGTAATTGGAGAACAAGAAAATGTCACAGCGCTCACCACCGCTAAACTCACAACTGCCATTAACATTAAAACCGCAATTCCAATTCTCATCTCTTTTTTCATACTTTTCCTAAGAAAAAGGGGTTTATAAATGTTTTTTTTTTAGT
>Ga0315275_10005486_pt1 | contig 12039 bp, 13 predicted proteins | sample YL17G03_0_MG_FD_205557 | JGI IMG/M metagenome (GOLD analysis project Ga0315275, IMG submission 205557) | Sediment microbial communities from Yellowstone Lake, YNP, Wyoming, USA - YL17G03_0 | ecosystem: Environmental > Aquatic > Freshwater > Lake > Sediment | place: USA: Wyoming | collected... | reverse complement strand
ATAAGCTTCTCACGCAGGGTCTTGAAGTTTTTCGTGTGGTCTCCCCCTCCTGTGCCGGTGATGAACCCCACGCCGCTAACGTTGTCTAAAAGATTTTGCATGCCCTCCACCCCCTCATCCAGCTTGGTCCGGGACATTCCAAGCGGGGAGCCGCCAGTATGGCTCATCCTGTCAGTGTTATCGTTCAGGACCGTGAGCGTGTTCTTGAAGTCTTCCCTAGGCTTAACTCCACCACCAAAACCCTGCCATACGCCGAGAACTACATACTCATCACTCATGGCCTTGACGACTTCGGCCAGGTTGGCTCCTATGGATGACGACTCTCCGCCGCTGGTGAAAACAATCCCCAGCCTCCTCCTGTCGCCGTCAACGCCCTTTTCGTAAACCTCGGCAGGCGTCATTATCTCAACCGCCCCTGCTTTCCTAAGCGCCTCAAGCTCCTGCAACCTCCTTGCCTCGCCGGGCTTCTCCCCCCTCCAGTTTATCTGCCTGCTCTCGCCGACAACGTAACCAATGCCGCCATGGGTTTCAACCACGGGTCCCGCAATAGGTTTGCCGTCTTTAATGAATGGGTGTTTGCCTTTTCTAAGAACAACGAGTTGTTCGTCAGTGATTGCCTCTACAATACTCGGCAGGGCGTCTGAAACTCCGGGTGATTGAACGACTTTAGGCGCTGCCATAAGAAACTAAAGGAAAAACAGGGATAAATATGTCCCCCTCACATATTATACCTGGTAGGATGACAGAGGAGACAAGCGCGCTTTACGAGGCTTTTTTCGCATTGGAGGAGGTCAGGGAGATTCTGAGGCAGACCGCGCCGCAGCACCGGCTTTCCGAAGAGCAGAAGAAGAGGCTGAAGGAGCTCCTCTCGAAAGCGAGGAGGGGCATAGACCTTATCGAGGGGGGGCTGGGATGAACATCACCGCGGATATCGAGCTTCGGGACCGGGAGGAGGACTACATCAACATCAATCCTCTGCAGACTGCGGGCAGGACGACTGTTGAGGCCCGGAAGGCTATTCTCTCTTACATCGACGGCTACAGCGTGTGCGACTGGTGCAAGGGCGCGCTCTGCGAGATGGACAAGCTGCCCGTGAAAAAGTTTTTGGACGAGGTATCGGCGTTCCTGGGGATGGATGCGAGCATCCTCACCGACGGCGCGAGGGAGGCGAAGTATGCGGTCTTGCACGCTATAACAAGTCCCGGCGACTCCGTGGTGATTGACGCCAACAAGCACTACACGACTTATGTTGCCTGCGAGCGGGCCGGCGTGAAGATTTACGAGGTCGCAGGCAGCAGCCACCCTGAATACGGAATCAATCCCGATGATTATGCAAAAGTCTTCGAGCAGGTGAAGGCCGAGACCGGAGCGCTTCCGAAGCTTGCGATACTCACCCACGTCGACGGCAGCTACGGGAACGTCGTGGACGCGAAGGCCGTCGGCAGGATTTGCAGGGACTACAAGGTCCCGTTCCTACTGAACTGCGCCTACAGCTCCGGGAGGATGCCGATAAACGGCAGGGAGCTTTACGCGGACTTCATCTCATCTTCCGGCCACAAGAGCTGGGCCGCCGGCGGAGGCAACGTCGGCCTCCTCAGCATATCCGAAGGCTGGAAGGGGAAAGTTTTCAAGGTCAGCGGGAAATACAAGGTCAAGCCCCTCGAGATACTCGGATGCTCCTCGAGAGGGTCGTCGACGCTCGCCCTGATGGCAAGCTTCCCTCACGTGAAGGAGCGCGTGAAAAACTGGGATAAGGAAGTCGAGAACGCAAGATACGTCGCCTCGGAGCTGGAGAAAATCGGCCTTGTGAACCTCGGCGTCAAGCCCAGGCAGCACGACGTCAACTTCTTCGAGAGCGAGATACTCTACAGGATATCGCAGACCCACAAGGACAAGAACTTCTTCCTATACAAGGAGCTGAAAGACCGCGGCATCATCGGAATCAAGGCCGGCCTCACGAAAAACTTCAAGCTGTCAACATACGGGAAAACGCAAGAGCAAGTCAAGCACCTCGTCTGGGCTTTCCAGGACATCGTAGGCAAGTTCGGGAAATGAGATTCAATTCCGGTTACCGGCGGCCAACTCCATCCTCACCGCAGTGTCCGTGACCAAATAACCCCACTATGGCGTAATCCCGATGCCGAAGGACTGTATGTCCCTTATGTTGGGCCTTGATGCGAGGAAGTTGTGCTGCAGATTTACGCCGTAAAAACCAACCGTTCCAAGATTAGTTTCCGTGTATCCGAAGCCAGTCGTAACAATGTTCACGCTGATCATGCAGTCTAATTCCGGTAGCGCTCGCAGTCGGGGTTGCACAGCCCAAGACCGTGCTTGACGATGAAGCACTGGTAGGGCTTGCACTCCTTCAGCTTTATCAGCTTCAGGTGCACGTCCGCGGTGTCCTCGTCGTACTTCTCCTGGAATATGCTCATGAAAACCCTCTTGCACTCGTCCATCGTGTAACCACGCTCAAGCAGGTAGCAGGCAAGGTGAAAGTTCTGGCTTGGCGTCGGAGTCTTCGGCGGGCGCATCAAAAGCAGCGCCCTAATGCAGTGGGGGAAGGACTCGTCGTCGATTCTCACATTAAAATCCCCCCCGGCTGCCATGGTGCCGTCCAGATTATCCACCTCGCTAATCCCGCCATTTTCTGGCAGGAGAGCCCCAGCCACAAGTTCATCCATACCATCACCCCCCCCTAACTAGTTTTTTATTTTCAGGACCTATACTTAAGCAAAGGGTCATTTCAGTGCCATTTTGGTGCTGCTTTCGTGTTAGCCCGGGGTATAAAGTGTTCGACGCCTACAAAATCCTTGCCAAGGTACGGGATGACAAGCCGCTCATCCACCACCTGACCAACTGGGTCACGATTTATGACTGCGCGAACATCGTCCGGGTCTTCGGAGCGCTGCCGGTGATGGCTCACGCCGCCGAGGAGGTGGAGGAGATGACCGGAATAGCAAGCGCACTCGTCCTCAACATAGGCACCCTCACGCCGGAGCTGGTGGACTCGATGATTATGGCCGGGAGGGCAGCCAACAAAAAGGGGATTCCCGTGGTCTTGGACGCGGTGGGAGCAGGCGCAACCCGGCTTAGGACCGAAAGCGCCCTCAGGATAATCCGGGAAATCAAGGTTGGCGTCATCAAGGGCAATTCGGCCGAAATCGGCGTGCTCGCTGGCGTCGAGGCCCATGTTAAGGGTGTGGAAGCGATGGGCCTTTCCGGCGACCCAGTCGAAGTCGCAAAAAAGCTTGCCGGAAAAACCAAATCCATCGTGGCTATGACTGGTAAGAGGGACATCGTAACCGACGGCAAAAAAACCTTCTTGTGCGACAACGGGCACGCGATGATGGGTTCAATAGTCGGAACCGGCTGCATGGCCGCCTCGGTGATAGCGTCATTTTGCGCGGTCGAGAAGGACTATGCCGCCGCAGCCGCCGCAGCCCTCGCATGCTTCGGAATCGCAGGAGAGCTCGCGTCTAAAAAGGCGAGGGGCCCAGGCACGTTCAAGGAGGGGTTCTACGACGAAGTTTACAATCTGGACGAGGAGAAATTGAAGTCCCTGGCCAAAATAACCGAGGTGAAGTGAGTGAAACTTAGGGGGTTCTATTTCATCACGGACCGCAAGCTCTCAACGAAAAACGATTTGGATGCGGTAAGCGAGGCGATTTCCGGTGGGGCGGCGCTCGTGCAGTACAGGGAGAAAGACCTGACCACGAAAGAGATGATGGAAAAAGCAAAAGAAATCCGGGTGATAACGGGCGGGCGGGCCTTGCTCATCATCAATGACCGGGTCGACATCGCGCTCGCGGTCGGCGCGGACGGGGTTCACTTGGGGATAGATGACATGTTCATAGAGGATGCGAGAGCGCTCCTCGGAAGGAAGAAAATCATCGGCGCGACGGTCCACGACGTTGAAGAGGCGGTTGACGCCGAGGCGCAGGGGGCAGACTACGTTGGCGTGAGCCCCATATTCGCAACGACGACGAAAAAAGACGCGGGCGTTCCCTCAGGGCCGGAGTTGATTAAGGAAATCAAGGAGAGCGTCGACATACCCGTCGCGGCAATCGGCGGCATAAGCGAGAAGAACGTGGATTCCGTAATAGAGGCCGGCGCCGACATGGTATGCGCCATAAGCGCGACCGTAACAAAGAAGGATATTAAAAGCGCTGTGAAATATTTCGTCGAAAAGTTCGGGAAGTAAGTTGACTTTGCGGTTGGCTACATTATAAATCGCAGTCTCTGCAGGATGTCCTTGTCCTTCACAATACCCTCAAGTTCGCCGTCCATGACCGGCACTCCGCCCACCCACCAATCCAGTATGATTTCCGCCGCCTTTGCGATGTCGTCGGACTTTCTTAAGGTAATGGTGTTCGGCACTAGTATGTCCTTTACTGACATGTCCGACAGCTCTGACTTCTCCGCGAGCAGCACGTTGACCAGGTCTTTGATGCATATGATGCCCTCAACCTTCTTGTAATCCATGATGACAATCCTCTTTTCATCGCCGCTTATTATCCTCTCGACCACGCTTTCGACGGTATCGTGTATGCTGCCAACGCTCACGTCGTAAGACATGACGTCCCCCACATTGAACCTCCCCCTAAGCAAGGGCAGAAACTGCCTCATTACATCTTCGCGGGTTACCATTCTGATGAGATTATGCCCTGAAAGAACAGGCACGCTGTAAACGCCCCTCTCGGTTACCTTGTCAATGACATCCAGGACATCGGTGGTGGGAGAAACGGTTCTAATCTTTTTGTCCATTATCTGGCTGACGCGGATTGACTCTGGGGTTTTGCCTCTGAAATCCTTCAGAAGTTCGGCGTAGCCGCACATGCTTATGGTGCCGGCGAAATGCGGTCCGTTGAAGACCGGGAGCACAAGCCGCCTGTTGCTGAACATGACAAAAAGCGCGTCTATTATGTCCTTCCCGCTGTCTATGGCTACGATATCCCTGACAACCATGTCTTTTACTAGCATTGGGGGGGGTGTGTGTTAGTCAGAAGTTATGGATTTCACGCGGCTTATCAAGTCATCGTTGTCGAATGGCTTGTTTATGTATCCTGCGAGGCCCTCCTTCTCCAGCTTTTCTCTTACTGCATCGGAGTATTTTATAACCGTGAGGAAGGCGACAGCCTGTTTGGGGTGTCTCTTCTGGATTTCCTCAAAAACCTGCCAGCCGTTCATCTTCGGCATCATTATGTCCAGCAGAACCAGGTCGAATTTTTCCTTCTCGAGTTTCTTTAGGCTCTCTTCGCCGCTGAATACTATCTGCGTCTCGAACCCCTCCGCGTCTAAGATAAACTTAACCGTCTTGGCCACGGATAGTTCGTCGTCAACAACCAATATCCTCTTTGGATTTGCCATTTTGTACCTCTCGCACGCTCTTATCCTAACTTCATTGATATCATGTCCTAACTTTTATACGGCAGGGTGAACTTGAAGGTACTGCCCTCTCCGAGCTTGCTTTCAACCCAAATCTTGCCTTTCAAATCCTCGATAATCTTCCTGCATATCACCAGTCCCAGGCCTGAACCGCCCGCGTTATCCCTCGAACCGCTCTTCACTTGGTAATACTTCTCAAAAACCCTCTCCTTGTCCTCCTCTGGTATGCCGACTCCCGTGTCACTGACCTGAACAAGGACGTTTCCATCCTCCTTCGATGCCGTAATGGTTATTTTACCGCCCTGCGGGGTGAACTTGATGGAATTGCTCATCAGGTTGTCGATTACCATGTATAACCTCTCCTTGTCCGCTAGGACCGTAGGCACGTCGCCGCCCACTTCTTTGGTGATGGTCAGGCTCTTGCTTTCCAGCAGCACGTTCAAGCCCCCGATTATCTCGTCAAAAACACGGTTCAAATCCACGTTTTCTATGTTGTATACCATCTTTCCGGAGTCTATCCTGGCTATGTCCAGTATCCTCTGAACCGCCCCCCTGAGGCGTTTCGAGTCGCAGTAGACCAGCTCAAGCGCCTCATGCTGTTTATCGTTGAGTTTCCCGACTTTCTCGTCCAACAGCATCCTGGTCAGGCCCACTATGCTCGTCAGCGGCGTCTTGAATTCGTGGGACGTCGAGTAAAAGTACTCCTCCTTCATCGAGTCAATCTCCTTGAGGTGCTCAAGCTGCTGCTGTATGATGCGTTCCGCTTTCTTGAGTTGCGTGAGGTCGTCGACTATCTCGATTATGGCCACGGGCTCCCTGCTGTCGTTTTCGACGGTAGTCAACGTGAGGCGTGCTGGGAATTCAGTCTCGTTTTTCTTGATTAGGGTGACTTCGCCCTCGAACTTTCCTCTTTCAAGGACCTCCTGCATTGATTTGGCGAGCAGGTCCCCGTCCTCCTTCCGGTAGAATATGCTGTGGCTCTCGTCCCGGACCTCATCCTCTGTGTAGCCGAACAACTCTTCGGCGCCCCGGTTGGAGTTCATGATGTTCCCGCTCTTGTCGAGTATGTTGATGGAGACGCCGGCGCTGTCCAGTATCTTCTTCTTGAACTTGTTCAGTTCACGGACCTTCTCCTCTATCAGAGCCCTCTCGGTGATGTCCTTGAACATGTATATGGCGTACTTTACCTCGTTGCTCGCGTCTTTTATCGGGTAGGATTTTGTTTCATGATACACCTTTTTGCCGTTGCCCATGTCATGCGAGTGGCTTGTCTCAAAGAACTGGCCTGTCCTGAACGTCTCACGTACGATGCACGGGCTGCAGCGCACGGGCTGGTCGTGTATGACCGCATAGCACTGTTCGCCGATTATCTTCTTCTTGGGGCGTTTAAGCCAGCTGTTGAAGGCGTTGTTATAGCAGACTATGTTGTAATCCCTGTCGATAACGACAATGCTCTCTTCGATGCCGTCTAGCACGGATTGTAAGAACTCTCTTTCCAGCGTTATCTCTTCTCTAGGCACCCAACACACCCTTCAATATACTCTAGTTGATTTATGTTAAAAAGTAGCGAATATGAAAATGAATAGGGAAATAATGCCCAGATATGGACATTTTCAGAATTTTAGCCGCAGGATTCATTACATTTACCCGTTATCACAATAATTTAACGAAGATGACTTCCATCAAGGAGTTCGGCGGGGAGTTCGCGCTCATCGGCGCCATAGCCGGAAAGCTGGGGCAGGCCAGGGACAGGAACATAGTAAAGGGCATCGGCGACGATGCAGCGGTCTTCAAGCACGACAATAAATACTACCTGCTCTGGACAGTCGACATGATGGTTGAAGGCGACCACTTCAGCCGCAAGTGGAGCACGCCACGGCAGATAGGCATGAAATCCATGGAGTCGAACGTCTCTGACATAGCTGCGATGGGCGGCTTTCCCAAATACGCGCTCGTCTCAATCTCGCTTCCAGAGGACGTCACCATCGAGTTCGTGAAGGAGATGTACGGGGGAATGCGCGCGGTGGCTGAAAAATACGACTTTTCCATCGTCGGCGGGAACACGACCCACGGCAAAAGCATGGTGATAGACGTGACTGTCATAGGATTCGTCGAGAAGGACAGGCTTCGCCTGCGCTCCGGAGCAAGGGTCGGAGACCTCGTCTGCGTGACAGGCGACCTCGGCAAGAGCAGGGCCGGCCTCGAGCTCCTTCTGGCCGGCAAGGCAGGTTACACAAGGGGGCATCTTGAGCCCAAGTGCAGGCTTCCTGAAGCGAGGGTAATATCGAAGCACGCGAACGCCATGATAGACGTCTCAGATGGCTTGGCAAGCGAAGTTACGCACTTGTGCGAGATGAGCGGCACCGGGGCGCTCATCCTTAAGCACAGTATTCCCCTCTCAAGGCAGACTAAAACAGCCGCTAAAATAGTCGGCAAGGACCCTTACGACTACGCTCTCAACGGCGGAGAAGACTACGAGCTCCTGTTCACGGTGGGGAGGGAGAAGCTGAGGGAGATAAGGCTCAGGACGCCGGTAACTGTGGTCGGCATCGTAACCGCAAGGAAGCACGGCATAAAAATCTCCGACGGAAAAACAATGTCAAACCTCAAAGGCGGCTACGACCATTTTATAAAAACCGCCGGCTAATTAACTTACAATGGTCGTCAAGGTCGATGTTAAGGGCAGGATTCCGGAAAACGCGGTTCTCATAGAAGCCTTCCCAAGCAAAGGATACGTCAGCACCATTGCAGCAAACATCCTCATGAAGAAGCTTGCCATGGAGCAGGTGGGCTGCATAACATCAGACGACATGGCTGGAATCGTCGTAGTCCACGAGTCAAAGCCCGTGATGCCCATAAGAATCTACGCGAAAGACGACCTAGTCCTGATACTCTCCGAAATCATAATACCCGGACCGATGCTAGCGGACTTCTCCTCGGCAATCTCGGACTGGATAAAGAAAATCAAGCCAAGAGAGCTCATACTCCTCGCGAGCATGTCAGGCATCGAAAGCACCGAGGAGCACGAGATATTCTGGGTCGCAACCGAAGACCACCTCTCGGAGCGCGTAAAAAAGATGGAACGGGCAAAGAAGCTCGAGGAGGGGGTTCTGACGGGCATATCAAGCAGCATAATGATGGAGTGCTCAGGAATGAAGGTCCCGATACTCCTCCTGCTCGTGGAAACCCATTACACTCCGGACGCTCTCGCGGCCGCAACGCTCCTCGACATCATAGGACGGCTTGTCGGAAAGACCATCGATGTCGACGAGCTCAAGACCGCCGGCAAAAAAATCGAGAAAAAATACCAGGAGATGCTCGAGCAGCTGAAAAAAGGCCAGCAAAACTACCAGGACATGGCCTCCATCTCCATGTACCGTTGAAAAATAGGGGATAGGCCTACCTCCCGTAGGCCTTGAATGCCGCTGCCCCCGAGGCGAGGGATATCGCGTAGAATATCCACGAAAGCCAGTTCGCCACGATGAGCACGCTAAGCTTTACCGGATTCTCCTTCGTGACGAGGTGGTTTGTCACAGTGATTGTCTTGCCCAGCCTCGGAAGCTCCAGTCTCACGGGCAAGACGCCCTCCCTCTGCGGGACGCTTATGGCGCCGCTTCCATCTCCAAGCAAGTTCATGCTCCTTGCCATCGGCGCCTGAGCCGCCTTCTCAACCTCCGCGTAGTCGGACTGGATTCTTGCGGTGCTGTAGGAAGGTCCGCCGCCCATGTTGAAAATGCCCATCTGCAATATGGCTACAAACACAATCAACGCCAGGCACAGCGCGACAAGGACTCCCGCGCCCACCATCATCCAACCGAGCGCCTTCCTCTCGATGTGCTTCTTTATGACTAGCACTATCGAGATTATGACGGCCACTGCAAAAAGTATGCCGTCGAACATCACAAGTCCTGCCGTGAAGACCACGTAAGGTGCGACGAACCCCATCCTGCCGCGTATTCCATAGGCTAGGCCGCCCATGATTATCGCGAACAGTATGACCGACTTGAGCTCAGGAAGCTCGCTTCCGCCCCTCGCCCCGAAGGTGTAAAGCACGGTGTAGTCGCTGGGCAAAAATATCGTCGTGGTCTGCTGCGTGACCGGGAGTACTGTGTTGACCACAGGCACTTCAACCAGGCCGAATGGCTTTAGGGCCTCCCCCGCTTTGAAGTAAATCATGTCCAGGGTCCCGGAACCGCTCCCTGTTTTCGGGAAGGAAAGGAACAGCTTGTTATCCTCCTTCGTCAGCTTCACGGGAGTTCCGTATCCGGTGGCCGCGTAAAGCGGAGTTCCTGGCGCGTCAAGCTCTATGTAGTCGACGCCGGTGTTGCTGTAAATGTACCTAAGCTCGCCGAGCATGCTGCCCTTCTCGGTTATCGCGATGTTGTTGGTAGCGCTCCCGACCGAAGCCGCAAGCGACGGGTACTTGTCAAGCACCTTCACGATAATCGTGAACTGATTCTTGTTTGACGCGAGGAAGGCTCGCGCGTTACCGTAAGTGGACGGGAGCGTAGACTCCTTCAGGTCAATCTCCTTCGCGTCTGTGGAGATGGTAATCTTCTTCTCGGGGTCGGACTCGATGAGGACGTGGTGCATTCCCTCTGAAAGAGGAGCCCGCAGGCTGTTCGAGCCGAATGTCCCAGAAACAGCGACAGAAGCCTCGCTTCCCTCAAGCTCGAGGATGAGGCTGCCTCCCTGCACCGAGTAATCCTTCGCACCCACGACCGAAATCACGCTTTCGCCGTTCGGTAGCATGATAATCTCCCTGCCAAGGGACTTGCCAAACGACCTGTACCTGACAACGTAATAGAAGTCGTTCCTGTCTGCGTAAGTGAACCTGAAACTGCCGTCAACCAGAGTCGCGACCTTACCGCTCCTCTGTATAATCACCTCGTTCCCATAAAGCCCGTACTTGTCCCCGCCAATAGGATAACCGTGCTGCAAGTCGAACTTCAGCTCGTTCATAGGCCCCGGCACGTAAAGCCGGACCTGCCCCGGAGTCCTGACCTTAAGCTCCCCCGTGAACGCGAACTTCCCCCCATTCACCACGAAAAAATAGCCCTTGCCGTCGAAGGAAACCGGAACCTGCTTCCTCCCTATCACGACGTTGTCCACGAGGACGTCCGACGCAGGCCCGAAAAGATAGACCTTCACGTCCTGCCCGGTGATGACCTCGCCTGAACCCGCAATGGAAAGAAAGTTCGAGTCCAAATCCCCAGACAAAGTGACGTCCGAAAGGGCGTAAAGCTGCTCCTTAGTCTCGTTCACGATGATGATTTCAGCAGAAGCAAAGCCGCAAAACCCCAAAAGCAAAGCCAAAAACAAAAGACCCGTAAAAGCAATAAAATGCGTTCTTTCCATGTTTAACTATGGCCGAAGGCACTATAAAAAACAGCCCAGAATACTTCGCCATGCACCGAAAAAAAGGATTTATAAACGAACCTACCTATTAGATGATATATACAATGTATAGAAGGTGTTTTCCATGAACCTGTTTCGAGTCTTCAAGGACAACCAGACGTCCCCCGAATACGCAAGACGCAAGACCCTCCTTGAGAAGCTCCAGGGCAAGGCAAGCTTCTCAGAAGAGGAGCTAAAGGAGATCTTCAAGTTCAACAAGATTATGGCCGAAAACAAGAACCCGGAGGCCTACGACATGACCTCCCAAGCCTTCAGGGAGCCTGTTTTGGCCGAAAAAATACGCGCCCTGAAAAGGCTCCACGGTGTAGGCATAATAATGGCGTCCACGATTCTCGCCTTCCAAAACCCCTACAAATACGTGATAATGAATCCTGCGGCGGTGTCGATACTGCAAAAGCACTACGGCCTCCCCGTAGTCCACAAGGAGAAGCGCGGCGAATACAGCACTGAAGACTACGCAAGGTACCTGGAGAAGGCGGCGGCCCTCGCCGAGGAGTTCGGCATGAAGCCCTTTGACATCGAGTTTGCGCTGGGCATGATAAAGGACTAGAACAGCCGACAGCCGATAACCCCCAAAAGTCCGAATCATGAAACCAATCCAACTGATACCAGCCCTACTGCTCCTGTCCAATATAACCTTCGCGTACGACATATACACCGAAGTTCCCATAGGAAACAAAACATACACCCGGCTTGATTTCATGATTAGCACCATCCACCTCGGAGACGGAGTGAGGAAAACCTGGGAAGAGCCCACCCCAAGGATGTTCTTCGAGAAAACGTTCGAGCTTTACGGGATGGTCTCCGACGCAAAGCTTTTTATGGACGTCTTTGAGGTCGACAACGGCTGCAACACCGTCAGGATAAACGGAGTTAAAGTGTCAAACATCTGCGTGCACAATCCGGACAGCTTTCTCACATGCCCGATAAGGGTCCCGGACAGCGCCCTTAGGAAGGGGGAGAACACCATAAGAATAGACACATGCACCGAGGACGCGTACAACTTCGACGACTTCCAAGTGAAGAACATATACCTCCTCTTCAGGTACACTTACTACGAACCCCATATCCTAACCACAAAAACGCTATCCAAGTATGTCGTACCGCCGAACATGACCGTAAACGTGACCGTTATACTCGCCAATGTCGGCATGAAGCCGGCCTACAACGTGACGAGCGTGGACTTCATACCCCAAAAATCGCGGCTTGTCGCAGGCTCCAGGGAAAAAACATTCG
>Ga0315275_10005485_pt1 | contig 12041 bp, 9 predicted proteins | sample YL17G03_0_MG_FD_205557 | JGI IMG/M metagenome (GOLD analysis project Ga0315275, IMG submission 205557) | Sediment microbial communities from Yellowstone Lake, YNP, Wyoming, USA - YL17G03_0 | ecosystem: Environmental > Aquatic > Freshwater > Lake > Sediment | place: USA: Wyoming | collected... | reverse complement strand
ACTGGTCATAATTTCTTACAGCCGCCAGGACTTGGGCCAACATCAGTTGAACTTCCAGATCCACCGGATCCTGCCGATTGAGCTCCTGAAGATAGGGGAGCGCCTCTTTGAATTTTTGGGCCAGCACCAGGGTCTGGGCCATCTTCCGCTTCAGGCCCGGCTGCTTGGGAAAATGTTTGACCAGGTAGTCCAAGATCTGAATGGATTCATCCAACCGCCGGGTGGCGATCAGGGCCTCGACCATCTGAAAACGCGCTTCCGTATTCTGGGGATCCCGGATCAAGACCTGACGCCACTCGATCAGGGCCTTTTCAACCTCGTTCACCTCAAAAAAATTACGGGCCAGGGCCAGGCGGACGGGAAGGTTTTCCGGCTCCTTCTGCAGGACCCAGAGGTAGCGCTCGGAAGCCCGACGGTATTCCTTTTGCCGGGAAAGGAGATCGCCCAACTCCTTCTGGATCTTGATATTCAAGGGCTGGTGATCGGACAGGACCTCCAATTCCGTGACAGCCTCCCCCCATTTCTCCTGAGATTCCAGGACCCGAACCAATTCCAGGCGGGCCTCGTCCAGGTTAGGCTTTAAGGCCAGGGCCTGACGGAAAAAGCGGACCGCCTCGTTGTACTGGTTCAGGAGGACGGCCCCTCTGGCCTTCTCCCAATACCCTTTCCAAAGAGGGGTGATAGGCGATCCATCCCCGGGAACCTGTTTGATTTTGGTTTCTACGCCGGGCTTTTCCGGGGCCGGTTTCTTGGCCGGATCTGCCGGAGCTGCCCAAAGCAAAGAGCCCGTAAGAAACCCGGCTATCACCTGAGAAAGAAACGCTCCTTTTATGGTCCGGCCCGAAGAAAAGGCCCGATAAATCGAAGACACGGCCTAGCCCTCCTTGCGATTAAGTTTGTTGTATAAACTGGAAAGGCTTATGCCCAGCATGTGAGCCGCGGTCCTCTTGTCTCCGCGGGTTTTAATGAGCATCTTATCAATGACCAATTTTTCAATTTCATCCAAGCTCTTACCGAAAGGCAGCATGAAATAGTCATCCGAAAAAGGGGTGTTTAAAACCCGGGGCGGTAAATCCGTAATTTCGATCTTATCCGTTTGACTAAGAGAGACGGCTCGTTCGATTACATTTTCAAGTTCTCGGACATTACCCGGCCAGGAATAATGCAGGAGGGCCTGAAGGATGCCGGCAGAAAACCCTCCATTTTTTTTCTTATTTATTTCGGAATACTTAGCCAGGAAATGATTGGCCAATAACGGGATATCTTCGCTTCTTTCCCTGAGGGGGGGGATCTCGATGGTAATCACATTAATTCTATAAAATAAATCCTGTCGAAACCGCCCCTCTCTTACTTCCTTTTCCAGGTCCTTGTTGCTGGCGGCTATGACTCGAACATCCACCTGGATGGTCCGGCTGCTGCCGACCCGCTCGAAACATCCGTCTTGCAGAACCCGCAGGAGCCTGACCTGCATGGCCAGGCTCATTTCACCAATCTCATCCAGAAAGAGCGTACCCCCATTAGCCAGCTCAAATCGTCCCACCCGCTGTTGATAAGCCCCGGTAAAGGCCCCTTTTTCATGGCCGAATAATTCCGATTCAAGCAAGGTCTCCGTCAGCGCCCCACAATTTAGTTTGATCAGGGGGCCTTCTGCTCGGGGGCTGGCAAAATGAATGGCCTCGGCAATGATTTCCTTTCCGGTTCCGCTTTCTCCGGAAAGGAGTACCGTGCTCCGGGTCGGCGCCACCTTGGAAACCAGATCCATGATGCGCACAAAGGCCGGACTTTTCCCTATAATCTCCGAGAAAGAGGATTTTTCCCGCAAGGCCTGGCGCAGTCGCCGGTTTTCGATCCATAAGGAATGGGCTTCCAGGGCCCGGGCCACAGCCCTTTTGATATCGCTTAGATGAAACGGCTTGGTGATGAAATCATAGATGCCGCTCTTGATGGCCCCAACCGCCTGGTCCACAGTCGCATGCGCTGAAATCATGATGGCGATCACCTCGGGTCTAAGGGCCTTCAGGGTTTGAAAGAATTCCAATCCCGTCATCCCGGGCATCTTCAGATCAACAATAGCCAGTTCCACTTCCTGACTGCGGATCTTTTCCAGGGCTTCCTTCCCCGAATGGGCCTCCAGGACCTGGTGGCCCTCTTTACCCAAGACCAGGGTCAAGGCTTGGCAGGTATTCAAATCGTCATCCACGATCAGGATTTGAGCCATGGGGATTACCCGATCGACTCCGCTGCCGGCAGGATGCAGACAAACCGAGCCCCTTCTCCAGGAAGGCCTTCCTCCCGCAAACGCCCGCCGTGGGCCTGGGTGATGGTCTGGGAGATAAATAACCCCAACCCGGAATGAACGCCCATTAAATCCCCCTTCTCTTTCTGGGTCCTGTATTTTCCGAAAAGATAGGGCTTTTGATCCGGAGGAATACCCGGCCCGCTGTCGCTGACCTCAAGAAAAATTTCGTTTTTATCTTTAGTCCGGAGCGTCCCGGTCTTGATCTTGACCCACCCCTTGGCCGGGGCCCAATGAACGGCATTAATGATCAGGTTATACATAAGACGTTCCAGGTAGAACTCATCGGCCTCGATGGCGGGCAGATCCAGACCCAGCTCTTCAATCAGGCGAATCTCCTTTCGATCCGCCAACACCTGGCATTGGGAGCGGACATAGGAAACGGAGGAGTTTAAATCGGCCCGTTCCAGTCTCAGGGTAAACGGCCCCTTCTCGATCTGGGATATGGTCAGGACATTATAGAGCTGCATCAGCAATTCCTCAAGGCTTTCTCCTATAGCGCCCAGCCGTTCTTTAATGGCCACCGGCAGCGGTTCCTCCAACAGGGTTTCGATCAGCAAACGGATGCCGCTGATGGGGGCTTTGACATCATGGACCATCATGGCCAGGAAATCCACATTGGCTAAAATCTTATCTTTCTCTTCCTCCAGAATCCGATTTCTTTCCTTCAGCGTCTGAGCCATCGTGTTAAAGGACCCGGCTAAACTCCCCAACTCATCCCGGCTGATCTGGGGTATGGCCTCCGACAGGTCCCCGGCGATGATCTTTTCCGTCCCGGCCGTAAGATGACTGATCTGCCGTCTCATTTTATGGGTCAATAAAACGGTCAGGAGGATCCCCAAGAAGGCCCCGGCACCCCCGACGCCAAGGATGATACGGCGCAGGGAACTCAGGGTTTGGGTCAGTTCTCCCCGGGAAAGGCCGATCACCAGAAAACCCAGGACGTTCCCTTCCCCATCCCTCAGGGGCTGGGATTTCATGGTATACAATTTTTCTTCCACCGTCACCGGGAGGGGTTGCCCTTTTAAGGCCTTGATGTCCTGGAGCAACTCTTCTGAGAATTCCAGTTCCTCTCCCGGTTCTTTTTTGTTGGAAAAGGTGCTGGCCATCACGTTGCCTTCCTTGATGATGGCCAGAAACGAATCCGTATCCTTGGCCAGTTCCTCCAAAAAGTGGTTGTCGATCAAGACCCCGGCGAAAACCTGGCCCTTGAAGGATTCCTCATTCATGATCGGGGCGCTGCCGCTCACGAAAATGCCCTGGGCCCAGCGGCTCACCCGGACCCGGTAGTTGCCCCAGATGGCCTTTTTGATCTGATCGCCTTCCTGGGGATTTAACATCCGAAATCGGGCGGATTGGAAACGGACCAGTTCCCTTTTCTTATTTCCCACAATAAAAAGCACATCCAGATCCGATTCCTTGAATACCGAAACCACCAGCTTTCGGATGCCGTTGATATCCCCTTTCTCGACCAGATTCCCGACCTGGCCGAAATTGGCAATGGCTCGGGCCATCAACCGAATCTGATCCTTTTCTTTTTCCAGGCTGAAAAAGACCTTTTGAGAAAGGGTATCCAGCTTCTTCTGGTGGCGTTTATAAACCTGCTGGGAAATAATCGATTCGGCCACCAATAAAACCGCGGTCAGCGCCAGGACCACCGAGATCAGATAAATGAGGATTAACTTGAAGCCTACTCTATGTTGGATGGCCATATGCTATTAGAACCCGGGTAGCGAATGCCCGTTATCGTTTCCTTCGCGAGATCAAACAAGACCTCTCTCTGGCTGCCCTGCTTCAGGATGACCTGAGGTCCGGAGACTACTTTTCCCACCCGATCGGCCTCGATCTCCCTTTCCTTAAAAAGGCGGATCACCTGCCGGGATCGATCGCCGGGAACGGACAAAATAAAACTAAAGCTCTGAAAAGCCAGCAGCCAATCCGCAAATCCGATCCCGGCCGGTTTGGGTATGGCCGCCAGATCCACCTCGGCCCCCTGTCCGGAATTTTCCATCATAATCGACAGGGTTCCCAGGATCCCGGCATTGCTGATGTCCTTGGCTGCATAAGCCAACTCCTGTTCGGCAATTAAGGGCAGGGTCTCCAACCGGAAGAGGAGTTCCTCGGAACTTTTTCCTGAATTGGCATCCCAACTGACCACCGATCGGCAGCCTTTCCGCCCCTTGAGATCGACCGCCAGGACCAAGTCATCTCCCGGTCGGGCCAGGTGGCTGCGCAGGACCTTCTTGGCAAAGCCTAATATGGCCACTGAAAGGGCCGGGGCTTCATCCGGGGCATCAGGATGTAGATGTCCCCCCACCATGGGGACCCGGAGTTTCTCACACCCTTTTTTGATGCCTTCCACCACCTCCAGCCGCCGGGCTTCATCCCCGTAAGCCAGGACATTCACCAGGGCGATCGGCCGGCCGCCCATGGAATAGATATCATTGACCGTGACCATAACCGAGGCCTTGCCGGCGGCATAAGGTTCGTTGATCAGCAGTTGGGGCATGATGCCGTCGGCCGCCAGGAGTAGAAACCCCTCCCCCCAGGGAATCACAGCGGCATCATCGCCATAGTTGGGCAGTTGAGGACCGAAATGCCGGGTCTGAACCAGCCTTTCATAGACCTTCTGAATCGGCTGCTTCCGCAACAGACCCGGATAACTCCGGATTTTTTCTATCAGGGTAGGTAACTTCTCCTTGGGCAAAACCTACCAAGTCCTTCCGCTTAAGATGGAGGGTCTTTTTCGGAAAGGGTCCTTTTTGAACCTTCCCAAATTTAGGCCTCAGGTTTCGGGTCGTCATCATCTCCGAGGAAGAGGTGATGATATTCGTTTTCCTTAAGGTGGGTCTTGAGCATACGGGAGATGAGATCAAAAAGGTCCTGGATCTCCGCATCACTAAGACGGGGCAGGATGGTTTTCATAAGGGTATCATCGGAAAATTTTTGCAGGTAAACCATCAGGGATTTTTCATCGGTCTCCCGATCCAGGCCGAAACCGACCAGGCCATCATAGTGATTGACAAATTCATGGTTGTGCCGGGGTTTGTTCATGGTTGCATCATCTCATATTTGGTGACATTGCTCTCAATCAAACTTAGCTATTCGGGCCGGATTAGGGGCTCTTAGTCACCCTTTGGACAACTTAAAAAATAAAACCCACCACCACTATTTCTTCAGGACTTCAGGAAAAATTTCAAATAGCTTTGGTTAGCCTTGATTTATATTTTATTCCTGCCGATTTTGGAAGAAAAATTTGATTTCAAGGAAAGCTGGTACCGGGCCACGGCTCGCTGGTGCTCCTTTAAAGTCCTGGAAAAACAATGGCTGCCGTCATTTTTGGAAACAAAATACAGATAATCGCTCCGGGCCGGAGAGAGAACGGCCCGCAAGGCCTCCCGGCCCGGATTGGCTATCGGACCCGGAGGCAGGCCGGGCTTGATATAGGTATTATAGGGACCCGGTTTTTGAAGGTCTTTTTTAGTCAAGTCGCCGTTAAAGTTTTTAAGGCCATAGATCACGGTAGGATCGCTTTGCAGGGCCATGCCCTGTTCAAGGCGGTTAAAAAAAACCGAGGCAATCAGGGGGCGTTCGCTGCCCAGGCCGCTTTCTTTTTCGACCACCGAGGCCAGTATAACCATATTTTTCTGGCTCGGGGCCTCAGCGGATACGCCTTCTCTTTCCAATTCTCCCCAGACCTGCTGGAACCTCCCGACCATTCTTTTTTGAATGGTTTGGCTGGACATGCCCCGGTGGAAGAAATACGTATCCGGGAAAAGATAGCCTTCCAAAGAATCGCCCGGAATCCCTAAGGCCTTCAGAAGATCCGGATCCCGAGCCGAGTCCAAGAAGGCTTTCTCCTGCACTAAATTTTCTTCCGTCAGGCGCCCGGCGACCTGCTGCAGGGTGAACCCCTCCGGAATGGTAACCCGTTTTAACATGGTCCTGCCGGTAACAAGATAATCCAAAAGGGTCCCGGGGGGCATCCCGGTCCGGAGTTCAAAGTCGCCCCACTGGACCTTTTTGCCGGCCTTTTTCCACCAGGCCAGGACCAGGAATTTACAGGCATCCTGAATTAATCCCTCCTGTTCCAGGAGACGGGCAATGGACTTAAGGGACATCCCGGGCAGGATCCGAACCACCCGGACTATCGGATCGGAAATCGTGGGGGGGCGCAGAAAACGGTAAAAACCATCCCAGAGTAAGGTCCCCGGGATAACCAGGATAAAAAGAAGCAGGACAAGATGGCGTTTCAAAGGGGATTTTCGTTCTTTCGGGAACGGCTGTCCAAATAACCCTGGAGGATCAGGGCGGCCGCCACTCGGTCGATCACCTTCCGCCGTTTCCGGCGGCTCACATCCCCTTCCAGGAGGACCCGTTCGGCAGCCATGGTTGTCATTCGCTCGTCCCAGGGGATGATCTTGGAGGACAAACGGCCCTGGAGTTTTTCAATGAAGGCTTCAGCCTTTCGAGCCGACTCTCCTTTGGTCCCGTTCATGTTGATGGGAAGACCTACCACGACTTCTTCCACCTGGTAGCCGGCAACGATTTCAAGGATAGAAGAAAGGTCTTTTTCCAGGCTGATCCGCCGGATGGAGGTCAGGGGCTGGGCCGTAATGGTTAACTCATCGCTGATGGCCACCCCGATTACCTTTGACCCGAAATCCAAGCCTAAGATTCTCATTTCCCGTTACCCGATAAAATGCCCGAGCAGGATGCCTATGATCATGAGCAGGCCGAGCAGGAGGTGGGTTTGGACGGTCAGGGCCTGAGCCGGGATGATCTTTTCAAAGGCCGTATAATGCTTCCAGAGGATTCCCATGGCCTTGACGGCCAACGGGGAGGCCAGCCAGGCCAAAAGAACATAAGGAGATATTCCTTGCCCGCCGATAAGGTAAAAAAGGAAGGGAAAGGGAAGACTCATCAGCCCGAGATAGATCCAGCGGGATGGGGACAACCCCAAACGAACCACCAGGTTCCTTTTCCCGGAATCCCTATCGGCCGGAAAATCCGGAAACTGGTTGATCCAAATAACGGCCGTAATCAGAAAACCCAAAGGGAACCCCAACAGAAAAGCCGGCCAGGTCAATTGGTCGGTTAAAACATAATAGCTCCCCCAAGTGATCAGGGGGCCGAAAGCCAGAAAAATAGCGACTTCGCCCAGCCCCCGGGACATAAATTTGATCGGGTCAAGAGAATATAAGAGGGCGGCCCCCAGGCCCAGTAAACCTAACCAGGCCGCCTGGGTATGGCCCTGAAGAACCAAAACCAGGCCGGCCAGGGAGGCGATTAAAAAAGAAATGACCGCGGCCCGGAAAACCTGGCGGGGACTGAGCCTTTCCTCTTGAATGACCCGGCTTCCCCCGCTGAAAGGCGTTAAACGCCGGTTGAGGGGATCACTCCCCTTGGCATCATAGTAATCATTGATCAGATTGGCAGCAATTTGAAGCAAGCCCACCCCGACCAGGATCAATCCCAACTCAAGACCTCTGATAAATCCCCGGTCAAAGGCCTGGGCGGCGGCCAATAGAGCCGGTACCAGAGATCCCGTTAAAAAGGGAAGCCGCATGGCCCGTATATAGTTGTTCATTTTAAACCCCCATCCTGAGAAGACCCAATTTACTTAAAACCAATCTATTTTTTCTGTCAAGGTTTAACTGCCGTCAAGCCTGAGACCATCTTGACAATAAAAATGGAAATGGTTAATTTTAGAACCAAAATAAGGGAAGGAAGACCATGATGCGTTTAGATAAGTTTACCATAAAGGTTCAGGAGGCCTTGCAGTCCGCCCAATCCCTGGCCGAAGGTATGGGACACCAGCAGATTGAATCGGAGCATCTTTTTAGCGCCCTCTTGAACCAGCCCGATACTATATTAAACCCCTTGTTCCAAAAAATGGGGCTGAATCTTAACCAGGTTACCAATACCCTTAAGGGACAAATGGAGAAAATCCCTCGGATTTCAGGCACCGGCCGGGGCCAGAGCTATCTCTCCCCCCGTCTCCAGACCGTGCTGGACGCATCTTTTGCCGTCGCCTCTCAGATGCGGGATGAGTATGTCAGCCTGGAACACATCCTCATCGCCCTGATGGATCAGAAAGGGGATGCCCTGGCCCAGGCCTTCCAGGCCTTGGGGGCCACCAGGGAAAATATACTGAGGGCCCTGGTGGATATTCGCGGCAGCCAACGGGTGACCGATCCCAACCCCGAGGAGAAATACCGCCCCCTGGAAAAGTTCGCCCGGGATCTGACTGAACTGGCGCAACAAGGCAAATTGGACCCGGTTATCGGCCGGGACGATGAGGTCCGACGGATCATTCAGGTTCTTTCCCGACGGACTAAAAACAATCCGGTCCTGATCGGTGAACCCGGGGTGGGGAAAACGGCCATTGTCGAAGGCCTGGCTCAGCGCATTATTCAGGGAGATGTCCCTGAAGGGTTGAAAAACAAAAGGGTCGTGGCCCTGGATATGGGGGCCCTGATCGCCGGGGCCAAATACCGGGGAGAATTCGAGGATCGTTTGAAAGCCGTCCTCAAGGAAATAACCGAGGCCCAGGGACAGATCATCCTTTTTATTGATGAATTGCACACCTTGGTAGGAGCCGGAAAGGCCGAAGGGTCGGTCGATGCCGGAAACATGTTGAAACCGCCCCTGGCCCGGGGGGAATTGCGCTGCGTCGGGGCGACCACGATCAATGAATATCGAAAATATGTCGAAAAGGACGCCGCCTTGGAACGGCGATTTCAACCGGTCCTGGTCAGGGAACCTTCGGTGGAGGATACCATTGCCATCCTCCGGGGACTGAAGGAAAAATATGAAGTCCACCATGGGGTCCGGATCAAGGACTCGGCCATTGTGGCCGCCGCCACCTTATCCCATCGCTATATTACGGACCGTTTTTTGCCCGACAAGGCCATTGACCTGATTGATGAGGGCGCTTCCAAGCTCAGGATCGAGATCGACAGCATGCCCCAGGAGATCGATGAACTGGAACGGAAAATCCTCCAGATGGAAATTGAAAAAGAGGCCCTGAAAAAAGAGGTCGACCCGGCCTCCCGGGAACGGCTGGGCAAGATAGAAAAGGATCTCTCGGAGTTAAAAGGGCAAAGCGACACGTTGAAGGTCCACTGGAGAAAAGAGAAGGAATCGATCCAAACCATACGGAAGATTAAAGAGGAGATCGAACAATTAAAGACCGAGGCCCAGAATGCCGAGCGGTTGGGAGACCTCTCCCGGGCGGCTGAAATACGGTATGGGACTCTCTTATCCGTAACCAAAAAACTGGAAGAGGAAAATCAAAACCTGGAGGCCTTTCAAGCCCAGCAAAAGATGCTCAAGGAAGAAGTGGATGATGAAGACGTGGCCGAGGTCGTAGCCAAGTGGACCGGCATACCGGTGGCTAAAATGATGGAGGGCGAAAAGCAAAAGCTGATCCGGATGGAAGACCGGATCAAGGAGAGGGTCATCGGCCAGGAAGAGGCCATCCGGGCCGTGTCCAATGCCGTCCGGCGGGCCCGATCCGGCTTACAGGACCCGAACCGCCCGGTGGGATCGTTCATTTTCATGGGCCCCACCGGGGTGGGCAAAACCGAGTTGGCCAAGGCCTTGGCTGAATTTCTCTTCGACGATGAGCAGGCCATGGTCCGGGTGGACATGTCCGAGTATATGGAAAAGCATTCGGTTTCCCGCCTGATCGGTGCCCCCCCGGGCTATGTCGGTTATGAAGAAGGGGGTTACCTGACCGAGGCCGTTCGCCGCCGGCCTTATTCGGTGGTCCTATTTGACGAGATCGAAAAGGCCCATCCCGAGGTGTTCAATGCCCTGCTGCAAATTCTGGATGACGGACGGATGACCGACGGCCAGGGCCGAACCGTGGACTTCAAAAATACCCTGATCATCATGACCTCCAACATCGGCAGCCACTATATCCAGGACTTAACCGAGGGAGACCGGCCGGAGATGATCCGGCGGGTCATGGAAGCCTTGCGGGCCCAGTTCAAGCCCGAATTCCTGAACCGGATCGATGACATTGTCATCTTTCACAGCCTGGGCCGCGATCATATCAAGGCCATCGTCGATATCCAGATCGGTCTTCTCCGGAAACGGCTGGCCGAAAAAAACCTGGGCATCCGGATGACCGAGGCCGCCCGGGATCGGATTTCACAGGAAGGCTTTGATCCGGTCTACGGCGCCCGGCCCCTGAAACGGGTTATTCAGCACCGCATTCAAGATGCCCTGGCCATGAAGTTGCTGGAAGGGGCCTTTGAAGAAGGCCAGCAGATCCTCATCGATGCCGATGTCAACGGGGAACTCCTTTTCAAAAAGGAGTAGCCGGCGGTTTTGCTTGACAAGGACAGCAGGATTGATACCCTATTTGCAGGGACGGGTTTCAAACCCGCCCCGGATCCAAAATGGCCCTTTAATCATCACCGGCCCTGGAGCACCTGTCGGGGCCGTTAATCAAGGAGTTACATTTTTATGATGTCCAATACGCTGAAAACAACCTTTTTGCTGGGATTGATGACCGTCCTGATCATCCTGATCGGGCGGGCTTTCGGAGGGCAGCAGGGAATGGTCCTGGCCTTTGTCCTGGCCGGGGTCATGAACTTGGGGAGTTACTGGTTTTCCGATAAGATCGTCCTGGCCATGTACCGGGCCCAGGAAATGGGGCCCCAGGAAAATCCGGAGATCCACCAGATGGTAACCGAACTGGCCCAACACGCCGGCCTCCCCAAACCCCGGATCTTTATGATCGACGATGATTCCCCCAATGCCTTCGCTACCGGCAGAAATCCCCAGCATGCCGTCGTGGTGGTAACCACCGGGATCATGCGCATCCTTTCAAGGCAGGAATTAAAAGGGGTCCTGGCCCACGAACTGGGTCATGTCAAAAACCGGGATATCCTGATCGGCTCTATCGCCGCCACCATGGCCGGGGCCATCATGATCCTGGCCAATATGGCCCGCTGGGCCAGCCTCTTCGGAGGCGGCCGGAGTGATTCGGAGGAAGGCCAAGGCTCCGGAGGCATTCTGGGAATTCTGGTCATGACCATTGTGGCCCCCATTGCCGCCATGCTGATTCAGATGGCCATCTCCCGATCCCGGGAATACCTGGCCGACAGTTCCGGGGCTCAATTTTCAGGAAACCCTTTAGGACTGGCCGGCGCCCTGGAAAAATTACAACTGGCCTCCCAGCGTCTGCCGATGCAGAATCCCAGTCCGGCCACAGCTCACATGTTCATCGTCAATCCTCTGTCCGGAAGGAGCCTCCTAAATCTCTTCAGCACCCACCCGCCCATCGAAGAACGGATAGCCCGTTTGCGGGCTATGAGGTATTAGTTGCTAACAGCTCCTATTCTGAGAATTTATCTCTAACTTTCCAATATCCGGGTATTGGGGGGTCCCCCCCAACACCATTCCTTCACGACTTGAAAAAAAATTTTAAAACTCTTTGGTTAGATTTCTCTTAAAAGCCCGCGGCCGGGGATTAGAAGGTCGGCCTTTAATAGATTGACTTTTTAGGCCGGCTGGCATAAAGAACCCAGATAACCGCCCTCTTCGCTCCAGTTATTAAGGGTCTCATAAGATGGTTTCGCAAAAAGTATAAAACGAGTTAACAATTTGAAATAATTTAATAAAGTCCTATTTTTTCCTTGACAATACCTGGTCCAATTGATTAGAATCATATTAAAAAACAGACAGTTAAGGCACAAGACATGATTCGGATCAAGGACCACAAAACGGG
>Ga0315275_10005483_pt1 | contig 12041 bp, 10 predicted proteins | sample YL17G03_0_MG_FD_205557 | JGI IMG/M metagenome (GOLD analysis project Ga0315275, IMG submission 205557) | Sediment microbial communities from Yellowstone Lake, YNP, Wyoming, USA - YL17G03_0 | ecosystem: Environmental > Aquatic > Freshwater > Lake > Sediment | place: USA: Wyoming | collected... | reverse complement strand
CCTGGACGGCGAGAGGATAAATGATATCATCGACGGGCTGAGGACTGTCAGGAACCTTCGTGATCCCATCGGAAGGGTTATCGCTAAATGGAGCAGGCCCAACGGTTTGAAGATCGCGAAAGTAAGGGTTCCCCTCGGCGTCATCGGGATAGTATATGAGGCGCGTCCCAACGTGACAGTTGATTCAGCGGCTCTCTGCCTGAAAGCCGGCAATGCGGCAGTTTTGCGCGGGGGCACGGATGCGATCAACTCGAACATTATTCTTGCGAAGCTGATTTCCGAAGCCGCCTATAAAGCCGGGGTCCCCACGGGCGCGATCAATCTTATCGAGAACACTGAAAGGGACTCCGTCACGGAAATGCTTAAGCTTAACCATTTCATCGACGTGATAATCCCCAGGGGCGGCGCGGGATTGATAAAACACACCATCGAGAATTCGACCATCCCTGTCATCCAGACAGGCGAAGGGAACTGCCACGCTTACGTTGAAAAAACAGCCGATCTCAAAAAAGCGGTCGAGATAGTATATAACGCGAAAGTACAGAGACCTTCCGTCTGCAATGCCATTGAAACACTTCTTGTTGATGAGTCGATAGCAAAGGAATATCTGCCGATGGTCTTCAAAAGATTGAAAGAAGCCCATGTGGAACTCCGCGGGGATGAAAAAGCAAGGGCGATCGATCCGTCAATAAAAATGGCAACCGAAGAGGACTGGAAAACCGAATATCTGGCGCTGATACTGGCGGTGAAAGTCGTCTCAGGCATTGATGAAGCGATAAAGCACATCAATACTTACGGGACAAGGCACTCGGAAGCGATAATGACGCGCGACAAGGCGGCCGCGAAGAAATTCACGGACGAAGTGGACGCGGCAGCGGTCTACGTGAATGCTTCCACGCGGTTCACCGACGGCGGGGAATTCGGGTTCGGCGCCGAGATAGGCATATCGACCCAGAAGCTCCACGCGAGAGGCCCCATGGGCCTCGCCGAGCTCACCTCATATAAATACATTGTGATCGGCAATGGCCAAGTCAGGAAGTAGAGTTTACCCCGTCATGCTGAGCGAAGCGAAGCATCTAACAAGGCAGACCCTTCACTTTGTTCAGGGTGACACGGGAGAAGGCGGCTAAATGCAGCGCATCGGAATAATGGGAGGGACTTTCAATCCCATACACAAAGGGCATATGGCCATTGTGAGGGCCGCAAAAAAACAGTTCCGCCTTAACAGGATAATCTTTGTGCCGTCGGGCGCCCCGCCCCACAAGACCAGCGAATACGTAGCACCCAAAGAGGACCGCTTCAAGATGGTGGATCTGGTCATTGCCGGCAAAAAGAATTACTCTGTATCGAGGGTCGAGCTTGACCGTCCCGGCTATTCATATGCCGTGGATACCTTCGCCGAATTGAAAAAGGAATACAAAGGCGATGCCCAGCTCTATTACATTATGGGAATGGATTCCATCAACGAGATACTCACGTGGAAAAAGCCGATGGAGCTTTTCAAGCTCTGCCAGTTCATTGTCGCCACGAGGCCCGGCTCAAAGATAAGGACCATGCGCAGGATACTGAAGTTCCCGCCCGTCCGGATGCATTCCGACACGATACACCTTATCGAGGTGAAGATGAACATCTCGTCAACCGAGATAAGGGGATCCATAAGCAAAGACAGGATCCCGTCAAGGTATATGGACAGGCATGTCATCGAATACATTAAGGAGAAAAAACTTTATGGATATACCGGCGTATAAAAAGACCGTCCTCGGCAACGGGGCCGTATTGATAACCGAAACGATGGCGGATGTGCGCTCCGTCGCGATGGGCATTGTCGTGGGGACGGGCTCGGGGCATGAAGTGGAGCAGCACGCGGGAATATCCCATTTCATAGAGCACATGGCGTTCAAGGGCACGAAAAAAAGGACCGCGTTCGATATCGCCTCGGAGTTCGACGCCGTGGGCGGCAGGATGAACGCTTCAACCGGAAAGGAGCTCACCACTTATTACGCCGTGACGCAGGACAAGCACATGGATGTTGCGGTGGATGTGCTCTCAGACATATTCCTTAATTCCGTATACGACGAAAAGGAAATGGAACTTGAGAAAGGCGTCATCGTCGAGGAAATAAAGATGTACGAGGACACTCCCGACGAGCTCATCCACGACCTGTTCACTGAAGTGATATACCACGGCCACCCGCTGGGCCGCCCCACTATCGGCAGCGAGAAAAGTGTGAGATCCATCACAAGGGATGACATTATCAATTACACAAAGGAGCTTTACACTCCCGATAACACGATCATCGCGCTTGCCGGCAACGTGGAGCATGAGGACGCGCTTAAATTGATAGAGCCGGCTTTTTCGGCGATGCACGGAAAGCTGCCTCCGAGAAAAAAACACGCACCCACCTTAATGAAGGCCGAAAAGCTGAAGCACAAGAAGACCGAGCAGGTCCACATGTGCCTTGGGACGGACGGCCCGTCGCAGAGATCCGAAGACCGGTACGCTTTCTCCGTCCTCGACATAATACTGGGCGCCAGCATGAGCTCGCGGCTTTTCCAGGAAATAAGGGAGAAAAGAGGGATGGCTTATGCCATCTACTCTTACAACGGAGCGCTGAAGGACTGCGGGCTTTATGTGGTTTACGCGGGCACAAGCAAGGAGAATTTCCCGAAGGTCGTCGACCTTACCATCGCGGAGTTCAACAAGGTGAAGAAGCACGGCATTACGAAAGCCGAAATGGAAAGGTCAAAAGAGCACATTAAGGGCTCGCTTGTGCTCGGACTTGAATCCACAGCAAGCAGGATGGGATACCTGGCAAGATGCCTTTTCTATTACGGTAAGATCATCACGGTAGACGAGATGTTCAGGGAGATTGATAAGGTCTCTCATGATGATATAATCAATGTCGCGAACAAATATATCAGGGATGAATACCTGACGCTTACCGCCATCGGCGACATCACCCAAAAGGAGCTCCCGAAAGTATGAGCAAAAAATTGAAGGTGCAGATATTGCGGCTTCCCCACGGGGAAGGCGTGCCTTTGCCGAAATACATGAGCCGCTCGGCCTCCGGCATGGACCTTTACGCCGCGGTTGACGGCGAGGTAGTGCTTAAGCCGGGCGAAAGAAAGCTGATACCCACGGGCTTCAAGATGGCTCTACCCGAGGGCTATGAAGCGCAGGTCAGGCCGAGGTCAGGGCTGGCAATAAAGAACGGGATATCGGTACTTAATACGCCGGGCACTATCGATGAGGATTACCGCGGAGAGGTCGGGGTGATACTGGTCAATCACGGCAGTGAGGATTTTAAGGTGAAGCGCAATGACCGCATCGCGCAGATGGTAATAAACAAAATCGAGCAAGCCGATATTGAGGAAGTTAAGTCTCTAAGCGAAACACATCGAAGCACAGGCGGTTTTGGCCACACCGGTATTTAATCCTCAATTATTGTGATGATAGGCTCCGCTTGTTCAAATTCAAAATCCAAATGATCAAATGACAAATAAATTAGAGCAGAAATCCAAATGACAAACGAAAACAGGAAAAGGCATTCTTTCTTCTTACTTTCTTTTGCTTGACCAAAAGAAAGTAACAAAGAAAACTCAAGCGTTTCTGACGGGCTTATTGCTCCGCCTTATTATCTACGGAACCCAGAAACGCGTTTGATCTTGTCGAATAAGCAAAATCCTTATAAGTGCATAGGGATAAAGGCAACCTAAATATCCGGGTCGGGACAAAACCGACGGCGATGGACAAGCCAGAACATCGATTTTCAATATGTTTATTTTCCTTAGCGAGCAATGTTCGAAGCCCTGAAGCGCAAAGCGCTGAGGGGCTGAGTTTTGCGAGTATGGGGTGCAGGGGCTTGCCCCTGCTGGCGTTCTTTTCCCCCATTTTCTTTCGCTGCTGAAAGAAAATGGGCGGGATGGGAGAGGAGAACTAATACAACCGATAAACTACCCATGGGAGGGCGGAGCCCATCATCTCAATAACTGAAGCAGAACTGCTTTTGTATTTGTTGATATATTTGGTATAATTGCCCCACTATGATAAAGGTATTAGTTAGCGGCGCGGCGGGGAAGATGGGGACAGAGGTCATAAGGGCACTTAAAAAAGAGACGGACATGAAGCTTGTCGGGGCGGTGGACATCGCCCAGATAGGCATCGACGCGGGCGAAGACGCCGGCGTAGGCCCCGCTGGCGTAGAGATATCAAAAAACCTGAAAGCCGCCATCAATGATTCGAGGCCGGATGTCGTGATCGACTTCACGCACCCGAACGTCGCGATGATGAACATCAGGGTTATACTCAACAGCAAAGTCCACGCCGTTATCGGCACCACCGGGTTGACCGATGAAAACCTCGGCGAGATAAAGAAGCTCTGCTTAAAGAACAAAGTGAACTGCATTGTCGCACCGAATTTCGCGATAGGCGCGGTGCTTATGATGATGTTCTCGAAAACGGCGGCAAAATACATGCCTAATGTCGAGATAATCGAGCTCCATCACGACAAGAAAGCGGATGCCCCGTCAGGCACTGCGCTCAAGACCGCGGAATTGATACTTCAATCTGAAGCCGCAAAAGGCATCGTAAAAGGAAAGGTCGCGGAGATAGAGAAACTCGACGGCGCCCGCGGCGGGAACATGCATGGGATACATATCCACAGCGTACGCCTGCCGGGGCTTGTCGCGCACCAGGAGGTCATCTTCGGCGGGACAGGGCAGACGCTAACGATAAGGCACGATTCCTTATCAAGGGAATCCTTTATGCCCGGAGTTGTTATGGCTGTAAGAAAAGTAAGGACCATAGAAGGCCTGGTTTACGGGCTGGAGAATCTTCTGGCTTAAACTCCCCTATTTCCTTTTAAGATAGCTTTTTGTTGTCGAATTCGACTGTTGTTGACGATTTCTACTACATTTTACTCCTTCATTATTCCTTAATTCTATTGGTGTGATAATTGCTGCTTTTCTTGAGGGTGGTAAATTGGGTGAAGGTAAAGAGGCCGGTATGGATGTGAGAAATTAGAGGTGGGGAAAACACATGGAGCAAAACAAAAATCCGATAAAAAGCTATGGGGATCTTGATGTTTACAGAAACTCTTACTTTGCCGCAATAAAAGTTATCCGCGAAATATTGCCTAAACTTCCTCAGAATGAAAGGTATGACCTTGCAGACCAGCTAAGGCGCTCATGCAAGGCTATCCCCAGGTTGATCGCCGAAGGATACGCAAAAAGGCATCAGAAGCTTGGTTTCCAGAAATACTTGGATGACGCAATGGCTGAAGCGAATGAAACACATGTTGGCCTTTGTCAGTGCAGAGATATTTACGGCATCAATTGCGATGAGCTTATCGAAACCTATAATATTTCAGGCAAGCAACTTTATAGATTATCCGAAGCATGGACTAATTTCAAATTCAAGCACATTGAAAAACAAGAAGATTGGGTGAAGGTTAAAAAATGGTAAATTGGGTGAAGGTAAAGATGCCGGTATGGAGGTGAGAAATTAGAAGCTGGTAAAATCACTCACTTCTAACTACGAACCTCTATACTGGCCTCTTCTCCCTCACCCATACACCAACCTCAAAAATATCAGCTGAATAAATATTGGATTTCTACTGAATTCTAACTACTAACCTCTATACTGGCCTCTTCTTCCTCACCTACCCACCAGTCTCAATTGCTACATATATTCCCCTAAAAACTGAAATTTCATCGATATTCCGCCGATAATAAACTGTCGTTACATGAAAACGGAGGTATTATCCTGGGAATAAGAGCTATTAATAAAGGTTTAGGCAAGGGCAGATTTTTCGGCTACGGGAGGATGTTCGGTGTCCATAATCCTCTCGGATCACGGATAGGAAAAGCAAAGGACCCGCATATCAACCTGATAACTCTTTCAAGGCTGTCCTTAAGCAATAAGACCGAGATAAAGAACGCGGCAGTGGACAACATCTCCGGCAGGCTAAGGTCTCCCTCGAGCAAAGCTCAAATAGAACACATCTTCAGCTCTTTTGACAGGAAGATCATCGCCAGAGTGCTTTCAAGCAATATATTCGATCATCCGTGGATGCAGGAACCTGTCACCAGGTTCATTGCCGGGTCCACCGAACAGGAACTTGAGTCGGGATATTACAGGGAAGCGCTGATATGGCTTACTTCTTGCCACAAAAATGTGGACGTGAAAAATGCGAAGCTTGCGTATTTACACCTGGCGAAGGACATAACGCACGACGAATATGAACTTATAGCCATGCTTGGGCCGACCCCCGAGATTGCGGGCCTTATGGCGGATGACGGGAGGATATCCAGAAAGGCCTTGTTCTTCCTTGCCCATCACGATTACGGGGCCGGTAACAAGATAAGTTCAAATATCTATTCCAAGCTTAAGAATACCTTGTCCGGCGAGGAGTTGATTATTTTATCTCAAAGCAAAAACAAGTTTATTCTGGAAAATATCTGTAAAAATCCTAAGTCATCTTCGGAAGTCGCAGCAAATGCCATCTTGGGACTGATAGAGAAAAACGGAAATGAATATGATATGAAATCCGTGGAAAAAATATGTCTCTTGATCGAGGCAAGGCCCACAGGAAGAACTGAGGTCATACGTATAATATATGATAAAGATTTCCACTTGGCCTCCCTGATATTCGGCCACTACCTGCGGCCTGGCAAGAACTATTCACCCTTCAGCTACTAAAATTGTAGTTACTTTCCTTATATGTTATAGTTTCCCCACTTATGCCCCGATATAAAAAAGTATTGGCGGAAAACCGAAAGGCTTTCTTCGATTACACGATCCTCGAGACGTTCCAGGCAGGAATATCGCTTAAAGGGACCGAGGTCAAATCCATACGCCTTGGAAAGGCCAATTTAAGGGACAGCTTCGCCAGGGTGGACAAGGGCGAGATATGGCTCCACAACATGCACGTAAGCCCCTACGAACAGGGCGGTAGGTACAACCTGAACCCCATAAGGGAGAGAAAACTCCTGCTTAACAGGAATGAATTGAAGAAACTTATAGGGCGCGTGCAGGAAAAAGGTTTAACTTTGGTCCCCCTTAAGATATACTTGATGGACAACTGGGTGAAAGTGGACCTCGCTCTCGCGAAGTCGAAGAAAGAGTATGAAAAGCGCGAGAAGATAAAGAAAAAAGAGACGGACAGGGAGGTCGCGAGGGCGTTTTCAGCGAACCTGAAGAAAAAATGACAAAAGATAATGATCTTGATAAAACCGAACCTGTCCGCCGAAGCCTTGGCGAAGGCGGAAAAAAGACATACACGATGCAGGACCTCATGAACGCCACGAAGGACATCCTGAAGTCGGACAATATCGGAAGTAAGCTCCCCGACACCGCGCTTGAAAAGCTCTCTAAGCTCCTCGCAAAAACAGCTATTAAGGGTGACCTTTAGCTTGTCATGCTGAGAGTAGCGAAGCATCTGCCTTAATAGACCCTTCGCTTCGCTCAGGGTGACAATTCCAGTTGCCTTATCCCTATTATTTATATATAATTCCCTCGAGGTAAAATTTTATGATAAAGATCCCGCCGTCAGGCATTACTCCTCCGGTCCCGCCGGTCCCTCCCAAGAAAGAGGGAAAGACTGAAGTCTCGCGCACGGCCCCGACCGTGAGCAAAGGCGCCGAAAGAGGCCTTCAGGCCATGGACTCGCACGCAATGGCCGTACGCCTGGCCGCTCTCGCCGTTGAAGCAAAGGAAAAAGAGCTCTCCATGGCGAAGATAATAGAGCGCGCCATAGAGGAAACGGGGATGACAAACCCACAAGCCGCGATGGAAGAAGTGAACAAGCACCTGGAGAAAGAGATAGAGGAAGTGCTTAACACCATTAAGAACAACAAGGAATTGATGGAGGAAGCCGAGGCCTGGGAGGCGCTGGGCGACCTGCTTGAAAGCAACCTCACCAAGGAGCAGGCGGAAGCCTTTATCGACCTTGTCCAAAGCCACATAAGGGGCCTGCCTGCCGGCAGGCAGGAATAAAATAGCCCCCGCTCTCATCAAGATGGAAAAGAAACAACTATTCTTATCTGCACTTTTAGTCCTGGTTATAACTTTTGCCGCGCTCTCCCCTTCCCTTACCGCAGGATTCTCCAACTGGGACGACCAGATAATGATAACGCAGAACACGAAGATAATGAGCATGTCATGGGAAAGCGTCAAAATATGGTTCACCGGTTTCCATGAGCGCCTATATCATCCTCTTGTCCTGATGTCATATGCTGTCGAGTACCATTTCGCAAAGCTTGACGCCAGAGTTTATCACGCGACAAACCTTGTCCTCCACCTTCTCAATACCCTGTTCGTGTTCTGGTTCGTTTATCTTATAAGCAAAAAGAACCTGATAGCCCTGATAACTGCCCTTCTTTTCGGGATACACCCGATGCACGTGGAATCCGTTATCTGGCTCCCGGAAAGAAAGGATGTCCTTTATTCTTTCTTTTTCCTCGCATCTCTCATCTCTTATCTCTATTTCCTGAAGGACCAAAAAAACAGGAACTACTATTATCTTTCGATGTTCATCTTTGTCCTTTCGCTTATGTCGAAATCGATGGCGATGACGCTTCCGTTCGTCCTTCTTCTCTGCGACTATCTGCTCAAGGTGAAGATCGACAAGGAGAACCTTCTTGATAAGCTGCCTTTCTTCTCTATTTCGTTCCTTTTCGGATTCCTGACAATAATCGGCCATTACGAGCCGGGGATCAAAGGGAGGGAATTCGCTTTCTCGTTGGCTGGAAATCTTGTCTCGGCCTGCCAGAACATCGTGTTCTATCTCGTGAAGCTTGTTCTCCCGTTCAAGCTTTCGTGTGTTTATCCGGCTCCTGACCAGATACAGAACCTTCCGCAGACGCTTTTCTTTTTCGCGCCGCTGATAGTCATCGCCTTTATCGCGGTAATGTTATCCTCTGGGACATTCACGAGGAAGGGCATCTTCGGGGGCCTTTTCTTCCTTATTACAATAGCGCCGGTGACGCAGATACTTCCCGTAGGGCTCGCGATCCCGGCTGACCGGTATACTTACATCCCGTACATCGGGCTTTTTTACATATTCGCGGAAGTTTTCTCGAAGCTTTACGATAACTTCGACAAAAAAGCCCTGCGGTATATTCTTTGCGCGATGTTCATTATTCTTTTTATCCTCGCATACAGGAGGACTCTTGTATGGCAGGACAGCATAAAGTTGTGGGATGATGTGATAAAGAACTACAAGAACATACCGCTTGCCTACTATAACAGGGGCGATGAATATTTCCTGAGGAAGGGCAATTACGACAAGGCACTTATCGATTTCAAGCAGTCGATAAAAGTGGACCCGAAATACGTTGAATCGCATATCAATATCGGCCTGATATATTATTTCAAGCACGACTATAAGAGGGCTATTGAATATTACGACAAGTCGCTAGAGATATCGACGACGATACCGGAGGCGTATCTGAACAGGGGGAACGCTTACAGCGCGATCGGGAAGGACCGGCAGGCTCTGGCGGACTACGCAGCCGCGCTTAAGTTAAAGCCGACATACATTGAGGTCTGGTACAACCGGGGGAATGTACATCTGAAGCGGGCTGATCTCAATAAGGCGATATCGGATTACGACAGGGCGATAGAGCTGCGCCCCGATTACGCGGATGCTTATAATAACCGCGGGAACGCTTATTTCCGGATGAGGTTCCTGGACAATGCTTTTCTTGATTTCAACCAGGCGGTGCAGCTTGATCCGGGGTACGCGGACGCGTACATGAACAGGGCGACAGTTTACTCACTAAAGGGCGACGCGGCAAATGCGTTAGCCGATGTCCTTAAAGCACAGAACTTGGGCGCGGAAGTGGATCAGAAGATTATTGATAAATTGAGAAAAGCTTTAGAGAAATAGATCGAAGGTTATCTGAGCGCACAGCTATAGCTTGGTGGACCTCTCAGCCACCTTTCGAACTGTTTCGATTATACTACCAAACACTATCCATGGGTGCAAGAAATTAGATCTCAGGCGTCGCCGTCGATAATTGATATGTTGCCATCCAACCGGGCCAGGTAGCAACAACCCTATATAGTCTAGGGAGGTACGCACGTACGCGTGCGTTGCGCTCGCAGCGCGGCCGCATTCGTGCAAGGTATTCCATCAGATAATATATATCAATATGTATGTAGTTAGAGCAGAAGCTATCATCATTGAACGAACGAAGAACATTAAGGATCACATTGAGATACATTCAAGCTGGTCGCTTGGCTGTAGCTGACAGCTTTCTATCATGGCCTGTTGTGTTGCTTTAACTTCTGGAAGTAATTGCCCTGAGAACAGCGGGTGAAAGGAATAAAGGTTAAGGGATAAGGGTTTGGCAATACTTCGACTCGGCTTCGACAAGCTCAGCCTCGCTCAGCACCAGTGTCCCCCAAAAGAACGCTACCACTCAGCTAGAGCTTCCTCCTGCCACTTAATCTAACTGGTCGGTTTGCTGTATTTAGTTTTGCCCGGAATGTCTCACACCAATGATTTCTGGTGGTGGGGAAAATCCAACCCCGCCCCCTTCGATAAACTCAGGACAGGCCGCCCGAAAACAAAATCACAACTCCTACTTCGCATTCCTTTATCTTACGGCTTTTTCCGGGAAGAAGTTCGCTTTACTCGCTTCCGCCGACGGGGTCGGAAAAGTTCCGATTTTGCCGCTAATATTAAAGAGAAGTGTTCTTCTAAGTCTCCAATGTCTCGTTTTGCCTGCGTCGTTGGCGGGATCTCCGGTGGAATCTCGCTCTCTTCACTCTTCCTTTGCCCTGCCTGTTTCTCGTCTTCCATTAAAAATTGATTATTTATACCTTAAATCTTTTGACTATCTTTCCGCCGGCAAATTCAACTTTTATCCCCAGCATTTTTAACTCATCGATCATGGTTATGACATTATTAACAAATCCGGCCCTTTCTCTTCTCGGTGCACCGGGCTTGATCCACTCAGCTTGAGTTCCAAGACAGAGCTCCGGAATAATGCCGTACCCGCCCGGAACCTTTCCTGAACGATGGGAAGGAGAGATGGTATATCCCAGCTTGCGCGCAACCGCAATGGCTTTCAGCGTTCTGACTAAGGTCCCCGCCTGATTTGGTTTGATCAGGACCGAATTCGCGCAATCTGAGAAACGAGTTATTTCGTCGGGATCGGTGACAAATAGGTCGTCGCCTTGTATCTCCTTTTTCCCGCCGAGAGACGACATCAGCATTTTCCATCCCTTCGAGTCCTCGGAGTTCATCCCGTCCTCTATTGAAATAATAGGATACCTCCGGGTCATTTCCTCCCAGAACTTCACCATTCCGTCCGCATCCAGGGGTTTTTCTCCCGGATAGAGCCTGTACTCGAACTTATCGGACCCGGGTTTTACTGGATCGGAAAATTCTGAGGCTGCGGCATCCGCGGCAATAATCACCTTGCCTACAAGTCCGGCTTTTTCTATTGCTCTGGCGGTCAGTTCATATATCTGTTCCGGTGAGGTAAGCGCCGGGGAAATGCCGGCCTCAAAACCTATATTATCAACACCCACGATCTTGATCAGCTTTTCAAGGACCTCGGTCCCCATTGCAACGGCTTCTTCAAAATCTTTCGCCCCAACAGGAGCAACTTTGGTTTCCTGTATCCAGATGTGCGGAAGCCCATCCTCCCTTTTTGTCCCCGAATGTTTTCCATAGTTCAGTATATTGAATTTCGGGAGAGGAGACACCAGGCCGTCCACGTTCATGTTTTCCCCTTGCAAATGAAGCAGAAGCGCACGCATTGCAAGCGCTGTTGGTATCCCGTAATAAGCCGCTTCGGCATCCAGAAGTGCCACTGTGGAAGCAATCGCCACCTCGGAACCGATGCCGCTGGTCGGCCTTGGATTTAATAGTTTTCTCTCTTTAGCCAAAATAGTATCAACCTCTAGGACAGCTTCTTCAACCTCTAAAGGATTCAATAAGTTTTTATCCCCACGGTTCAATCTCTCTTCCAGTCTTGCAAGATGTGCTACCGCGAGACGGAAATCTTTTACTGCCTCGGGTTCTCTGA
>Ga0315275_10005480_pt1 | contig 12044 bp, 10 predicted proteins | sample YL17G03_0_MG_FD_205557 | JGI IMG/M metagenome (GOLD analysis project Ga0315275, IMG submission 205557) | Sediment microbial communities from Yellowstone Lake, YNP, Wyoming, USA - YL17G03_0 | ecosystem: Environmental > Aquatic > Freshwater > Lake > Sediment | place: USA: Wyoming | collected... | reverse complement strand
CGCTCGTCCCGTTCGAGGACGACGACCGACAGCCGCTGCATGGCGACCGGCCTAAACATGAGCCCCCTCGATGTCCTGGCGCGGAATCAGGCGGCGGCGGATCACCTCCGGCGCCGCGCCGGCACGGATGCCTTCCGAAAGCGAGATCAGGTTCGCCACTTCCACCCGGCGGATCGAGGCGTAGGCGACCACCGCCCCCAGGCCCATGTGGCTCCGCCGGAACGCCCGGTTCGCCACGCGGTAGAACCGATTCCAGGACAACGCTTCGAGAACCGACGGGTCGGCGGCGCGCCCGGGCCCGGCCGGACCCCGCAGGAAAGCCGGGGCCGCGTCGATCGCGTGGCCGACGGCCCGCGCCGCCAGTTCGGCCAGGTCGGCCGACGCAAGCATCCTCAGAACGTCGGCACGCGCCACGCCGCTGCGCCAGATGATGAACGGCGCCAGGTCCTCGGCCTTCACCTGGTAGGTGAGGCGGCCGCGGGCCGCCAGCGCCAGGTGGAATATGCCCGTCTCCTGCCGCGCGATCTCCAAGACGCCGCTGCGGGCGGCCGACGGCAGCGCCCGCGTGCGGGCCAGCAGTTCGGTCAGGTACCCGTGGTCCAGGCCCGCCTCGATGTAGAACGGTCGGGGATGCCGCGCGTAGGGCGCGGCCGCCAGCCGCAGAACGCTCTCGGAGAGCACCTCCGACGGGAGGAGCGCGGCGAAGGCCTCGACCGACCCGGCGGCCAGGAACGGCTCGGCCCGCATGGCCAGGTCGCCCTTCAGGGGGATGAGATGCGGCAGGACGTCCGGCACGCTCATCGACGAGGAGAACGCCCGGGCCAGGACCTTCAGGTTCTCCACCTGGAACCGGACGCAGAGCCAGTCGAAAAGGCGGCCGCCCGCCCCGCCCACGTGTCCGGCGATGCTGGTCAGTTCGCCGACGATGTCAAGGACCAGCCGGCGCTGGAGTTCGACCGCCGTGAAGATGCCGGCCTCCGGAAACAGGACGCGGGCCAGTTCGGCCACCGACCGGATGCGGCACAGGTCGTCGAGCCGCTCGGCTTCGGCCATGTGGCTGCGCCGGCCGTGGATGTTGGCGGCCAGAAAATCCATGTCGGTTGCGGTTCGAGGTGCCATACGTGTCAGCCACCTTCTGGCGAACTACGACCTGCCGCACACGCACCGGACAACCCCTTCGACGACGGCGGCCCGGGAAGTCTCGTCCAACTGGATCTCGGCCTCGATCGACGTGGAGGCCTGGTCGAGCCGGTTCTGCCTCTCGTGCTGGGCTTCCCGGCACGCCTGTTCGATGATGGCGTCGGCTTCGGCCCGCGTGTCTGCGCGGACCTTGTCGGCGAGTTGCTGGCCCTGCTGGCGGGCATCGGCGTGGAGGCGTTCGGCCTCGGCCTCGGCCGCCGCGACGATCCGCCTGGCCTCGGCTTCGGCCTCAAGCATCTTCTGGATGACGTCGCGCATGGAGCGGCTCCCGCCGGGGATTACTCCTCGGCATCCAGGATTTCCAGGGCAGCCTCGGGCGCCCTGACCTCGGTCAGTTTCCGGTAGAATCCGGGCGTCTGGACCAGGCGGGCGATCTCGGCCAGCGCACGGACGTGGGGACCAGGATCGTCGGTCGGCGCCAGGAGCAGGAAAACGAGGTGAACGGGCTCGCCGTCGATGGAATCGAACTCGATGCCCGCCGACGAGATGCCCAGCGCCGCCGTCAGGCTCGGGATCGACTCGTGCTTGCCGTGGGGAATGGCCACGCCCTGGCCGATGCCGGTGGTGCCCTGACCCTCGCGCGACCGGACCGCCTCGAGGGCCCCCGCCCGGTCGACGAGCCGGCCGGCGCGGACGAGCAGGTCGATCATCTCCTCGAAGCACTCCTCCTTGTTGCGGCTCTCCAGGTCGACCTTCACCACGGACGCGTCAATCAGGTCTCGCAATCTCATGAGTACACTCCTCGGTCGCTGCTGGCACAGCCGTCGCCAGGGCATGCGGCCCCGATGCGAATCCCCTGCACGGACCCGCAAAAAAGATTCCGTATGGTAGGCCCCCCCGCCCCCTTTTTCAAGAGACTCTTTCCCCGGGCCCGCACTCGGGGTAGAATCAAGGGTAACGTAGTCCTCCGCGGGGAGGGAATGAAATGCAGAGGCGGTTCAACATTTTCGTCCCCCTGGCGTGCCCGCAATGCCTGACCGAACTCCTCCTCACCCTGGACCAGATCCACGAGGAACGCTCCGTTCGCTGCAGCCTTTGCGGGACAACGATCGTCCTTCGGCCTGAGGTCATGCTGACGCCGGCCACTCACGTGCCGTCGCCGGTCACCTTCGTTCAGACCTGAGGTCTCGACCGCACCGGGAACCGAGCGATGAGCCCCGGGCACCCTGCGCGCCGCTTGCGCCGCCGGCGGCACGGGCGGTCACCCCTTGATGACGCCCAGCGGCCTCAGGCGGCACACACGCCGCGCCAAACCCGCCCGTTCCACCACCGCGACGACGTCCGCCACATCCTTATACGCCCCGGAATGCTCTTCGGCCAGCCCCTGCCAACTGCGGCTCAGGGCAAGGATGCCCCTGGCGGCCAGGTCGCGGCGGACCTGTTCGCCGCGGACGCGCCGGCTCGCCTCCGTGCGCGACATCGCCCGCCCCGCCCCGTGGCAGACCGACCCGAACGTCTCGGCCATCGCCGGCGGCAGGCCGACCAGCAGGAACGAGTACCGGCCCATGTCGCCCGGGATGATGACCGGCTGGCCCACCTTGCGGTAGGCCGCCGGCACCTCCGGGTGGCCCGCCGGGAAGGCCCGCGTCGCGCCCTTGCGGTGCACGCACAGGGGCCGCGGCCGGCCATCGACCTCGTGCGTCTCGATCTTGGCGATGTTGTGCGCCACGTCGTAGACGAGGCCCAGGCCCAGGCGCTCGGCCGGGCGCCCGAAGACGCGCGACACGGCTTGGCGCACCAAGTCCATCAGGGCCTGGCGGTTAGCCCAGGCGTAGTTGGCGGCGGCCCGCATCGCCCCCAGGTACGCCTGGCCTTCGTCGCTCGAGACCGGCGCGCAGCACAGTTGCTGGTCGGGCAGGTCGAATCCGTACTTCCGGGCGGCCCCGCGCATCGTCTTGAGGGAATCGTCGCAGATCTGGTGCCCGTAGCCGCGGCTGCCGCAGTGGATCATGAACGCGATGCCGCCCACGGCCATGCCGAACGCCTCGGCCGTCGCCGCGTCGAACACCTCGTCCACGGCCTGGATCTCGAGGAAATGGTTGCCCGCGCCGAGCGACCCGACCTGGTTCTTGCCGCGCTCCGCGGCGCGCTTCGAGACGGCGTCCGGGTCGGCCCCGTCGAGGCAGCCGCCGGCCTCCGTGTGGTCGAGGTCCTCGTCCCATCCCCGGCCGTGGCGGACGACGTAGCGGGCGCCCTCGCGGGCCACGCGCCGCAGTTCCGAGGGGGCGAGGACCTCCTTGCCGCCCACCCCCACGCCGCACGGCACGGTGTTGAAGATCTCGGCCAGGAGCGGCTCCAGGCGCGGGGCCACGTCGGCAACCGTCAGGTCCGACCGCATCAGCCGGACGCCGCAGTTGATGTCGTACCCGACGCCGCCGGGCGATACGACGCCCCCCTCGGCCGGGTCCATCGCCGCCACCCCGCCGATGGGGAACCCGTAGCCCCAGTGGATGTCGGGCATGGCCAGGCTGGCCTTCTGGATTCCGGGCAGCGTGGCCACGTTGGCGACCTGCTCGGGGGCGTTGTCGCCCCGGATGGGCGCGATGAGTTTCTCGTCGGCGTAGATGAGGCCGTCGACCCGCATGCCGGCCTTGTAGGATTTCGGGATGCGCCAGCGGCACTCGCCGGCCGGTTCCAGCGGACCGCTGAAGGCTCGATCGCCCATGCGGGCTCCCTTCGTCCATCCGTCATCCGGGATCGAATCCCAGATCTCAGATTCCGGGCCGGCCGTCACACGTCCAGGATGAACCGGGCCGACCACGCGCCGCCGGCCTCGGCGTGCACGTCGAGGCCGTGATACGTGACGGCCTTGATCTCCAGGCGCGCCTGGTGGCGCCGCGGGTCGAACCGGCCGAACCCGACGTCCGCGCAGGCTTCGCGCGGCCCGACGACGCCAAACGTGAACGTCAGCGGCACGAGCCGCTCGGTCTCGAACCGGTACAGCAGTTCCTGGAGCCAGAGCACCAGCAGTTCGCCGGGGTCGTCCTCGATGCCCCCGGCCGTGGCCGCCCGGACCTCGCCGATGACCTCGACGTCGGCCGGCAGGTCGCGGAGCATCTGCCCGAACGTGGCCCGCGCGGCCGTCTCCAGGAGATCGGCCAGGTTCGTGCCGCGCACCTTCAGGCCGATGTCCGCGGTGTGGTCGAAGACCTCGAATGTGCCCATGGCGCAGGTTCCAGGCCGCATCCCTCGCATTATACCAGCCCGGGCGGATAAGAGGCGATGCATGCCCCCTGCCGGTGCCATGACCGGATCGCCGCAGCCGAGTACGTGTTGAGCGTGCCCCCTGCAGGGTGGCACGGCTGGCTTGTCCAGCCGTGTGCAAGGCCGCGGGGCTAAAACTCCACGCCTTCCTGGGCCGCCACGCCCTCGTCGTACGGGTGCTTGAGGGCCCGCATCTCGGTCACCAGGTCGGCCCGTTGGATGAGGCTCGGCCAGGCGCCGCGACCGGTCAGGACGAGGTGGACCTCGGCCGGGCGGTCCGGCAGGAGCGACTCGACCTCCTCGCGCGAGACCAGGCGCAGTTGCGCCGCCGCCAGGACCTCGTCGGCCACCACCACGTCGTACTGCCCGCCTTCGAGGCACTGCCGGACGAGCCCCAGGGCCCGGGCCGCCGCCGCCCGATGCTCGGGCCCCGGCTCGCCCGTGACAAACCCCCTGCCCATGGCAAAGATCGCCAGGGCGGGCCCCAGGCGTGCAGCCGCCTGGCGCTCGCCGGTCTCCTCGACCTTGACGAACTGGACGAAGGCCACGCGCAAGCCGTGGCCGACGGCCCGCAGGGCCATGCCGAGGGCGGCCGTGGTCTTGCCCTTGCCATCGCCCGTATAGACGATCACGAGGCCCCGCGTCCGTTTCGCGACCATCGGTTGCCCTTTCGGGGGAGGTGCCCGCGCCATAGCCATTGTAGGACGCCTCCCGGGGCGCCGCAAGCGCGCGAGGAGCGGCCGGAAAATCCTTTCGCGTTCCGGCCCAGTCCCGTATACTCGTGTCGGCTGTTACCTGGGCAGAACTTGCCCACTGCAAAAAGGTCGTGCCGCTCATGCCTGCTGACTTGCCCGAGGCGTTGGCTCAGCGTCTGAAGATCCGCCAAGAGCGCATCCCCCTGGCTTGCGAACTCCTCGATGCCGGCCTCAGTCCCGCCTTCATCGCCCACTACCGGAAGGCCGAGACCGGGGGCATGGACGAGACGACCCTCCGGAGGCTGGCCGACGCCCGGCGCGAACTGGCGACCCTCGAGGACCTTCGCCGCCGGGCCAAGGCCGTCGCCGAACAGGCCGCTGCCCTGACCCCCGACCTGGCCCGGCGCCTGGACGAAGCCGCCGACCCGGACACCATCGAGGACCTCGTGCAGCCGGTCCGTCCGAAGCGGCGGACGGCCGCGACGGTCGCCGCGGAGCGGGGCTTGGCGCCCCTGGCCGACTACGCCCTGGCCGGCCCGGCCGACGGGCCCGACCTGCTCGTCAAGGCGGCGGAGTTCGTGAACCCGGAGAAGGAGGTCCGCTCGCCGCAAGACGCCCTGGCGGGAGCCGGCCACGTGCTGGCCGAACGGTTCGCCAACGACCCTCGCGTCCGCCGGGCCGCCCGCCGCGTCGTCTGGGAGAACGGCCTGCTGAAGTCCGTCCAGGCCAAGGCCCGGGCGAAGCAGGCCGGCGAGTTCCACGGCTACTTCGACTTCAGCGAAGCGCTCAGCCACGTCCCGCCGCACCGCGTCATGGCGATCAACCGCGGCGAGCGCATCAAGGTCCTGAAAGTGACGATCGCCGTGCCCCCGGAGGCCCTGCGCGAACACGTCCTGCCGCTGGTCGTCCCGAAGGAGCACCGGTTCGCGGCGTTCCTCGAGACCATCCTGGCCGACGCGCTCCAGCGGCTCGTGCTGCCGACCGCCGAGCGCCGGGCCCGCCGGCTGTTGACCGAGCGGGCCGAACTCCACGCCATCGAGGTGTTCTCCTCGAACCTGAGGAGCCTGCTGATGGCGCGGCCGGTGCCCGGCCAGCGCGTCCTCGCCATTCAGCCGGGGTACCGGACGGGCTGCAAGACGGCCGCGCTCGACGCCGCCGGCGTCCTGCTCGGCGAGACGATCGTCTACCCGCTCGAGCCGCAGAAGCGGTGGGACGAGGCCAAGACCGCCCTCCTGATCGAGATCCGCCGCCACGGCATCACCTGCATCGCCATCGGCAACGGCACCGGCTGCCGCGAGGTCGAACAACTCGTCTCGGAAGTCATCGAGGGCAGCGCGCTGGGCATCGAGTACACCATCGTCAGCGAGGCCGGGGCGGCGGCCTACGCCGACAGCGACCTCGCGAAGCGAAACTTCGGGCACCTCGAAGCCGCCATCCGGGCGACGATCAGCATCGGGCGGCGGCTCCAGGACCCGCTCGCCGAACTCGTCAAGATCGATCCGCGGGCCATCGGCGTCGGCCTCTATCAGCACGACGTCAACCAGGACCGCCTCCGCCGCGCCCTCGACGAAACGATGGAATCGTGCACGGCGGCCGTCGGCGCCGACGCCAACACGGCCTCGCCGCCCATGCTCCGCCGCATCCCCACCCTCGGCGACGCGCAGGTCCTCGCGCTGGCCACCCAGCGGGTCAAGGCCCCCCTGGCCGGCCGCGAAGAACTCCGGTCCCTGCCCGGCTGGGACGAGAAGACGTTCCTCCAGGCCGCCGGATTCCTGAGAGTCCGTGGCGCGAACCCCCTCGACGCCACGCGCATCCACCCCGAGAGTTACCCCGACGCCGAGCGGCTGCTGGCCCATCTCGGCCTCAGCCTCGACGACCTCAGACTGCCCGACAAGACCGAGGCGCTGCGCCAGCGGCTGTCGGGCCTCCTCCTCGAGCCGCTGGTCGATGAACTCAAAATCCCGCTGCTCAAGTTGATGGACCTCGTCGGCGCCCTTCAGAACCCGCAGTACGACCCGCGGTCCGAGAACCACGGCCCGGTCTTCCGCAGGAAGATGCGGGAACTCGCGGACCTCAAGCCCGGCATGTGGATCAAGGGCACCGTCCGCAACGTCGTGGACTTCGGCGCGTTCGTCGACGTCGGCCTGAAGGAAGAGGGGCTGATCCACATCAGCCAGTTCTCGCGCCGGTACGTGCGCAACCCGCTGAAGTTCCTGCACGTCGGCGACATGGTCGACGTCCGCATCGTCGCCATCGAGGCGGACAAGCACCGCATCTCGCTGACGCTGATCCCCGAGAAGCCCGACCGGCATCGCACGCCGCCGGCCGGGCGCAAGCCTTCCGAAGGGGCCGCCGCGCGGGCGGCCCGGCCGGCCGGCCGCACGCCTGCCGCCGGGACAGCCCGCGCCGCCCCGCGCCCGGGCGACGGCCAAGCCCCCGCCCCGCCGCGGTCCGCCGATCGCCGTGCGCCCGCCGGGGCCGGACGGGGCGACCACTCCGCCGGACGCTCGGACCGTTCGCGGGACGCGCGCTCCGACCGCCCGCCGCGAGGCCGTAGCGAACGCCGGCCGCGGACCGGCCCCCCGCGGATCATCGTCTCGAAAGCCAAGACCGACGCCGTAGACCGGCCGCCCGACGACATGGGACGCCCCAGGCTCCGCTGGGCCTACTACGAGTCCGATCCCCAGGAAGACCTCTACGGCAATACCGACCTGGAGCAGGAGCCGCCCGCCGCGGAATCGCCCGAGACGCCGGCCCCCGAGGACGAGGCGCCCCAGCCCGAGACGCCGGCCGCGCGGGACGAGACGCCGCAATCCGAGGCCCCGCAGACCCCTGAAGGCGAGCCGCCCGCCGCGCAGGCATCCGCCGCACCGACGCCCGAGACGCAGGGCCCGCCGGACCAGCCGCAGTAACACCGGGGCGACGGACGGCACGCCGGCCTCGCGCCGGGAACCCGAAGTCCGGGCCGCCCCCGACGGCGCGGCCCCAGCACGAACAGGAGTCGTCGCATGACCGGACCTGGCAAGACAGCCCCGAAACCGTACCTCCCCCCGCCGGACCTGCTGGCCGGGCGCGTCGCCCTCGTGACGGGCGCGGGCAGCGGCCTGGGTCGCGGCATTGCCGAAGGCCTTGCCCGGGCGGGCGCGAAGGTCGCCCTGCTCGACATCGACCTGGGGGCCGCCGAGGAGACCCACGCCCGCATCAGCCAGGCCGTGGCCCCGCACCAGAGCCTGGCCGTCCAGGCCGACGTGACCGACGAGGCCTCCGTGGCAGCCGCCTTCGCCCGGGTCGTCGACGCGATGGGCGGGCTCGACGTCTGCGTGGCGGCGGCGGGCATCGCCCCGGCCTTCCCGCTCGTCGATTTCCCCGTCGGGCCGTGGCGCAAGGCCCTCGAGATCAACCTGACGGGCTACTTTCTCGTCGGCCGCGAGGCCGCCCGCGTCATGACCCGGCAGGGCCGCGGCGGAAGCATCATCCTGGTCTCCTCCAAGAGCGGCCTCGACGCCTCCAAGGCCAACTCGGCCTACAACGCCACGAAGGCGGGCGAGATTCACCTGATGCGCGGCTGGGCGCTGGAACTGGGCCCCGCCGGCATCCGCGTCAACGCCATCGCCCCCGGCAACGTCTTCAAGGGCTCGAAGATCTGGAACGCCGAGTACATCCGGACCGTGGCGAAGAAGCGCGGCATCCGGCCCGAGGACGTGATCCCCTACTACGTCGGCCTGACGTCGCTGGGCATCGAGATTCAGCCGGAGGACGTCGCCGGGGTGGTCGCGTGGCTGGCGAGCGACGCCGCCCGCGTCATCACCGGCCAGACGATCGTCTGCGACGCCGGCCAGGTGTTCGTGCGCTAGAAGTGGTTTCAAAACCTACCTCTAGGCTGTTTTCGCGTGCCACGGCTTGCTCGCAAGCCGTGAACAAGAGGTCTTGAAACCACTTCTAGCGCGTGGCCCCGGATTCCCGCTGCCGCCGTTGACCTTGCGGCGCCCAGCCGCCTACAATTCCCCGTTACCGACGACAAACCGTCTGCCGAGCGGGGACCTGCACACTTTATGTGTACGCCAACCGAGTGCCGTTATCTGTCCCAGGCATCGCGTCTGCTGGTGGCGCTCTCCCCGACCGGGAACATCCGCCGCGTCGACCCTCGCCGGTCGACGGCCCTCGGGCGCGACGTGTCGGCCCTCGCCGGCAAGCCCCTGGCGGACCTGTTGGCCGACGGGCAGCGGAACCACCTCGCCCGGATCCTCGCGCGGGCCCGCAGCAGCCCCGCCGTGTGGGAACCACTGACGTTCGTGGCGGCCGACGGCCGGCCTGAGACGCTCCTGTGCTGTTTCCAGCCGCTCAAGGGCGCCGACGCCCCGCGCGGGGGGGTCCTCGTCACGGGCCTGAAACTGGCGGAACTCGAATCGGACCTGATGGCGGAGGCGGCCACGGCCCTGGGGCAGATGGCGTTCCGGTGCCACGGGCCCGCCCACCGGCTGATGCAGACCATCGAGGCGGTCCTGGCCGAGCATCCGAAGTCCAAGGCGGCCGCACGCTGCCGCACGGACCTCGACGGGCTCCTCGACGCGCTCAGCCAGTCGGCTGCATGGCCGGCGGAGTACGCCGACGGCCGGCCCGTGGACGTGATCCGCCTGATCCAGGGCGCCCTGCGGGTCATCGACCGCAGCCCCGAGTTCAAGCCGCTGAAGGTGGTGCTGCGTCCGGAGTGCCCGTCGGCCTGGGCCCGGGTGCACCCGGCGGGCATGGCGTTCGTGACGCTGCACCTGGTGTCGAACGCCCGCGACGCCGCCGCGGCCCGCTCGCCCCGGCTCTTCATCGACGTCGGCGCCGACGCCGGCCGGGTGACCGTGGAGTTCCATGACAACGGCGCCGGCATCGACCGCGAAGACCTGGGCTGCGTCTTCTCTCCCGGCTTCAGCAAGGCCCCGCACAAGGGCGCCCACGTGGGCGTGGGCCTGACGACGTGCAACGAACTGGTCCGCTTCATGGGCGGCCGCATCCGGATGCGGAGCCGCCCGACCCAGGGCACCACGGTCATCGTGACCTTCCCCGCCGCCGCCCCGCCGGACTGACCCATCGCCCCGTCCGCCGCCCAAGGGCCGCGCCAACTCCACTCGCGGCTTGTCTGCGCGCCCCGCCCGCTCGATAATGGGTGAATCACCGGGTGGAGGAATCTGCCATGAACCGATGCCTGGCGACCGCGATCGCGGCGCTCCTGGCGGCCGCGGCGGCCGCAGCGGCCGGCGGCGAGACGCCCAGGGACCCGTGGCTCCGCGCCGCGGCGCACCTGGACCGCGAGGTCCTGCCGCGCGGAGAGGCGCTGCGCGTCGCCGTCGTCCTCGACCTCGACAAGGGCTTCCACGTCAACGCGAACCCGCCGTCGCTCGATTTCCAGATCCCCACCGTCGTCGCGCCCGCGCCGGCGGCAGCCGTCCGGTGGGCCGAGGTCCGGTATCCCCAGGGCCAACCGTTCACCGCCTCGTGGACCGAAGGCAAGCCCGTCCGCGTCTACGGCGGGCGGACCGTCCTCGTGGTCGCGGGGACCGTGGCCGAGACCGCGCCGCTGGGCGACGTCACGCTGCGGCTGGACCTCTCGTACCAGGGCTGCGACGAGAACACCTGCTACCAGCCGGGCCGGCGCACCCTCGAGATCGCCGCCAAGGTCGTGGAGGCCGGCTCGCCCGTCCCCCCGCCCCCGCCGGCCATCGCGGAACTCTTCGGCGAGGCGGACGGCGGGCCGTCCGCACCCGCTGCCGCGCAGGCGGCGCCGGTCCGCTTCGAGGGCGAGACCGACGTGGCCTCCTGGTACCAGCGCGGGTTCCTGGCGTACCTGGGCCTCTTGTTCGCGGCGGGCCTGGCGCTCAACCTGACGCCGTGCGTCTTCCCGCTGATCCCGGTGACGATGAACGTCTTCGCGCAGCAGGGCGAGAAGCGGCCGCTGAAGGTCCTGCCGCTGGCCATCGTTTACGCGCTGGGGCTGGCAGCCACGTTCACGGTGGTGGGCGTGCTGGCAGCACTGGCCGGCAGGAGCCTGGGCCTGGTGCTCCAGAGCCCGTGGGGGGTGCTGGGCGTCGTGGCGGTGCTGGCGGTGATGATGGCCAGCGCGCTGGGGGCGTTCGACCTCCACCTGCCCTCCGGCCTGATGGGCCGCCTGAGCGCCCGGCGAGGCCTGTTCGGGGCGGCCTTCATGGGCATGGTGATGGGCGCGATCGCCGCCCCGTGCGTCGGGCCGTTCCTGATCGCCCTGATCGCCTTCATCGCAACGACGCGGTCGGTGGCCCTCGGGGCCGTCTCGTTCTTCGTCACGGGCCTCGGCCTCGGCCTGCCGTACGTCTTCCTGGGGACGTTCACGGGCCTCATCAACCGGTTCCCGCGCAGCGGCGGGTGGCTGGTGTGGACCAAGCGGCTCCTCGCGATGGCCCTGGCGGGGCTGATCCTGTACTTCGTCCGCGGGTACGTGACGGAGGCGTTCTTCTGGCCTCTTGTGCTCGGGCTGTTCGTCTTCGCGGCCGTGTACCTGGGGCTGCTGGAGGGCCTGTCGCGCCGGCCGTTTTCGGGGCGGTTCCTGGCGGTCCGCCTGGCGGCGCTGGTGCTGATCCTGGGCGGGGGCATCTGGTTCTACGCGGCGCACGCGCCGGCCGCCGGTCGCCTGGAGACCGAGCCGGCCGTCGCCGGCCCGCACCTGGAGTGGGCGGCCTGGCAGGAAGGCGCCCTGGAGCGCGCCGCGGACGCCGGCCAGCCCGTCCTCCTCTACTTCGGGGCCGACTGGTGCGCCGAGTGCCGCGAGTGGAAGGCCCGCCTCTTCACGCACCCGCCGGTCATTGCGGCCGGGCGGGAGATGACGCGCCTCTTCGTGGACGTGACCGAAGCGCCGGCCGGCGCGAAGCGTGAGTTCTGCGACCGATACCGCGGCACGAACCCGCCGGCCGTCATCCTGTTCGG
>Ga0315275_10005479_pt1 | contig 12044 bp, 21 predicted proteins | sample YL17G03_0_MG_FD_205557 | JGI IMG/M metagenome (GOLD analysis project Ga0315275, IMG submission 205557) | Sediment microbial communities from Yellowstone Lake, YNP, Wyoming, USA - YL17G03_0 | ecosystem: Environmental > Aquatic > Freshwater > Lake > Sediment | place: USA: Wyoming | collected... | reverse complement strand
GTAATGGCGGACCACTGGCTAACGGCGGCGATGGAGATGCCAGGTGCGGTATTGACAAAAGTCTATGAGAACGTTGGAGGAGAGAATAAATGAAAAACTATGATCTTGAGGAACTTCTGGCGATTATTTTGGTTCTGGCAATAGTTGCCTTGCTAATTATGTGGTTATGGAACTGGTTAATTCCTGACTTGTTTGATCTGCCGGTAATCACATATTGGCAGGCACTGGCACTTCGTATTCTAGTAAGTTTATTGACTGCCTCCACGAATAAATTCAATAAGAATCGAGAATAATAAAATGACACGCAAGAATCAATACAGACCATCGAACACCCTGCCAACCGGGATAGCAATAATGCGCATGCAGTCTTTATACCAGGAACTGTCACCCGAAGCGCAGCAGCTTATTGACGGCTGGAAACAGCGGTTGCAGCTAGAAGTGCCCAGGCTGGGGGAGGCGGGATGTCTGGAATTAATTTACAGGTTGCTTGTTCACGAATGGCACGGAAGGTTTAGAGATGACGAAAAAGCACGCTTCGGAATGTAAATGCGAAAGGTGCGGGATTCCGATTCTGGACGCGAAGAACGGAAACCGCCGGTATTGCACTCCCCATTTTATCGAGGTCAACCGTGAACGTAACCGCGAGAACAAGCGGCGGCGGCGGGCACAGGGAGTGGTAGAGAAGCAGGATGAGTGGTTCAAACTTGTGTCCGGGCCGGATACGATGGCTGACCTGGTTGGTAATTCTTTCTCGGCACTGGAGATCAAATTCGGGTTGGAGCCAGGCAGTGCATGGGTTGAGCCAGGATCGGTATTTTCCAAGAACGGGAACATATTCACGGTTTCAGGCCGAAGGATGGTGATGCTATGACCGCCGCAAAGTTCGCTGGCATAATGATCCAGGGCACAGCCAAAGACAGTTATACCGACATGATCGAGGAGGGACGGTGGGCGTATCTGCGGCGGGTGGGTCGGGAGGCGACCACAGTCACGCTGCCTGCCTGTGCGACCGTGCCGGATATGGCAGGGATGGCGATCCGGTTATCCGCTAAAGTTTACCCGTTTCATGTTCTGGTCGGGGAAGGAGAGTTCTGATGGCTGAGAACATTATCGATATGCGTGAGATCGTATCTTACGTTACAATGAAGGCGAAAATAACGCACAAACAAGAAATGGTCTGGCGAATAAGGTTGGGAATGAAGATAATGCTTCTGGCAGCCTGGATCATGGGATGTCAGATCAAGATTGAGGACGAAAATGACTGAATCTGAGATCCAGCGGCAGTGTATCGAACTCCTCACCCGAACTGGCTGGTTAGTCGTTAGGGTAAACAGTGGCAGGACACGAAATATCCCATGGGCACGCTGGTATAATTCAGAGGGACTATGCCGTCCAAAGGGAGTAAGTGATCTGCTGTGTATTAAGGGTGGGCGATTTCTGGCGATAGAATGCAAAGCGCCGGGTGAAACTATTTCGCCGTTCCAGCGGGAGTTCTTGCAGGCGGCTGAGAACCATGGGGCGGAAGTTCTGATCATCGATGATGTGAAAGATTTGGAGAGTTATCTATGAAAATACCGGACGCAGCATTAGCTCCTGGTGTAGTAGTTATCTGGCCTGGATATCGGGATATAATGCCACCGCAGCAGATGCATGAAACCTGGTTGAAACAGGATACGCAGTTACATCCTGGATGTTACCCGAAGCCACGGCTTAAAGTTATCTTCATTTCCGGGCCTTACCGCGCCTCCACCGAGTGGGGCGTGAAGCAGAACATCCATGCCGCGGAACTGGCAGCCATGCACGTGTGGCAGTTGGGCGGCGTGGCGCTCTGCCCGCACGCCAACACAGCCTTCTTCGGCGGCAGTTGCCCGGATGAGACCTGGCTGGCAGGCGACCTGGAACTGCTGCGGCGGTGTGATGCGGTATATGCGATGGTAGACTGGCGGCAGAGCAAGGGAGCGAGTGCAGAGGTTGAGTTAGCGGAAAGCATGGGCTTGCCGGTGTTCTTCCAGCGCAACGTCACATCGGAGCGGGATTTGGTAGAATGGTTGGCGGGAGAATAAAATGATTCAAATTTGTAAGACCTGTCTATATTGGTGTGGTCATATCTGTTCAGACAGAGCGACTTTACCTGGTCCATGCTCTCGTTTCGATGAGGACACTGGGGAAAGTGATACAGCCATGATAAAGGTAGAAACGAAATATCCAGAATTCCTTGAGAGAGTATTTCTCAATACGGATGCCAAATTTGGCTGTAATCAGTGGAAAACAGAGAAGATGTGATATAAATAGTATGGATTGGAAACTGATTCGTGAAGCAGTGACAAAGTACCGACATTTGCTTGCACCTGACTATTTCCTGGATACCAGGATGGGAGCAGACTCACCGTTGATAACCAACCGAGCGCGGCAGTATGAGCGGTTGACAAGCGCGCTTGAAGAGATCGAGAAAGAGATCCAGAAAGAGAGAGAAAATGGGAAAAAAGATAGATAAATATGGTATAATCATTTTGTCTAAGGGACCGTGGGTTTTCATTTGCCAATAAAAAGCTGGTATTTTTGCAACCCATACCCCTTAGACAAGAGTAATGGCAAATGCAAATACCAGCTTTTTATAATGAGGTAAAAATGGGTAAAAATCAAGCGGGTCCAAAGAATAATTTCTGGAAAGGCGGAAAAACAATAAGTGAGCATGGATATATTCTGATTAGGGTAGGGAAAGAACATCCTCTTGCGGATATAAGAGGATATGTTTATGAACACCGATTAATAGCTTCTGAGATGATTGGAAGATTTCTATTTGATACTGAAATAGTTCATCATATAGACAGTAATAAAAAGAATAATGATCCAAGTAATTTGAAAGTTACTATTGATTTGGCACATCATTTTTTAGAACACAGAAAGGTTGGTTCCAATCGCAGATTACCTAACGAACCCAATATATCAATTTCCTGCGCTTGTGGATGTGGATCAGTATTTCACAAATATGATAATACGGGGAGACCCAGAATATATATTAATGGGCATAATCCTCCATCTGCACCTACCATGACAATGTTATTATCGATTTTGAAAATTAGCCCTAAGAGACTTTGTGACTTATACCAAATAGGAATATCTTCGGGGGCAATAAAATCAGCATTATCTAAAATGAAAGCAAAAGGGTTCGTTAATAATATTAGACATGGGATATGGGAGTATATAGGAAATGAGTCAAAAGACGAAAATTCCCTATTGTAATCATACATTTAATTGTTGGTGGGGATGTACTAAATGTTCCATCGGTTGTGCGAGGTGCTATGCGCAAGCCCTGACGAATCGGTGGGGTTTCGACATTTGGGGCAACGACAAGTCTCGCCGGTTCTTTGGCAAGAAGCACTGGCAGGAACCTGTAACCTGGAATAAACAGGCAATCGAGAAAGGTATAACCCAGACCGTCTTTTGCGGGTCAATGTGTGATATTTTCGAGGATAGAGATGATCTAATATTCCCCCGTCATCGACTTTGGCAATTGATTGCTGAAACATCTGCCTTGACCTGGCTACTCCTGACTAAACGACCTGAATATGTCCGGGATCATGTTCCTACCGATTGGCTCGCAGATCGATTCCCTGAGAACGTCTGGCTGGGTGTGACAGTCGAGAATCAAAATTATCTTCATCGACTAGAGAAAATATCCAACCTGTCCGTAAAACGGTTCGTCAGCGTCGAGCCGATGTTAGACTATGTTGATTTTGGTTCTTATTGGTGGGCGGTTGATTGGTGTATTATTGGAGGAGAGAGTGGGGCAGGTAGTCGGTTTATGCAACCGCTTTGGGCTTTGCAGTTAGTAAATGAATGCAAGGCGAGAAGTGTACCTGTGTTTGTAAAGCAACTCGGCGGTTTCCCCGACAAGCAGGATCGGATTGAAGAGTGGCCCGAATCATTACAAATTCAACAATTCCCGGAATGGGAACAGAAAGAGAGTAAACCATGATTCATTCATATGCGACTGTGTTCCAGTTAGGGCACAAGATGATTGCCGATATATTCAGCGGCCCGGTCGTGGTGGAGGAGAAGGTGGACGGATCCAGTTTTTCCTTCGGCCTCATCGACGGCGAGTTACAATGCCGCTCGAAGAGCAAGCAGTTGATCCTGGATGCGCCGGAGAAGATGTTCACCAAGGCGGTAGCAACGGCGCAGGAATTATCCGGCCTGCTGCATCCTGGGTGGGTGTATCGATCTGAGTTTCTCGAAAAGCCGAAACATAACGTCCTGTCTTATGAGCGAGTTCCTCTCAAGAACGTGATCATCTTCGACATCGATACCGGCGGCGAGAACTACCTGACGCCGGAGGAGAAGCGGGCGGAGGCAGAACGCCTGGGGCTCGAATGCGTTCCCGTCTTCTATTCCGGGATGGTAGGGTCGATGGATCAATTCATGCAACTCTTAGATACAGTCTCCTGCCTGGGTGGGAACCGGATCGAGGGTATAGTCGTCAAGAACTACAATGTTTTCACCGCCGAAAAGAAAATTGCCCTGGGAAAGTACGTCTCGGAACGGTTCAAGGAAGTGGCTGGCGGCGAGTGGCGCAAAGCAAACCCGACCGACGCAGATATTACCAGCCAATTGATAACCAGATACCGGACGCCAGCCCGGTGGGAGAAAGCGATCCAGCACTTACGGGAGCGGGGCGAGCTGGAAGAGTCGCCGCGGGATATTGGCAAGTTGATCTATGAAATATCGGATGACGTGAGACGCGAATGCGAACAGGAGATAAAAGACTACCTGTTCGTACATTTTTGGTCTAAAATCCAACGAGGTGTAACTGCTGGAGCAGCGGATTGGTATAAAGAAGAACTTTTGAAAAATAGCTTTACGGAGGTTCCAAATGAAACGAATGATTAATACCTTACTATTTGTGTTATTCCTGCTGGCTATGGTCTTTATGATTGTGGCGGTCTACAACTCCTGGATCCTGCCATGAACAAGTCCATTGAGGTACTTAAAAGCCTCCCTGACCGGACGGTGATCGAGTTACAGGCAATCGCCAACGACACCCGCCGTCACTCCTGGCGCATCGGCAGAATCGTCAATGAGATCAACCAGGTGATCGAGTTGGACCCGGCGCATTACCCAGGTTGGTCGCGGATAGACGTTTCCGAGGCCGTGTCGATCTGTTTGGAGCACGAGTACAGTGCCAAGACGATCCGCGACTTCGCCAGCCTGGAGTCTATCTTCACGCCAGCCCAGCAGCAGCAGTTTAGCGACCTGCCGTTCTCGCACTTCAGATTTGCGGCGACGCTCGGCCCGCGGCGGCTGGACGCGTTGGAACTGTCTGCTCACCAGATGGGGATGCAGGGTCGCCCGCCAAGTGTGGACTGGCTGTATCATCAGTTCTTTGCGGAGACGCCAGAGCAACCGGACGCGCAATATCCAGAAACAGTATTGTCAGAAGGACAGGATATTGATATTTTAGATACGCCAGAAGTACAGTCTATTTCCGTTGCTCTACGTATCTTGCCGCTCGAATGCGAGGCGGCGTGTTCCGTCTTGTTGCGGCAGGTAGAGTCTCTCTCTCTGCCCGACTGGGTGAAACTGCGCCTGGCGCGGTTGCTGGACGAAATCAGACGACTTTTGGTTGAGAATCTAGAGAAGGTGAATTAGGAGAGAATAAAGTGAGTAATGTAACATTGTCCATTTCGGGATTATCACAAATTGAATATAATTATATTATGACTTTTGTGGATTCGATCTTGGGGGAAGAAATGTTGTATGGTGAAGAACTTGCAGATTTTTTGGGATGTATCGTTGCTGAATTACAAGGACTTGATACGGATGGTGAATGGTGTTATTGTTCAGCAAACAAAGATTTACTTAATTGTGCGAAGGGGCTTCATTATTTGGCTAACAGAATCGAGGAGGTAATAAAAGAGGTTGAGAGTAGACCTCATGCACCGCCCCCGCCTTTCGATTTACCAAAAGCACCCTGGGCTGAAATTAGTTGACAACCTGGAGCGGATATGCTAAAATGACAGCGTCAAAGCGTCTCTCTCTCTTTGGCAACTCCTGTTTCTGGTTCCTCCTCACAAACTGCCCCTCGGATGGCCGGGGGGCAGCATGGTTAAATAATAACCCCGGCCAGTATCAGCCGGGGTAGCATAACAGGGGCGGGTTAGTTTATGCGTCTAGCACATTGACATCAGGGAATGCTTCCGAGAAGCTTACCCGATGTTCGGTCATCTCCTCGAAATGCTCGATTGCCTCATCCTGGGAGCAGGGGATGAGGGTATCTTGCTCGCCCTGCCACTGGCTCATGTTGACGGTAAAGTAGGCTCCAAGTTGGGTCTCATACAGGAACGAGTTACGCCCGCTCCGTTCCCAGTTATGTCCATCCCAGAAGTCGTTACCAGCCAGGAGGGTTGAATTGGCGACCGCGTAACGTCGCCGGTTGATAATTTGTACCATGTCTTTTGGGGGGTGCATTTCGTGCTTCCTTTTGCGGGCTGTGCCGCTTTCGGTAAGTCCGGCGAGTTGCCGGTTGATTTTGTCAGGAGTTCTTGCCCCTGCTATACTAACCGGTAGTTCTTGGTTGCTTCATCCCAGGCATCGCGCTTGGCGATGATGTCCATATTGTTGACGCCCAGGTTGAAAGCCTTCTCGTACTCTATCCGGGTCTCTTCCACCTTGTAGTAGGCGGCTTCTTCTGCGCTCATGGTTACCGGTCTGTGGCTGGTCTCTTTGGCGGTTTCAATTGCTTTCCAGACATTGCCGGGGAGAGTTACGTTAACCGGCTTGCCGTCGATCTTGATTTCGGCGGTTTTGGCGACCTTGTTGTAGCGGGCGGGGTATGCTTTGCCGTTGATGGTCAGGGTGCAGCTTGTAGCCATGCCGCTATTATATTCTGTCTCTATGGTTATTGTGCTTCTTGTGGTCGTCCAGGTCTCGGTCATTTTGTCTCTCTCACTTTCTATAATTATTATATATCATATTATATCATTTGTCAAGTGTTTTCGGAAACTCGTTACAAACTCATGGCGCAAGTTGTCAAAACGGGCGCAGTGTGCTATGATATTAGCAAGAGGATTTAGCAATGATTACTGATAATGCATCCGCAAAAGCAATACGAACAGCACGCCGTGAACGCGTGTGGGACTTGCGCTTACAAGGCAAGACAGAACGCGACATAGCAGCAGAGATCGGCACAGTCTCGAACGTCACAATTCACAACGACCTTGTTCACCTAATCCGGGAGGCGACCAAGCACCTGGACGACAAGGTGAAGGCGGAGCGGATATACCAGCTCCACCAGCTGCACCTGGTAGTCAAGGAAGCGTTCGAGGCATGGCAGGAGAGTAAGAAGACCGGCGGTCAGATCGTTGAGAAGACGCTACCGGCAACAGAGAAGTATCCAGGCGGACGTACGGAAAAGATCGTTACTCAGTATAAGCAGACCGGCAACCCGGCGTACCTGTCACTGGTCGTTACTACGCTGGAGTCTATCCGCAAGCTCTTCGGGCTGGACGCCTTCAAGGACGACTGGGAGGCTGAGTTGCGAGCGGCTGGTTACAACCCGCATGATGCGTTCGAGGCGATGGTACAGGCGGCTTACGTGGCGCTGACGCCGCCAGAGAAGGAGAAGTTGAATGACGGAATCGATAAGCTGGACAAACTCGACCAGAAAGCTATCTGAGTTAATTCCCTGGCCGATTAACCCGGCGCAGATCGGGAAGGATGAAGCCAAACGGCTGGAAGAGTCTCTGACCGAGTTCGGGCAAATTCAGACGATTGCCATCTCGCCCACTAATGAGATATACGACGGCCATCAGCGGCAGACGGTCTGGGGAGCGTCTCGTAAGTTTGGGATGGATTATGAGGTTGACGTTAGAGTCTCTTCTCGTGAGTTGACCGAGCAGGAACGCAAGAAGCTGGTGATCTATCTACGCAAGGGAACGGTAGGGGCATTCGATTGGGATATTCTTGCCAACAATTTTGAGATACCGGATTTGTTAGAGTGGGGGTTTAGACCGTTCGAGTTAGGTCTCAATAGTGAGGGTAACGATCCGAATGAAGAGTGGCAGGGAATGCCGGAATACGACAAAGAGGGAAAAGCATATAGAACGATACATATACATTTCCTTTCCATTGACGGAGTAAAGGAATTTGGAGAACTAATAAATCAAAGTATTTCCGAGAAAATATCTTATCTATGGTATCCACCAATAAAATGAATAGATACCCTATTTATATTATATCAAAGGGGCGATGGGAGAAAAGATTAACAAGTCTGGCACTTGAGAGGATGAATATTCCGTATCATATTATCGTTGAACCACAGGAATTTGATAATTACGCTTCTGTTATCGATCCAAAGAAAATATTAGTACTTCCCTTTAGTAATTTGGGACAAGGTTCAATTCCCGCCCGTAATTGGATTTGGAATCATTCAATAAATATAGGGGTAGAACGACATTGGATATTGGACGATAATATTAGAAATTTTAGAATCTATTATGATCATAAAAGAATAATACTGGATAATGATAGTACCTTTCGTGCAATAGAGGATTTCGTTGATAGATACCAGAATATTGCACTTGCTGGTATGCAGTATACAATGTTCACGGTGACGGATATTACGAAGGAAAAATCCCCTATTCAAATAAATACTCGTATCTATTCCTGCATTCTAATCAAAAATGATATTTCTTATCAATGGAGGGGACGATACAATGAAGATACCGATTTATCTTTAAGAGTATTGAAAGACGGGTGGTGTACTATTTTATTCAATAAGTTTCTTTGTGATAAACAGACCACGATGAGTATGAAGGGCGGCAATACTGAATCGCTCTATAAATTAGATGGACAAGACGGTCGCCTCCTCATGGCACAATCGTTACAGCGGCAGCACCCTGACGTTGTAAAGATAACCCGCAAGTGGGGACGCTGGCAGCACCAGGTAGACTACCGCCCGTTTAAGGGCAATAAATTGATAAAGAAAGAAGGCGTTATCATTCCTGAGGGTGTGAACAATTACGGGATGATATTAGTCAATCGTAAAGAAGAAAGCGACCATGCTCCTGACACCAGCGACCCGCAAGCCTGAGCTACCATTATCGCCCATCGCCCGCCGTCTCATGATGGAGGCGGCATTGGCCAAGGCGCGGCTGCGCAGGCAGGCGGAGGAGAAGGTCAATCGCGGGGACGTGGGGCAGCGGTATGAGTTCTATGGGGCGAACCGATTCATCCAGGACGTAAACCATATAGATGGGCAGGAGTATATTGTCGCCGGTGGGGCTGATACCGGCAAAACTATGGCCTGGCTGTACTTCCTCAATCAGTTAGCCTGGCACTATCCAGGGATACAATTAGCCATTATCCGCAAGGAATACGCCTCGATGCCTGGCACAGTTTTACTCTCCTATCAGAAGAAGATAGTTAGACCGGATGACGGGATCGTATTCTTTGGCGGTGACAAGCGACCGTCACAGTACATCTATCCGAACGGGTCGGTAATCTGGATCGGTGGGTTGGACAAGGCGAGTAAGGTACTATCGTCAGAGCGTGACGGAATTTACGTCAACCAGGCCGAGGAGATACTACTGACCGACTGGGAAATTCTGATGACCCGTTCTTCCGGGCGGGCTGGGAATGCACCGTTCCACTTCCTGGGCGGTGACTGCAACCCGGCTGCACCGACACACTGGATTAAGACCCGTTCGCAGGCTGGGCAATTGCATCTGCTAGAGACGACTCACAAGGACAACCCGGAGATATATGATCCCGCGACCGGCGAGTTAACCGAGAACGGCGCCGCACGGTTGGCGGTACTCAAGCGACTGACCGGAGCTAACCTGAAGCGGCTTTATCACGGCATCTGGGCGCAGCCCGAGGGCGCGATCTATGACATCTTTGACGAAGAGCGACACAAGGTCGCTGCCTTCCCGATACCGCACCTGTGGCAGCGGGTGGTGGGCATCGATCCGATGGGCGCGATCATCGGCGCGCTGTGGCTGGCGTTCGATCCGGTGAACCATATCCTGGTTGTGTACCGTGAGTACTATGAACCCTTCGGCCTGACCACGCCGGAACACGCCAAGAAGATACTTGAGTTGTCTGGTTATGACAAGAACGGGAATCCAATGTCCAGCATGGCTGAGCCGATCTTCGCCTGGGTGGGTGGCGGTCCTTCCGAGCGGCAGGCGCGAGCGGACTGGTCGGGCGCGGGTATTCCGCTCCAGGAGAATACCATCGTGGAAGTCTGGTCACAGATTGATAAGGTGATCCAACTGCTGCGAGAGTTCCGACTGGTGGTGATGGATAACTGCGTGAACCTGCTAAATGAGATCGGAGCGTACAAGCGAAAGTCGGTTGGTGGTGTAGTAACTGACCAGATCGAAAACGATGAGCAGTTCCATTTGCTCTCTTGCCTCAGGTACGCTATATCTTGGTTAAGTACTCCCGAGGAGCAGGTCACGGTGGAGCAGTTCCAGATGAATCGCATCGGCGACTACTGATAAACAGTCGTGTGATATAATACAGTATCGAGAGCAAAGGACTAACTAAACATGCCAACAATTAGAGAACGATTAACCAACGTATTCCTTGCGCCTGAGCGGAAGCAGGCGATGGAAGCGGCCTCCATCTTCATGGAAGCGTACACGATGGGGCCGAGTATCCTGCCACCGGAGCGGCTTATTGCGCGCCTGGCTGAGCTGGACTCCCGTTATGTTGACCTGCTCATGCGCCAGTTACAGACTAACGCTAACATGCTGGAATACAAGGCAACCGAGGAAGACAGAATCAGAACGGTCTATTCCAGCCGCAGAATGTATGACGGAGATGTACTTACCGAATCTGTCTGTGACATCTGGACGGACTTCGGCTTCGGCTTGAACGTAGACGTAACGCCGCGCGACGAAGTTGCCCAGGAGGTCTGGAAAGAGTTCTGGACGGCGGACGAGAATGCCTTCGTTCTGGGGCAGCGGGAGATCCAGAACCTGTCAACGCAGGTATTGGTGGACGGTGACTTTCTGTTGGTGTTCTTCACCAATACGCTCCAGGACGGATTCACCCAGGTACGGGTTGTGCCGACCGAAGAGATTAAAGGCAAGACAGAAGATGGAGTTATCACCCTGCCACAAGACTCGGCTATCCCCGTGCTTTACCGGCGGGAGAAGTCAGTCAAAGGTGTTGCGTCCGTGACTTATTATCAGGATTGGCGATCAACGCCAGAAATGCTGCGTGAGATCGAAATGCCCGAAGATGGCGATCTGGCCGACCAGTCAGGCACGCAGGTACGGGCGATGCTTGTCGCCCACCGGCGGCGCGGCAACCGAGGCTGGCCGCTGATGACAACCGGAATGCCCTGGGCGGTTGCGTATCGTGATTTCCTCCAGGATCGGGCAGCAGTAGCGCGGGCTATCAGTATGTTCGTCAATAAGGTCTCTGCCGAAGGCGGGCAGCGGGCGATAGATGCGATAGCAACCAAGCTCCAGTCATCCCTGGCAGCCAGTGGAGCGGGCAGTGAGACCAACCCACGCCCAACGGCAGGTAGTACCTGGGTCGAGAACAAGGCGGCAACACTCGAACGCCTGCCGTTGAACACAGGAGCGAGTGACGCCAACATCGACGGCGGCGCGCTGCTTGCTCAGGCCGGGTTAGCGGGCAGGATTTATCCGCATTGGTTGGGTAAGGGTGAGGCTTTCCGTTTGGCAACTTCAACTTCGATGGAACGCCCTCTGCTTCGTGCCTTCAATCGCTATCAGTTGTTTTGGTCTTCGGTCTGGCAGGACATGGCGAAATATGTGTTCGAAGCGGCGGTTAAGTTTGGCAAGGCAAAGATTACAGACTTTACCGTTGACGTTTCGACCGATGCCGTGATCGATGTGGCGATCGATGACATCCAGAAGAGTGCGACGGCGCTCAACGACATGTACGACCGTGGCTTGATTCAAGACCCCATCGCCGGACGTATAGCCGAGCAGCTTATGCGGGTGGTAGTTGAGACCATTGGTATCGGTGACACCGAGGAGATATTCAGTCCCGACCTGACGCCC
>Ga0315275_10005476_pt1 | contig 12046 bp, 12 predicted proteins | sample YL17G03_0_MG_FD_205557 | JGI IMG/M metagenome (GOLD analysis project Ga0315275, IMG submission 205557) | Sediment microbial communities from Yellowstone Lake, YNP, Wyoming, USA - YL17G03_0 | ecosystem: Environmental > Aquatic > Freshwater > Lake > Sediment | place: USA: Wyoming | collected... | reverse complement strand
CCCGAAGTCATGGGCCAGCTCCGAGGAGACCCTCATCATCTCGGCTTGGAACTCCGCCTTCGCAATCTCCTTGGCACGCACCTCGACCGAGGCCAATAACTCCTCGTATCGTCGCTCGCTCTCAGCTAGGACACGTCTCAGTTCCTCGATGGACTTGGGCTCAGCCTCCATCACACCCTCTCCCCAGCACTCTACAGGCACACAACACCATATATCCCTCTTATGGATTTGAAAGATGATAACCCTTAAACCGGGGCTAATGGAGAGTCTAGCCCACCATAGAGGTTAGGATAGTGAGCAAGAACCAGTCGGCTATGACCGCGGTGATCGGCGGATTCGTGGTATTCTGCCTTAAACTAGCCGCGTTCTTCATCTCCGGCTCAGTCGCACTCCTATCCGACGCCCTGGAGTCGATAGTCAACATAGTCGCCTCCTTCATCATGTTCATCTCGGTGCGCATCTCAGGGGCTCCCGCGGACACCGATCATCCCTACGGCCACGAGAAGGTCGAGAACATCTCCGCCTTCGTCGAGGGCGCCCTCGTCATAGTCGCCGGGCTCCTCATCGCCTACACCGCCATCGGCAGGCTGTTCAACCCAGTCGAGTTAGGCAGCATCGACCTCGCCCTCGGAGTCTCCCTGCTCGCCACCGCGACAAACGCGGGGCTATTCCTATACCTTATAAGGTCTGCAAGGGCCCACGGCTCGATGGCCCTCGAAGGCGACGCAAAGCACCTCCTCTCCGACGTCCTCTCCTCCGTAGGAGTCGTCCTCGGCCTCTTCATCGCCAAACTGACGGGCTGGACCATACTAGACCCCCTACTCGCCCTCACCATGGCTATACTCGTCTTCAAGATGGGCACAGAACTCATACACAAGGCCGGGAACGGCCTACTCGACCAGGCAGCTGACGACGAACAGAAGAAGATCGAGGACCTCCTAGACGCCCACCACCCCCAGTTCATCGACTACCACAACGTCAAGACCCGCCGCAGCGGCAACAAGGTCTTCGCAGAGCTACACCTCACCGTCGACCCAAACCTCACCGTCCAGAAGGCACACGACCTTACCAAGCACCTAGAGGAGGAGCTACACCAGAAACTCCCCGACGTAAGCATGACGATCCACGTCGAGCCACCCAAGGCCCACAGCGACGCCGACTAACTCATCTTTTCAACTAGAAAATACACCCTTAAACAGGTGCAACCACACGGGCAACATCATTGACAAATTCTCACTCAAGGGCCAAATCGGCGTAGTGACCGGCGGCGGACAGGGACTCGGAAAAGTATTCAGCCTCGCCTTCGCCGAGGCGGGGGCAGACGTCGTCGTCGCCGAACTCAACCCCGAGACCGGCCCCGAGACCACCAAAGAGATCGAGGCGATGGGGCGCAGAGCCCTCTTCGTCGAAACCGACGTCAGGAGCCACCTCAGCATCGAGACGATGGTCGAGAAGACAGTAGAGCGCTTCGGCCGCCTCGACTTCATAATGAACAACGCCGGCATAGTCAAGTGGTGCCCGGCCGAGTCCGTCACGGAGAAGGACTGGCTGGAGGTCATCGACGTAAACCTCAACGGCCTCTTCTACTGCAGCCAGGCCGCAGCCCGGCAGATGATAAAGCAGCGGAGCGGATGCATCATCAACATAGCCTCCATGTCAGGCTACATAGTGAACCGCCCCCAGCCCCAGGCGAGCTACAACGCCTCCAAGGCGGCGGTCATCCACCTCACGCGTAGCCTAGCCGCGGAGTGGGCGCCCCACAACATACGCGTGAACGCCATCGCCCCCGGCTACATGGACACCGCCATGACCCACAAGGCCTTCGAGGACCCCGCCTACGGCCCCATCTGGACCGACGGCATACCCATGCGCCGCCCCGGTCGCCCCGAGGAACTCGCCCCCCTCGCCGTCTTCCTCGCCTCGGAGGCCTCAAGCTACGTAACAGGCTCAACGATCCTCATAGACGGCGGATATACGGCCTGGTGACCGTGCAACCACATATTTTTTATATATACCCCCTGTCCCTCCCCTTTAAAAGAGCTAAAGTATTATTATTTTTAAACATTAAACGGCTTTACCTTTCTGGGAAACGCATTGAACCTAGATATAGTTTTCCCAAAGAGTGGAAAGAAACTCACATCGATGATAGCGATAGGACTCCTCGTCCTATCCGCACTTCTTCCTACGCTGATGACTGTTAGCGCCGTTACGCCGCCGTCCCTAGGCGGGGACTACAACTCGGTAAACGGCGTCCTAGACACTGACACCTACACCCTCTACCCCTGGGACGATTCGAGCATCAACATCGGCTTCTCCAAGTACGGTGAACTGATAAGCGCAGACGACTCCGTCGGCCTAGAGTACAAGGGCATCGACGCCTTCGCCAACTCCATAGTTCCACAAAACCAGTGGAACAACGGCTGGCTGATGGACATACACTGGGTCGACAATGGCTGCCTCAACAACATCTGGGCATATGCCCTCTACTCCGACTGGGTGACCAGCGGAGGAGGGTGGCAGCAGAACCAGATGAGCTATGATGCCTCAGCCGCCGGTGACACACACGGCGGACGCCGAACAAACGGCTACGCCGTATCCGACCCCATACAGGTCATCTACGACGGACCAAGAAAGGCCATCTACCTACTCCAGACCCACATCTACGACAAGGCCCCCGGCGAACCCGGCGGCTGCGAACTCGTAGAACTGACGATCCAGCTCGTCTTCGACAAGGTCCAGAAAGACCTGATGGAGATCAAGGACATCAAACGCGTCTGCGGGCCTGACAAGGTAGTCGGGCCACTCCAGATAGAGTTCAGCCAGAGAGGCGAGTGGGACCTCGGCAACACCGCCCTCACCAACTCCAAGACCTACGCCGAGTTCTACAACAACCTCGAAACAAAGTACGACGAGCACCCATTCTACACCGGAGACGTCACCTACGACCTCTGCCAGATGCTCAACACGCAGACCAACATTGTTGGCTACGCCGCTTTCTGGCCACAACTAACCGCGAAATGGGTCGACAGCACCCTCTACATGCAGAAAGTCGATGTATTCGGTAACCCCGACAGGCTCACGAGCGCCTCAACATATAGCCACGATGTCATAGTCCCCACAGACCCCGAGGCAAACCACCCCTGGGTCAAGTTCTTCAAGTACGACGGCGAGCTCGTGAAGAAGACGACGATCTTCCTACCGTATGAGCCAGTGGAGTACACCATAGGAGCCGGCGAGACGACGGAGAAACCCTGGGTATTCGTCTGGGACGCCACCAACATGTGCTGGCAGGAGCTCCAAGAGGGTAACGACTGGAAGTGGATCGACGTCCCCGACAACAAGCTCCCCGATGGAATATCCGTTAATTTGGCCGTGCAGCTCCAGTTCCCGATGCCTCTCACCTACGGTAAGGACTACCTGGTAGTCTACAAGATGGAGGCGATGGGCAAGGAGGAGCACACCAACATCGCGCCCCTCGAATGCACGTCCCCTGACCTCTTCGAGAACGGGACCTACATCCCATCCTACGGCATGTACAAGGAGCCCGGCACCCCATTCGTTATCGGTGAATGGGACTTCGACCTATCCTTCGACCACGTCGAGAACTCCACGCACCAGTTCCGCTGCGTAAGCGTCTACGGACTCACCGACCTCAACAACGCCGTCGACCCAGACCAGCACGTCAAAGTAGGGGAGACCCAAGTGGACGGCTTCAGGATCGACAGCGAGGTCCAGTACCAGCTAGCCAAGACCTTCAACCCAATCGACCTCAAGGACGCCGCCGAGAAGGACACCTTCAGGTGGTGCCAGAAGGGCGACCTCACAACCACCATAACCCTCACCGCCCACAAGTATGACCAGTACGGCAACGAGTACACCGAGTGCCCGCTCCAGAGCCTCTGGATCCCCTCAAAGTGGGGGGCCTACTGCAACGACTCAGAGAAGGTACTACTCTTCGACGCCCATGGCGTCAAGGCCCCGCTCCTCCTGACACGCGGAACCCAGTACACCATAGGCGGGACCCCGTGGACCATTAACCTGAACATCGCCAAGATACCCAGCTACTCCTCATACGACTACTACAAGGTCCTATACACGACGAAGGTCGTCTGCACCGAGACGAGCATGCACGACGGCCGCTACGAGTGGATAGTGGTCGGCGAGACCAGCCACGCGAGCGACTCCATAGGCTCAGCCATGCTCTCAGTCGGCTACGCCGACTGGAAGGACGTGGAGGTCTGGATAAGCGCACTCGACGTCGAGAGCGAATCCTACGGCCCATCGATCCCCATGGTACTCAGACGCTTCGCAACCATGCAGCACAACAGGATGGACTACCAGTACGACAACGCCATGGGTGACTACAGGTACGCCTTCCGCGACGACTGGTCAACCCCAGAGGACTGGGACATGGAGACAACCATCAACCCATACGCCGTATCCAGCAGCAACATAATCGTCGTCGGCGGACCCATCAACAACGCCGCCGCCAGCTACTGGAACGACTTCACAGACGCCCTCGTCTTCACCAACTACGGCACAGGCTACTACGCACCCGGCTGCTGGGCACGCACAAGCCAGCCCAGCCTAAGCACACTCAGCCTACGCGGGACAGACATGGATGAACTCGCCATCGACGACCTCTGGTACAACAGCACCACAACCGAGGACACCTACGGCTACGCCATAGTCTCCGTCTACAAGGACCTCAACGAGACCGTCGGCCTCGTAGTCTACGGCTACACAGCCGAGGACACATACTACACGTGCTACGCCCTCCGCGGCGGACTCCTCGCCTGGTTCCAGAACCTCGAAGGCGTCACCACAGTCGTCCTCGAGATCAACTACAGCAGCCTCCACCCCGTGACCTTCCACGTGAAGGAGTGCCTCGGACCATTCACCGAGACCACGGGCTTCGACACCAGCTTCAAGACCGCAGAATACAGCGAGAACTTCGCCATCGCCGCGATGGCTGTGACCGACGAGGCGGAGAGCCGCGAGATCTGCTACAAGCTCGTAGACATCACATGGTGCGGACAAATCCACCCCGACCCATAGAACCCCTTTTTCCCCTTTTTCTCACCCAGCCCCCCTAGGGCTGAGTCTTCTCCCTCAACTGGAGCACAAGCAGCAGGTTGAAGACAAGCATCGCCGCGCCCACGTAGAAGGCCGCCACGTAGCCGAAGGGCACACCGACGAGGGTAAGCATCCCCGAGAAGAGGAGGGGCCCCACGACTCCGCCGAAGTCGAAGAACGTCCTGTAGGTCCCGATGGCCATGCCCCGGGACTCGCCGGGCACCGAGTCCGCGATGAAGGCGGGAGTCACACCGTAGACGATCCCCCAGAAGAAGCCGCCCATGAACATCATGGGCAACATCCACTCGAATGACCGGGTCATGGAGAGGCCGACGAGGCTCTCCGCGCCGACGACGAAGCCACCCGCGAGCACCCTCCTCCTTCCGAGCCTATCCGAGAGCGTCCCGCCGAAGACGTTCCCCGATATGTTCCCCGCCGTGCTCAGTGAGACGAGCAGCCCGTACCCCGCGAGGCTGAAGGCGAGCTGCTCCGTGACGTAGAGCGGCATCAGAGTCCCCATGAGGCCGTTGTTCATCATCATGCAGACGAAGTTGATGAGGCAGCAGGCGACGAGTGTCCTGTTCAGCAGCCCCTTCAACACCCCGCGGCTCGGCAGCACCGAGGAGAGGCTCCCCGGCTTGAGCGGCTGCCCGCTACCCCTGATGAAGAGTACGACGCCCAGAGCGGCGAACCCGACGGCGGAGCTGATGACGAAGTTCACGCGGAACCCCATCGAGGCGGCGAGGAAGCCGGCTGCCGTCTGCCCGAGGAAGCCCCCAGTCAGCTCCACGGCCTGAAAGAGGCCGAGGTACCTGCCACGTGTCTTGTTCGGGAAGAGGCTCGCGACATAGGTCATCCCTATGCAGAAGAAGCTCGCGTCCCCCACCCCCCAGAGGGCGCGGGCCACGATGAGCACCCAGATGTCCGTCGTCAGGTAGCAGACGAGGGCCCCGAATATGCCGAAGAAGCGCCCGATGATCAGAAGCCTACGGATGGCTACCCTGTCGCTGAGGACCCCTATGGGGAACTCCGCCATCATCCGGACGACGAAGTAGCCGGAGACGGCTAGGCCGACGAGGAGGATTGGGGCGGTGAACTCCTGGCGCACAAACGGGGCGAAGATGGGCTGGACGAGCCCCCCCGCGAACATCGTCAGGGTCCCGCCGATGATCATGAGGAGGTACTCGCGGCTCTCCGGCTTCAACGGGGTTCGCGGATACCGACGCAAAGCGGAGATTTAAACACAGAGCCCCGCCCCGCCTCAGATAAGTTTTTCAGCCCACGCCCACCGAACTCTTCCGGTGGATTCTACGAGCAAACGGGAGCTACTCGTCAGCAAGATTGAGAACGGGATAGTCATAGACCACATCCCCGTCGGTAAGGCGTTCCAGGTCCTCCGCCTCCTCAAGGTTGAGCCAGACGCGAGGGCCTTCATCGCCCAGAACGTCGACAGCAAGACGATGGGGCGCAAGGACCTCATCAAGGTGGAGGGAACCTACCTCACGAGCAGGCAGATAGACCTCATAGCCTTCCTCGCCCCCGAGGCCACCCTGAACATCATACAGGACTGGGACGTGAAGGAGAAGAGGCGCATCCAGCTCCCCAAGCAGGTGGAGGGCATATTCAGGTGCCCCAACCCGCTATGCCCCACCAACGCCCAATACACGCCCTCCAAGACAATCTTCAAGGTCGAGAGGGGGGAACGATTAGAGGAGACGAAGCTTAACTGCACCTACTGCGGCAGCATCACGTACTACGGCCCCGTCTTCGACCAGCTGACGAGGGACGGCTTCACCATCGAGGGCAGCGGCCTCGTAAGCCAGGAGAAGATCGAGCGCGTCCTCCTCGACGCCCTGATAAAGGGGGGCGCCCTCAGGTTCCCGCCCAACCCCAAGGATACCTTCACACTGAAGAGCGGGCGCAAGAGCCCCTACTTCGTCAACCTAGGCGCCCTCACCGACGGGGAGAGCCTCGCCAAGCTCAAGTGGGCCTTCGCCAGCTACATCGCCCTGCAGATCGAGAAGGGGGAGCTGCCAGACTTCGACTACGTCTTCGGCCCAAGCTACAAGGGCATAAGCCTCGCCGCCCTGACCTGCGAGGGGCTCCGAGAACTCTACGGGATGAAGAAGAGATTCATGTACGACCGGAAGGAGGAGAAGAGCTACGGCGACATGACCGCCGACAAGGTCATCGTCGGGGCCGGCTACTACAAGCCGGGGCAGCGCATCCTCGTCGTCGACGACACCATCACCACCGGCGCCACCAAGATGGACACGTTCGAGAAGCTCCACCTCCTCCAGGACCACAAGATCGTCGGCCTCGTCATCGCCGTCGACAGGCAGGAGAAGATGGGGGACGCCGAACACATAGAGGCGAAGACCCCCACCCAGAACATAGAGGATGAGCTCGGAATCAGGGTCTTCAGCATCCAGAACATGAAGACCATCTACAGCCTGATCAAGGACGGTCTCGACCCGGAGCTGAAGAGGCTCTGGCTCGACTACTACGCCAAGTACGGCGTCGTGAAGCTAGAGTAACAACCTATTTTATCCGCCGACGCTCTCCCTGAGCCATGGAGCGCTTCGACGTACTCGTCGTCGGCTCGGGCTCGGGGATGACAATCGTCGAGGGCGCCCTAAACAAGGGGCTGAGGGTCGCACTCGTCGAAAGGGACTACCTCGGAGGCACCTGTCTGAACAGGGGCTGCATCCCGAGCAAGATGGTCATATACCCAGCCGACGTCGTCCAGGAGGTGAAGAAGGCCGCCGCCCTCGGCGTCAAGGCGACGATCGACGAGATCGACTTCAAGGCCGTCATGGAGAGGATGAGGGGGAGCATCTCCGAGGACCGCCGCCACATCGAGGAGAGCGTCAAGCAGATCGAGAACCTCACACACTACCCCGTGAGCGGGGAGTTCACCGGGGACTACCGGATGAGGGTCGGCGGCGAGGAAATTGAGGCCAAGAACGTCTTCCTCGTCTCGGGCGCCCGCCCCGAGATACCAAAGATCAAGGGCCTCGACGGGGTGAACTACTTCACCAGCAGGGACATCTGGGAGATGAGGCAGCCCCCGCGGAGCATGATAATCATCGGCGGCGGGTACATCTCCGCCGAGATGGCCCACTTCTTCAGCAGCGTAGGCGTCGACGTCAAGATACTCACCAGGAGTACACGACTCCTCAGCCACGCGGAGCCCGAGGTCGGCGAGACCCTCACACAGGCCCTGAGGGCACGGATGTGCGTAAGGACCGGGGTCGAGTTCATCGAGGTGAACGAGGCCGGGGGCCTCAAGGAGGTCACCATAAAGGACGCCAAGGGGGAGACCCGCATACACCGGGCCGAGAGCCTCCTCATCGCCACGGGGCAACGCGGGAACGCCGACCAGTTAAAAGTCGAGAAGACGGGCGTACAAGCCGACGCTCGCGGCTACGTCAAGGTCAACGAGCACTACGAGACCTCGAAGCCACGCATCTGGGCCTTCGGAGACGCGATAGGCAGGGCGATGTTCAAGCACGTCGCCAACAGGGAGGCGGAGCTGGTCTGGCACAGCTTCGACCACGGTCACAAGCAGACACTCGACTACGACAAGATCCCCTACGCAGTCTTCACCTCCCCGCAGGTCGCCGCCGTCGGCATCACCGAGGAGGAGGCGAAGAGGCGGGGGCTCAACTACCTCGTCGGGGCCTACTCCTACGGCGACACCGCCTACGGCTCCGTCATGGGGGAGGAGGACGGCCTCGTCAAGCTCATCGTCGAGGATAAGACCTACAGGATCCTCGGCTGCCACATCGTGGGCCCCCAAGCCGCCATCCTCATACATGAGGTCATAGTGGCCATGAACGCCGGCGACGGCTCCATCTACCCCCTCATCGACGCGATGCACATACACCCCGCGCTCTCAGAGGTGGTTCAGCGCAGCGTCTGGAACCTCCAGAAGCCGGGCCACACCCACGCCTAGCCGCGACCGTTTATATTGACCAGTTTTCCACATCTCCAACAGGAGACGGTGATGCTGTGAACGTCATCGACGCCATCAACACGAGGAGAGCCTACCGATCACTCGAACCCGTCGAGATCACCGACGACATGATCAGGGACCTCGCCCTCCACGCCGACCTAGCCCCAAGCTGCAACAACAACCAGCCCTGGCGCTTCGTCTTCGTCAGGGACCCGGGGCAGCTCGCCAAGATCCGCGCGGCCTTGCCTAAAAGCAACAAGTGGATAGAGTTGGCGAGCATGATCGTCGCCGTCTTCAGCCGGGCCGGGGAGGACTGCACGGTCAAGGAGAGGATCTACCACCAACTCGACACGGGGATGGGCACCGCCTTCCTCATCCTCCGAGCCACGGAGCTGGGCCTCGTCGCCCACCCCGTCGCCGGCTACGACGAGGCCGCCGTGAAGCAGGCGCTAGGCATCCCCGAGAACTACCAGGTCATCACCCTCGTGAACGTCGGGAGGCACTCCGATAAGATCCACCCCTACCTGACTGAGAGTCAGGCGGCGAGGGAGAGGGAGCGCCCCGCGAGGTATCCCTTCGAGAAATACGCCTTCATGGACAGGTACACGGCGCCAGAGCCCCAGCAGCAAACATAGGACCCTCTACCGACTGGCTTGGGTGATGGATAAAAAACCGCGGGTGGGACCGTCTACTTCGTGGTGATGGTGTACTTGACGCCCAGTGGGGCGAGGGCCTCATCAATCTGCCCGATGAGCATGTTGACCTGCTCCATCTTCGGATCCTTGAACCACTCGAAGACGAAGTCAAAGTCACCCATCTTGACGCCGCTCTTGCTGATGATGTTACCGCAGCGCTGCTCGGGGATTCCACCGATGGTCGAGAAGTAGTTCATGACGCCCAACTCGGTGTTGAACTGGGGCATCGAGAACTCGATCATCGTATTCGTGATGCAGACCTCGGGCATGTTCACCGCGATCTTCTCAAGGGCCCTGATGGCCTTGAGGAGTGGCGGGCCGTAGATCCTAACGTAGCTCTTCATTTCTAGAACCTCATGTAGGCTGAGGGAAGCGTATCTTATTAAAATTTAGTCTCTATAATGACCGGATCAGAGCCTCTTGAGCTGCCTCTCGATCTCGGCGTAGTCGGGTTCAACGCCGGGGTTCTCCGAGACCCACATCCAGCGGAGGACGCCGTCGCCGTCTACTATGAAGACGCTCCGCTTGGCGGCGGTGTACCCCTTCATCCCAGCGAAGTCTCTGAGCTCGACGCCGAAGACCTTCACAGCATCACGGGCGTAGTCACTGAGGAGGGGGAAGTTGAGGGCGTTGTCCTCGTGGAACCCCTTCAGGGTGAAGGGGTCGTTGACGCTGACCCCGACGACCTGGGCGTCGAGCCTCTCGAGCTTGGCGATGTCGTCTCGGAGGGTGCACATCTCCTTCTTGCAGGCGCTCGTGAACGCGCCGGGGAAGAATGCGAGTACGAGCTTCTTGCCCCTGAACTCCTTCAGGCTCCTCTGCTTCAGGCCCATGTCGAGGAGGGTCAGTTCGGGTATCTCCTTACCTATCTCAACCATGGCTGTCACTTGGTATCCCCTTGGGAGCGGCTAGATTTAACCCGCTTGCAGGGTCAAGCCCCTCGACGGGGTAGCCGAGGGCCCTCCACTTGTCCATCCCCCCGTTGAGGAGATAGACCTCGCCGTGCCCCATTCTGAGGAGGACATAGGCCATCATGCACTGCTCCAAGCCGTCGCCCCAGCCCTTCCAGCCCCCCTTCGCCGTGTAGACGACCATCGGTTTGTCCTTGGTTATGCCGACCCTGCCGAATAGGGCCGCCACCATGCTGGGGCGGAGGATCTGGGCGGGGAGCCCGCGGAGGGGAGCACGCAGCGTCTTCTCCTCCAGCGCCACGGCGCCCGGGATATGCGCCTGGAAGTAGTCATGGCAATCCGGCTGCACATCGAGTATCGTCATCTCGTCGCCGAGGTGCACCTCGAGTCACCCCGTCGAGACTCACTTCAACTCACCTCTACCATAGGGTCTGTCGCCAAGGCTCATAGAAATCAATGAAGATCTGGGGAGGCGGGATTATAACACCTGTTAAGAGTCAGCCACCGGTAACGCGTCAAACCTCATAAGCCCTCAGAGGCAACTTCCCGTCAGGTGTCTGATGTGCCGAAGATCGATGGGCTGGTAACCTTCCTATACTACGATGACCTCGCCAAGGCGACGAAGTTCTACACTGAGGTCATGGGGCTCAAGGTGGTCGTCGACCAGGGGTGGGCGAAGATACTGAGGCTCACGGATACTGCCAACGTTGGGCTGGTCGACGGGAAGAAGGGGAGTCTAAGGCCGAGCAAGGACAAACCCGTGATGGTGACGATCCTCGCCCCCGACGTGGACGCGTGGTACGCCCACCTCAAGAAGTTGGGCGTAGCGACGATGAGTGAGCCCCACGACGAGCCCGGGATGAACCTGCGCCAGTTCATGCTCAAGGACCCCGAGGGCTACGTCATCGAGATCCAGCACTTCTACTAGGCCCCTACCCGATATATTTTGGTAAAGCATAAATTTCCCGCTTCGTGGCTCATCTGGATACGTGATGGGTGTCAAGACTCCGCGCCAGTACTACGACGATGTGCTGGCCGCGCTGCAGGACCACCGCCGCGCCTTCAACAGGTACATACCCCTCATCGCCAGCGAGAACGTGCCGAGCCCCGCCGTCCGCGAGGCCCTGGCCACAGACTTCGGCAACCGCTACGCCGAGGGCTGGGTCGGGGAGCGCGTCGTCGTCGACGGCGAGGACCCGAAGAGGGTTCAGGCCGACGCCGCCGAGCTGCGCAGCGGATACGAGAAGGTTCAGTACTGCCTCGAGAACGCCACGAAGGCGTACGAGTACGTGAAGATCCGGTAAACCCGCCACCCGGGCATAGTTTCTTAACGCCCGGTCCCGATAATCACTACAGTTCTAAAAGGAGAAGTATCCATGGATGAAACACTTGTTAGGAGGCTCGTC
>Ga0315275_10005475_pt1 | contig 12047 bp, 5 predicted proteins | sample YL17G03_0_MG_FD_205557 | JGI IMG/M metagenome (GOLD analysis project Ga0315275, IMG submission 205557) | Sediment microbial communities from Yellowstone Lake, YNP, Wyoming, USA - YL17G03_0 | ecosystem: Environmental > Aquatic > Freshwater > Lake > Sediment | place: USA: Wyoming | collected... | reverse complement strand
GGAGGGGGATATCGCAGACAGCGCGAACCCTGCCATCTTCACCGTAGACCGCCCGAAGACGATCACAGCGACCTTCTCCCGGTTGAACAGCATCGGCGGGCGTGAGGGTGTGGTAACCGAGTACTCGTTGCGTCAGAACTTTCCGAATCCATTCAACCCGAGTGCCACGATCGAATACGCGATACCGGACCGCTGCCACGTCACGCTGGAAGTGTTCGACCTGCTGGGACACCGGATCGCGCTCCTGGTCGACGAGACAGAGGAAGCGGGGGAGAAGAAAGTGCGGTTCGAGGGGGCGAGTCTCTCGAGCGGGATGTACATCTACCGGCTCCGCGCCGGGGAATATATGGCCGTGAAGAAACTCCTCCTCGTGAGGTGAGGCTGTCTGCTTCCATGCAGGAGACCACGTGGGGGCCATTTGGCACCATAGAAAGTGGAGCTTACCAACTCGGAAAACCAAGAGGGGCGAAAGCCCCTCTTTCTTTTCCTGTCCTCAGAGGCCCTCCCCCGAAACTCCTTGATATTCCGTGTCCATTTGACTTTGAGCCAACCGAAAAGTATTATTGCGGCAAACATAAGTGCGCTCAATGGCTTTCCCGGCCATCGAGCCGCCGCTCTGGACCCACACCAATTGACTATAGTCAATGGACTATAGTCAATTGTTTCCCGCCCACCCCGACGACCCCCTGGCTGCGAGCCTCGACCAAGCATCCTCGTCACACCAACCACGAACGCGGAGGTGTAATATGAAATCGCTGTGTATGGGTGTAGGGTTGTGCATTTCCCTTTGCAGTCTTCCACTTGACGCCCAGGTCAATACGAAGACGAACCCATTCATGCGCGGACCAGGGGGTCTCATCAATTCGGCGGCTGTGACATCCGGTGCTTTTGATCCCACATCATATCATTCTCCTAAGAGACCCGGACACTATACAGCCAAGGATTGGCGTGTGCTCATAGACTCCGTGTGGGGGCCGGGACTTCCCACTGCAACGAAGCTTCAGGTTTTCGACACATTCTGGAATCTTGTCGACAGGGAATATGCAGGATTCCCGTATCTCGGTGTGAACTGGGATTCAATGAAAACGCTCTATCGCCCAGAAGTTGCGGCCGGTGTTAGCAGAGGCCGCTTTGGTGCAATAATGTGTCAATTGTATCTGCCGCTGAGCGAAATTCACACCTTCATTGGTGATGCGGGCATAGACAGCTCGTATTGGCAAGGAAGTAGTTCGGTGTACAGGCCAGGGTTACCGACCTTCTTCACAAACGGATGGGGACCTGTTGGGAATTTCGGGGCTGCGCTGACACCTCTCCCGGATAGCTCTCTCCTTGTTTACCGGGCAATCGCCTCTCATCCATTGGGGCTGGTCGCCGGTGACATCATTCTCGGGTATGACAGAATCCCATGGAAGCAACTGTACAAAGACTTGATCGCTGCTCAACTCCCCTTTGTATGGTGGTTTGCGGCAGCTAGCAGCACGCAGAGAAGCATGACCCACGCCCTTTTGAATTCCGCTGGATACAACTGGGGGCTTTTTGACACTATTGATGTTGTTAAGTACACGACGGGAGACACACTTCATCTTGCCACTGCTCCCCTTACTGGCCTAAACTGGCTATCACTATTCGCGTCGGAGCAGGTGCCTGTATCCGGAGTGACAATGCCGGACTACCTCTATGGAGACCATGTCACTTGGGGGATTGTCCAGAATACATCGATTGGCTACGTGTACGTTTATGGCTGGGAGAGTGCGGACGCTTCTCTCGTCGCACATGCCCTGGACGACCTTATCAACGTTAAGAAGGTGACGGGACTGATACTGGACTTTCGATTCAATACTGGCACAGGCGGTGTCACTGTTCCTTCAGATGCCTGGTATTCTTACCTCTTTAGCCAGATTCCTGGCACGTCATCGCAATGGCAGGACGCGCTGCGGTCGGATCCGTCGAACCATTTTAGCTTTGTCTTCTCAAATCCCTGGCCAGCCTCGTTTATTCCTCGACCGGATTCGTATGATCGACCTATTGCCGTACTCTTGGGCCCGGCCGCCTGGAGTAACGGAGACCTTCATGCATTCAGGATGAGGTTCCATCCCATGGCCAGGTCTTTTGGCCTCCCGACGAACGGATCGTTTCCGGCCTTCGGTCATGTGCCGTACGTCTTAGGTGCATGGGGGTCATGGTATTACCAACATGTTACGGGGCAAATGCGATCGTTTGTCAATAGCGAGGGATTCCTGATGCACAAGGGTTTTCCCGTGGATGAGGAGGTTTGGCTCACACGCGATGGCGTGGCAGAAGGCCAGGATGACGTTGTCAAGCGTGCAATCGAGTGGATCACGACACTTGCCTATGCCCATGATGTGCAGGTCTCAAGACAAGGCACGGATACCGTACGCTTGACGGCAAACGTGGAGAATTCTCTTGCTCACTCTCTCAAGGTTGTTGTGACATACAAGGACACATCCGGGACCGTCGCTGACAGTTCGCTGATGTACAATGACGGCCTCCACGGGGACGGCGCACCGGGCGATTCGGTCTGGGGATGGCTGTACCTCCCGGCCCTCGAAAGCGTGTACCACCTCAGCGTCCGGACTGACGACCTCACAGCAGGAACATCAAGAACCCTCCCAGATGCAGCACAGTTCGTCTATACGCACAAAGCGCTAGTCAGCATGGACACCAGAACGGTTGCACTCGGTAATATCTATCATGCGCTCACGCGGTTTGACACCACATTCCAGGTGAGCGACATCGGATGGTCTCCGGACTCGATCTACGTCGCACTTGATCCGATCTTAACACCTGATTCCGCGATTTCTGTATCCCCGGTTGCATTTGCTCTGGCGCCGGGTGGATCGCAGACCGTGACGTTCTCCGTCATGCCGCATTGGCTTTCGAAGGGGGTAACCTACAACGCGGTCGTCATGGTCGACTCGCGGTTTGGATTCGGCCAGGCCCGTTTTGAGAAGGCATTCTCGTTCGGGATAACGCCGGTGAGCGATGAGCCATCCCTGCCGAAGGCTTTTGCGCTGCAACAGAACTACCCTAATCCCTTCAATCCGAGTACGACCATCGAGTACGAGTTACCCAAAGCTTCGGAAGTCAGGCTAAGCGTGTATGATATGCTCGGCCGCGAGGTATCCGTCCTGGTGAATGAGAGAATGGACGCGGGAGTTCACGAGGTCAAGTTCGACGGTTCGAATCTTGCGAGCGGTGTGTACCTCTACCGGCTGCAGGCCCGCCACACAGATGGCGGGCAGGCGGGAGATTTCGTGACGACGAAGAAGCTTACGGTCTTGAGGTAACGCTGCACGAAGTATCACGTTCTTATTGCGTCGTTCTCCGACAGTATGGTCCCGCCCACGACGGGACGTCTTCTGAATTCATAGCTCAGCGTTCCGAAAGCAGAGTTCCACGGTCCTTTCCCCCGTTTCCCGCCTCTGTCCCTGGAACCAAAAATGGTTCCTGTGCTCCTTTGTCCCAATGCGCTACATTCACCCCATCGCTACCCTGATCCCGGCACGCCCCACACGGCAAACCGTAGTCTCAGAGGTCGAACAAACAAAAGGAGAAAATGCCATGCAATGGTTTCACCACGAGTGCTCGGCCAAATACGATTTCAAGCTTCAGGCCCTTGGTGCGAAACATGGGCCGACCGGGATTGGTGTCTATTGGATGTTGCTGGAGGAGATCGGTGCGTGGTCCGACACATTCTGCCTCAAAGTGACAGGTTTCTCCGCCGAAGCCGAACGTCGCTTCAGCGAGGCCTGTCAGCAGCCCCTCCCGGTATCGGGTCCTGATGAATTGTTCCATGAACGTGTTCAAAAGATACCAAGGTTATCTACCCTCATCCTTGCCCGAACCCTTTACCTCACCCCGACTCGCCTGAAGGCCATCCTCTCAACCTCAGTCGAGGTCGGTCTCTTCGACCAGGCAAAATGGTTGGACCTGGGCGTGCTGTACAGCCGGGGTTTCGAACGCCGCGCGGAGCGCTACACGCGCCGCATCCAACGTGGGCGGAAAAATGTCCTCCTCATTTCCGCACCGTGCGCGGACACTCTTCTGACGGAGGCCTGGCGGCCAGATCCGCAGTAGCCGCGAGAGAAGTATCAGCTGGATTGTGTCGGCACCACGGCCCGCCCTCCATGATGGAATGCCCAGGACTTGAGGGGGCGTGCCGGGGTCCGGCAATAATGCATGGTGGCGCACGCCTGTTGAAGTGAGCGCCAAGGTAAAACCGGAAACACCAAGAGGGACGTAAGCCCCTCATCTTTTGTGACCGCGTGATTGACTTTCTGCTATTCCTTCGATACCCTCTATGCACGCGCGCTTTGTATGAAGATGGTCTGCGCGACCGCCCTCACTTCTTCGTTCTGCTAGGAAAGTGTGTTCACTCCCTTCGCCCCACCATTTGACGCTTGAACTCAACTCGTAGTCCCCAGAAGCCCCCCGAAACTCCTTGATATTCCGTGTCCATTTGACTTTGAGTGAACCGAAAAGTATACTTGCGGCACACACTAGTGCGCTCAGTGGCTCCACAGCCATCGAGCCGCCGGCCCCCTGGGCCCTAGTTTATGTTCCCGCTACAGAGCCCACCCTGACGACCCCTTGGCCGCAAGCCTCACGACTGACATCATGCGCAAGTGCGCCTTAGCCATCAAGTCGCAAAGCTCACGTACAGGAAGATTACTGTTTCCCTTGCTTGATAGACTCGAGGGCACGCGCGTGTCAAGTTGACTCCGGGTTCGCTCGTCACGAGCTAGCGTGAAATGAACCGGTTTCTAAGATCACGTACGCTGGTCTCACAAGCTGCGGGATGGCTCTTCGTCGCTACGTTGTTTTGCGACGAGGCGAACCTTGACGATCTGCTCTCTGGCTCGGTTGTCCTGCACGACGACCCCGAAGTCTCGGCGACCGAACTGGGTGCCTGTGAGGGAACCAATTACCCGATGTGTTGCGAGCAGCAAAGATCCGTAGGGGCATCGGCCGTCCGGCCGTCGGTTCCTCTTTCACCGACTATCGTTCGCATTACAATGGACCAAGACAGCCCATCGCCCCCGGCGAACCAAACCCACATTGGTTTTGAGTCTCTTCCTTGCCACGAAGACTCTCCAGCGGGTTCGTTGGATAACGAACTCCCCACAGAACTTCTTTACCTTCAATTTCGTTCCCTTTTGATCTAGCAATAGTGCAGGGCAATTCGCGAACAACACGGCTCGGGGAGAGGTACGTCCAATGCCACCTTGTTGAAACTCTATAGTGAAGCTTCAGCTCAAGCAGTACACTGTTCAGGATTGACACGAGAGCTCGATCGCTCAATGCAGGAGTCAGTGAGCCCTATGACTTGTGGCGCTTGCGGCGCCACTCGCTCTGGGCCTCGTGCCGTGGTGTGTTTCTGCGACACAAGTCCGACCCGATGACAGACGACCGCCACGAACGGAACAATGGCTGGCACGGCGCTTCTTGGACAGGTCTTTGGTTACATGAGTCACGCCATCATTCAAGAAAGGAGTCCATCATGAAGGATTTGTGCAAGACATTTGCATTTCTGATGATCTCTTTGTCCTTCCCCGCCACATCAACGGCGCAGTGGGTGCAGACAAATGGGCCCTATGGCGGCCAGGTTACTGCCTTTGCCGTCAACGGAGGAGATCTCTATGCCGGGACGGCGGAATTCGGTGGAGTGTTTCTTTCCACGAATAGCGGCGCAGACTGGAAGCCAATAGGGTTGGCCAACATGTATGTCAGTGCTCTTACCGTGAGCGGCACGAATCTCTTTGCCGGGGCGAATGGAGGTGGTGTGTTCCGGTACAACAACGACGGCGCTAGCTGGACTGCTGTGAACAATGGTCTGACAAGCACTAATGTCCTCGCTCTTGCTGTGAGCGGCCCCAATCTTGTTGCCGGGACCTGGGATCGTGGCATTTGTCTGTCCGCCAATAACGGGGATACCTGGTCTCCACCACCAGGGATGGGGTATGGCTATATAACTGTTCTCGCTGTTGACGGTCCGAATCTCTACGCCGGGGGAGGGTCTGGCGTGATCCTGTCCGCCAACAACGGGAACACCTGGACTTCCGTGAATGCCGGGCCGCTAAGCGGTTATGTCTCAACTCTTGCCGTGAACGGAGGGAATCTCTTCGCCGGGACGTATGATAAAGGTGTGTTTCTGTGCGCCAACAACGGCCCCTGGCAGACCCTCGGGCTGGCCAACGTGCATGTCCGCGCTCTCGCCCAGATCGGCACGACCCTGTATGCCGGCACGGATGCTGGAGTGTTTCTCTACAATAGCGGCACAATCTGGACTGCCAAGAACGCCGGCCTGACGAACACTGACGTCCTTGCTCTTGCAGCGGCCGACCAGAATTTCTTTGCCGGGACGAATAACGGTGGCGTGTATCTGTCCCCCGATGGCGGTGCGAACTGGAGTGAGAAGAACAACGGCCTCACAGCCACTACTATTAACGCTCTTCTTGTCAGCGGAGCGAACCTCTTTGCCGGGACCTCTGGCAAGGGTGTGTGTCTGTCCGCCGACAACGGGAAAACCTGGAGTGAGAGGAACAACGGACTGACAAACACCACCGTCAACGCTCTTGCTGTCAAAGACCAGAATCTCTTTGCGGGGACCTATGGTGGTGGCGTTTTTCTGTCCACCGACGACGGAAAAAACTGGGCTCCGAGGAACAACGGGCTGAACAACGCTCTTGTCCTTGCTCTCGCCGTGAACGACCCGTATCTCTTTGCCGGAACGGACGGTGGTGGAGTGTATTTCTCTACCGATGGCGGCGCAAACTGGAGTGATGGGAACAAAGGGCTATCGAACCTGCGTGTCAGGTGTTTTGGTCTCAACAGCTCGAATCTCTTTGCGGGAACGTACTGGACTGGTGTGTATCGCTCCCCCGATAATGGCGCGAATTGGACTGCCGCCGGGTTACAATGGAGCAATATGAATGCATTTGCTCTCATCGGAGCGAATCTCTTTGCAGCAGGTGATACCGGCCTGTTTCGCACCACCGACAACGGCGTAAACTGGATTGAGGCCGGGCTGACGAACAAGGCTGTCCGTGCTCTTGCCGTGAGCGGCACGGATATCATTGCGGGGCTGTGGGGGTGGTGGGAGGTTGGTGACGTGCTTCTGTCCGGCGACAACGGGGCACACTGGGCTCAAGTGAACACCGGCCTGACAGGCACGAGCACCTACGCACTTGCCGTCATCGGAACAAATCTCTTTGCCGGGACGGCTGGTCGTGGCGTTTGGGTGTCTACAATCAACAATACTCCCACCGGACAAAATGTAAGCGTCCAGCCGGTGGATGCTGGAACGGGGACCTCACCGGCCACGGTAACCTTCGACAGCGTTGCGGGTGGTGGCAAAACGTCTCTCTCGATGACGAACTCCGGCCCCCCTCCTCCAGGCGGTTTTCAACTGGGGGATCCTCCTGTTTATTACGATATCAAGACCACCGCACAGTTCCTCGGACCCATCCAGGTGTGCCTGAATTATTCAGCTGTCTCGTTCCAGATTCCAGACAATGTGACACTGTGGCACTACGAGCAGGGGAATTGGGTCAATACCATGGCGACGGTGGATACAGCAAGGAAAACGATCTGTTGCACGGTCACATCTCTTTCGCCATTCGCGATCGTTGAGCCGTCCACCATAATCGTCAAGATCGATATCATTCCCGGTCTTTCGTCGAATTTCGTAATTCCGAATACCGTGCTCCCAATTCCTGTGGGGATCTTCAGCTCAAACAGCTTTGATGCGAGCAAAATAGACATCTCTTCCGTTCGATTCGGCCGAGCGGGCGCTCAGGCCTTGCTGGGGAAGGGAGTCAAGCTGGACCTGAACTGTGACCGGAAATTGGATCTGCTGCTAGCGTTTAACACAAAGCAGACGGGAATCCAACCCGGTGACATATCTGCCACGCTTTTCGGCAAGACCCTGAGCGGCCAGTGGTTTGTTGGAAGGGATAGAGTCCAAACCAGCAATCGTTGCTTCGGTAAAGAACCTGTGTGGCCGGAAGAAACAATCGACGTCCCAGTGACATACAGCCTGGGGCAGAACTACCCCAATCCCTTCAACCCAACAACAAAGATCCAATTCTCAATTGTCGATCGACAATTGACAATTGTCAAGGTGTATGACGTCTTGGGGAGTGAAGTGGCGACGCTTGTGAACGAGGTGAAGGAACCGGGTACGTATACAGTGCAATTCGACGGTTCGAAACTAGCGAGTGGTGTGTACCTCTACCGATTGCAGGCGGGAGATTTTGTTCAGTCCAAAAAACTGACGATTTTAAAATAGCGCTGCACAAGGTATTGCGTGCTCATTCTCAAGGAAAGAATCGGAACGCCGGATAGAATCACTTTCGCGGGGTGAGATGTCCGGCGTTCTGGATCCTTTTTGGGGGGTGAGAGCAAGCGACTAGCTGGCTGCAAGCCTCGAAGTACACTTGGTGGGCAATTTCGCGTGCGACGGTCAGCCTGGACCTCATGCAAGCATTGATGTCCGGTGGCATTGATGCTCCCCGACATGTGGTGTGTTCTATTGCCGGCCAAATCATCGGGGTTTGCTGTCTGCCAGCGCCGGTGTCCGAAATCGGATTTTTCCGAGGTTCCGTGATTGAAAGAGCCGAGCGGCAGAAAGGAAACGTAGCCATGGAATCATGCTCAAAAGTGTCCTGTTTCCTGCGAATGATCTTCTGTTGTGCGCTCATGAATACATGCCTCAGCATGGTTGCCCACGCTCAAATGTATCACAACTACGCGGCAACAATGTCCAGAGGGAGCCACCTTGCTGTAGCGTCCAGCGCCCTACGTCTCGAGAGCTACATGGACAGCTTCACGATTGAATGCTGGATAAACCCGCTTGACAATATTGACACTATGAAGATCTATTTGATCACAAAGGAATCAGGAGGCGATCTTCAAAAAGGGTTTGTGCTGCGGCTTGACAGTGGCTATGTGAAGATACTCACAAATGATACTGTACGGCTGAGGAGTTCTCGGAAAATCTCTTCGAATTGGTGGACCCATGTTGCGGCGACTCTTGACAGCGCGACCAAAACGTTCATGATTTATACCAATGGCTACCCCTACGATACGAGTGTGGTCCCGAATGTCTACGCTTACCCAATTCTCCTGGGGGCAGACTCACTCTTCATCGGAAGGCCCCCCAACCTGCCGTGGGGGAGTGGTTGGGGATTCTTGGGTATGATTGACAATATCCGCATCTGGCGACGATGCCTTACCCACTCAGAAATTACGCTCAACTTACACTCTTCTCTTTGCACTCCGGAGCCATATTCTGGCGGAGCGTACGATGCTCTGATCCTCTCACTACCATTTCAATCACCAATTGTGCAGACCGGGTTCGACTTGAGGGACTACTCCTCGGGCTGGTACCCGTGGGTCAATCCTAACTACGAGCGGTATGCAGTGAGCAGCGGTGCAGAGGGCGTAGACCTGAGCAATCGCCCATCGCCCTACAACATTTTCAACGAGTCCATCCACCTCGACGGTGTAGATGACTATGCAGCGGCTGATGGCTCGTGTTGTTGGCCCAGCCAGCAGATCACTGTTGAAGCATGGATCTATCCTCTCACTAACAGCCCCGCGACCATCCTCAGCAAGGGTTATTCGTCATCGTTCAGCTTTCGTATGTATTTGACCAGCCTGAACGAACTTGGCGTCGGGGTCAATGGTCATACGAGCGTCGTCTCGTATCTCTATGGGACGATCCCGCTGAGTCAATGGACTCATGTTGCCATCACTTACGGTCCGTCTTCGATCCCTCCCTACTATATACTCTCCGCATACATAAACGGTACGCACGCGCCCGGAGGTGGTTCAGTGGACTGGGGGGCGCTTACCTCGAACACCGATTCGCTGCTCATTGGAGGAGGGCGAGCGGAGCTGCCGTCATTTTATGGACTCATAGATGAAGTGCGATTGTTCGATTACGTGAAAACGGAGGAAGAGATAAATTCCTTTCTCTACCGATCTATTGACCAGTCGGACAAGCCGCCGGGCGGCCACATGAACATCGTGTACAACTGCGATGGCAATCCGTTCAGTTGCTATCCGACGTCCAGTACCCCGCCTCTTTACTTGAGAGGACATGCACGGTACAGTGACGGTTGGAACGCAGGGAATTTTCCATCTCCACTGGATAGGGCAGATGACCTTCACTTTAGCGATGGCTACTATATCAAACAATCTAGCCTCTCGATACCGCCCAAGCCCCCTCCGTTGGGTTTAAAACTTACGGAGGACAGTCTCAGGATTGAAGACAACGAGGTCATCAATGACCTGAATCTCTTCGTGGCACTGCAATATATCCTCACGCCTGATCTAACCATCGCACTTATTTCTCCCCAGGGCGACTCAATTGCTGTGTGCGCGAACAGCTATCATGCCGGGGACCGTGCAATTGTGACCATCTTTGATGATCAGACCGATAGCTTAATGGTGAACAGCGGAAGATATACTTCGGCTTCGCCGAGAATACGACCTCTGAATGCTTTGAACACTGCGCTGGCAGGTCGCAACTGCCGCGGCACATGGAAGTTGAAAGTCATCACACTCTGCGGCTTTCCGAATTGCCCGTTTTACGGTGTGCTTCACGCCTGGGGACTTCAGATCAACAATCATAGTTCTCTTCCGGTCCATGTTCTTTTGAGCGTGAAGGCGTTTCTGGAAGGGCCGTACAGTGCCGGGAGCATGAGTACGGCTTTGAACGCCGCTGGGGTGATTCCACTGGCCCAACCATACAGCGGTGCACCGTGGAACTATACAGGCACGGAGTCGGTGTCGTATATTCCTTCGAATGTGGTAGACTGGGTGCTGGTGGAGTTGAGGACGGGGAACCCGGCATCGCCGCCTATGACAAAGGTGGCGACGCGCGCCGCATTCTTGAAGAGTGATGGGACAGTAGTGGACATTGACGGGACGAGTCCGATCAGCTTTGGTGGCGTAGGTAAGGGTAGTTACTACATTGTGATCCGCCACCGGAATCAGCTGGCAATCATGAGTGCGGGCACGGTAGCACTGAGTTCCACAAGTGTGCAGTACGATTTCACGACAGCGATGACGCAGGCGTATGGAACGAACCCGATGAAGCTCGTCTCAACGAAGTACGTAATGTATGCGGGCGATGGAAATGGTGACGGGGTCATCAACGCGACAGACCGGAACCTGGTCTGGCGGGTTCAGAACGGGACCGTCGGCTATCTCACCGGGGATTTCAATCTGGATGGTGTCGCGAACGCCACGGATCGAAATCTATACTGGCGCATCAACAACGGGAAGAGCGGCAGTGTGCCTGCGAGAAGGGTGCAGGGACCTCCTCGAGTCGAGTCAACACATGCCATCGACACGGGACGGAAGGCAAACGTGAAATAGCTGAAGGATCCCACATGAATCTGCATAAGGTTCTCTTGGCACTCTTGGTCGTCGTCTCTCTGGTATTTCTGGCAATGTTCCCAGCCCAGGCGCAGTTCATTCAACAAGGCAGCAAACTTGTCGGCGGAGGAGCCGTCGGGGGTGCACAGCAAGGCTCGTCTGTTGCTCTTTCCGCTGACGGGAATACAGCCCTCGTCGGTGGGCCCTCTGACCACTCCGGTGCGGGAGCAGCATGGGTATTCACTCGCACAAACGACGCGTGGAGCCAGCAAGGCAGCAAACTTGTCACCACAGTGGGCGGTGGGGGTGCATACCAAGGCTGGTCTGTCGCTCTCTCAGCTGACGGGAATACAGCCCTCGTTGGTGGGCCCGATGACAACTCCTATGCAGGAGCAGCATGGGTATTCACTCGCACCAGCGGCACATGGAGCCAGCAGGGTAGCAAACTCGTCGGCACAGGGGCAATAAATGGGTTACTTGGTGCATACCAAGGCTGGTCTGTCGCTCTTTCCGCTGACGGAAATACTGCCCTCGTCGGTGGGTACCAAGACAGCTCGAGTAAAGGAGCTGCATGGGTATATACGCGCACAAACGGCGATTGGAGCCAGCAGGGCAGCAAACTTGTCGGCACAGGGTAT
>Ga0315275_10005473_pt1 | contig 12048 bp, 9 predicted proteins | sample YL17G03_0_MG_FD_205557 | JGI IMG/M metagenome (GOLD analysis project Ga0315275, IMG submission 205557) | Sediment microbial communities from Yellowstone Lake, YNP, Wyoming, USA - YL17G03_0 | ecosystem: Environmental > Aquatic > Freshwater > Lake > Sediment | place: USA: Wyoming | collected... | reverse complement strand
ATCCTCGTAGTCCTCGCGCACCCTGCTGCCGATGTCGTCAGAAGCGTAGGCAGGCACAGGCTCCTGGTCCCCCATGTCCTGCAGGATGGTGGTGTACTTGGACTCGCCGCCCTGCTGGAAGACCAGCGGCAGGTACGGGGTGAGGTCATACCCCTTCATCTGCTGGAAGCGCTGCAGGAACGACGGCGTCCACGGCAGCTCCCCTACCATCTCGAAGCTATCCAGGAAGATGGCGTCAGGGGCGTAGCAGCCAAGTGTTGCAAGCATCGGGTCAGCGAACCCGTCGATGAATTCCTGCGCCCCCGCTGGGTCGAGGTGGTCGGCCACCGGAGAGGAGTTCGCCTCTCCGGGGTAGGCGGCGCCGGCGGGGTGGTGGCCGGTGCGGTTCTGGTAGAAGGCGAAGACCTTCCACGTGCCAGAGGGGACCTGCCAGCTTATCGTGCCGTCCTGAACCATGCTGGTGATATCGATGAGCGAGTCCAGGGTCGGTGGCTCGGCGGCATCGTCGGCGACGCGCGCGGCAGTGACGGCGACCAGCTCGGCATCAGTATCGAACGGTCCGAGGACATCCATGATGCTGTTGACTGTGTCATAGTAACCGGGCGGTTCAAGCGGCGGGAGTGGCCCCTGATATAGCGTTGGCCCGCTGACATTCAATTCGCTCATGAGCAGCTGTCGCTCCGGGGCGCTGGAGATAAACGGCCCTCCGCTGGGCCAGCCGCTTTCCAGGGTGAAGTCGAAGGACATATTCCTCGTATAGGCTTCCTCGGCTGCGATGCGCACTTTCTTAAAAAATCCCGATGTGCCGACGGTGCGCACGTCAGCGTCGTCGTTGATTTCTCCGGGCGTAAGGCCGAGCAGGTACGCCTGTAGCTCAACTCCACCAAAGCCTGCCTCCTGGAATAGGTCCATCTCACGCTGTATTCCTTTTTTGTCGACAGCTCCGCCTGGCCACCACCAGCGCACGTAGGGATGGAACTCCAGCGGCGGATCGCGCCACACGTCCTCGTCGAAGGTCTCCTGCGAGACTGGTGGCAGGTTAGTTCCTTGTGGACATTCCACACCACAGCCGAGCAGGCTTAATATGGGGAGGCATATGACGACCAGTAGTGCTACATAGGCTATTCTTCTCAGGTTAGTTTTTTCACTCATCAGTATCACTCGCTCCCTTCTTGCCCTTGCGCCATTCCTTGAGCCGCTCGTCGATCTTTTTCTCCTGGCCCTGGTCGCTGGGGATGTAGTAGCGTTTATTCTTGAGGGTATCGGGAAGATTCTGCTGCGGAACGAAGTGTCCGGCGTAATCATGAGCATATTTATAGCCCTTGCCGTATCCCTCTTTTTTCATTAGCTGGGTTACTGGATTGCGCAGGTGAAGGGGCACCGGCTCATTCCTTGTCTGCTGTACGTCCTGCTGAACTTTGGAGTAGGCGGCGTATACAGAATTGCTTTTGGGCGCTGTCGCCAAATAAACTACAGCCTCGGCCAATGCCAGGTTGCCCTCCGGCATGCCGATGAAGTGCACCGCCTGCTGGGCAGCTACCGCCACCACCAGCGCCTGCGGGTCTGCCATGCCGATATCCTCGGAGGCAAAGCGGACCAGCCTTCTGACGATGTACAGGGGGTCTTCACCTGCCTCCAGCATCCGCCCCAGCCAGTATAGAGCAGCGTCAGGGTCTGAACCACGCAGGGACTTGTGCAGGGCCGATATCAGGTTATAGTGTTCCTCACCGCTTTTATCGTAGAGCAAGGCGCGATGCTGGATTACGTCTTCGATGATGGATAGGGCAATATTCCTCTTGCCTTCCGTGTCGGGCGGGATAGCGAAGGCCGCCATCTCTAAAGCGTTCAGAGCCACTCGAACATCTCCGTTAGCCATGACGGCCAGGAACTTCAGGGCGTCCTCAGCCAACTCTATCTTCAAGTTACCCAGCCCTCGCTCCTTGTCTTTCAGCGCCCGTTCCACGAGAAGCCGCACCTGCTCATCGCTGAGGGGATTGAGGGTGAACACGCGGCAGCGGGAGAGGAGAGGTGAGATAACCTCGAAGGAGGGGTTCTCGGTGGTAGCCCCGATAAAGGTGATGGTTCCATCCTCCGCATAGGGCAGGATAGCGTCTTGCTGTGACTTGTTGAAGCGGTGGATCTCGTCAACGAACAGGATCGTCCTCTGCTGATGCATGCCGCGCCTTTCCTTGGCTTCATCGACGACGCGGCGCAGGTCGGCCACACCGGCGCTCACTGCAGATATAGGCGTGAAGTGCGATTTGGTGACGTTAGCGATTATGTGTGCCAACGTGGTCTTGCCGCTCCCCGGTGGTCCCCACAGGATCATCGACGGCAGCTGGTCGGTCTCGATGCTCTTGCGCAGCGCCCGGTCTTTGCCTACCAGGTGCTCTTGCCCGACGAACTCATCGAAGTTTTGTGGGCGCATCCTGGCTGCCAGAGGCGCCTCGTGTTTTAGCTCCTGCTCCCATCGCAGATCGAATAGATCCTTTTTGGGGGAATCCGCTTTTTTTCTCATCCTACCCCTTGGGTCGTGCCTCCCTAAATCGAGTGGGAAGTGTCAATCAATATAACAAAAGCTCGTGCTAAAGTCCAATGTTCAATCGATGAGTGAGTCGCCATACACAGTTTTTAAGAGACCTGCTGGACGCTTGACGTCTTGTCCCCTAGGACTTAACATTTATTTAATAATTCGTTTTCACACCGCATTCATATGTTGCTAACTCGCTGCGATCATATCGCTGTCTGAAAGGTAGAATGATGGAAAAGATTGTCAGAACTCTGCGCTGCAAAAACGTAAATATACCAGGCACCCTGGGCAAGTTGACCTCCACCATCGGTAATCTCGGGGTGGATATCGGAAATATGACAACGGTACATTTGGGTCCTAACTATACGATCAGGGATATCGATATATATGTCGAGGGCGAAGAGCAACTTGAAAAGGTGGTAAAGGATGTCTCAGGGCTCAAAGAGGTCTCGGTTCTCGAGGTCAGGGACGCCGTGCTTCAGTTCCACCAGAACGGTAAGATCAAGATGATCAGCACTGTTCCCATTATCTCTGTTGATATCCTGCGCAAGGTTTATACGCCTGGAGTAGCTCAGGTATGCAATTTGATCGCGTCTGAGCCAAAGTGGAAAGATGCCTACACTTCCATTCCCTATTCTGTCGCCATAGTTACCGATGGCACCGCAATCCTTGGTCTGGGCGATATAGGGCCGGTGGCAGGTATGCCAGTTATGGAGGGAAAGGCTGCGCTGCTCGAACAGCTTGTGGGGATTAGTGGGATTCCCATACTGTTGGACACTACAGACTCGGATGAGATTGTGGCGACGGTGAAACATATCGCTCCCACATTTGGTGGCATTCAGCTGGAGGATATAGCCTCGCCGCGGTGTTTCTATATCGAGGACAGGCTCGCTAATGAGCTGGACATCCCTGTCATGCACGATGACCAGAAGGGGACCGCCGTGGTCGTGTTGGCAGCCCTTCTCAATGCCTGCAAGCTCGCCAAGGTCAAGCTGGAAGGGGCCAAGATCGGGCTTATCGGGCTGGGGGCTGCTGGACTCTCTATCGGCAAGTTTCTGCTCCAATACACGAATAACCCGGCGCTGGGCACAGCGCGAACGGAAGCCAGTAAACAACGACATGCGGAGGCAGGCGGCATCCCATCCAACTTCGATGAGATCATGCAAAAGGCTGACATCGTTGTCGCTACCTCCGGCGTGAGGGGGTTGATAGAGCCAAAAAAGGTGAGAAAAGGTCAGATCATCTTTGCCCTGTCGAATCCGTATCCGGAGATCACCCCGGAGGCAGCCAAGGCGGCGGGTGCAGTTGTGGCTGCTGATGGGAGGTCCGTTAACAACCTGCTGGGCTATCCTGGGCTGTGGCGCGGCACACTGGATGCGAAGGCCAACAAGTTCAACTTCGAGATGTATAAGGCTGCTGCCATCGCCATCTCTAGCGCTGCAGGAGAAGGTGAGCTTGTCCCCAGCGCGCTTGACACTAAGATGCATTTGGCGGTAACTCGTGCTGTGGCCAGGGCTGCCGTAGAATCAGGGGTGGCTCACCGGAAGCTGGACGACGACTATTTTATCAGTAGCGATGTCAAGCAGCCTCCATGGGTATGAATGCTGCATTAATCTCATTGTCATGGCAACCCGCGGGTGCTCTGGCCTCAGCCGATGGGCCTATGGCAGTACCGCCGACAAAATCCTTCACGGAGCCGCCAGCCCTATCTTTCTGGTTCGACCGCATTGAGGGCCACTTTCACTCGACAATCAAGCACTATCGCTATATATATAACAGGTCACTTTTCCCTCCAGGTTTAACATCCGTCTGTTCTGTGGAACGTTATTGCGGTCTGTTGTATTTGAGGGTGGAGACATCCCCCCCTAAGGGTTCATCGCCAAAGATATAGGCCTCGTAGCCGGCAATATCCTTCAGGTGGTACTGGAACCAGGCGGTAAAATACCTCGCTGACACGCGGCGCTGCCCTTCAAATCCGATGGTGCATGGGGCGTCCTTCCCGATTATCTCGGCGAGCTCGGGCATTTCCTGTACGATATGCTCGGCGGTCTCGGCAAATTCCTGATTGAGGAAGCCTATGTGGTTGCCGCCGTCTATCTCCACGTATTCCTTGACCGTCGTATCGGATATGAGGTCGGAGTAGAACGGGAACACGCGTTCAGGCGGGACCATGGCGTCGGCACTCCCCACCTGCAGCTGGACAGGCACCGTTATGTTCGCTGCCGCCCTCATGACAGCGGTCACATTCCCGGCTGCAAACCTATCGGACCTGTATCCGCCGGGCGCCAGTGCGACGGCAACATCAACCTCCGAGCCTAGAGCGCCCGCGGCCTCGATGCATCCCCCACCCCCCATAGACAGGCCAATGACACCGAACCTCTCTGTATCCAGCAGACCGTATATGGGAGAGGAGGGCTGGCTGTTCTGGCGTTTCAGCTCCTGTATTCCGCCGGTGAAACCATCGGCCCACTGGGTCCAGACACCCAACCCGGGATCGGGCGGGGTGAAACCCAGGGTCACGTAACCATGTGATGTCAGTTGGTCGGAGATCCAGGTGACGGACCACTCCGCCCCATACAATCCGCTGGCTACCACGATGCCCGGATAGGGTGCGTCCGATTCATCCTTCGGAGCCACCTCGCCGTCGCCAAGCACCGGGTAGCGTATTTTGGCTTCATACGTCCCATAGCCCGACATGTTATAGGAGACGGTATAGTTAGCTACAGAGTACGGACCCGTTTCATCCGGCGGCCACACGTGAGCTTCACTGAACGCGACTAGCCATATTGCTAAAAAAACGCCAACGAGCAGTGCCGGCAGCACAGCGAATAAAAACCAGTTTCTTTTCCTTTTCAAATAGAAAACCAACGCTTCTAACCTCAAAACCGTCATGCTCAGGTCAGGCTATTCTACCTTTTCCTATTCTGGCTTTCAACCTCCACCTTGAAACATACCTGGCGATAGAAGTCACATACAGGACCTGCCTCGCAACTATTCCATTGCCACCTGGAATATCCTAAACTCGATGGACCATGATGCTTAAATCGGACAAGAAGCCCGTAATGTGCAATTCATCATCACTTGCAATCCTCATGAAATACTCCCGCAATCTTGACGGCAACAGTCACAGGATATACTATTGAGTCGACCAAAAAATACTTGGCAGGGTAGAAAAAGGGTGCCTGACAGACAAATTTTTTGGTAAAATGGAAGCCTCTGAAGACTGGAATCAGCTACGGATTTGCGGGAGTAACTCAGTTGGTAGAGTTCCTGCCTTCCAAGCAGGTTGTCGCGGGTTCGAGTCCCGTCTCCCGCTCCACTCCCCCACTACGGTGGCCATTTCTCTAAGATCCGCAGCACTATTGCAAGGATATCCCCAGAATTCGGCCCCTCGCCGTTCCCATCCGCGTCCCAGCCAGCGTAGTTCCCCTTCGGATACTTTACCGGGTCGAGGATGCATAGTTCACACTGGGTAATGTCTATGCAATTAATAATACCATCAAGATTCACGTCCCCTGGTTGTACCTCAGCGGTAGGCGTGGTGGTGGGAGAGGCGGTGGGTGTCGATGTGGATGTGGGTGAAGGGGAAGGCGTAGCTGTCGGAGTGGGCGATGGAGTTGCGGTGGCGGTAGAGTAGCTGGGGCACGGACTGGGGTTGGGGTTGTCAACAAAACTGCCGCCGGCGGGAGAGCGCTCCAGCGAGTGCCCGGCAGCCACATCTGGTAGCGTCGTATAAGTGGTATCGGTGCCGTATGATACAGCATCGATTGTGGTGCCTGCACTGTCCTTGAGAACGACACGATCGCCTGTATTGCTCAATCCATTGCCTATCGCGCCGTCGGCCATATACACGATGGTGCAACCGCAGCCAGGGAAATTGTCGGAAAAATTTGCTGTGGCGGCAATGATGGCGAAACCACCGGAAGGCAGGGATAATGCAGGAACGGTATCGCCTCCGGCGTTATCCCCAATGGTCCACCCGCTGAGATCAACAGTTGCATTGGTAGGATTATAAAGCTCAACCCATTCCCAGGCGGCATCCGTGCCGGATTGTGGTGGATCGTATTGGACCTCATTGATCAGGATATCGCCCGGGTTTGATGTCGTGCCTACCATAATTGCGTGAACGGTGTGGGGTCGCATGGATATAGATATCGAGCAAGTTAACAGTATGGCTGTGAATACTATGGAAACTGCTTTAAATGTTGCCATTAATTTCGAATCAGGGAGAATACGCGATAACAATACTAGAATTTTATACGCTGCTTCGAGAGAAGGGTCAATAGAGTAAAATGCTTAATTATGAAGAGTAAGAAATTCAGGGAAGATGGTTTGTCGTTAGCCAGCGGATTTGCGCCGATGGTCTACTATATACCAGCCAATGACTCCCATCAGGCCAACGCCGGGGGCTATAATGGCGTAGATGGTGTTGGCCTTCAGGCCGGAAACGAAGCTGTCGGCGGAGCGCTGAATCAGCTCGTTTCCCTTCTCTGCCATTACCCGTTCTACTCCCTGGTATTCATCCAGATTGAGTTTTAGTTCAGATATCTTTGGTTCACCCACGTTCGAATAGATCAGCACGATTGTGATAAAGACAATGACGGAGGCGAAAAACAGGGAGCCGAGGGCCCACGCTGCACGGCTCTTCCAGCGACGGCCGCCCAGAAATCCAATCGCGATGACAAAAATGATGGGTATCAGCCACAGTGACCACAACCACGTCCTGCCGGTGTGTATCCAGTTGCGTATGTTATCGAAGTCATCGAGGGCACCCTGGTTATCCGATAAAGCATCTCGCAAATCAGCCTCGGTCAGGGTATAACCGTTGTCTATCCAATTGCGCACGTCCTGCAGCGTTTCCTCGTCATTGCTGTCAAGCTCATTTAACAGATCGGCGTCGGTGTAACTCCACTGTCCGTCTATCCAGTATCGGGCTTCGTCCAGGTAATCTTCGTTTCCATCGCCCAACAGTTCTAGCAAGACCTCGTCAGTTACCACAGTTTGAAGTGGCACGGAGATGGTGAAGTGGTCCGAATCGCCACTCAGATATTGCAGCACTGAGTCGACTGCCGCCTCCAGCTGAGACGCCAACCACTCCTGCGTCACCGTTATCCTCACAGCATTCTCGACATCCTGCTGCGTTATCGTCACCGACGGAGGCAGCGCTCCCAGGCTGTTGAACAGCTCCTCAGACATGTACGGTATCAAATCGTTGTATACATATGTGAACGCTTCGCCATTAACTATCTCGTCCTTTATCGCATCGCCAGACGATATTACCCTGCCTTTTAGCCACAGGGTGTAGGCAAAGTTGTCGGTGTCGCCTACAACGTAAGGGATCACCGTTACGGTTAGCGATTCAAATTGCGTTTGCAGCCACTGTGGAGGGAATATCGTCCTGGCAACGGAGACCAGCTCACCCTCGATGTTGGAGATATCTACAGGGATGGCTAGTGTATCACCGGTTTCTGCCTGGTCCAGGGCGGCTGGAATGACATCGTCGTAAACGAAGTCGTATACATCCGCCTCCCGCATCAAGTCGTTGTAGAATTCTGGATTGGCTGCTGTATTGCTAACCTGCGTGACGAGCAATGCGATAAACAGTATGACGATTAGTATCAATATCAGCGGGATGGTTAATACGCGCCTGAGCCATATCATGCCTTGCCCCTGTTTAGCTATGCTAAATACCTTTCTGCTTGAAATATTTAACTGTGCTGGCGATGCCCTTCTTTAACTCGACTTTGGCGCTCCAGCCAAACTCCCCCTTTGCCCGGCTGCAGTCCAGGCATATCCTCTGTATCTCGCCAGGACGAACCGGGGTGTAATTGGGCTTTTGTTTATAGCCCACAGCTTCGGCTACTGCATCGAATATCTGCTGATCCGATGTCTCTATCCCGGTGCCGATGTTGCAGGTGACGTTTTCACCGCGCTCCATTGCCAGGAGATTTACTGCTACGACATCGGAGACATGGGTGTAGTCGCGGGTCTTATTCCCCGGCCCGAATATAGAGGGGCGCTCGCCCCGCATCATCTGCCGGGCGAATATAGCGATGACACCGGCCTCGCCGAAGGGGTTCTGGCGCGGGCCGTAGACGTTGGCGTATCGCAATACAGCATATTTCAACTCTGCCTGCCGAGCGTACAGGTCGATGTAGTGCTCGGCGCAGTATTTGGAGACGCCGTACTGGGAAACAGGATTGATGGGATGGTTTTCATCGGCCGGCAGGTATTCAGGTTCACCGTAAATGGCGCCACCGGACGAGGCGTAGATCAGCTTTTTCACGCCATGGCGCACCGAATTGACCAGTACGTTGATGCTGCCCAGGATATTTATATTGGCATCGTACATCGGCTCTTCAACCGACCTTCTCAGTAGTATGTGGGCGGCGTGGTGGTTGACGATTTCGGGCTTCTCCTTTTCGAACACGCCGGCGATGTCGGGGGCACATATGCTCATCTGATAGAACTTGGCTTTGGGGTTCACGTATTCCCGTCGTCCTTCCGACAGGTCGTCTATCACTACTACATCATCGCCACGTTCGACCAAGGCATCCACAATATTGGATGCGATAAAGCCGGCTCCTCCAGTTACCAAGACCTTCATGCTTTACCCCCTCGTGCAAAGATTGGTCGCCAGGGACCCAGATACTGCAATGATTTTATGATGGCCTTTCTGTGCCAGTCGAAGGACACATCATGGGACTTGAGCAGTGATTGGTGTATCCCCTTCGACTCGACTGTGTTAAATAGATAATCGATCTGGTGGTTGGAACGTTTTTCGTAAATGCGGCGAGTGATATACCCGATCCGCAGCTCCGCCCCTATCAGGTTGCGCCACGCCTTTTGATATTCGGCAAAAAGCCTCTCAGAAAAGTTATCGGCGTCGAGCGCATGGATAAGTGTGTCGGCGGCGATATCGGCGCACAGCAGGCCGTAGTAGACACCGCCACCGGTGGTCGGCTTGACTTGGCCGGCGGCATCGCCCACTACCAGCACACGTTCGCGATACGTTTTCCTCGGCGGCTTCAATGGGATGCCGCCGGGGGTGATTCTGACGTTGGGAGAATCTATTTTACCCGCCTCGAACAGGCTAGATAGCAGGTTTCTCAGATGCCCAACGGGGTTGCTTCGGCAGAAGAGGCCGACCAGAGCACGTTTCGGCGTGGTAGGCACCAGCCAGGCGAAAAACCCCGGGGCTATCTCCTGATTGAAATACACTTCTATTTCGCTGAGGTTGTTGGCGGTCACCTCGGCCTGTGCCCCCACCACGAAATCCCTCACCCTTCCCAATCCCAATCGCTGCGGTATCCGCGAGTAAAACCCGCTGGCAATAGCTGCGGCCTTGGCTTCGTATGTTACTCCGCCTTCCGTCTCCGCTTTGACTCGACCATCGACTACCTCGATGCGCTTCACCCTGCAGCCAGTGAAGTATTTTGCCCCCTGGGTTTGAGCCTTTTCGGCGATGGAGCGGTCGAAAGCTATGCGGTCGATAACGTATGCCTGGGCTTCATCCCGCCACAGCCGTATCTCTGTGCCGGATGGGCTGAACAGTCTGGCTGAGTTGACCTTTCTCAATACGGTGCCATCGAAAAGCGGGAAGCGCTTAAGGCACTCTGCACCCACGATGCCGGTGCACTGCATTGGCTCACCGATGCGCTGGTGTTCCTCGAACACCAGCACCGAATGTCCTGAACCTGCCAGCCGGTAAGCGATATAGCTTCCTACAGGGCCTGCTCCTACTATCAGCACGTCGTACAATCCAGACGCCGCTAAGTTTGACATTGCCGACACATTATAGCATAAGGCTTGCTTTATGTTGAATTGGGGATAGGAGTATGTTAGAATCACTCTGCTCCAAAATTAATGTTTTAGTGAGGCGTATCTGATGAAGATCTTATGGACCCCGTGGCGATTGAAGTTCATACTGGGTCAGAAACCTGATGAGTGTGTGCTGTGCCGACTGCCGCAGGACTCGGTGACGAATGATAGAAAGAATTACGTCCTGTACCGCGGCGAGGCTTGCTATATCATGCTTAACCTGTATCCATATACTAACGGCCATCTGATGATCGCGCCATATCGGCACGAGGCGGCTCTGCCCAGGCTGGATGATAAGTCGCTGCATGAGATGATGGCTTTCACGAGAGCCAGCGTATCCGCACTCCAAAAAGCCATGAAACCAGATGGGTTCAATATCGGCATGAACCTGGGCAGGATTGCCGGTGCCGGCATCGCGGATCATCTGCACATGCACGTGGTGCCGAGGTGGGGTGGCGACGCCAATTTCATGAGCGTGCTCGCTGAGACGCGGATGATCCCGGAGCCTCTGGAGGATACTTACGACAAGCTGCTTCCCGTATTGAAGGAAGAGATATCGAAATAGTGTAGGATGAAATCGATTGTGATAAAATGCCAATGCATGGTGGGCGTAGCCGAGAGGTTTAAGGCGCCAGGTTGTGGCCCTGGAGATCGAGGGTTCGAATCCCTCCGCTCACCCGTGAACTCTCGACGATAAGATAGCGCTTCAAATATAAATCATCGCGGTTATTTTGCGCCCGTAGCTCAGTGGATTAGAGCATCGGTCTTCGGAACCGAGGGTCGGGGGTTCGAATCCCCCCGGGCGCGTATCTAGTAAAAAGTCCTCTTGCCGACGTTTTGCCGACAAACCATCAGTATCCGCTTGCCTCTGAGGCACGGCCTCTGCAAGCCCGTGTTTGACACATCGTCTCTCATAGAGTTAAGATACGAGCATGCACCTAAGAAGAAGAGCATCAATTCCCTGCGAACACACACGATGACAGAAAAACCTGCCGGCACAGAAAAGATACTTGAGATAAAATGGCATGGTCGCGGTGGTCAGGGCGCCATGACGGCTGCCAAGATACTGGCGCAGGCTGCTTTTCTGGAAGGCTACCGCGGAGTAACGGTAGCGCCGTCATTCGGCGCGGAGAGAAGGGGCGCACCGGTGAGCGCTTCTGCCAGGATTTCCTCGACGCCAATCATGGTCATATCGCCGGTAGAAAACCCGAATATAGTGGTAGTTCTCGACCATACACTGCTCAAGAACAACAGCGTAACCAGCGGACTGGTCAAAGGGGGATGGCTCGTTGTCAATTCTCGGAGAGCTCCAGGAGAACTCGGCTTCAACAGCAGTTTCAACGTAGCGACTGCCGATGCCACCAGGATTTGCCGAGAGCTGGGTCTATCCCTATCCGGCCTCACCATACCGAATACGGCCATACTAGGAGCGCTGGTGCGGGCTACCGGGATAGTGAGCATGGCGAGCGTTGAGAAAGTGATGAGAGAGATATTTCACGGCGACGTCCTTGAAACAAACCTCTCAGCAGCAGCAAAGACTTATGAGATAACCAGGATAGAAAGCAATTCTATTTAAACATGAGAACCAGAGATTGCGGACATATATGCGGTGAATCCTCCCCGAGCATCGGCGAAGCGGGAGCGACAGGGGAGTGGAGGACTTCTTACCCTGTAATAGACCCTGACAGGTGCACCCC
>Ga0315275_10005471_pt1 | contig 12051 bp, 8 predicted proteins | sample YL17G03_0_MG_FD_205557 | JGI IMG/M metagenome (GOLD analysis project Ga0315275, IMG submission 205557) | Sediment microbial communities from Yellowstone Lake, YNP, Wyoming, USA - YL17G03_0 | ecosystem: Environmental > Aquatic > Freshwater > Lake > Sediment | place: USA: Wyoming | collected... | reverse complement strand
CCAGGACCCCCGAAACTCCAAAGGATCACACGATACGAAAAAGCTCGAATTACAGCGGTCAGAAAACAGTTCTCAACCGCACTTGGTTAACGGCGTTGGGTGCCATGCTTTCGCGCCGCTACCGAAAGCATGGTCAGTATCTTCGGGGGCATGCTTTTGCTGCGCAAAAGCATGGCACCCTGCGGATTCGACAACAGGATTATAGACCGTCCGGCGCGTCAGGGCAACTCGGTGCAGAGGCCTAAAACTTCTCCCAGTGGAGAACTTCGCTCAGGGATCGCTTGGCGGGTTTCGGCAGAGTGCCTTCGGGCCAGCCCATCGCCACCAAGGCCACCAGCCGCACGCCCGACGGACCGCCCACGCGTTCGACCACCTGGGGAGCGTAAGGTTTCTTGTCGCCGGCGACCCAGCAGGCCCCGAGGCCCAGCGCGTGGGCCGCCACAAGCATGTTCTGCGTCGCGGCCGACCCGTCTTCGAGGTAATATTTGGTGTCCTTCGCGAGGACCGCTATGCAGACCGGCGAGTCGGCGATGAACTTGCCGTACTCGGCCAGGGTGGCGATGTCGCGGCGAGCCGCGGCGTCGGTCACGACGACGAATTCACACGGCTGCTCGTTGCGGGCCGTTGCGGCCAGACGGCCGGCGTCCACAACCTTCTCAATGAGGTCGCGCGGGACGGGTTTTGCGGTAAACCGGCGGCACGAGCGGCGGGTCCGCAGGGCTTCCATCGCATCCATGGGCGGCTCCTTACAATTCGCAAAACACGCCCGGCAAGCCGGGCGGCTAACCAGGATTTTTTGCGGCGGGCTTAACGGGCGTCGCGGCCGGCTTAGGTTTCGGCGAGACGATGAGGTCCCGCTGGTCTTCGACGTCCACGCGGCCGGTCGAAGGAACGTAGGAGATGGTCCGCGCGACGATCTCGCCGAATTCCTGGCTCGCCTCGTTCTCCTGCCAGAGACGGGCCCAGTCGTCCTGCCCGCGGTAGAGGCGTAGGATCTCGGGATTCCGCTGATATATCAGTCGCTCGGCCGTGCCGCGGCGATCGTCCACCGCGAGTCGCACGTTTCCGTCGGCGACGAGTTTTTCGAGAGCCATCCGCTCTTCGCGCGGCGCGTCGGCCTGGGATACCGCGGCTCCCGGCGTCTGCGGCTGGCCGGTGGCCGGCGCGGCAGGCGGCTTCTCGCTGAAGACCACCTGGAGATCGTTGCTCTGGATCTGGGTGACCGTGATGCGGCGAGCGGTCGTCTCGCCCGCGCCCGGGCTGCCCCGGCCTGCGTACGTGGTGTCCACGCCGCCCTTAAAATAGGCGCGGTCGGCAGCCCCGTCGTAGGCCATGCTGTCGGTCCAGGCGATATCGGTCCGGGCGTAACCTTCCGGGAGGTTGCCCTTGAGCGCGGCGTCCACGGCGTTCAGGGCCAGGCCGCCCTTTTCCTCCTCGCCGGCCCTGGGCTTCTCGTGGGCCAGGATGCGGAGTCGTCCCGGGCCGCGCATGTAGGCCTTTCGATTATCTTCGACATAGGTCAAATTGTCGCCGACGATTTCCATCTGGTGCTTGAGGGTCTTGTCGGGAAGGAGTTGCTGGTCCACGGCCAGGACGTTTTTCTCGGCGTAAACCCGGACGAGGGCCTTGTTGCCGACGAACTGCTGCATCTCGCCGACATCTACCTTGGGTTTCGACTTGGCGGCGGCCTTCGCCGCAGGGGCTCCGACCGGCGCGGCGAGGGGCGCGGCAGGCCCGGCCGCCTCGGCCGGTTTGGCGGGCCGGTCGGCGAAGTAGACCCACAGCCGCTCGGAGACGACGCGGCTGGTGGAGGTCACGGCGACCACGCCGCCGTCAAATTGAGCGAAGTTCCGCTTGTCTTCGTAGCGCATCCCGCTGGTCCAGCGGACGAGCATCGGCTCGGCCTTGGTACGCGGCCGGCCCCGGAGATCGGTCGTCGCGGGCATCTCGAGGAGGCCGGCGCCGCGGACCGTGGCGATGCCGTCGGCCTGCGAGAAGTTGATGTAGGGACCCTCGATGCGCGACCCGCCGCGCGCCGCCTTGGCGGGCCGGCCCTCCAGGAGGAGTTTGCCGGACGCCAGGTCCCGGCGGACGTGATCGCCTTCCGCGTGGAGGTCCTCGCGATCAATCCAGACGTTGCCGACGGCTTCGAGGAACCTCGGCTCGACGCCGCCCTTTTCGGACGGCGCGAAATCTACTGTCAGGTCCTCGGCCCGGATCTTGCTCGTGGGCGGCTCGTTGATGGCGACGGCCCCGGAGGCCTTCAGGTGTTTCGGCTGAGTGTCGCCGGATTTCTCATCGCGCACGAAGGACATATCGAGGTTCTGGCACGTAATGTCGCCGGCGGCGGCCTTGGGCGCGCCGGCAGCCGCGTCCTTGGCCTCGGGCGGCTGGTTCTTGATGTAGACGTCGCCGCGACCCTGGAGGCGCTGCACGGCCTGGCCGCGCCCCGGAAGGGGCTTGAAGAAATCAATGGCGAGTTCGTCGCCCTTGAGGATTCCGTCGCGCTCGCGGACGACGGCCTGGCCGAGGAAGACGGCGGTCTGGATCTCGCCCATCCCGGCCTGCGTGCCGCTCGGCAGGCGGTAGAACTTCAGGCGCATGCCGCGCGTCCACGTGGCGTCGAGGGTGGACGGTTCAGCCGGGGCCGCTGCGACTTCGGCCGCAGGGCGCGCGGCTCGGCCGGTGCCGGGCAGCTCGGCTGGCTGGACCTGCGCCTGGAGTTGTCCCTCGCCCTGGATGGCGGCCGTGGCCTCGATGCGGTTAAAGTCAAGCCGGCCGCCGGTCAACCGCAGCCGGCCGGGCTGCTCGACGAGGATCGGAACATCCTTGCCAATGACGCTGCCCGACCCATCGCGGGTGTTGTAGTGGACCTCGGCCCCGACGATCCGCGTCTGGCCGTCCTCGACGAGCGCGGGCGACCCCCGGGCCTCGAACTGGTATCGTTTATCACCGAGAGCCGTGCGGTCGGCCGGGGCCACCGGCGTGATGATGAGCGGCCCCTGGGCCACGATGACCATCGGCGGCGGGGCGCCCGGCTGGAGGAACTTCGCTTCGGCCGCCGCTGAGCCAGCAGGCTGCTCGGACCGCGATTTGGCTCGTTGCTTCGACGCGGACGCCTTGGGGGAGGACTTGCCTGCTGCGGCCTGAGGAGGCGCGGCTTTCCCCTTGGTGTCGGCGGACATGTCGGCGGCGGCCGGACGGCCGGCGCCCGTGTAAAGGCTCAGGCTGTCGCACAGCAGCCGCTGGTCCATCTGGCGGGCGTCCACCTTGCCCATGAGGTCAATGCGCCAGACGTCGCCGGTCTCGGCGTCGGCTGCGGCTGTCTTGGCCGCCGGGGCACCCGCGCCGGGTGCTGCGCGGGGCGAAGCGGGAGCCGGTGCGGCCGGTTCATTCGTCGGGCCGAGACCCAGGCGGAGGCGGTCGCCGGTCTCCATCGTGACGCGGATGTCCTCGGCGAAGGTCATGGTTTTGACGCGGCGGGTCTTAGGGTCCAGGGTCATCCGCATCTTGCGGGCCGTCAGTTGCATTTCGAGGCCGGCCAGGACGACCGGCCCGTCGGTCGCCAGTTCGAACGTCTCGTTGCTGAACTTCAGGTCGTCAAAGTTGACGAGGATATCGTCGGAAGTGTCGTCGGGCGAGCGGCGATCGTCGGTCATCACGACGTGGCCCCAGAGGACGCCCGACTCGATGTCGGCGAGGTTCGTCAGGCGGCCGCGGGTGACGACGTGGCCGTGGTCGGCCACCAGGGTGATGATCTCGCCGGCCCTGGTGAAATACTGGATGCGAGGCCGCTCGATGTCGGACGAGTCGGCGGCCTGATGGTCAATGCGGTCGGCCATGAACCGCATCTCCATATTTCCATCCCTGTCGCGGCGGATGAGGTCCACGTCAATGTTGACGTTGATGCCGATTCCGCCGGGCAGCGGCAACTGGGCGGCGCCGGGCTTGAGCGGCTGCTCATTTTGCGTCTCGACGGCGGGGCGCGTCATCAGGCTGAATTCCCAGTCACGGTAGATCCACGCGAGGACCGTGAAGATGAAAATCGCGCCCAGCAGCGGCAACACGACGAGCATGACGCGCCGAAAAGTCACCGGACCTCCCTCGTGGGACGGCGGGCTTGCGGCAGGTCCGTCGGGAACCGCTGCACGTAGCGGGCGAGTATCCCTTCCCAGCGGCCCTGATATTTCAGGATCAACTCGATCGTCTCGCGGACCGCCCCCGCGCCGCCCGGATGCCGCGTGACGTAGTGGGCGATGCGCCGGACCTCATCCACGGCCCCGGCCGTCGCGACGGCAAAGCCCGCCCGCGCCAGGACCGGCAGGTCCACCAGGTCGTCGCCGACGTAGCAGACTTCGTCGGCCGTGCGGCGGAACCGCTTCAGGATCTTCTCGAAGACCGGCAGTTTATCCGTGGCTTCCTCGTAGACGGCCTTGATTCCCAGGTCCGCCGCGCGGCGGCGAATGGTCCTGGACGACTTGCCCGACAGGATGGCGGCATCGTGTCCGGCCCGGAGCCAGTATCGGACGCCCTGCCCGTCGTGCGTATCGAACGCCTTCGTGTCCGCCCCGCGTGAATCATATACGATGCGGCCGTCCGTGAGAACCCCGTCCACGTCGAGCACTAGCAGGCCGATGTTGTCGAGCATAACTCCGTCCCGGAATAGCCGCGATTGTCGCGCGGCGGGCCTTGAGCACCCGCCGCGGTTTTTACCGTCCGCGGCGAATCTGTCATGCTGAGCGAAGCGAAGCATCTCGCCGTGCCACAGCCCCGACGAGATTCTTCGGCCCCGCAAGCGGGGCCTCAGAATGACAACACTGACCACTCACCACGCGCACTGCTCGAAAAGATTTACAGACCCAGGCCGGCCGCCAGGAGGTCTTGGACGTCCACGAGGCCCACGAGCCGTCCGCGCCGGTCCACGACCGGCAACTCCTCGATGAAATAGCGGTTGATGATCTCAATGGCGTCGGCGGCCGTGTCGCCCATGCGGACGAACTTCGGGCCGCGCGTCATGACTTCGGCAACGGGCCGGCTCAGGCACTCCTCGCCGCCGGATTCCAGGAGCCGCCTCAGGTCCGCATCGGTGAAAATGCCGGTCAGCCGCCCGCGTGCGTCCACGAGGCAGATGGCGCCGCTTCGCCGCCGCATCCGGCGTAAGCGCGCGAGGGCCTCGCGGAGCGTGAGGTCATCCCGCGCCACAGGGAGGTTCACCCCCTGCCGCATGACCGTCTCGACCATGATGAGTTGGCGTCCGATGCTGCCGCCGGGATGATAGAGGGCGAACTCCTCGCGCGAGAACCGGCCGTCCTGCTGCCGCATCTTCAGGACCGCCAGCGCCAGGGCGTCGCCGAGGGCGAGCATGGCGGTCGTAGTCGCACTGGGTGCCAGGCCCAGCGGACACGCCTCCTCGATCTGGCCCATCCCGAGGAGGACCTTCGCCTTGCGGGCCAGAGTCGAGTCGAGCGTCCCCGTCATGGCGACCACGGGGACCTTCATCTTCTCGAGTTGGCCGAGAAGTCGCGTGACCTCGGCCGTCTCGCCGCCATAGGAAAGGATGAGGACGATGTCCTTCGGGCGGACGCGCCCCAGGTCGCCGTGGACCGCCTCGGCGGCGTGAAGAAAGTGGCTGGGAGTCCCCGTCGAAGCGAGCGTGGCGGAGATCTTCTGGGCGATGATGCCGGCCTTGCCGATGCCGCTCGTGATTACGTTGCCTTTGCACCTGTAGACCATCTGCGCGGCCTGGGCGAAGTCTCGGCCGATCCGCCCCGTCAGGCGGTGGAGCGCGTCGGCTTCGACCCTGAGCACGTGCCGCGCGTACGCCAGGTCAGCGGTCGCGCGGCGTGCGGTTTTTCTCTTGGCCATGAGGCGGCCCTCGAGAGCGGCCCGTTAACCGACCGCAGTTTAATCGCAGCTGGGCCTCCCTGCAAGCCCCCACCGGCCCGCGAGGCGGATTGTCCTTGAAGCAGTACGACGAAATCGCAAGAATATGGGGGTCGGACGCATCTGGCAGGAGGGACTATCATGCGGATCGCGCAACTAGGCTGTGCGGCTCTTTTCTTGTCGGCGCTCGTGGGTCTTGCCTGGGTCATGGTCGCCGTCCACCCGGCTGAGGCGGCCGAGGCGACCGCATTGACGCCGCCCGCCCCGGCCGCGGCACCGGAGTCTGCCCCCGCGCCAGGATCGGCGCCGGCGGCGCCGTCCCCGACTTCGCCGATGAGCGACGTGGAGCATTTCGCCAAGGGCGAGGTGCAGTTCGACAACCGCTGGATGCCGATCGAAGACCTCTTCAAGGATTACCAGGCGGCACGGGCCGAGGTGCCGGGCCTGAACTCGCAGGTGGACGCGCAGCGCGTCCGCATGGGTGAACTTCAGCATCAACTGAACGAGATGAAGAACCAGAGCGCGGTCCAGGAGCGGCCGATCCGCGCCGACTTGGCCAAGGCGAAGGCCAAACAGCGCGAATACCAGAAAGCCTTGAACGCCAAGGCCCCCACCCCGCCGCAACTGACGCCCATGCCGCCTCAACCCGCCCAGACGAATTACACCACGAACCGTTACGGCAACACGGACCCCCAGGAGGAGTGGCGGCGCGCGTGTGCAGCCATCAAGGCCCAGAACGACCAGTTAATCCAGCAGTACAGGCAGGCACTGGACGCCTACAAGAAGACGCAGGACGAGGCCAAGAAGGAAATGCCCAAGGTCCAGGCCACGATCAAGCAGGACGAGGACCAGTTGAAGAAGATCGCCGACGACCTTGAGACCCAGCAAGCGCCGATCGCCGACAAGTTCAAGGCCGCCAGCGACGAGATGGGCGCGATCCTTCGCCAGGCGAGCGCCCTGGAGGCCAGAATCCAGAGCATGGCGGCGGCGATGCGGGCCGCCCCTGAGACGGTTCGCTTTGCTCGCGGCATCGTCGAGTGGGAAGGCGTCTTCTATCCGCTGGCCGACCTGGAAAAACTCTACGCCGACACCCAGGCGGAGATTAATCGCGTCAACCAACAGATGAAGGCCGAGGCCGACGCGGCCGGACGTCCGCTGCCGGCCAATTGGCGCCACCCGCAGCAGGACCGGATGGACGCGCTGAAGGCGCTCCTGGACCGCGTCCGGCCGGCGAGGGGCGACAAGCCGGCCGCCTGAGCCTGCGACCCAGGCCATCCGTATCCGCCCCTGGTGGCCAAAGGAGGCCATGAGGCTTCCGAGGAGGAACACATGAAGCCAATGCACAGCGTTTGGATGCTCGTGGGAATCGTGGCATGGGCCGGTTTGGCCGGCGCCGCGGAGACCGGTGCGGCAACGCCTGCCGCAGGCGCCCCGGCGGCGCCGCCATCGGGCGCTGCGGCCACCGCGCCGCCGCTGACCGATGCCGAGCACGGGGCCAAAGGAGAGGCGCTGTACGGGACGGCCTGGGTCCCGATCGAGGACCTTTTCAAGGACTATCAGGCCGCCTACGCGGAGAAACAGACCCTGCTGGAAAGCGGCAAGAGCGTGCGCGGCGGCCTGATCGAGATGCAGCGGCAGATCAACCTGGCGCGACAAGTCAACCTCGACAAGGCCCGTGTGATTCGTGCCGAGATCGCCAACAGCAAGAAGGCCGTGAAGGATACCCAGATCGCCCTCCTGGCGCGCCCTCCGCAGAAGCCGGTGTTGTATGACCTGCCATATCCCAATCGGAGCAACTACGACAATGATGGAGCTTTTAACAACGCCGTCCAGAATTGGCAGTCGCAAAGGGACCAGCGTCGGCGCGAGTACGACGCCCGGGTCGTCCAATACGACAAGGACCTGGCCGCGTTCAAGAAGAACCAGGAAGACCTCAAGGCCAAGTTGCCCGGCCTTCAGGCGGTCGTCAAGCAGGCCGAAGACAAACTGAAACAGCAGCTGGAGGACGCCAAGACCCAGATGACGGCGCTCAACCAGCAGGAGAAGACCGCCAGCGTGCAGGCGAGCGCCGCCGCCCAGAAGGTGGCCGTCCAGGACGCCCGCATAGAGAGCATGGCCGACGCCCTCCGCGCCGTGCCCGAGACGGTCCGGTTCCGGCACGGGATCGTCGAATGGGAAAGCGCGTTCTCGGCCCTCGCAGACCTCGAGAAACTCCTGAGCAGCCTCGAGGGGGAGATCAAGAGGGTCCGCGACAAGTTAGCGGCGGAAGCCAAGGCGACCGGCCGCGAACTGCCGCTCACGTGGGAACACCCCCAGCAGAAACGGGCGGATGCGCTGAAGGCGCTCCTCAAGCGGGTCAAGGACATCCGGGCCGCCCAGTAGGCTCGCGGGATTCCCCGTCGGGCGAGTTGGCCTTCTGGCCCATTCGCTCCAACCCGGCGGGGAGTCCGCACATGCCAGGAGAATATCATGGGGAAAAGCAAATTTGCGAAACGTCTTATGGCCTTTAACCGAGTTGGAGGTAGATGTGCCTATTGCGGCAAAGTCTTGGACCTCTTGGCCTCAAGGCCCTTGGCATTTCATGTTGACCATCTAAGACCAAAGACTCATTCCGGTAAAGATGTTACATCTAATTATCTTGCTTCGTGTTTGCGATGTAATTCAAGCAAGGCGGGCAAGACAATTGATGAGTGGCTATTTCAAATGCGCGAAGTTCCGGCAAGGGGACTTGAGCAAATCCGCGACCGCGTTCTTCAAACAGGAAACGGGGTCTGGAAAACTGACCGTGCATTGTTGAGGCGGGCGGTGAGCAAGATTGATGAGGCCGCCAAGATCATAAGAAGCCTACCATTGGACTTCTGGTATGATCACATGGTCTAGCAGGCCGCTAAAGAAGTCGGCCTGACGACGTTTTTCGCTTCTTGGTGAGGCGTTTTCATGGTTCAAGGGAGTTCCGGGGAGTTCCGGGGGACGCCTTACCTACCTCTTGATGCGGCCCGCCACGGCTACCAGTAGATGTACCGCTGGAACTCGCGCTGCTGGCGGGCGGGGAGTTCCGAGAGGTCCGGGATCAGGTATCGGTTTTCGTCCACGTCAATCAGGATCTTGCCGCGACGCCCATAGTCGAACGCCCGGTCGCTGCGCCACGGCATGAGGAAACGGCGCTGGCCTTTGTCGGTCTCGACGTCCATGGCGACCAGGCCGTACTTCCAGCCGATGCGCTGGATGCTCGTAATGATGTGGACGAAGTATCGTCGCGCCAGGGCCTGGCGGACGAGGGCGGCGTCCGCTTCGGGGAAGTCGTTCAGGTCCCGGATGATGCCGATCTCCAGTTCGTCGTCGCCGCTGGCCGTGTGGATCAGGGAAATGTACTCGTCCGGGTGAGCCACGGGAAACGCGTAGGCCGCATACACGCCGCCGTAGATCCGCTCGTTCTTGACCGTGACGTGCAGGGCCTCGTGCGTGCCGAGGTGGATGCGGCAGAGGTCGGGGGTGAGGAACCGGAGTTCCGTCGGGTGGATGGCGGGTTCATTCTTCTTGTCGGAGTCGGGACTCATCGCCGCCCCCAATCATGCGGGCCGCCGTGACCGCCGCCGGGACCGTGGCGCCCCGCCTCGGCGTCCGCGGCGGGCTCGCGCGAGAGTTCCGTCTGGATCTTCACGAGGCGGTAATACAGGCCGCCCAGCGCGAGCAACTCCTCGTGGGTCCCCTGCTCGACGATCTGCCCCTTGTCCACGACGAGGATGCGGTCGGAGTTTTTGAGGGTGCTCAGGCGGTGGGCGATGGCGATGGTCGTCCGGCCGGCCGTGACGCGCACGAGGGCTTCCTGGATGAGTTGCTCGCTCTCGGTGTCCACGTTCGAGGTGGCCTCGTCGAGGATGAGGATGCGTGGGTTATAGAGGAGCGCGCGGGCGATGGAGATCCGCTGGCGCTCGCCGCCCGAGAGGCCGCTCCCGCGCTCGCCGATGTAGGTGTCGTAGCCCAGGGGATGGCGCATGATGAACTTGTGGGCGTTGGCGGCTTTCGAGGCGGCCATGACCTCTTCGGGCGCGGCGTCGCGCCGGCCGTAGATGACGTTGGCGTAAATCGTCCCGCGGAAAAGGAACGGTTCCTGGAGGACGACGCCGACGGACCGCCGGAGGTCGTCGGGGTCGAGGTCCTGGACGTCCACGCCGTCAATCAGGATCCGCCCCTCGTCGGTGTCGTAGAAGCGGGCGATGAGGTTGACGATCGTGGTTTTACCGGAACCGCTCTTTCCGACGATGCCGAGGTGTTCGCCCGGCCGCACCTCGAACGAGACGTTCTTCAAGACGGGCTCGTGGCGGTGATAGCCGAACGTGACGTTCTCGAAGCGGATGCTCCCCTCGACCGTCGGAATCCGCGTCGGATGCTCAGACTGGACGATCTGCGGCGACGTGTCGAGGATCTCGAACGTCCGCTGGGCGCCCGTCATGAACTCTGTGAACCAGTCGGTCAGTTGCGTCAGCAGCGTGAGCGGCCCGTAGAACATCCCCATGTAGCCCATGAACGCCATGAGGTCTCCGAGCGTCAACTGCTGGTCGGGCGGGACGTCGGCCGCATTGATGATGTCCCGGCCGCCGACGTACCAGACGATCGGGCCGCCCAGGCTGAACAGGAGGCCCATCGAGGGGTTGAAGAGGCTGGTGGCATACTCGACGCGGCGGGCCGAATCGCGGACGTAGCGGCTGGAGCGCTGGTATCGGCGCTGCTCGTGCGGCTCCTGGCCGAACGCCTTGACGACGCGGATGCCCGACAGGATGGAGTTCAGCGAGCCCATAAGGCGGCTCTGGGCGTCCCACCGGCGAAAGTACCGCGGGTAAACCCGCCTCCAATAGAACGTACTCGCCAGGATCACGAGCGGCGCGGGCAGCAGCGTCCACAGGGCCAGTTTCCACGAGATGCTGAAGAGCATCGCCCCCGCGACGACGAGCACCAGGACCTGGGCCAGGTACCCTTGAGTCATCTGACGCACGAACCCGCCGAAGGCGCCCGTGTCGTGGCCCGCGCGGCTGATGAGTTGCCCGACGCTGTACCGGTCGTAATAGTCCACCGAGAGACACGTCAGCCGCGACAGCACCATCTCCCGCATATCGGAAGTGATTTGCGTGCTGACGTAACTGGAGAGGCGGCCGTTGATGCTATCGCCGATCGCTCGCAGGAAATAGACGCCGAAGAGGGCCACCAGAAGGTAGGCCAGCCAGAGTTCCCGCGTGGCCTGGGCGGCCACGGGCCCTTTGGTCGGATCGGGGGCAATGACGGAGTCCACCAGGATCTTGGTCAACCGCGGGGGCACCATCAGCAGGCCGATGCTCGCCATCAGCACCACCATCATCAGGACGGCCCAGCCGGTGTAAGGTTTCATCAGGCGGATGACCCGCGAGAGGACCGCCCCGCGGTTGATGCACCGGCGGCAGAGGTCGCCCTTGAACTCCAGGGTCATCCCGCATTTCGGGCACTTGCGCGGGTTGAAGTCGTCCTCGGAGGTCACGGGGGGGATGCGGCCGGTCAGCCAGATTCGCAGTTTGTCGGCCACCTTGTGAAACAGGTCGGCCCGGGCGTTGGAGTAGGCAAGGACCTCGACGTAGATGCCGTCCACGAGGGCTTCGAGAAATCCCCCGCCGATCCCCTGCCGCGTCCGAAATTCCTTGATGGAGGCCCGCGCCAGGGCAATCCTCACCGGCCGCGGCCATCGCTCCGTGGGCCGGGCGATCGTCAGCAGACGGTCCGCCTCGACCAGCAGGAAAACCTGTTCGTAGGCCCCCGAGAGGTTCAGGTCCGATTCGGCACGCAACCAGGCGCGGCGAGGGTCAATCCCCTCGCGCTGCACAATGGCCGCCAAGTCCTCGGGGACCTCACAGTAAAGCAATCGAGAACGACTTTCCGACACCTTGCGCAATCCTTCCGAGATGCCGCCTCGAGCGATCCGTCACTCTTGCTTTCAGGCTCACACGACTAGGATACACGATCGGGCCGCGAAAGACGAGGCATTTTCGGGCTTCTTCGAGGAGATGCAATCAAAAAACCCGCGCCGTATACCGGCGTATACCGGGGACACCCATAACCGTGCCATGTCAAGGCCCGAGTCACAGGGGTCCTTGCTGTTTCCCTGCCCGCCCGAGGCGGGCCCGCCTTGGGCGGGAATACCGT
>Ga0315275_10005470_pt1 | contig 12052 bp, 17 predicted proteins | sample YL17G03_0_MG_FD_205557 | JGI IMG/M metagenome (GOLD analysis project Ga0315275, IMG submission 205557) | Sediment microbial communities from Yellowstone Lake, YNP, Wyoming, USA - YL17G03_0 | ecosystem: Environmental > Aquatic > Freshwater > Lake > Sediment | place: USA: Wyoming | collected... | reverse complement strand
AGGTTGATTTTATCTCTATCCATTATAGTAAGATTTAAAGAGTTCTGTCATAATATAGTCCATCCCATCGCTTAGATGCCCGTATTTCTGATATTTCTCTCCTGATTCCCTGTCAGTGACGATGTGTTTGTCTTTCGTACCATCCAATGCCTGTTTGAGATACATAAGATCACCAATAAGATATTTACAACCTTCGTCAATAGCGATCCTTATCGGTAGTTTATCCTCAAACATCAGGTTTAGGAAGTCCCTGCGCTTTACGATGCTCGGATTCTTTATTTGTGTGCGATCTGAGCCATTAACTAAATAGGAACGTAGTTTATACTCAACTATCTCGTAATGATGTTTAAAGTCCCTGTTCATCGTTGAACGAGCTTTCCCTGAAGCATCTCCGTAGTAGAATAACCCTGATTTATGATTCGCATATCGCAACATGAACTCTTCACAGACCTCTTCAGTTGAGTTCCTGGGATTTGGAAGTGCAATCTCATCAACACAAGAGATATACCAAATGCCTCCTTCACCAATTATCTGCCAGATTGAAGCGGAGTTATACGGAACTGTGTTCTGGTCAAAAGAAATATGAAGCAGTAGTTTAGGATCGTATATGCATAACTTAACGTGTTTCAGACGGTTAAATGAGGAATAGAACTCACCACCCGTAGTGCTGAAAGGATTGCCATAAACTAAGGCACGCCCTCTTTCTTCAGTGTTGTTTTCCAGTATGTTATTAATATAATTAATTCCTACATTATGGACATTATGATAGGTTGATGAAATAGTAACGAACTTATTTTCAAATTCCTTTTCAAAAAAGGTTTCGCCTGAATAGATTTTAGCACTTATTTCATCAACATATTTATCCAAGGTAAACCATTCAGAGAGCCATTGAACTTTAGCAGGAGATGTTGTTATAAATAATGGATTATATTGTTGATTTTGCGTACCAGTAGTTGATAATTTACCATCAACCATATACATACCTTTTTGCCTTAAACGACCTATAATAATTTCCTTAACGTCTGATTCCTCAGTATCTTTTGTTTCATCCAGAAAAGCATAAGATATTTCTTTACCTTCATGTGCCCTAGCATTATCCATTGAACCCATAAATATAACATGGCCATTAATAAATGAGATAATATTATGGTAACTATCAAAGTTGTGGTTTGCTGTCTTAAAATGTGCCGGAGGTTTTTTCCCTACAATATACATTCCATTTGGTGTATCTTTATCCCATTCAACAACTCCAATGCTCTTCCAATACTCTCTAATTCTGAACAAAGTACTGGTATTCAACTGATCATAAAAATTTGCCCCCACAAATCCAGTGCAATTAGGAAACATCGTAACAAACTGATAGCACTTTATTCCATTTAAATGAGATTTCCCACTACCAATGCCAGCTAAGAATAGATTTATTGAAGATGTACTTTCCAATATCGCAGCCTGTGGACGAGATACTATTTGCGTCAATTCAAACATGATTTAGTCTTTTATTCCTTTGACATTCCTCGTCTTTATTATTATATTGGGTAACTGAGCAAATAGTTTTTCATCACCACTCGTTACATCTGTCTTCTTGGGAAGGACATAAGTAAACAACTTGGAACAGGCATCGAGATAACTTCGTTGATCCTTCTCGTAAAGAGTATTCAAGGCATCATTCATGTTATCAAGTTGACCGAACATCATAAACTCAAGAAACTCCTTTGCTTGCTTAGTAGTTCTATTGGGAGTTCCTTTTGTTCTTCCGTAAGGATTGTTTGTTTTACCTTTTCCTGGCCCTGATGTTGATGTACCTGGCATTTAGATTAAATTTGTTGATTTCAAATTACTTCTTCTTCGGTTTACACTTCTTCTTTGCTTTCATTTCTTTGGAGGTCTTGGTCTTGCCGGTCTGCGAGGTGGACAGTTACACTTATTCATCATTGTTTATTATTATTACAATAACTATCAACAATATAAGTATTCCTATGACTACATAAGCTGTATTCATTTCTTATTTTTAAAGTATTCAATAACTCTCAGACGGGATAATGCTTTCTTCTTAGTGGTAGGTTTGCTTAACCGCTTACCTTTCTTTGAGACGACAACGAACTTGCCTTTGACTTTCTTTATCATAACTTCACAGTTATAAAATGTAAAATTAAACTATATTTTTCAATTATGTACAAATAACGGTTTATTTATTTTTGCAAACCCTAATCTCTTAGTATTACAGGTGATAACACACTCCTCGGCATACTTACCGTCGGCAGAAAAATGATCGTAATTAAATCCTGTCTGCTTTGCTACATCTGCTCTGACAATAAAGGCACCGATGTCTATTCCATTCTCCCTTAACTCTGAGGTGTTGATAGTATATTCAAAGTGCGAATGTACTGTATCACAATAAATTATGCCTATGTTTGGTTTCACCTCCCTGAGCATGAACTCCACGAAACGAGGTGTATAATAGTTATCATCATTGGTCATCAGGATATAATCACCCGTGTTACACTCTATTGTCTGGAGCATCGATCTGCGATTAGGATGTCCATATTTCTCATACCTTTCCGGACTCTGGTAGAATATCACACGGCTATCCTTCATCAGTGGCCCCATAACTTGCGTTATATAATCCGGTGCAGGCCCATCATAAACAATATGCAGTACCCAGTCAGGACAGGTCTGTACCTGGAAACATTTGACGAGTATCTCCAGAGTGACCACCCTCTCATAAGCGACTACTATAACATGTAATTTCATCAGTTGTGAATAAATAATGGTTTCTCAATCTTTACTGCAATAAGTTTTCTCTTCTTACATTCCTCATAACACTCGTGAGCATATATCCCATCAGCACAGACCGTCTCATGATTGAAGCCTGTCCGCTTGGCAATATCTTCCCTTACTATGAAAGATCCCATGTCAATACCACCCGATCCTATCACCGAGTTATGAACCTCGTACTCGAAATTCCTGAGTGTATTGCAATAAACCATGCCAGCTCTTGCTGTGGCAGCTTTTATGAAATATTCCACGAATCTGGGGACGTAATAGTTATCATCGTTGGTCATCAGTATGAAATCTCCTTTTTTAGTTTCAATTTTCTGTAACATTATTTTCCTGTTTGGGTGGCCATATTTCTGGTATCTCTCCCCACTTTGATAGAATCTTATCCTACCATCCGACATCAATGGTTGAACGATATTGTTTATTTTTTTTGGTACTATCCCATCGTAGACTATATGCAGCATCCACCTCTTGTCGGTCTGAATAATAAAGCTCCTTATTAAAATCTCCAATGGTATAACCCTTTCGTATGCTACACATATGCAATGAATCATCTAATTATGAATAAATAATGGCCTTTCTATATATACAATTTTTAGTTCCTGCTTGATACATTCCTCTGCACATCTCTCGGCATACCTGCCGTCTGCCTGCTCGTGTACGTGAAGGAATCCCACCTTGCTGGCAACATCCAGACGAACTATAAATGCCCCTGAGTCTATATGGCTTGCTCTCATCTCGGACTTCATCACATCGTAGTTAAGATAGGAATGAACGGTGTCGCAATAGACAATCCCAACATCCGGATCACACTGCTCCAGAAAGAACTCCACAAATCTCGGAACGTAGTAGTTATCGTCATTCGTTATCAGGACATAATCTTCACTATCGGGTAGTTGTTGCAATGCCCATCTGCGATTGAGATGCCCCCATAAGCCGGTTCTTTGTGCAGTCTCAATAAATATCACTCTCGGATCATCATACAGAGAAATAATACTTTTCATCTCATCAGATGCCGGCCCATCATGTATTATCCTAAGTTCCCAGTTGGGATCTGTCTGAAGAATAAAACTATCAATCTGACTGCGTAAATGAATAGGTTTCTCGTAAGCGGCAGCGATAACTATCAGTTTCATATTACTTTTATTAACTGTGGACGCATCTCATCAAAATATGCTTTTACCTCTTTATAACCGTCATCAGTATGATACCCCCAACCATACCGTTTATTTACCTCACTCATCCGGGATCGCAGATAAGTGTTTTTCTTTACGACATAATCCACCGAGAGCCATTTCATGTGTAGTTGTATTATCTCACTTGTATAGTTAATCTTTACGTTCCCTTCCGGGTGTGCTATATGTGCGCCAGGTTCATAATAGATATTTGTTACTTGTCGTGGTTTTATCATGCTCATCTTACTGGTAGAAGGGAAGACACATTTTGCACCCATTTGTACCTCGTCATAAATCTGTCCCTCGGTTGTCGGGAACACATCTGAGAACATTATATAGTTCTGTGATGCAATGATAGTATCATCCAGCGTCCTGAGATATTCCACGAGATTAGGATGATAGATATACTCATCAATATCGACTATGAACACCCAGTCAGCCTGGGAGTTCGTCCAGCAGAAGTTCTTCATGTTGATAAACAGGTCATCCCTCACCTCGTTACCCGTGTCGTAAGGAACAATATTCGCACCAAGTGACCGAGCCAGTTCTGCCGAGCCATCTGTTGAATGGCCTTCGTATAAGTGAACCTGACCATACTGCGAGTAGTGCCGCATAAAATATGGTAACATCTGTGCGTCCTGATGACACAAGGCATAGATTTCTATTATCATAGTTTATCGAGATAAGTGTCGTTAATAAGAAAATAGTTATGATGACCATAGTCATCAACAAAGGATTTCAATCTTACAAACCTGCCATCGGGATAGTCGTCAAGATCGTAATTGAAAGGTTTATCACCAAGAAAATCACACAGGGAATAGTTGAAAGGCTCAATATAATGAATAATATCTGCCATCAGTACTCCCATATCCTTCAGGCAACTATTATATTCAAACTGTATTACATCGACCAGTTCATTGGCAAACATATCCCTGCCACCCTGAAAGACACCAAGCTCCGCACCTTCGACATCAACCTTCATAAGATCAATATGTTTAATTGCTCTTTCTTTTATATAATTATCGAGAGTGTCGAGTTGGATCATAGTAGGCTCATATGGCCAATGCTGAGTGATGAAGTCCGGTCTCAGACATAATGATGAGCATCCCTCTGAGGCTTCATTACCAGGTGCTTTGATGCGATAAAATATACTCTCTTTTTTCTCATTATATAACCCTAAGTTATTTATCCTTATCCCCGGTATATGACCAAATTGATCATATTGTATTTTACAGAAATCCTTTACAGGATCGAAACAATGAATAGTGAAAGGACGTTTGTCCATCTTACGGATCACCTCTGCGGTGTATTCCCCGTAGGAACAACCAATATCAAATATCACCGCATTATCTGGTAACGGGAGATAGTCAATAATATAAATTTCATACTTAAACAGAAATCTTGCCATAGTTATAAAAATTCAGTACAGTCTTTATTAATCATATCAAAATAATCACTTACCTCCTGACGGGAACAGTAGACAAATGTCCCCCATCCATTTTTCTTATTGATAGCAGCTAACCGTGTAGCGGTGTATTCATTACGATGGTAACAATACTCTTTACTCAGATTACGGTAATGGAGCATCATCAGGGCATCATCGGTTATCGGTGTAGCATTTGGCATAGCCTGATAGTAGTCATCAATTATCAGGTTACCTTCCGGTTGTGCATCGTGGCAGCCTGGAGCAAAATTCATCTCTTTTATCTCCGAAGGTCGGAAGGTACTAAACTTAGGACTGTATCTTCCACCACGTTTTACGAGTTCTGTTATCTGCTTATCACCCGTTGGAAAGACATCGGAGTACATCTCATACTGAAGTGGGCGGATAAGTGTTGCTTTGCTTCGTTTTAAGTAGCCCGGTACTGATACCCTGTGATGAACCAACTCATCGAAATCTGTTACGATGACCCAATCAGCTTTCGATCCTTTCCAGCAATTATTTTTCATGTCCATGAATATCTGGTCATTAGCCTCGTTGTTGGTCTCAAGAAAATAAAGTTTTGCACCAAGTTTTCCGAGCATGTCTTCTGTGCCGTCTGTTGAATAACCTGTATAAGCTATCACCTCTGCCCATCCCGCATAATGACGCATGACATAGGAAACTAACTCTATCTGTTGATGACACAAAGTATGAACTTCTATTTTCATGTGCAAAAATTTCCTGATACTGACCTGAATCTTCCCATGTGACGTGCATAACCCTCCGGCAGTATAGCCGAGTGATAACCCAATTTCCAAAGTTCTATTCCTATCTTACATTCACGTTGTGAGGGGAAATCTGTCTTTGGCGACCACTGGGTATAAGGAGCCACCTCATGATAAGCGGACATCTTACGAAGACCGCATTGGAAACAAAACCCATACCACGGCTGATTAGTGTGCATACCAACATGATAGTAATTGATATCCCCAACACTATACAGTTCCAGTTCGATAGGCTGTCCCAAAGTATCATCAAGGCTACGAATCCATACTTGCATACATTTCTCCTCATGTTCTAATACTGCCAGCGACCTCTCAATAAATCCTGGCCTGAAGAATTTATAGTCGTCTTCACAATGAAAAACGTAAGGCGTCTCCACCTGTGCATAAGCAATATCGATGCTCTCGACCTGTCCCTGATTAGTCTCATTGAAGATCAATTCGTAATTACCCTTTAACCTGCCGAGATAACTCTTTAGTTCCCTTCGCATCGTATTACTCGCAGAATCTTCAATAACTATAAATTTCTCAATAGGAAAGGTATTAAACTCATTAAAAGACTGTATAGTCTTGCGAAGAAGATCGTAACGATTATATGAGGTGATTACTACGCTTACCATGTTATCCAGTTTTTGCAATATAAATCCTTCTCGTCAAGAGTAGCAAACCACCTCGCAGGCGCAATGGTGACAGCCTCGGAGAGCCACGATGCCCACCAACTGAAACTACTTGGTGACATGACAAGATAATCTGCATGAGAGAGTAAATAGAAATCCATTATCGGGGTGTCGCTTATATACCGGCAGTCCAGTCCGATCACCTGACGTGCTTTCTCAATATTGTCCGTAATCACAACGACCTCTTTCTTGGGTAGAAAAGTCAAGGCTTTCAGATAATATTCCCTCGTAGCAGGGTAGATAAGTGTCCCCTCATCAATGCAGTTACGGTAGTGGATCAGGATAGTATCTTTGATCGGTTCTGCCAGTTCCTTCAGTGCGAGGTAATGCCGGACAATATCTTTGCAGTGTTCAAAATATTTCTCACTCTGCATGTATCCCAAAAGTGAAACATTATCCGGTATGTTAAACCCATTGAACCCCCATCCCACATCTACCCTCGGAAACTCTTTTTCCTCTACCTCCGGCAATGGATTAACGAAAAACTTACTGTTGTTCCACTCTGCAAACCCAAAGGAGTATCCGTTCTTTGTTGCAATACCTATCGTTGATGCGATATAAAACAGTAGATTTCCGAGACTGCAATCACTTTTCTGATCCGCCACTGGACGTTCCGTAAACTTGTCTGCTTCGTAAGTTATCATCTTATTAATATTCCAAGACCGTTCTTATCGGGGATATATTCTATCATTTCAATAGTTTTGATATTACGTGAGTTATTATCGAATGGATGTCCTCGCAGACCTGCATATCATTTGATGGTACGTGAATGGAATGATCAACATGTTTCTCCAATTCTCCACCGTTAAACCCCGTCAGTCCGATAGTCAGATAACCGAAATGTTTTGCATAGATGATAGCACTGATGACATTCTCGGAGTTGCCGGAACAGGAGATACCAATTACTAGGTCGCCAGGTTCCACGAGCTTTGAGAGTTGTAGTTTGAAAACGGAAGCGTAACCTATATCGTTGGCATAGGCTGTCAGACAGGGGACGTTATCATTCAGACAGATAAATTTATAGTCAAGTTGCTTACTCATGTCCTGACAGAAGTGCGAGGCTGTTGATGCCGAACCTCCGTTGCCAAATACAAAGATATTCCCTTTGCATTCGCTTATTAACTGAATGACCTTCATTATCTGTTCCCTGCTGACACGATCCAGCGTGTCGGTGAGACTATTGAAATATGTGTCTATCATTCCTGAGTGCTGTTGATGAACGTATCGGTAGTCCTTTTTCCGGCTTGCGTTGTAAAATTACATATTTAATTTGATTCAAGAGACAATAAATCTTTTTTTCTTCTGACTCCTGATCTTCATTAACAATGAGAATATCTATTTTCTCATCAAGTAAGTCATTTAAGAAATCATTCATACCCATCCCGGAGTTGATCCAGGCATCTTTAACATATCTTATCGCCTTGACCATATAAAGCCTCTCCTCCTGCGGATTGATCGTCTCACGGCCTTTTAGTTGCTTAATTGACTTATCTGATCCTATACCAACATAGAGATCACCGTATGTGGAAGCCTCTTTAAAAAACGCCACATGCCCACTGTGAAGAAGATCGAAGGAGCCTGAGACAAAAACTCTCATCGGTAAATAATTTTAGTGCCGGTATTCTCAAACTTAAACTTTAGCTCATATAACCTCAGAGAGGCACGAAGCATATCTACCCCACCATCCGGAGCATAGAGAAGAAGAAATCCACCATTCCCAGCACCAAGTAACTTTCCCCCTTTAGCACCATGCTTAAACGCCTCACCATACCAATAGTCAATAGTGCCATTTGAGACATTGCTTGATAGTTCTTTTTTATATCTCCATCCTGCATTTAGTATCTCTCCGAAACTTTCAAGAGAATTATTATTTAATTCTTTAGCCAAATTCTCTGTTAATTTAACCATTTTTTTTAAAGTAGCACGGTTTGAAAGGATCTTATTTTTCTGTTCCGTGAGTACGGAGTCTGAAGACCGTGTGCCACCGAGATAGAATAGTACCAGCGAGGACTCCAACTCTTTGATCTTGGCTGAAGATAATTCAATCGGACATACATCAACAGAATCATCGGGGTTGAACTTAATCATATTTAACCCACCGTAAGTTGCAGCATACTGATCCTGCTTGCCTATTGGCGACAATAAAACATCAATTTCAATCTCGCTGGTCTCTTTTGCTATAAAGTCTTTTAATGTTATTATCTCTCTGTAAGCCTGGCAAAGAGTAATCAACCCAGAGGTAAACGTGGAAGACGACCCAAGTCCTGTGCCTGAAGGGACATCAGCCGTTGCATTAAAATCGACACCAAATATATCATATCTTGTGAAAACTTCTTTTATTATCGGGTGCTTAATTTGCTTTACCTCGTTACATATCTCGTTACTGAAATATTTTAGGTGATATCCATTATCATTAAACAATGGGTGCATCGACATATAGACATACTTATCAATAGACGTGCTTATGACAGCACCTCCTTCATGCTGATAGAACTCCCGCATATCGGTGCCTCCTCCTATGAACGAGACTCTAAATGGTGTCCTTGATATTATCATAATATTCAAAATAATTCGGGTTACCACTGTAATATCTATAATGTGAATGGGTGCAATTCTTACTTAACTCCTGATCCATTTCAATTATTTCGGGTATTAATTCTTTTAATCCAAGTAGAGAGAAATCCTTATATTCATCTATTGCCCATTGATACTCCTCTCCAAACCATCGTGCATTTACATGCCATACAAACATGAACTTCATACAAAACAACTCCTCATCAGTGAGGTTATCAAATATCAAAGGACTGGCGATATCGTTGTTGTCATCAATCTCACCTTCCCGAAAGAGTCCATTCTCTATGCAGTAATCATAAATCCTCGTGTGAACATAAGGGTAGAGAAATGTCATCCTTATCAGTTTTGGCTTTAGCAGGATGGTCATATCAACGGTCTCGAAATAGGTGTCCCACGATTCACCAGGTATGCCAATCATCATAAAGAATACCGACATGATATTATACTTGTCGAGAATATTACAAGCCTTTAAAAGAGATTTATCACTTACTTTCTTATATAGTAATCCATTACGTAGTTTCTCATTGCCGGTTTCAAATCCTATCCTTACTTCCCTGCAACCGGAAGTAGAAAGCATCTTGGCCAGTTCGTCATCAATAGTTGTGGATCTGGCATTTAGTATGTATTTTATTCCGTGTGGTTTGAAGATTCTCTCGGTGTATTTATCTGTGAACTCCTTCATCCATTTCTTATCAACTGTCAAAAGGTCATCATCAATATTGAAATACTCCACGGCATATTTACTGACAATTGATTCAAGTTCACTAATCGAGTTTTCCGGTGATCGTCTGCGGAGATAATCCGACATCTTATCATTTTCCCCTATCTCGACTTTCTTATACAGATGGTTGATGCAGAAGGAGCATTCATATGGGCATCCACGTGAGAAACTGAGACTTAACCAACCCTTCCGCAGCTCAAGAATCTTTTTGGTATCTGTGATCTCAAAGTCCTGGTATGGCAAACTATCGAGGTCTCTCAGGAATCCTCTGACAGGATTTACTCCATATCTCGTTATAAAGTTTGGTATCTTTGTCCAATCCTTACCGTCACGAAGGGCGGTAGCAAGTTCTTTCAAAGGTTCCTCACCTTCCCCGACACAGAAGATATCGAAGTTGGAACTCTCAAAATCTTCCGGCATTATAGTAGCATGACAGCCACCCAGAATCCTTAACACCGAAGGATGTCTCTCTTTCAACCATCCTGCAATCTCGTGAGCATATTTATAACTGAAAGACGTGGCGGTGACAGCAAATAAGTCATAACCATCTGTTAGATTGAGAATAGTATCCTTATCATATTTAATGCCATGCTCATCGTTTATGTGTATCAGATCCACCTTGAATCCCTCACGTTTAAGTACTGCTGACAGTATGTGAACAGGAGGACAGAAGTTCATCAAACCATGTAATGTTATTATATCAGGATAGATGAATAGAACTCTCATAAATAGTTTTTATAGTAAGTCTCAATATATTCCTTCAATGCCACCTGCCAGCCTCTCATAATATTCATGCCATGATTATCAAGATGCATGTTTATCAGGCGTTCCGATGCCGGTCTGGATGCAAAATAGATATCCTGAAAATATGATGAACTAACGGGATTTATCTTTATATCAATACCGAGTATTTTTATCAATTCCGTTGCTATCTCGAACCGGCTTGTCTGACCACTGCAAGCCATGTTATAAATCCCAAATAAATCTTTCTCGATCAGTAACTTTACATTCCTTGCAAAATCCTGGGTATATGTGGGAGTGCCATCTTTATCTGTGACAATAAAAAGTTCTTTTGCTTCGTCTTTGAGTTGTTTCATTATCTTCTGGATGAACTTTTTATCTTTTTCAGGGCCGCCACCCATCATCCACCCTGCCCTGCAAATCAAATATTGCCGGGCATATTCAATAACAAATCTCTCTCCTTCATATTTTGTTCTGGCATAAATACCAATCGGGTTTGGTGTATCCCATTCATCATATGATTTTTTTTCACCATCAAAGATACCAGCAGTGCTTATATAAAGAATCGGGATATTAAGTTCATTAGCAATTTTAATAGCATAATAAACAGATATTGCATTAGTTATAAATGCCTTATCGGGGTTAAGTTCACAGAACTCCAGGTCGGTATATGCACCTAAATGGAAAAGATAATCAGGATTGAAATCAAAAACATCTTTTTTAAATTTCTTGTAATTTCTGAAATCAAGAAAACTAAGCCAGTCCTCATTTACATCTATATCGGTACATCTTAAAATATAATCATCTTTGAATTGTTTATAAAAGGCTTCTCCAAGCATCCCACCGCAACCAGTGATATATATTTTTAAACTCATCTCGTAAACATATAACTATTTTTTTAATTAAAATATAGTTCCATAATCTAATTTATTAACAAGTTCATCTCTTTTTAATCTGAGCGTCAGTCGGCTGTTCTTCCTCTTCAATCTCTTTCTCAATAGCGGCAATCTCGGATTCAAGTTGATCTGTGTATGGAGAACCATAATTGAAATTTGTAGTATAAACAAAAATCAACTCTCTCTGCTTCTCAATTAGATTCTTGTATTTTTTCATGACTATATGTATATATTGTTGACTGATGTGCGCTATATATGTAGTTAGGTGCAATATTTTTTAATTTT
>Ga0315275_10005467_pt1 | contig 12055 bp, 8 predicted proteins | sample YL17G03_0_MG_FD_205557 | JGI IMG/M metagenome (GOLD analysis project Ga0315275, IMG submission 205557) | Sediment microbial communities from Yellowstone Lake, YNP, Wyoming, USA - YL17G03_0 | ecosystem: Environmental > Aquatic > Freshwater > Lake > Sediment | place: USA: Wyoming | collected... | reverse complement strand
CCCAATGCCGTCACGATCAATTATTATCTGAAGGACAAGACCGCGGCTAAGGTGAGCATCAAGGTCACCGACCCCTACGGAAAGGTCCTCCGGGAGCTCGCCGGCAAACCGGAGGCCGGAATGAACAGCGTCCTCTGGGATATGCGCGCCCCGCGGCCCCAAGGACAAGGCTCGGGCGGGGGCCCTGGGGGTTTCGGACCCGGCGGGGGGATGGTCGATCCCGGCGAATATGTCGTGACCCTTGAGATCGGCGACAAAAAGCTGACTAAAAAAGCCCTGATCCCGAAGAGGACGGGCTGGACCCTCGGGCCGTTCCCGAGCGTTATTAAATGAGCGTGAAAAACATCACCGCCGCCCCGCTTCTTTTTTTCATGGCGGCCAACTTGGGAGCGGCCGCCGCGGACACGCCCAAAAAGGATTATCCCATCCAGCCTGTGCCGTTCACTCAGGTCGTGATCTCGGACGCGTTCTGGCTGCCGCGGATCGAGACCAACCGGACGGTGACCATCCCCTTCATCCTGAAGAAGAACGAAGAGACCGGCCGGGTCGATAACTTCGCCATTGCCGGCGGTCTGATGCAAGGCAAGTATAAGGGTGAGCGCTATAACGACACGGACGTTTACAAGGTGATCGAGGGCGCGGCCTATTCGCTCCAGGTCCATCCGGATCCCGGGCTCGACAAATATCTGGACGGACTGATCGTCAAGATCGCGGCGGCCCAGGAGCCGGACGGCTATCTGTTCACGGCCCGGACGGCCGACCCCGCCCATCCCCAGCCCGGGATCGGTCCCGAGCGCTGGGTGGAAGAGAACGTCAGTCACGAACTTTACAACGCTGGCCACCTCTACGAGGCCGCCGTGGCCCATTTTCAGGCGACGGGGAAAAGGACCCTTCTCAATATCGCCATCAAGAACGCCGACTTAGTGGCGAGCGTTTACGGCCCGGACAAGAGGCACGGCTTCCCCGGCCACCAGGGGATCGAGCTGGCCCTGGTCAAGCTCTACCGGGTGACGGGGAACGAGAAATATCTCAACCTGGCCAAATATTTCCTCGACCAGCGGGGGCACGACGTCAAGCTCACCCGGTATCCTCCCGGGAACCGCTTCGCCATTTACAACGACGCCGAGCAGATCCAGGCCCACAAGCCGATCTTCGAACAGGCTGAAGCGGTCGGGCACGCTGTGCGGGCCGCTTACATGTTCACCGGCATGGCCGACGTCGCCGCCCTGACCGGCGACGCCAGGTATCTCGAGACCATCGAGCGGCTCTGGGGGAATGTCGTCACTAAGAAAATGTATCTGACGGGCGGCATCGGGGCGCGGCACGACCGGGAGCGTTTCGGTGACGCCTATGAGCTGCCGAGCCTGACGGCCTACGCCGAAACGTGCGCCTCGATCGGCAACGCCTTCTGGAACCACCGCATGTTCCTCCTCACGGGGGACGCGAAATATCTCGATGTCATGGAGCGCGTCATATACAACGGCGTGATCTCCGGGGTGTCGCTCGACGGGGATGCCTTTTTCTACGCGAATCCGCTCGAATCCGACGGGAAATACAGATTCAACCAGGGCCGGCTCGGGCGCGCTCCCTATTTCGGCACGGCCTGCTGCCCCGGCAACATCAGCCGCTTCCTGCCCTCTTTCCCCGGCTACGTCTATGCCGTCAAGGACGATACGCTCTATGTCAATCTGTTCGTCGGAAGCTCGGCCAAGATCGATGTCCGGGGAAATCCAGTCGGCATCAAGCAGGAGACTCGCTATCCCTGGGACGGGGCGGTGAAGATCTCGATCGAACCGGCCCGCGAGAGCGAGTTCGCCGTGTTCGTCCGCATGCCCGGTTGGGCCCACAACAAGCCCGTGCCGGGCGATCTCTATCGCCAGGCGCGGATCGGGGATCAGAAGATCGAACTGAAAGTGAACGGACAACGTGTCGACATGAACCGGGACAAGGGATTCGCCCGGATTCGGCGGACCTGGAAAAAAGGCGACGCGATCGAGATCGTTTTCCCCATGGATCCCCGGCGCGTCGTGGCCGGCGAGGCGGTCAAGGACACGGCGGGAAAGGCGGCCATCGAGCGGGGACCGTTGGTCTACTGCGCCGAAGGACCGGACAACGGCGGCCGCGTCCTCAACCTCGAGCTTCCCGATAACACGGCCCTCATCCCCGAGTGGCGGCCTGATTTTTTAAAGGGGGTCGTGATCATTAAGGGAAAAGCCTTGGCCGTGACGAAGAACGCGGACGGCTCCGCCGCTTCCCCGAAGGAACAGGATTTCCTGGCTATTCCGTACTACGCCTGGTCCCACCGAGGGACGGGCGAGATGGCCGTTTGGCTGCCGAGAAAATAGAAGAACCACGGCTGGTTTATCTCAGGGTGGCGTAAGCGGGCTCGCCTTCGCGGCCTTCGATGTTGACGGCCACGATGGCATATGCATAGGTTCTATTCGGAGAGACTCTCCTCTCCCGGAACTCCCGCCCGCTCGCCTGGACCAGGGCCGGCGGTTTCACCCAAACGCCGTTTTCCAGGGAATAGATCCGGTAAAAAACGATCCCTTCGTTCTTGGGATTCGGTTTCCAGCCGAGGATATTGATATATTCCGCCTGCGAGAGCGAGCGATTGAGGACCTTCCTTCCCGAGAAGCTCAAGGGGGGGTAGATCCTCTGCGGCAATTGGATCGTCCTCCGCCATAGGCCTCCGCCCGATGTCCCGACGTAAAGGGCCTGGTCCGCGTCCCTGAATTGTATAGCGTTGATCTTGGTCGAGGCGAGGCCCGGGCTGATGTCCGTCCATGTTTTTCCCCTGTCGCCGCTCCGATAGACCCCCGCTCCGCCCGCGGCGAAGATCTCGTTTGGATTGACGGAGGCGATGGCGATCCCTTTCACGGGAAACGAGGCCGTCTTTGTCCAGGCTGATCCGCGGTCCAGGCTTCGATAGAATCCGCCGGCGGTCCCGACATAGACGCTGCCGTTGGATTCGGGATCCAAACCGACGGTATCCACGGGGTCGGCCCCGAAGGCTTCATTGTCGATCTCGGCCCAATCCACGCCGCCGTTGAGGCTCAGGAAAAGAGCTCCCGTCCCGCCTTTCTCTCCCCCCACGAAGATGATGTTTTCGTCGCTCGGATCGAGGGCGATCGCCGAGGCGCTGCTCTTTGCCGAAGTGATCGAAAAATAAGACCAGCTCGCTCCGCCGTCGGAAGAGCGTTCGAAGGTCATGAAGGGAGTGTAGCCTTGGTAGGTGTAATTCGTGCCGCAGATGAACAGAAGGCTTGAATCATTCGAGCCGACCGCCATGTCGGCCAGATCATCCATCCGGTCGCGGGCGGGCAGCCCGCGCCACGTTTCTCCCCCGTCCGTCGACCTCCACAGATCCCGGTCCCGAACCCAAACGACATTGGCGTCTGAAGGATGGACGATGACTTTCCCGGACCTGGGTTGGTAATAAATGTTGAGGAGAAATTTTTTCCAGCTCACTCCGCCGTCCGTGCTTTTAGTGAGGAATCCGTTGCCGGAAGGCACGTCCGCCGCGGCATAGATGATATTCGGGGCCGAGGGGGAGACGGCAAAGGAGGGGATCTTCGTGGCGCTCATCCGGAGATCGCTTTCGCTCCAAGTGCTTCCTCCGTCGGCGCTGCGGAAAACGCCGGCGGTCGAACCGAACAAAAGGCCGGCCGGATTGATTGTGATCCGGGTGCATGAGCCGCTGAGACCGCCCGAAGACTTCGTCCAATCCAGGCCGGCATTGAGGCTTTTATAGACCGCCTCCCCGGCTCCCCCATAGAGGATGTCGGGATTCGCCGGATCGATGGCCAGCCTTAAGGCCGACGCCTCGCCGTTGTTCCTGCTCCATGTTTGTCCGCTGTCCGAACTTCGATAAATCCCTCCGCTCATCCCCGCGTAGATACGCGCCGGATTCGTTGGATCGATGGCGATCACCTGCGGAGCGGCTCCTCCGTAGATCACGTTCCACGTTTCTCCTCCGTCGAGCGTTTTGAAAAAGTTGTAGTACAACCCTCCTCCGGTCAAAATGTAGAACCAAGCGCCGGCGTATACGACGTTCGGATTGGCCGGATCGACGGCTATGCAAAGGCAATCCCCCGAATAGGCGCTTGAAAACGTCTTGGCCGCCCAGGTTCGGCCGCCGTCGTTCGATTTCAACAGCGCCGCGCTCCCTCTTGAAGAACCGGAGATGGAGCCGGCGACCTGGATCCTGCCGGGGTCGCCGGGATGAACCCAGATATTTCCGCCGCTCGAATATCCCTCCGGGAAAGGATTCGAATTCCAGCTCGATCCATGATCTTCCGACCTAAAGATTCCACTGTTCGCCAGGACGTACAGGGTGTTGGGATTCGAGGGGCTGAACGCGATATCATACAGATCGGCGTCTAGGAAGGCGATGAAACTCCACGTCCGTGCCGCATTCGTCGTCCGATAGATCTGACCCGTCAGGACGACGGCGAAGATTTCGTTCGAATCGACGGGATTCGTCGCGAATCCTCGGACATGTCCGCCGTCCGGACCAATCGATTCCCAGCCGGACGTGCCTGCAGACTGCGCTTGGCGAAAGGCTGCAGGATGGCCTGAATTGAGAGCGCTCAAGCCGAAGACGATGACCACGAGAAAGGAGAGCAGCAACCGTTTTTTCATGGCCGAATCCCGCCCACGATCCTTCTCGAAATTTAACACAGGTCGGGATGCAAATCAACGGACTCCGCCCCGATGAGGCCGGGCGCAAATCCTCAGCGGGAACCCGCCTATCGGATCAGGCCGAACTCCTTTCCGACCTTCCGGAAGGCCTCCAGGATCTTGTCCATATGCTCCTCTTTGTAGGTCGCGATGAGGCTGAGCCGGATGAGCTGCATGCCGGGCGGAACGCCGGGAGAGATGACGGCGTTGGCGAAAACGCCTTCGTCCATGAGCCGCCTCCAGAAGCGGAAGGTCCCCATGTCGTCGCCGATGATGACGGGCAGGATGGGCGTCGTGCTCTCGATGAGCTTGAATCCCTGGCTCTCCAGACCCTGGCGCATCTGGAGCGCGATCTGGGCCAGCCGGGCGACCCGCTCCGGTTCCCGGCGGATGATCTTCAGGGCGGCCCGGACGGCGCCGACGCTGCCGGGGGTTATGGAGGCGCTGAAGCGGAAAGCCTGGGAATGGAACTTGATGTAATCGACGACCCGCCGTTCTCCGGCGATGAAGCCGCCCAGGGAGGCGAAGGACTTGCTGAACGTCCCCATGGTCAGGTCCACGTCGGTGTTCTTCAGACCGAAGTGGCTGGGCGTGCCGCGGCCGCCTTTGCCGAGGACTCCCGCGGCGTGAGCTTCGTCGATCATCACCCGGGCCCCATAGGCCTTGGCCAGGCGGACGAGTTCGGGGAGGTCGACGATCCGTCCGGACATGCTGAAAACGCCGTCCGTAACGATGAGCTTCGGCGCGTCTTCAGGGATCTTTTTCAGTTTTGTCTCCAGGGCGGCCATGTCGTTCGTGGGGTAACGGTGGACATTGCCGCCCCGGGCCTGGACGATCCAGGCGCCGGCCACGATGCTGGCGTGATTCTCGGCGTCGGAGAACAGATGCTCGCCGCGTTCGACGAGCGTTGCGATGACGCCCTGGTTCGTCAGGAAGCCGGTGGTGAAGGCGAGGCAGGCTTCGACGCCGAAGAAATCGGCCAGCTCCTCTTCCAGCTTGGTGTGTAGAATCGAAGTGCCGTTCAAGAACCTCGATCCGGAACAGCTCGATCCGAACGCTTTGACCGCTTCGATGGCGGCCTCGATCACTTCCGGATGTTGGGACAAGCCGAGGTAGTCGTTGCTGCCGGCCATGACGACCTCCTTCCCTTCCATTTTGACCGTGGGGCCGTGGTTCTCCTCGATGGTCTGGAAATAGGGGAGCAGGCCGGCGGCGATGACCTCATTCGCCCGCACGAACTGGTAGCATTTTTCGAACAGGTCCATGTTTTGGCCTCCTTTGTATCTATTCGGCCGGGTTTTTAAGCCCGTCCAAGACGATCTCGAAGCCGACTCCGATCAGCCGGTCGAGGCTCTCTTCCTTGATCTGGCGGGATTCGGCGAGCTGGATGATCCCGTTGAGCATGCCCCACAGGATCAGGCTGACCTGGGCCGATGAGCGGCCGCTCCCGACCTCGCCCGACCGCAGTCCGGCCTTGACGATATTTTGAAGCTCGCCCAGACAGGCGATCTTCAGGAGCCGGATATCCTTGAGCAGGGCGTCCGGGATCCGCTCCCGGTCGCTGACATGATCGATGAAGAACAGGAGCCGGAAATACTCTTGACGCTCCCGGTAGAAACGGACGTAGGCTTTGGTGGCATTCTGCAGGCGCTCGGACGTGTCCCGGCCCGCTGCGGCGGCGTCTTTGAGGGAAACGAGGAGAATGTTCAAATGTTCGAGCAGGATCGAGGCGAAAATCTCTTCCTTACTGCTGAAATGGTTGTAGATCGTGCCCTTGCTGAACTCGATGGCCGAGGCGATATCGTCGAGCGTGACCCGCGAGAAACCGTTCCGGAAGAAGAGGTCCGTGGCCGCGGTCAGGATGAGTTTCCGGCGCGTCTCGACCTCCCGTTCCTTACGCTCCCTAATGCCCATTTTTGACTCTAGGTAATATTTTGACCGCCGGTCAGGAATTGTAGGTCAGAGCCCGGGCGTTGTCAAGGTTCTTGTTGGATCTGTCGGATCGGCGCTCTTGCATTCACCCCTCCAAAGCGCCAGAATAGGATCTCGCGATTCGCCATCATGCTCTAAAAGGAGAAAACGCGATGGTCGTTTCCAGCTGCGGGCTGATCTGTGATAAGTGCGAGTTCTTCGGCCGACAATGCGCCGGCTGTCTCGAGGTCAAGGGGCAGACCTTCTGGGCCAAGGAATCGATGCCCAACCAGACCTGCCCGCTCTACGACTGCGCCGTCAACGTCAGGCGTTATAAGAATTGCGGCGACTGCGCCGAATTGCCTTGCGCGCTGTTCGTCCGGATGAAGGACCCCAACTCCACCGATGAAGAGCACAAGGCCGGGCTCGTCAGGCGGGTGGCCGTTCTCAAAGGGAAATGAAAAAGCCGGAAGATCCGACGGCGAATCTCGAGCTGAGCCCCGAGGCGATGCGGGCGATGGGCGAAGCGGCGGTCCGGGCCGTGGCCGATCATATCGCGGCCCTGCCCGGCATGCCCCGGTCGGGCCTCGAGGGGAGCGCGGAGCTGGTCAGGTCTTTGCGCGAGCCGCCCCCCGAGACCGGGACGGAGTTCGGGGCGCTCCTCGATCTTTTGATGACCAAGGTCTTTCCCGCCTCCCTCAATTCCGCGCATCCGACATACGTGGCCTATATTCCCGGCGGCGGGCTCTTTCCCGCGGCTGTGGCCGATTTCATCGGAGCGGCGACGAACAGGTACACCGGCGCCTGGTTCGCCGCGCCGGCCGCGGTGCGGCTGGAGACAAACGTACTGGAATGGTTCGCCCGCTGGATGGGATACCCGGAGACGGCGCGCGGCATTTTGACGAGCGGCGGGTCGCTGGCCAATTTCAGCGCCGTGGTGGCCGCCCGCAAACACTTCCTCGGCGACGATCTCGGCCGGGGCGTGCTCTACGCCTCCGACCAGACGCATTATTGCGTGATGAAGGTCGCTTCGCTCGCCGGGATTCCGGAACGGAACATGCGCCTGCTGGCCACGGACGAGGACTTCCGGGCCCGGCCCGAGCTATTCGAAGAGGCGATCAAGGCCGACCTCCGCAGTGGGCTGCGGCCGTTCCTCCTGGTGGGCAACGCCGGGACCACCAACACAGGGGCCGTTGATCCGCTGGCCGACCTGGCGGAGATCGCGAAGCGTCACGGGCTCTGGTATCACCTCGACGCCGCCTACGGAGGATTCTTCAATCTGTGCGACGAGGGAAAACGGAAGCTGGCCGGCCTTGAACTCTCTGATTCAATCGTCCTCGATCCGCACAAGGGACTTTTCATTCCGTACGGCTCCGGCAGCCTTTTGGTCAGGAACGGCGAATGCCTGCGCCGGGCCCATATGATGTCGGCCGAGTATCTCCAGGACGTCGAGACGCCTGAAGGAGAAGTGAGCCCGGCCGAATATTCCCCCGAGCTGTCGCGCGCCTATCGCGGCCTCCGCGTCTGGCTGCCGCTTAAATTTTACGGCGTGCGGGCTTTCCGCGAGAACCTCGAGGAAAAGCTGCGCCTGGCCCGTCGGCTTTACGAGAAGTTCGTGAATGAACCGGGTTTTGAATGCCTCTGTGAGCCCGATCTCTCCGTCGTGGCCTATCGCTATCTTCCGAGGTCGGGGGACGCCAACGAGTTCAACCGCAGGCTGGTCAGAAACATCAATCGGAGCCGGAAGCTGTTCATTTCCTCGACGACGCTGCGCGGGACGTTTGTGCTGCGCGCCTGCGTCCTCAGCTTCCGCACCCATCAGGCGGAGATCGAGGAGATCTTCGAAACCATCACCTCCGAGGCGCGCCGCCTGAGCCAAGAATAAAATTCATCGTGCGAATCCTTGAAGGCAAGGGACTGGATTGTCGATCGTTGGGATTAAAACGAGGACACATTACTTCTTCAGGAGAGAGAGGGATGTGTCCCCGGTTTTGTGGAACAAGGACCCGGGGTGCCCGATCGGTGTTCCTATTTCACCAGCCGGACGTTGACGAGGCTCCTCGGCGCCGAGAAAGAGGATTCCAGGTTCATTATCCCCTGTGGAAGGAAGTCGACCGCCGCATCCTCGTAGATCAGGCCTTCGCCGTTGAAGTCCTTGTCCAGGGTGAGGATCACGACCAGAAACCGCCAGGGGAGGTTCTTCATCCGGGTCGATCCCGGCTCGATGCTCCGGCTTTCGGTCAGGAGGATGATCTTTATGCCCTTCTCGGTCGATTGCTCCTGGACGACGTTGAGCTTGATGTTCATGCCCAGGCCGCCGATGAACTGGATGGAACCTTTGTTCAGGCCCCTCAGCATCTGATAGAAACCGGTCTCATCGCCTTTATTGATGGCGTCGCTGAGCTTCTGGACTTCATCGGAGGGACTGTACTCTTCGATGTCGATCTTGATGTTGATGGGCGGCGCGCCGGCGGTGGTTGAGTACATCCGGGCCCGAAAGGAGACCTTGCCCCACAGGGACAGGCCGCCCAGAATCCCGGCCGCCAGACCGATTGCGACGATGGATCTTTGGATGGTTCGTTTTTTCATTGACCCCTTCTTAGCTCTTTTTTAGCATTCTCGTAAGCTTTATATAAATGATACCGGATTTTTCGGAGAAAAGAAAGCGCCCCTAATCCCACTTTTTCTAAAGGGGGGTGTGGGGGGATTATAATTGCCGCGCTCCCTTCGGTCGCTCTCAAGGAGAGCATCGCTTTGTTTATTGTGTTTGGGTCAGACTTGTCTACCCTTGTCGGGTGTACTATATTACCTGGTAATCCATGGAAGGAGCGAAAACAATGAACCGCCGCCCGCGAAGGATCGGTCTGTTTATGATGGGCGCTTTTCTGGCCGGCGGACTGTCCTGCGTCCAGAAACCGAAATCGGATTACGCCGTGACGGCCGTACCGCTCACGGCGGTCAAGTTCACCGGCGGTTTCTGGGCCAAGCGGCAGCAGACCGACATCGCCGTCACCATCCGCCACGAGATGATGGAGGCGGAGAAGACCCATCGCATCAAGAACTTCGAGATAGCCGCGGCCGCGCTCAAGGGCGCGACGGGAGGCAAGTTCGCCACGGCCTATCCGTTCGACGACTCCGATGTCTATAAGATCATCGAGGCCGCTTCCTACGTCCTGATGCTCCATCCCGATGCCGAGCTCGACAAGGCCCTGGACGGCTGGATCGCCAAGATCGCCGCGGCCCAGGAGCCCGACGGCTATATCTATACCGCCAGGACCATCGATCCCAAGAATATTCACCGCATGTCCGGCCCGGAACGTTGGACGAACGAGCGGGACAGCCACGAGCTTTATAACGCCGGCCATATGTACGAAGCGGCCGTGGCCCACCATCAAGCGACGGGGAAAAGGAACTTTCTGAACGTCGCCCTCAAGAACGCGGATTTCATCGACAAGACCTTCGGACCGGGCAAGGACCAGCTCAAGTTCGTCCCCGGCCACGAGGTGACCGAGATGGGACTGGTCAAGCTCTTCCGGGCCACGGGCAAGATCAAATATCTCGCCCTGGCCAAGTTTTTCATCGATGAGCGGGGTAACGCCGCCGGCCACGAGCTCTACGGCACGTACAACCAGGACCATAAGCCGGTCGTCGAGCAGACCGAGGCCGTAGGTCACGCCGTTAGGGCGGCCTATCTTTACGCCGGGGCTACCGACGTCGCCGCCTTGACCGGGGATCGCCGTTATATGGAGGCCATGGACAAGATCTGGGAGGACATCGTTTCGAAGAAGCTTTATCTTACCGGGGGCATCGGGGCGGCGGGCGGCATCGAAGGCTTCGGACCGGCCTATGATCTTCCCAACCCGACCGGCTACGCCGAGACCTGCGCCACCATCGCCTACGCCCTTTGGAACTACCGGATGTTTCTATATTACGGCGACGGAAAATACATGGATCTTTTCGAGCGGGCCGCCTACAACGCCTTTCTCTCCGGGTACGGCATGAGCGGGGACCTTTTCTTCTACCCCAATCCGCTCTCCTCGCACGGTCAGCATGAGCGCACCCCCTGGTTCACATGCGCCTGCTGTCCGCCCAACGTGGCCCGCTTCATCGCCGAGCTGGGCGGGTTCGCTTACGGGGTCGAGGGCGACAAGATTTTCGTCAACATCTATGCTCAGGGGACGGCCGAGTTGGAGACCAAGTCTGGAAAAGTCCATCTCGAACAGACGACGGACTACCCCTGGACCGTCGACATCAAGATTTCGGTGAATCCGGAAAAGGACGCCGCCCTGACGCTGATGGCCCGGATTCCCGGCTGGGCCCAAGGCCGGCAGCTGCCGAGCGGCCTCTATCGCTACGCCGAGGACGTCAAAGAGGTTCCCGCCGTCAAGGTCAACGGCGCGGCGGCCGCGCTGAACGTGGAAAAAGGATACGCTTCCATCGCCCGGACGTGGAAGAAGGGAGATGTCGTCGAGATCCATCTGCCGATGCCCGTCCGGCGCGTGTTCGCCAACGAGAACCTGAAGGCCGACATCGGCCGCGTGGCCGTCGAGCGCGGGCCGCTCGTGTTCTGCGCCGAGGGCGCGGACAGCGAGGGGACCGTCAGTAACCTCGTCCTCGACGACGGCGCCGTGCTGACGGCCGAAGCGAGGCCCGGCCTGTTGAACGGCGTCACGGTGATCACGGGCGAAACGACGGCCTATCGTTATAAAGGCGGCCGGATCGTAGCGGAGAAGAAGAAGCTCACCCTCATCCCGTATTACGCCTGGGCCCACCGCGGCCGCGGCGAGATGGAGGTCTGGCTGCCGCGCGTCAAAGGCCTGGTCCGCCCCGTCCCGGAACCGACCCTGGCCTCGACGGCCAAGGTCAGTTCTTCGGAGGGAGGGAAAGGCCTCGAGGCCATTCACGATCTCTACGAGCCGGAGAACTCCAACGACCACGCCCACGGCTATCTCCACTGGTGGCCGAAGAAAGGCACGTCCGAATGGATTCAGTACGATTTTGGGAAAGCGTTGACCTTGTCTGAAACGTCCATCTACTGGTTCGACGACACGGGCGAAGGCGAGTGCCGCGTGCCGGTGTCCTGGAAGGCGTTTTATAGGGCCGGCGACAAGTGGGTCCCAGTGAAGAATGTCGGCCTTTACGGCCTGGAGAAGGATAAATACAACACCGTCCGGTTCGCTCCGGTCGGCACGACGGGCCTCAGGCTCGAGATCAAGCTTCCGGAGAAGTTCTCGTCGGGGATTCATGAATGGAAGGTCAGATAGGATAAGTCTTTGGAGCTCGAAATGAAAAACATGAAATGGATTTTAGCGGGATTCGGCATGCTCGTTTCCATCCTGGCGGCGCTTGCCGCTTTTTCATCGGCCGGAGCGCAATCACAGCCGCCGGCCGCCGGGGCGAACGCCGTCCTCAATCCTTCGTTCGAAGACATGGACGGCGACGTTCCGAAAGGCTGGCGCAA
>Ga0315275_10005466_pt1 | contig 12056 bp, 10 predicted proteins | sample YL17G03_0_MG_FD_205557 | JGI IMG/M metagenome (GOLD analysis project Ga0315275, IMG submission 205557) | Sediment microbial communities from Yellowstone Lake, YNP, Wyoming, USA - YL17G03_0 | ecosystem: Environmental > Aquatic > Freshwater > Lake > Sediment | place: USA: Wyoming | collected... | reverse complement strand
TTCCTCTGCAGTCCTGGGCATCCCGGCCAGGACCCAGCGGGTCAGCATGTCGATATATTGCTGGCTGAGCAGCTTGGTCGGCGGCATCTGGCGGATGACCTTGCCGGTCTTCGGATCCTTGCCCTCGTTTCCGGTGATAAGCTGCAGCAGCAGGCTGTCCGGGTCGCCGGCGCTGATCACCGGGGCGTTGTCACCGGTGTTCAGCATCTCATCATAAGAGGTCTCCAGGTAGTTATTGTTCGTCTTGCCGGCCCGGTGGCAGGAAACACAATATTTTTTGGTCAGCGGCTGGATGTGCACATCCCAGGAGGGCAGCTCGTTGGCGGCCAAGGCAGGGATCGAAGTAAGCGCCCCGGCTGGCAGCTCGGCACGCTCATCCCAGGAGTAGCGCAAAAAGGCCACCAGAGAATCGATTTCCGTCGGGGAAAGCGCACCGCCATAGGCTTTGCCAAAAGGCTGCATGCCCAGGTTCGGCTGCCCGAAAGCGATGATCTCTGCCAGGGTCTGGTCGCTGCGGGTATACATTTCATCCTGGCTGTGGATGGCTTTCATGTTGAAGTCCTCCAGGCCTTCCACCCCCTTGAGGATGCCGCCTTCGCCATCCGCCCCGTGGCACTCGACGCAGTTGATCGAATACAAGTCCTGCCCCTGGGCGATCTGTTCCGGCAGCGTCCCAGCCACCTGGACCTCGCTGGCGGCAGCGGGTGGAGCGAGCGCCAGCACCGCCAGGGATAACACGACCATTGCCAGCGCAGCGCCCCCCGCCACCCAGATCTGCGCGTGCCCCACCCGGCGGACCGCCTTCTTCGCCAGCAGGGACAGGCCAAACAGGAGCACAAATGCCAGCCCCGGTACCGCCAGTCCGGACAGGAACTGAAGCACCGGCAAAATGGTGGTGGGGATGTCGGCCAGCAGGGTCAGGGTGACCACGCTGACCAGGAAAACACCCATCACGCTCAACGCCAGGACGCGCCGGGAATAGGCGCGGTAGGGGTTGCGGTCGATCAGCGGCAGGACGAAGAGCACCCCGACTGCCAGGCCGGGGATGACCACCGTGGCGATCCATTCGATCTTTCCCAGCACCGGGATCTGTCCGAAAAGCGCCAGGAACTTGAACAGGAACAGGAAGTACCACTCTGGTTTGGGGATATAGGCGCTATCGCTGGGATCGGCTTTGGGCTCGCCGGGCACGCCGATGAAGCTTGCCAGCAGGATCAGGATAACAAAAATAGCCAGCGATATCACCAGGTCTTTATAAATGCTGTCGGGCCAGAAGCGCTCGCCTCTTTGCAGGGCGATCTTGTATTTCTCCAGGATGGATTTCTTCTGCTCGTTTTTCATCACCGCACTCCTTTAATCATCCTTGCCCGGGAACTGCGATTCACCATGCTTGATAATGAGGAACAGGTGCACGCCCATCAGCCCGGCCAGGGCGGCCGGGAGCATCCAGATGTGCGCGGCAAAGAACCGGCTGAGGGTCAGCGCACTCAGGTCCGGCCCGCCGCGCAGCGCCTTCAGGATGAAGGGCCCGATCCACGGCACGCTGCCGGCGATGGAGGTTCCGACCGTGGTGGCCCAGTAGGCTTTCTGGTTCCAGGGCAGCAGGTAGCCGGTGAAACCCATCCCCAGCGTGCACAGCAGCAGGCCCACGCCGATCAGCCAGGTCAGCTCGCGCGGGTACTTGTAAGAGGCGGTCACGAAGACCCGGATCATGTGGATGAAAACCAGTATTACCATCAAGGAAGCGCCCCAGTGATGGATGCCGCGGATCAGCCAGCCAAAGGCCACACCATTCATAATATATTGGATGCTATCGTAGGCATGGTCGGGCGAGGGCGTGTAATAGACACTCAGGAAGATGCCGGTCAGCCCCTGCATGACGAACAGGAACATGCTGGCGCTGCCGAGCGTATTCCACCAGTTGCCTTTTGGTTCGGGGCGATCCAGGACGGCCTTGTACATATCGTCCAGGCCCAGGCGTTCATCCAGCCAGGTGAAGAGTTTTTTCAACATGGGTCAACCTTCCAGGAAATGGAGCAACAACACGCTGTCCACGACTTTGAGCCTGTCGCCGGAAAACGAGTCGAGCGGACGCGGCGGCGGGCCGCCCTGCACCGAACCATCCAGCCTGAACTGGGCATCATGGCAGGGGCAGATGAACTCCTGCCGGTCGTCCTTCCAACTGACACTGCATCCCAGGTGGGTGCATTTGTTGGAGAGTACCAGGATATTCGTATCCGATTTTTTGATCACAAAAACACCATAACTGGTGACCGTTTTTTCCCAGCCATTGACCTTGCTGCGTGTGAACGAGGCCAGCGTTGGTTTGCCAATCTCGAAGGTTTCCAATTTCCCCAGCGGGATCCAGGCGTCGGATTTGACTGCTTTGAGCGCCGGATCGACCAGGTACGCAATGGCCGGCAGGCCAATGACCGCACCGATGAACGTACCCACGGCCGCCGTGGTCAGCTTGATGAAATCACGCCGGCTGATATGACCGGAACCTGCCATGCGAACCTCCTACAGTATCAGGCTTTTTGAGAATCGCCATAGGGCTGGTGTGCTTTTCCTCCGTCATGAGAATTCCCAATGACACGGGATGCACATAAAGAAACCATAAACCCTTATAATAGGTCATTATAAAGGATGTTCCAGCCTTCTCCATGAGGATGTCTGGAACGAATATTCCGTGAGTATTGTCACTTTTCCTCATTGAATTGAAAATGGGATAATAGGCCATGTTCATAATATCGCGAGAACGTAGGTACGACTTCAGTCGTTCGGCGAAAAAGCGACTGAAGTCGCTACTACTAATAAGGAGGCGTGGATGGGCTTGAAAAGGAATGTCAGCCTGAAAGATGCCCTGCGATACCAGGGCAAAGGTCCGATGTTGACCTTTATCCTGCACCGCATCGGAGGCCTGGGGATCGTCACCTTCGTCGGGATGCACATCCTGGCTTCCTTCCTGGGCGGCGACTTCGGGAGCTTCGTCAACAATATATACGAGCACTGGGCCTTCCAGATCGTCATCTTTTTCTGCGCCCTGTTCCACGCCATCAACGGCCTGCGCATCGTCATCCTCGATCTGTGGCCGAAACTGATCGAACACCAGCGGGAAGCCATCTGGATCGAGTGGGCCGTCTTCCTGCCCATCTACGGGATGGCAGTGCTGGTCATCGTCCGCACGGCATTGGGAGGTTAAGCATGGCTGCGAAATACAGGACCCTTTCCCTCGCCAAGCGAGGTTTCGATTTTGAGATCTTCATGTGGCTCTTCGTACGCCTTTCGGCGCTGGCAATGTACCTGTGCGCCTTCATTGGCCTGGTGGGAGCGCTCATGCTGGGTGCGCGCACCCAGGTGAACCTGGCAGACCTGATCCGCTGGACATTCATGCCCGACTCGAATCATGTGCTGATGAACACCACCCTCAACAACATCGCCAACACCGAGGCCTGGGCCAGCCTGTTCTGGAAGATCATGGGCAGCACGTTTGTCGCCTTTGCGGTTTCGCACGGGCTGCACGGTCTACTCTGTGTGGTCGAAGATTATCTCAAGAATCACCTGGTGCGCCGGATCCTGCGGATCGTGGGCTTATTACTGACCTTTGCCATGATCGCCATCGCTATCTACGTATTCTGGACTCGTTAGGAGCCGCAGCATGAAAACGCATCAATTCGAAGTGCTCGTCGTAGGCGCCGGCGGGGCCGGGCTGATGGCTGGTCTGTACGCCTCCAGGACCGCCAGGACGGCCATCCTCACCAAGCTCTACCCGACCCGCTCGCACACCGGCACCGCCCAGGGCGGCATCGGCGCGGCGCTCGGCAGCCAGGAGGAAGACCATCCCGAATGGCACACCTATGACACCGTCAAAGGCTCGGATTACCTGGGTGACCAGGATGCCATTGAGTTCATGTGCAACGAGGCTGTGCCGGCTGTCTACGAACTGGAACATATGGGCCTGCCTTTCGACCGTACGCCGGATGGCAAGATCTCCCAGCGTCCCTTTGGTGGGCACACCAATAACGTGACCGGCAAACCGGTCCGGCGCGCCTGCCATGCGGCCGACCGCACCGGTCACATGATCCTGCAGACGCTCTACCAGCAGTGCATGAAGAACAATGTCACCTTCTTCGATGAATTCCAGGCAATCGACCTGCTCATGCTCGATGGAATTGCGGCGGGCGTGGTCGCGATCGAGCTTGCCACCGGTGAGATGCACGTCTTCCATGCCAAGGCCGTCATTTTCGCCACCGGCGGGCATGGCCGCATCTGGGAGATCACTTCGAACGCTTACGCTTTCACCGGCGATGGCCCGGCCATGCTCATGCGGCGTGGCCTGCCGCTGGAGGATATGGAATTCTTCCAATTCCACCCCACCGGCATCTACAAGCTCGGCATCCTGATCACCGAGGGTGTGCGCGGCGAAGGCGGCATCCTGATCAACGGCAAGGGCGAACGCTTCATGGAGAGATACGCCCCCAAAGTCAAGGACCTGGCCTCGCGCGATGTGGTCAGTCGCGCCATCTACATGGAGATCCGCGACGGCAACGGCGTCAACGGGCAGAACTACGTCTATCTGGATGTACGCCCGGAGAGCGTCAACAAATACGCCGCCCTGGATGGCCGCAAGAACCTGGATGGTTCCCCCTACACGGTGACCGGCGAAGAAATTCTCGCCAAGCTACCCGACATCGTCGATTTCTGCCGCGTCTACCTGGGCGTGGACCCGGTTACGCAACTCATGCCGATCCAGCCCACGGCGCACTATGCCATGGGTGGCATCCCCACCAATAAGTTTGGTGAAACCATCTCGGACGAGAATAATACTGTTGTACCCGGGCTGTACGCAGCCGGGGAATGTGCCTGTGTTTCGATCCACGGCGCCAACCGACTCGGCACGAATAGCCTGCTCGACCTGGTCGTTTTTGGCAAACACGCCGGCCTGCGGGCGGCGGAATTCGCCAAGGGCGCCTCCTTCCAGCCCCTGCCGGACGACCCGACCGAATTCGCAAGGGCGCAGTTCGAACGGATCCGTTGCGCGGATGGAACGGACAATGCTTTCGATATCGCCACGACCATGAAGAAAATCATGTTTGATGATATGGGCATCTTCCGCAGCGGTAAGGGAATGGAGAACGCCCTGAATGTGGTGCGTGAACTCAAGCAGCGCTTCCAGCATGTCACGGTGGCTGATACCGGGAAGATCTTCAATATGGAAATGATGAATGCCTGGGAATTGGGCAACCTGCTCGACCTGGCCGAACTCACCACCGTTTCAGCCATCGCCCGGACCGAAAGCCGGGGTGGCCATTCGCGTGAGGACTATCCCGAGCGGGATGACCAGCAATGGTTGAAGCACACGCTTGCCTGGGTGGGTGAGAATGGCCGGATCGACCTGAAGTACAAGCCGGTGGTCATCACCCGCTTTGAGCCGAAGGTAAGAACGTATTAATATTCCCCTCACCCCTGCACCCCTCTCCCGCCGGGAGAGGCGACGGGGTGAGGGAGGAGACTGACATGGAAGTCACCCTCAAAATCTTCCGCTATAACCCGGAGAAAGACAAGAAAGCCTCCTACAAGACCTACAAGCTGGAGGGCATCGAGACCGACCGCGTGCTGGATTTGCTCGAAAAAATAAAGGGCTACCAGGATGGGACGCTCTCGTTCCGCCGCTCGTGCGCCCACGGCATCTGCGGTTCCGATGCAATGCGGATCAACGGGACGAACCGTCTCGCCTGCAAAACCCTGGTGCGCGATGTGGGTGTGAAGATCACCGTCGAACCCATCCTCGGCCTGTCTGTCATGAAGGACCTGATCGTGGATATGGGACCGTTCTTTGAGCACTACCGCTCCGTCAAGCCGTGGTTCATCAACGATGACCCCGCACCGGAAAAGGAACGCTTCCAAAGCCCGGAAGCGCGCCTGCGTTTCGACGATACCACCAAGTGCATCCTGTGCGCCTGCTGCACCACCTCCTGCCCGTCCTTCTGGGCCAGTGATGCATACATCGGCCCGGCGGCCATCGTTGCAGCCCACCGCTTCATCTTCGATAGCCGCGACCAGGCTGCCTCGGATCGCCTGAAGATCCTGAACGAGGTCAATGGCGTGCATCGCTGCCACACCGTCTTCAATTGCAGCATGGCCTGCCCGCGCGAGATCCAGATCACCCGGGCCATTGGCGAGGTCAAGGCAGCCATTGCCACGGGCAATCTGGAGTAACTGGCCTGGGAGTACTTTTATGCCATGACTCATCCCCCGGTTTCGGGGGGAGGGGGAATGAAAGAAAAAAGGGAACGAACGGCACTTTGCGCCTTTCGTTCCTTTTTTTTCAAAACAGCACCCCCTTTGTTACATGGTGGGTTTTCACAAAGGTTGAAAACCCAGACTTTGTGAATACCGTTTTGTTACACGTCAATAATATGGATAATTTTGATTAATTAAGGTAGAATAAACACGATTTTTTATCCAACTTAACCCCATTTCGATCGCCAGGAGGATTCCACCATGAGCCCTGCAGCTACTGAAAAAGCCGGATTGGAAGGGGATGTATATCTCCCCTCACCACAGGCTATCGCAAATACTTATATACCGGACTGGGAGGCAACCGCCCGCCGGGCCGGCAAGGACCTGACCGGTTACTGGGCCGAACGTGCACAAGAACTTGAATGGTACCGGCCATGGGATCGCGTTCTTGATGAAAGCAACAAACCTTTCTATAAATGGTTTGTCGGCGCCCAGGTCAACATTATCAACAACTGTCTTGATCGCCACGTAAAAACCTGGCGGCGAAACAAACTGGCACTCATCTGGGAAGGCGAGCCTGGCGACCAGCGCTCCTTTTCCTACCACGCCCTGAACCGCGAGGTCAGCAAATTCGCCAACGTTCTGAAAGCCATGGGGATCAAGAAAGGCGACCGCGTTACCATTTACCTGCCGCGCATCCCTGAGATCGTGATTTCCATGCTGGCTTGTGCAAAAATCGGAGCCATCCATTCCGTGGTTTATGGCGGATTCTCCGTCGAGGCCCTGCACGGGCGGATTCTTGACTCGCATTCGAAGGTTGCTATCACCGCGGATGGCGGCTGGCTGAACGGGAAAATTGTCAAGCTTAAAGATATTCTGGATGAAGCCCTTCAGCGCTCTCCCAGTGTCGAACATGTCATTGTGGTCAAACGTACCGGTCAGGATGTTTGCATGGATTCGGAACGTGACCTGTGGTATCACGACCTGATGGCGCTGCCGATCGCCAGCCCAAAATGTGAAACTGAAGTGATGGATTCTGAGGATCCACTTTATATCCTGTATACATCGGGTACCACCGGGAAACCCAAGGCCATTCTGCACACACATGGCGGCTATATGGTCGGGATCTATGCCACCCTGCAGGATGTATTCGATATACGGGATGAAGATCGCTGGTGGTGCACGGCTGACCCGGGCTGGGTGACAGGACATTCGTACATGGTCTATGCTCCATTACTGAATGGGGCAACCTCGTTTATGTATGAAGGGGCGCCATCCTATCCGTATCCCAACCGTTGGTGGCAGCTGATCGAGAAATACAGCCTCTCGATCCTGTATACCGCCCCAACCGCCATCCGCGGTCTGATGCGTTTCGGCGAAGCCTGGCCCAACCGGCATGACCTTTCCTCGCTGCGCCTGCTTGGGTCGGTGGGGGAACCCATCAACCCGGAGGCCTGGAAATGGTATCACCATGTCATTGGCAAAGATATCTGCCCGATCATGGATACCTGGTGGCAGACCGAAACCGGAATGTTCATGATCACCCCAACACCGGTAGTACCCTTGAAGCCGGGCTCGGCTACGCGTACCTACTTTGGCGGACAGGCTGAAATTGTCGATGAGGACGGGCAGCCTGTAGCCGATGGAGAGGCAGGTTTTCTGGTGTTGAACAAGCCCTGGCCGGCGATGTTACGCGGCATTTACGGCGACCCGGAACGCTATGTCAGCCAATATTGGAGCAAATATCCCGGAAAATACTTGACCGGCGATTCGGCCAGGCGTGACAAGGATGGCTATTTCTGGATCATCGGTCGGGTGGACGATGTCATCAAGGTCTCTGGATATCGCCTGGGTACCGCCGAGATCGAGTCTGCCCTGGTGAGCCATCCGGCAGTCGCCGAGGCGGCCGCCATCGGATTGCCGCATGATGTGAAAGGCACCGCCATTCATACCTTTGTCATCCTGCGCACCGGCTATTCCCCATCGGATGAATTGAAGGAAGATCTTCGCAAACATGTTGGCCATGAGATGGGGCCAATTGCCAAACCCGAAGAGATCAAGTTCGTGGACAAGCTGCCCAAGACCCGCTCCGGGAAGATCATGCGGCGGGTGCTGAAAGCGCGTGCCCAGGGATTGCCTGAAGGGGATATCTCAACGCTGGAGGATTAAGGGCGACGGCTGGCTCAATGCTGCGATCAGTGCAATGGCTGCGTTCCCGGCGGCCTTGCGGGTATTCCGCCCCATCCGCCCGAGTTGGAGGATCGCTTTTGGATGGCGCAGTACCGATTTAATGAGCTCCCCTATGCGTAGGTTGTACTCCGCGTCCATCACCGTCTCGAGGTTAAAAGGGATGAGCGCGCGTGGCCCATCACTGATGGCGCGCAGGCACAGCAGCGGGATGCCCTGTTCTGCGGCGACCCGGGCGATACCGGCCGTCTCCATTTCCAGAACGGGGTTGGTCATCTCCTCCGGCTGGTGCAGGACGTATTGAGAGCCACGCGTGGTGACAGCGCTCCCATCAACTAAACTCGCCCGGCGCGGCAGCAGAGCCTGTGCGGCCGCCCGCCGGGCGGCCTCGGACAAAAGGGCGAGAGGCTGGAACGGACCCGCCAACCCCTGATCCAGCCGGCAGGTATTCCTGCAAGCCACCACGTCCCCGATCTCCAGATTGTCATGGACTGCACCCGCCACGCCGACCGAGACCAGGAGCTGCGGATCGATTGCCCCTATCAGTGCGCGGGCGGCCTCTGCGGCTCGCTTGAGGCCCATGCCAGACGTGACTAAAAAGCAATCCCGCTCCAATCGCCGGAAGCGTTGGCTGCGGAAAGGGCCAGGTGCGCAGCGTTCCCACCCCTTAATAAGGTGGAGCAGAGCGTCCCTTTCCAGTGACATGGCCGCGATGATCCCGATGGTTTCCACATGACCTCCAGGGCAGCATGGCTCTTCAGGCTGCATTCCTTGTGCCCCTCAGAGCATATCCTTAATAGCGAGCATTCATTATTTATCTCGCATCAACCAGATCGATTGCCATGGCAATTGCACCCAGCACCCCTGAGCGATTTCCCAGCGTGGGCGGCACGATATACTCGTCAATTTTCTCCAGTACTACCGGCGATTGAATATAGCCATTCAAGATTTGTTGGACCTTTTGCCTTACGGATTTATGCAATCCAGGATGCAGCGACACCCCCCCACCCAGCACAATCCTTTGTGGGGAATAGGCATATGTCAGGTTTACCAACGCCAGGGCAATGTATTCTGCTTCCAACTCCCAGGCTGGATGGGAATCAGGCAATGTTTTGACATCCTGCCCCCAACGTTCGGTCATGGCAGGTCCGGAAGCCAGGCCTTCCAAACAATCCTTGTGATAAGGACAGATACCCGTGAATGGGTCCATTTCTTTATCGTGGGGGATGGAAAAATGTCCAGCCTCGGGATGCACCAGCCCGTGCACTGGACGCCCATTGACCAACACGCCTACTCCGATCCCGGTTCCTATCGTTATATACACAAACGGGTCTAGGCAGCGGTTCGCCGGCGTCCAATAATATTCGCCAAAGGCGGCCGCATTGACGTCAGTCTCGAAGGCCACTGGCAGGTCCAAGGCTCTCTTGACGATCCCGCGTAGATCCACCTGACTCCAACCGGGCTTCGGGGTGGTGGTAATGCAGCCATAGGTTGGCGAGACGGGGTTCAAGTCTACCGGCCCGAACGTGGCGATGCCTATTGCCGTCAAATTTGCATTGTGTATATATGGCGCGAAAAACGCAATCGCACGCCGGATCGTTTCTTCCGCCGCCTGTGTGGTCGGGAAGCGGATCTCCTCAACGATATCGTTCGGACCAGATCCAACGACGCATACGAATTTTGTTCCACCTGCTTCGATGCCACCGAATAATCGTTTCATGCCACGCCTCTTAGCTTGTTGAATAATTCGACTTCAGTGGTTGTCCCTTTGGTAATCTCCGGCATGCTGGTGGCTTGTCAGAAAATGCGATATTTTATCTTCCACTACTTGTTGGACGGCCTGTGCGCCGCGTTCCAGAGTCTCCGCTGGGAGGGCGGACATGCCAGCGCTGGTAGTACGTTCTTTCATGCCGATTTCCTGCAGCAATGCCAGTTCCAGATCTGTAGCGATATTCACTTTGCTTACCCCGCCTCCCGGCACGTGAATGGCATTCTGGATCATCTCCAGCGGCGTCCCCGAGCCGCCGTGCAATACCAGCAGGACAGGGGTGAGAGCGCGAATAGCCTTCAGCCGCTCAATGTCCATTTTTGGCTGGCGCACCAGATACGCACCGTGCGCTGTGCCAACGGAAACCGCCAGGGCATCGATGCCGGTTTGCTGGACAAAATAAGCGGCTTCCTGTGGGTCGGTATACGCCTCCTCGTCGGCAGTGGTTTCCATGAAATCAGCCGTACCGATACGACCCACCTCGGCTTCCACGGAAACAGCATGTGCGTGTGCCAATTCCACGACCTTGCGCGTCTCAGCGATGTTCTGCTCCAGCGGCAGCACTGAAGCGTCTATCATGACCGAGGTGAAACCAAGGCTGATCGCCGCCTGGATCAAGCTGAAATCCGAGCTATGGTCGAGATGCAGACCCACCGGAACAGTCGGGCGTAGCTCGTTGAATTGTTTCCAGAACTCGCAAGCAAACTCATCCACGCTCAGCTGGTACCATTTCAATTCGATTTGTGCAATCTGCACAATTATGGGCGAACGAGTTGCTTCGCCAGCCCTCAGAACGGCGCGGATCATTGAGGTGTAGCGTGGTGAAAAGGCTCCGACAGCGAAATGTTCGTGTTCTGCGACGGTCAGCAGTTGTTGAAGCGTGTAGATCTTCCCAGGTTTGGAGTTCATATTTTCCTTTTGGTGTAGAACTTGCTATCGAGTGTTCAGGGTGCTGTACCATAATTGAAGGATTTCATCCCTCTGCCAAGCGGGATCATCCAGACTCAATGGCCGACGTTCCCAACCGGAATGTACGCGCTGGAGCGTCTCCTCCCAGGAGCGTAGTCCGCTCAGGGCATCGGGAGCTTCCACGTTACATGCGCCCACCGCGACTGCGGCGATGACAGATTCATCGGGATTCAAGCCTCGCAGCAGGGCGGATAAGAATCCTGCGATGGTGGTATCGCCCGCGCCGGTTGTCCCCGCCACCCTGACCCGGAAGCAGGGGGTCCAGAATTCTTTGTCAGACCAGGCCTCCAGGTCAGAAGGGCCCGCGCGGCCCATTCCTGCCAAGAGTTGTTTCCCTGCGGTACGCAGGTACAGGCCGCGCTCGCCAAGCTTGATCACAGCCATCTGGACACCCATGCAAAGTAATTCATCACCCAGGTTGTGGAGCAGGGCTGGAGTGACCTTGTTCAAAAGGGCTCCGGAGCGGGTCATCGCTTCGTAATCGGACTTCCTCAGCATGAAGAGCAATTCTTCGATGCTTGGCAGGAAAATGTCCACGTAAGGTAGTGTAGCTTTCAGGATGGCGACCCAATCCGCCTGGCCGCCTTCCGATGCAGGGTCCGGATAACACATATCCAGGGAGGTGGTCACCCCGGTTTGCTTGGCACGCTGGAATAATTCAACCAATCCCTGCCCATGGTTTGCATACATTTTGCGCATGATGGGTGGGTAACCGAAGTGAAACAGGGCAGACTGGCTCACCAGGCCGTAGTCAATATCGTCAGCACTAAAGGCATGATTGGCCCCGGGGTGGTGCAGGAAAATGCGATCCACATCCAATGGGCTGATGATCAATGAGTAGGATGTAGATACTTCGTCGTCTTCTATCATGCCAGCGGACAAATCCGGG
>Ga0315275_10005464_pt1 | contig 12057 bp, 9 predicted proteins | sample YL17G03_0_MG_FD_205557 | JGI IMG/M metagenome (GOLD analysis project Ga0315275, IMG submission 205557) | Sediment microbial communities from Yellowstone Lake, YNP, Wyoming, USA - YL17G03_0 | ecosystem: Environmental > Aquatic > Freshwater > Lake > Sediment | place: USA: Wyoming | collected... | reverse complement strand
CGCCCTCCCCGACATCAAGTCGCTGCTTGGGGCGGTGAAGGACCCGTGGCTCGTCGCGGGCGTCGTGTCTTGGCTGGTGGTGCTCGGCGCCATGACGCCCCTCTTCATGCGGAGCCGGGGACAGGTGGAGGCGCTGCTTCCGCGCCTCGAGAAGGCACGGACCGATTCGGTGCGCTACGCCGTGCTCGTCAAGGCCAAGATCGACTACGAGACGGCACGAGACTCCCTCGTTTCGCAGATCAACGTCATCCGCGACATCGACAGGGACCGCTACATCTGGCCGCACGTCCTCGACGCGGTGGCGAAGGCCCTGCCGCCGTACACCTGGCTGGAAGGCCTGCAGTCCCGCGCCTCCGAGGGGGATACCTCGTCAGTCACAGCGTTCCAGGTCAGCGGTAAGACGGTTGACCTCCAGGCATTCACGCGCTTCCTCCGGAACCTCGAGAACTCGCCCTTCATCGAGGGCGTGGTCCCCGGCCCCACCGGGCTCGTTACCGAAGAAGGCCGGGACGTCACGACCTTCGTGATCAACGCGCGCTATCAGGTGCCGGATTCCACCCAGATCACGTTGCAGCCGCTCGCAGCGACGCTCGTGCAGGGCGTGCGCTCCGGCGGCGGCGCGAGGAGGTAGCGGGTGGCCGAGATTCTTCCGAAGGACCGGCGCGGCCAGATCCTGCTGCTGCTCACCGTCGCGGCGGTCACAACGCTCTACGTGCTCTGGCAGGGCTTCGCGCCAGTCGGCATCGATGGGGTGACGCAGTACAACCTGCGGCGCGATTCCCTGCAGACCAGGATCGACACCCTGGAGGCGCGGGTCCAACGAGCGAAGGCGGTCGTGCGGAACGGCACGACCCAGCAACAGGCCGAGCGCCTGGCGCTGTACCGGAGCACCCTCGAACTGATGCGGCAACTCGTGCCGAGCTCGAGCGAGGTGCCGAACCTGCTGGACGACATCACTAGCCGTGCCAAGATCCGCGGCGCGACGGTTGCGGTGTTCAACCCGCAGCCCGCGGAGTCCGGCACGCCGTTCGACGTGATGCGCGAGCGGTTCACGGTGAACGGCCGCTTCGACCAGGTGAGCGAGTTCCTGACCGACATCGCCAGTCTGCCGCGCATCGTGGTGCCCTACGACGTTCGGCTGGAGCGCCTGACGGGGCCAGTGGCGGACACCACGCAGCGGGTCGCCCTGCTCCGGGCATCGTTCCAGATCCGCACGTACGTGAAGTCGGTGGTGGCGGCTCTTCCGGGGGCGACACCTCCTCCGGCCACGATGCCTGCACCCCCGCAAGGGGGGCCCGGTGCGACCGCGGAGCCGCGCCGTGAATAGGGCCGCGGTAGGGTGGGCGATGCTGCTCGGGCTCTTCACCGCCGGGTGCGGAGGGGGCGCGGAGCCGGCACCTGCGGCCGGCGGCGCTGCAGTTGCGACGGCCGAAGCAGAGGATGGGGCTCCCGCGCCGCGAGGCGCCGCGCAGGCGCGGGGCGCCGGCCGGGTGCCGCTCGACACCACGCTGCCGGTCGAATACCGGCGCGAGGTGTTCCGCTATGGCGGCGGACCGCGGGACCCGTTCGAGAGCCTGCTCACCTCGGGCGACATGGGTCCGATGATCCAGGATCTGCGCCTCGTGGCCATCACCTTCGACGCGCGCTACGGCAACAGCGTGGCGATCGTCCGTGCGGCGAACGTCGTGCAGCCTTTCCGCCTTCGCCGCGGCGACACGATCGGCCAGATGCGGGTCATCCAGATCCGGCAGTACGAGGTCGTCTTCCAGATCGAGGAATTCGGATTCGAGCGTCAGGAAGTGCTGGCGCTCCGCAGACCGGAGGTCACGCGATGAAACGAGCCCTTGGGCTCTTGGCCTTGGCGACGCTCCAGCTCGCGGCCGTCCCGGTGCGCACTCACGCACCGACGGGCGACGTGCTGGGCGTCAGTGTGGTTTCGGCGCCCGGCCGGGCCGAGGTGGTGGTCGACATCCGCGGAACGGTCGAGGTGACCGACTTCGTGCTGCAGAATCCGCCGCGGCTGGTGCTCGACCTCACCGGTGCGCGCCTCGTGGGGCCGTCACTACCCTACGACGGCATCAACCGCGCGGGCATCCGGAACGTGCGCTACTCGCAGTTCCGCTCCGACGTCGTCCGCGTCGTTATCGAACTGGACGACGCGCGTGACTACCAGGTGACGCAGGAGAGCAGCGCGGTCCGCGTGGCCTTCGAAGCGGCCCAGGCCTTCGCGGCCTGGCCGGGCGGTGCCGTCGCGCCAGCCGCGAGCACTGCCGACCTGCCGGCGGCCATCGCGCCGACCGTTCCGCCGCGCCCGCGGCGGGCCGGCGACGTAGGGGCGACCGTAGCTCCCGCGCCGCAGGCCGCCCAGCAGCAGCGCATCTCGGTCCGGTTCGATGCCGCGAACATCAACGACGTAGTCGCGAACTTCGCGGCCTTCTCCGGCCGGTCCATCATCACGGGCAAGGACGTTGTGGGCACCGTCACGGCCGAGATCCGTGACCAGCCGTGGGACGTGGCATTCAACGCCATCCTCGCATCACAGGGACTCTCGGCCGTCGAGCTGCCCGGCGGCATCATCCGGGTGGACAGCCGTGCGAACCTAGTGGAGCAGGACACGACCGAGCCGCTGGCCACGCGCGCGATCAAGATCAACTATGCCCGTGCGGGCGCGCTCGTGCCTTCGCTCGCGCCCATCCTCTCGACGCGTCCCCGCGGCACCGTGGCGGCGGACACGACGACGAACTCCCTGATCGTCACGGACCGCGTGTCGCGTATCGACACGATCGTGGACTTCGTCAGGCGGTTCCTGGACGTGCGCACGCCGCAGGTCGCGATCCAGGCGAAGATCATCTTCGTGAACCGGTCGGACCTCGAGGCCCTCGGGCTCCGGTACGACATCGGCACCAGGACGCAGTACTTCAACAGCCTCATCCCAAGGGACACGACGGGCACTCGGACCGCGACCACGACCATTGCCACGGCCGCCCCGATAAGCGTCGTGCTTGGCGGGAACGCCGTGTCCGCAGTGGCCAACGCAGCTTCGACGATCAACCGGGCCTCGCTCGAGCTGATCTACACGACGGTCCTCGGTAAGTACGCGTTCTCGACGTTCCTCCAGGCGCTGCAGGAAGTGACCCTGGCCGACGTGCAGGCCGAGCCGTCGGTGACGGTGATCGACAACCAGAAGGCGAACATCTTCGTGGGCCAGCGGACCCCGATCCGCATCGTGGACCCCGGTTCGGCCGCCGGCGGGCCCGCGCGCGTCACCGTGACGCTGCTGCAGACCGGCATCAAGCTCGAGGTGACGCCCCACGTCGTGATGGGGACCCGCGAGATCCTGATGGAGCTGCACGCCGAGCGGTCGTCGGTCGACGTCGCTCCGTCGGCAGACGTCGGTGGCATCTTCGGCTCGCAGGAAGGCACCACGCAGATACTCGTACGGGACGGCGAGACCGCGGTCATCGGCGGGCTCACTGTGACCGAGGTCACGGTGGCCAGGAGCGGCATCCCGTTCCTCATGGACCTGCCGGTGATCGGCCGGCTCTTCGGGGTCAACACGAACAAGGAAACGCGGCAGGACCTCCTGATCCTGGTGACGCCCCACATCGTGGACGACGTGAGCCCCAGTGAAACGACACCGCGGCGGTAGGTTGGACATCCGGTTCATCTTCCCCGTGGCACCGCGGCCGATCGTCAACCGGAGGTCTGCTGGCGGGAATCCGCGCGTCCGGGGCACGAGCCCGCCAAACGAGTGATGGGGCACCAGCAGGGAGCCTCACGCGAGCCCGGCTGTACGGCCGGGCTCGCGTGCGCATGATCCGTTTCACGACGGCCGGCGAGTCGCACGGCCGCGCAATCGTCGCGATCCTGGAGGGCGTGCCCGCGGGCCTGTCCATCTCGGCCGGCGACATCGACGCGGACCTCACTCGGCGGATGCTGGGCCACGGGCGCAGCACGCGGATGAAGATCGAGTCGGACCGCGTCCAGATCCTCTCGGGCGTGCGGGCGGGTGAGACCATCGGCTCGCCCATCACGCTCGTCGTCGAAAACCTCGACTACGAGAACTGGCGCGACGTGATGGCGGTCGATCCGTCACAGGAGGCGCCGCGCCGTCAGTTCAGGCGCCCTCGACCCGGGCATGCGGACCTCGTCGGTACGCTGAAGTACGACCGGCGCGATGCGCGCGACGTCCTTGAGCGCGCCTCGGCGCGCGAGACGGTGGGGCGGGTCGCCGCCGGCGCGGTGTGCCGCCGTCTCCTCGAAATGGTCGGAGTCGAGATCGGAAGTCACGTCGTGTCGCTCGGCGGTATCGACGCGAAGCCGCCCTCACCGCTGCCCGAGCCGCTGAACGCCGCGGCCGACCGGAGCCCGGTGCGGTGCCTCGACGCCCGGGCCGAAGCGGAGATGGTCGCGCGGATCGACGCCGCCAAGGCGGCCGGCGACACGCTGGGCGGCGTGGCGGAAGTCGTGGCGCGCAGGCTGGTCGTGGGCCTTGGCAGCCACGTGTCCTGGGACCGGAAGCTCGACTCCCGGCTCGCGGCGGCGTGGATGTCGATACCTGCGGTGAAGGGCGTCGAGATCGGCCTCGGCTTCGGCGCATCGCGGCTGCCGGGCTCCCAGACGCACGACGAGCTCGGGCGGGCGCCGGACGGCGCGGCGCGGCGCGCCGGCGGCTTCGTCCGCGCGACCAACCGGGCAGGTGGCCTCGAAGGCGGGATCACGACGGGCGAGCCGCTGGTGGCCCGCCTCGTGATGAAGCCCCTGGCCACGATGATGCAGCCCCTCGCTTCCGTGGATCTCGAGACCGGCGCCGCGGCAAAGGCGCAGGCCGAGCGGTCGGACGTCACGGCGGTGCCGGCGATGGCGGTGATCGCCGAGGCGATGGCCGCGCTCGTCCTCGCCGACGCCTACGCGGAGAAGTTCGGCGGCGACTCCCTCCCCGAGATGCGGCGAAACATCGACGGCTACCTCGCGCAACTCGACGCGCGGCGCGCCGCGTGGCGGGACGGTGGGTAGACGCCACGTCCTCCTCGTCGGCCTGCCGGGTTCGGGGAAGACGACCGTCGGCCGCCTCGCCGCCGCGACGCTGGGTGCGCCGTTCGTGGATCTCGACGCGGAAGTCCAGCGGCGGGCGGGGAAGACCATCGGGCGCATCTTCCAGGAGGACGGGGAGCCGGCGTTCCGCTCCCTCGAAGCCGTTTGCGGGCGAGACGCCCTCGGTGGCATCGCGGCGATCGTCGCGGCAGGCGGGGGATTCTTCGAGGACGCGGCCAACCGGCTGACGGGGCGCGCGCGCGGGATCGCGATCTACCTGCAGGTGGAGCCTTCGACGGCCGCGGCCCGGCTCGAGGGCGGCGCAGTCCGCCCGCTGCTTGAGGGCGCTGATCCCACCGCGCGCCTCGCGGAGCTGCTCCTCAAGCGCAAAGCCGGCTATCTCGCTGTGGATCATGTGGTTGAGACGGACGGCTCGAGCGCCGAGCAGGTGGCGCGCGACGTCGTGTCGCTTGCCCGGGGCCACGCGGGCTGGTAGACTCAGCGCCCCGCACGCAGCGGGGGTAGATGTTCCGGTGACGGCGCGGTGACGCGGCGGGGCGAAGGTATCGGAGGATGATGGACGGCAAGGGCACGCTCGTAATCGTCGAGTCGCCGGCCAAGGCGAAGACGATCGGCAAGTACCTCGGCAGCGGCTACACGGTGAAGGCGACCGTGGGCCACATCCGGGACTTGCCCGAGCGGGGGCTCGGTGTGGACGTCGCAGCTGATTTCAAGCCGACGTTCGCCACGGTGAAGGGCAAGGCGAAGACGATCACGGAGCTGAAGAAGGCGGCGAAAGAGGCCGCCCTGGTTCTGATCGCGACCGACCCCGACCGCGAGGGCGAGGCGATCGCCTGGCACGTGGCGGACCAACTCAAGGCGGACAAGGTCGGCCGCGTGCTGTTCCACGAGATCACCAAGGACGCCATCCGGCAGGCCATCGGACAGCCCACGGCGATCGACGAGAAGAAGGTCGAGGCGCAGCTGGCGCGGCGCATCCTCGACCGGCTGGTGGGCTTCAAGGTGAGCCCGCTCCTCTGGAAAGCGATCAAGACCGGTCTTTCCGCCGGCCGGGTGCAGACGGTCGCGCTGCGGCTCATCGTCGAGCGCGAGGATCGGATCCAGGGCTTCGTCCCCCAGGAATACTGGAGCATCACCGCACGCTGCGACCAGGGCGGGCAGGGATTCGACGCCGATCTCCACAAGGTCGGCGGCCACAAGCCCGACATCCGCTCCGAGGCCGATGCCGCCCGCATCGTGGAGGAGGTGGACGGCCGGCCGTTCGTCGTCACCGATCTCAAGCGGAAGGAGCGGCGCAAGCACCCGCAGGCGCCCTTCACGACCAGCACGCTCCAGCAGGAAGCGGCGAAGCAGCTCGGGTTCAGCTCGCGTCAAACGATGCGGCTCGCGCAACAGCTCTACGAAGGCGTGGAGCTGGGCGACGAGGGCTCGGTGGGCCTGATCACGTACATGCGGACCGACTCGACGCGCGTGGCGCCTTCCGCGGTCGAAGGCGCGCGCCGCTACATCGCCGCGCAGTTCCCGAAGGCGTACCTGCCGTCGTCCCCGAACCTGTACGGATCGAGCCGCAACCGGAAGGCGCAGGACGCGCACGAGGCCGTGCGGCCGACCGACGTCGAGCGGACGCCGCAGGCGGTACGGCGATACCTGACGAAGGACCTGTACCGGATCTACCAGCTGGTCTGGCAGCGCTTCGTGGCCTCGCAGATGGCGCCGACGGTGTACGACACCACGACCGTGGACTTCGAGATCGGCCGCTTCCTCTTCCGGGCGACGGGCTCGGTCATCCTGTTCGACGGCTACCACCGGCTGTACCACGAGGCGCGCGAGAAGGGCGAAGGCCGTACACTCGAGGACCTGGCGCCGCTCCCGCCGCTCGCGGTCGGGGACAAGGTCGCGGTGCGCGCCATCGTGCCGGAGCAGCACTTCACGGAGCCGCCGCCCCGATTCAGCGAGGCCTCGCTGGTGAAGGAGCTGGAGCGACTCGGCATCGGACGGCCCTCGACGTACGCGCAGATCACCAGCACGCTGCTGGCGCGGCACTATGTCTCGATGCTGGAGAAGCGGTTCCGGCCCTCGGAGCTGGGCGAGACGGTCGAGAAACTCCTGATCCCGCGCTTCCCCGACATCTTCGACGTCGAGTTCACGAGCCGGATGGAGACGGAGCTCGACAAGATCGAGGACGGGGAGCTGGACAGACTCCAGGTCCTCAACGACTTCTGGAAACCGTTCGAGAAGCGGCTCCTCTCGGTGCGTCCGGAGGAGATGGTCGGCGAGGTCCACGACCTCTCGAAGATCGCGGAGGAGAAGTGCCCCGAGTGCGGCAGCCCGGTGGCGCTCAAGACGGGCCGCTTCGGGCCGTACGTGGCGTGTACGCAGGCGAACGACCCGGCGTGCGTCTACAAGAAGTCCCTGCGCAAGCAGCGCGCGCCCGACCGGCCGACCGACGAGATCTGCCGGGAGTGCGGCGCTCCGATGGTCATCAAGACGGGCCGCTTCGGCGAGTTCCTCGCCTGCACCAAGTACCCCAAGTGCAAGCACACGCGCCCGATGCCCCTCGGTATCAAGTGCCCGAAGTGCGAGACCGGCGACCTGGCCGAGCGGCGGTCGAAGCGCGGCCGCACCTTCTTCGGCTGCGTGCGCTACCCCGCCTGCGACTTCACCTCGTGGACCCGGCCGGCGGCCGTTACGTGCCCGCACTGCGGCTTCGTGGGTGCGGAGGCGAAGCAGTCGAAGGCGAAGGATGCGTTCCTGAAGTGCCTCAAGTGCGGGACGGAGTTCGCCGCGACGGAGCTGGCGCCGGCGCAGCCGGTGGCCGCGCCGACCGAGAGCTGACGGCCACCGTCGTCGGCGGCGGGCTCGCGGGATGCGAGGCCGCTCTGGCACTGGCCGAGCGGGGCGTGCGGGTCACCCTCGTCGAGATGCGCCCCCTGCACGCGACACCCGCGCACCAGACGGACCTCCTCGCCGAGTTGGTCTGCAGCAACTCCTTCAAGAGCCTCGAGTCGGTCAACGCGCACGGTCTCCTCAAGGCCGAGCTTGGCCTGCTTGGCAGCGCGCTGCTGCCCATCGCGGAGGAGGCGCGCGTGCCGGGCGGCACCGCGCTGGTGGTGGACCGAGCGGAGTTCGCGCGGCGCGCCACGGAGCGCGTCGCGGCCCACCCCGGCATCCGGGTGGTGCGGGAGGAGGCGACGGCGCTCCCCTCACCAGGAGTGGTGGCCACGGGGCCACTGACGTCGGACCGGCTCTCGGCCGCGATCCAGGCCCGGCTCGGCACCGCGAACCTGGCGTTCTACGACGCCATCTCGCCCATCGTCGCGGACGATTCACTCGACCACGGCCGCCTCTTCCGCGCGTCGCGCTATGGGAAGGGCGACGGCGACGACTACCTCAACGCGCCGCTGACAGGCCCCGGGTACGAGGCGTTCGTGGACGCCCTGGTGGCGGCGGACCAGCATCACGGGCACGACTTCGACGAGGCGCCGTACTTCGAGGGGTGCCTCCCGGTGGAAGAGATGGCGCGCCGCGGGAAGGACACTCTCCGCTTCGGTCCTATGAAGCCGGTGGGTCTCGAAGACCCCGCCACCGGGCGCCAGGCGTACGCGGTGGTCCAGTTGCGCCGCGAGGACCGCGCGGGCCAGATGTGGAACCTCGTGGGGTTCCAGACGCGGCTCCGCATCCCCGAGCAGCAGCGGGTGTTCCGGATGATCCCGGGCCTCGGCCGGGCGGAGTTCCTGCGATACGGCTCCGTTCACCGGAACGCCTACGTCAACGCGCCCGCCGCTCTGACGCCGCACCTCGCGCTCAAGGACGACGCGCAGGTGCTCTTCGCGGGGCAGCTGACGGGGGTGGAGGGCTACAGCGAGTCCCTCGCCACCGGACTCCTCGCCGGCCTCAACCTCGCGCGACTGCTCCGCGGCAGGCCCGCCCTCGTGCCGCCGCCGACCACGATGCTCGGCGGCCTTCTGCAGTACCTTCAGCAGGCCGACCCGGCGCACTTCCAGCCGATGAACGCCAACCTCGGCCTGCTGACGCCGCTCGAGAGGCCGCCGCGCGACCGCACGCTCAGGAAGGCGATGCTCGCGGAGCGGGCGCTGGCGGCGATGCGCGAGTTCGCGCGGGAGGTGGACGCGTGAGGCCCGAAATCGCGGACTTCCTCCGGCACCTCGCCACGGAGCGGAACGATTCGCCGCACACCGTGAAGGCGTACGGCCGCGACCTCGCGAGCTTGGAAGCGTTCCTCGACGGGTACTACGGCGGACCCACGTGGGATTGGACGGGCGTGGACCGGCTCGCGCTCCGCGGGTACCTCTCCGACGCGACGCGCCGGGGCTGGTCGAAGCGCACGATGGCCCGTGCCCTCTCGGCGTTCCGGAGCTTCTACCGCTTTCTGAACGTGCACTACGGCGTGGAGGTGAATCCGGCCCGCGCCCTCAGCACCCCGAAGCTCGAGAAACGGCTGCCCGGCTACCTCGACCGCGGGGCGATGGGCCGCCTGTTCGAGCTGGCCGAGGCACGGGCGGGCGACGGTGCCGTCGAGTCGGCGCGGAACCGCGCGATGCTCGAGCTGTTCTACTCCACGGGGATGCGGCTCGGCGAGCTCGTGGGCCTCGACCTCGACGACGTGGACCTCATCGCCGACCAGGCACGGGTGCGCGGCAAGGGGAAGAAGGAGAGATTACTGCCTGTGGGGCGGCCGGCCGTGACGGCCCTGCGGCAGTACCTGGCGCGGCGCGACGCGGTCGCGGTCCCGGGGCAGGGCGCCGACCGCACGGCGATGTTCGTGAGCGTGCGCGGCCGCCGCCTCTCGCCGCGGGGGGTACAGCGGATCGTGCGAGGGTTCCTCGACGCGGTGAGCGAAGGGCAGGACGTGCGTACGCACTCGCTGCGCCACTCGTTCGCGACGCACCTGCTCGACGCCGGGGCCGACCTCCGGGCCGTGCAGGAGTTGCTGGGTCACGCGTCGCTTTCGACGACGCAGATCTACACACATACGAGCGTGGACCGGCTGAAGAAGGTCTACCACCAGGCGCACCCGAGGGCCTAGATGACACAGTGGCATGCAACGACGATCCTGTGCGTCCGGCGGGACGGACGCGTGGCGATGGGTGGCGACGGGCAGGTGACCGTCGGCGACGCCGTGCTCAAGGCGACGGCGCAGAAGGTCCGACTGCTCAAGGGCGGCAAGGTGCTCGCGGGCTTCGCGGGCGGCGCCGCCGACGCCCTGACGCTCTACGAGAAGTTCGAGGAGAAGCTTGACCGCTTCCCCGATAACCTCCCGCGCGCGTCGGTGGAGCTGGCCAAGGACTGGCGCAGCGACCGGGTGCTGCGGCGCCTCGAGGCCCAGCTGGTGGTGGCGGACCGCCAGCACGGCTTCGTGATCACGGGCAACGGTGATCTGCTGGAGCCCGACGACCCGATCCTCGCGATCGGCTCGGGCGGCGGCTACGCGCTGGCGGCCGCGCGGGCACTGGTGGCGCAGACCGCGCTCACGGCCCGGCAGGTCGTCGAGCAGAGCCTGGGCATCGCCGCCGACATCTGCATCTTCACGAACCGGCAGCTGACGATCGTCGAGCTGGAATAGCGCCCGCGGCGGGCGAGCGCCGAACCCCCGCGGCGGTACCGCCGCGAACGGATGAGCGAGCGACGTGTCCAATGGATGACACCAAAGAGCAGACGGTCAAGAAGGCGGCCGATCAGGCCCCCGAGCCCCTCCCGTGGCTGGAGGAGCTGCCGCCGCGCCAGATCGTCGCGGAGCTGGATCGCTACATCGTGGGGCAGGAAGCCGCGAAGAAGGCGGTGGCGATCGCCATCCGCAATCGCTGGCGCCGCTCCCAGGCGCCGGACGACATCCGCGACGAGATCCTGCCCAACAACATCATCATGATCGGGCCCACGGGCGTCGGGAAGACGGAGATCGCCCGCCGCCTGGCCCGCCTGGCCGGCGCGCCGTTCGTGAAGGTGGAGGCCTCGAAGTTCACCGAGGTCGGGTACGTCGGCCGCGACGTCGAATCGATGGTGCGCGACCTGGTGGACGCCGCCATCAACATGGTCCGCGGCGAGCGGGAGGACGACGTCTACCCGCAGGCCGAACAGCGCGCGGAGGAACGGCTCCTGGACCTCCTCCTGCCGCCGGTGGCGGCGCCCGCTCCGGCCCAGCCGCCCGCGCCGGACCCGGCCGGCAGGCCGCTCTTCGTGGTCTCCTCGCGGGGCGAGGTGACCGAGCGGAGCGACGAGGATCCGGCACTCAAGGAGCGGCGCGAGCGCACGCGCGAGAAGCTCCGCGCCCTGCTCCGCGACGGGAAGCTCGAGGAGCGGGACGTCGAGGTGGAGATCACGCAGGAGAACTTCCCTCCGATGGACATGCTCCAGTCGCCGGAGGGTTCGCAGGGACCCGACATCAACCTGATGGACTGGCTGAAGGAGATCCTGCCGAAGCGCAAGAAGCGGCGCGTGGTGCACGTCCACGACGCCCGCCGCATCCTGATCGACGAGGAGCTGCGCAAGCTCGTGGATCAGGACGACGTGGTGAGCGAAGCGCTCGACCGCGTCGAGAACCACGGAATCATCTTCATCGACGAGCTCGACAAGATCGCGGGCGAGCGTGGCACGGTGGGGCCGGACGTGAGCCGTGAGGGGGTCCAGCGCGACCTGCTCCCGATCGTCGAGGGCTCCACAGTTCAGACGCGCTACGGCCTCGTGCGCACGGACCACGTCCTGTTCATCGCGGCCGGCGCGTTCCACGTCTCGAAGCCCTCCGACCTCATCCCCGAGCTGCAGGGCCGGTTCCCGATCCGCGTCGAACTCACGCGCCTCGTGGAGGAGGATCTCGTCCGCATAATGACGGAGCCGGAGAACGCGCTCCCCAAGCAGTACGCGGCGCTGTGCGCGGCCGACGGCGCCACGCTGACGTTCACCGAGGACGGGATCAGGGAGGTCGCGCGGATCGCGTCGGTGCTCAACGAGCGCCTCGAGAACATCGGCGCGCGCCGGCTCCACACG
>Ga0315275_10005462_pt1 | contig 12057 bp, 14 predicted proteins | sample YL17G03_0_MG_FD_205557 | JGI IMG/M metagenome (GOLD analysis project Ga0315275, IMG submission 205557) | Sediment microbial communities from Yellowstone Lake, YNP, Wyoming, USA - YL17G03_0 | ecosystem: Environmental > Aquatic > Freshwater > Lake > Sediment | place: USA: Wyoming | collected... | reverse complement strand
TCCGGCTCCGCGACAGCGGTCGTGCGACGGGGTTCGACTACGCGAGCGCCGCGACCGTCTCGCTCACGCCCGGACAGAACTTCGTCATCGACTTTCGCGGCGCGGAAGGAGGCTTTGAGTTCGGCCGTGCGCCGGCCCATGGCCCGGCCACGCAGGAGGTGCCGCCATGAGCCTGCTCGAATGGCGCGACGAATTCCGCATCGGCATCGCCGAAGTGGATCACGAGCACCAGGTACTGATTGGCCTCATCAACGAGTTGCACGCCGCGCTGGGGGCGGACCGCTCCGGCGAAAGTGTCGAGGAGTTCCTGGGCGAGATCCATGCCCGTGTCTCGGCGCACTTTGCACTGGAAGAGAAGGACATGCAGGCGCGACGCTATACGGAGTTTGAGACGCACAAGGCGGATCACGAGCGGCTGCTCGACGATATCCGCGACATAATGGACGAGCACAGTGAGTACGGCGTACTGGACGAGGCAGCGTTCTCGGACCGCCTCAACGCGTGGTTCGGCGACCACTTCAAGACCTACGACGCACGGCTGCACCGGTTTCTGGCGACTCACGGCTGAGCGCATCAAGAGTGCTGGATGCCGGGAGACTTCACGCCGCACGCCCGCTCACGAAGCCGGCTGCCGCACCCGTTCAGAGATCCGACTCGAACAGGTGCCCGATCGTCTTCCTGAACCGGTAGATAGCCTTGTCGGGATCTTCGAACCTGGCGGCCGCTTCCCGCGTGACTTCCTCGCTGAAAGCCAGGTCGTGCTCGAGGAGCAGGCGTGTCAGTTCGGCAGACAGGGTGGACTGTTCGAACACCAGCGCCGACTCGCTGTTCAACTTCTCGCTGCGTGGATCGAGGTTGTACGAACCGACCAGGCTGATCTGGCGATCGAACACGGCGAACTTCGAGTGCATCGTGCCCTGCGTCTGGACGGCGTCACCCGCCTGCTTCCCTACCCATTCCCAGATCTTAATACCAGCCGACGGGTTCGCGCAGGCTTGCACCGCTGGGTCGTCGTTCACGGACAGCAGGTCCTTGTAATAGCCCCGCCCGACCATCGTGATTTCCGGCAGGTCATTGGTCTCAGGGCTGTTCGCAACCAAGGTCACGGCGACGCAGTGCCGCGCCGCGTCCTTGAGCGCCGCATGGATAGAGGGAGTAGGCAGGAAGTAAGCGTTCGCGATCAGGATCTCCTCGCGTGCCGACTCGATCAGCTTGAGGTACGACTGCTGGATGTAGGTTTCCTTGAACCGCGGCCGGTTCTGCAGGAATCGGCAGGTGGCCGACTGGAAGTTGCGGTCCGGTCGGCGCGCCTCCATCAGATCGACGTTGTGCTCGACGTCGGGCCGCTTCTCATAATGCACGGGCACCTTCCCCGTCTTGTCCATGACGGCGCGCGTCGCGTCCCAGTAACGGTTGGTATCGGCGATGCCACGGCTCTTCTTGATCGCGACGAAGTAGTCGAAGTTGCGGTCGAACGCCGTCACCAGATCGTCGATGACCGCGCCTCGGATCACGACATCCTGGTCGCGCCAGTTCTCGTCCGGATTGGCAGGATTGGCGCGAAAGTACTCGTTGCCGATGTTCAGTCCGCCTGCGACCGCAATGGCATGATCGGTCTCCCCGTCGATGACCCACATCTTCTCGTGGAAGCGCTTGTTGATCCGCGCCGGGTCGTAATGCGGCATCAGCGTCGGAATAGGCACCTCGTTCAGCCATTGCAGGCCCAGAGCTTCGTAGCCTTCCACCTCGATGCCGTTCTGCTTGAGGTCGAACAACATCCATTGGGTCTGGAGCCACGGGTTGGAGAACGCGTCGATCACCACCCGGACGTCGAGTCCGGCGCGCTTCTTTTCCTTCAGCACTTGCGCGATGCGCAGACCCGACTCGTCACCCTTGAAGACGAGCGCCTGGATGCGAATCGACGTCGTTGCTGCGCGCAGCGTCTCCATCCTGACCGCAAAGGAATCCTCCCCGCTCGGCAGGACGGCCACCTCGCACTCATTGGGCGGCCGAACCGGGAACACACCGCTCAAGGCTACGTCGTCGAACGGGCTGCCGACGAAATCCGTTGCCGGACCGAAGACGGACGTCGTCCGGGCGCGTGCGAGCAACTCTGCGGTTTGCGGGGCCACGGTGCCCCCACCCGGAGGACGGGTGGTCGTGCAACCGGTAAAGGCCGTCAGCCCACAGGCACCGGCAAGGACAAGTAAGCGGGCCCGCATCACTGAGCGGCCACCGCTTCCGGCGTGTAGGTGTAGTGCCACGGCTCGTGCGGATTCGCCAATGGACCGACGAATCTGTTGCTCGCCGCGCGCACGGCGGCATCGAGCTTCGCCGCCCATCCGCCCGCCTCCCAGTCGGTCGCGATGGCGGGTGTGCTCGGGCCTGCGACTACGCGCCCGCCCTGATGAACCTGAAAGTCGATCGCCCGCATCCGGCCGTGCGGGGACAAGCCTGGCGCGGCGATTGCGATACCTGCCAGGACCAGGAGCCTCGGATACGCCGCCACAGATGTTCCCTCGTCCTCCTAATGCGGCTCTGGCGCGGTCGCGCTCAAGTCCCGTTCCACGAAGGCAACGATGGCCGAGAGCAATGTCGCAGTCGGGAACGAGGTGCCGTCACGTCGTTTCACCAGATACGGGTGATACTTTTCGTTGTGCATCGCGAGTCCCCAGTGATCGGCGTTCACGTATCCCAGCAGGGTCGAGCCCGGGATCAACGCCCGGTTGGCCACCACCTGCCCGTCGTTGCGCGTATCGATCTTACTCAAATACCGCCATGACGGCACGAGTGCGCGGGCGATACGGTCCCGGGCTGCGAAACCGGCAGTCGAGTAGTACCTCACCCTCGCGGGCAATGAGTGTGCCGCCATCCAGGCGCCCTGCGTCTCCGGCTTCAGGCTCTCGAGCACCAGTCCATCGCCCGGTGCGCAGGATTCCTGCGGAATCTTCTTCAGCAGTGCCGCGTACGTGCCGGCGCCCACGTTGGCCGCTGGAGTGCCCATGATTGGGCCGCCGACGCTGACGACCGCATCGACCATGCGAGCCTGAGCGGGGAAATCGACCAGGAATCGCAGGGTATCCATGGAACCCTTGGAGAACCCGACCAGCACCAGCTTGTGGCCCGGCGTCACCTGGTATCGGGCGAGCGCGGCGGCAATCTGCTGCGCATTGTGCTCGGTCCCCGAGCGTCCGCTGACGACGAGCGTCTCCACCCGGTAACCGCGCGATCTCAGCAGCTGCGCGCCGTCAGCGAAAGGCTGGGCCTCGTCGCCGAAACACTCGCTGAACGCTCCCGGCACCAACACGACATCCACGGTGTTGGCGCTGCGCCCAGCCATTTCACTGCCAGCCAACTCCGGCGGCGGCTCATCCGGCAGGCGCCACAACCAGTCATTACAGGGCCTGGCAGCCGCCGGCGCATGTGGACTGGACGCGAGTTCGGAGCAGAACACTGGGCGAAAACCGGCTCGTCCGTCGACGACGGGAGGCGCACCTTGCGGCAGGACAGCAGCAATCGGCGTCGAGCGCAGCTCTGCGGGGCTGGGTCCCGACACGCAACCTGCCAGAGACATCGTGGTCAACAGCACCGCGTACTCGAGCATGGACAGCAAAGCGCGCGGCGGCGTGCCGACGCTGAACCGCCGTCGGCGGATCTTCATGGATCCTGGGGCACGATGGCGTACTCGCCCTTGCTTTCCAGTATCGCATCGGTCGACTCGTTCCAGTTCAGGTTACGGACCTGCTCGAGCGGCACTGGCTCGCGGGACAGGAACAGCAACAATCGATTGCCGTCGGTGAAATACGGGTCGCCGGCGAGGTTCGCCCGCGGCTTGTCGATGGGCGCCTCCCCGACCCCGCGTACGAACGCAAACTGACTGACGGCCTCGTGGTACATCATGCTGTGCAGCAGGTACTCGCGTGACTCGTCCACGACCGGGTCGATCACATGCGTCGTCAACGTCGGCGACTTGCTGGTCATCTTCACGCCGATATCCCGGCTGACCTGCCCAACCCAGACCGGCAGCCCCTGGTGACGGAACGGCGCGAGCCACAGGCGCATGTGATTACGCTGATTGATCGTCGAGCGTCCGCGCTGCACTGCCACGTCCTGCTTGCGGCCGAACAAGTAGAGGGAACTGACCGGAGCCGTGATGTACGATTTCTCGGCGATGGCCGCACCGACCATCTTGCGCACGCTCTCCCCCGTGATGGCTTCGGTGAGACTCCAGCCACTGCTGATCAACGCCGCAAGCGCGTCCTCGCCGGTACCGACGAGCACGACGTTGAGTGGATCGCCCTGCCCCTGACCGCTCGCGTCCGCGGTGCAGCACGGTAATTCCCGGATTCGCTGGCGCAGGTCTTCGAGGCTGAGGTCTGGATATTCGTTCAGGTGCGAATACAGGTTGCGTAATTCCGACCGCTCGTAATCGAAGCCCTGGGTCGGCAACAGCACCGCAAACCGGAAGCGAGGGGTCCGCCGGCCGAGTCCCGACAGGACCACGTCCACGAACCGGCCGCCACGGAGGTACGAGGCGTACACATACCCTTCGCGGATACTGTGTCTTTTCTGGAACAGGGGCATCGCGTCGGCTCGCATCGTGGTGATGAGCTGGGCCCGCGCTTCCTTGCTGAGCTTGGCTCCCGCCACCAGGGCTGCTTCGTCCGGGGAAAAATAGTCGACGTCCAGCGCGATGGGCATCAACCAGTAGTCGAAGTCGCTGTCGTTCATGATGCGCAGCCAGACCGGCTGAACGCCATGAACGGCCAGCGGCGCGCCAAAATGGCGCTCCGCCATCGCCGCCGGCGGAATCGTCACCTGGACCGTCACACCGTCGCGGGACTGCACCTGGGTGCGCGGCAGATTGACGGGAATCAAGCCCTCGCCGGCATCGTCGGTCGCAGACGCGCAGACGCTGCCCAGCAGCGCGAGCAGGAGGGCCGCCGCGGTCGTGCCATGATGTCGTCGCAAAGCATTCACGCGCCGGGCTCGAGCGCCCCCGACAGCAACCATCGACGGATCAAGGCAACATCACTGCGGCTTGACGAAGAGCGCATCGTCCACGCGCTTCACGCCTTCGACGCCCTTGGCCACGGCGAGCGCACGGTCGCGCATACCCTTGCCACTTACGAAGCCGCCGAGCTGCACGATGCCCCCGCGTGCCTCGACGTTGATCTGGCCCGACTTGACGTCGTCTGCATCGGCCAGCGCGGCCTTCACCTTCCCGACCAGCACGGTGTCATCGAGCTTGGTGCCCATCGAGGTGCTGGGATGGACGGCAATCTCGTTGCGAACCTCCTTGACGCCCTTGACGCCCTTGGCGACACCACCGGCTGCATCCTTCTGAGCCTGCGTCACCACGAAACCGCTCAGCAGGACGACGCCCTTGTAGGCCTCGACGTTGACGTCATTGGACGGCACGCCCTTCTCGGCCAGCAGGCCTCCCTTGACCGATGCGGTGATGCTCGAGTCGTCGACGACGTCACCCGCCGATTTCTCTGCAAGTGCCGGCGTGGCAAGGGCCAGCAGGGCAGCGGCGAGCGAAACGAATAATTTCAACTTCATGTCGTCATCTCCTCGGCAAGTAATGGGAAAGGCGGAAGGATTCTAGGCGACAGCGCGCTCGCGCGCAGCAGGGATCGGCCGGACCGGCGTAACCCGTTGCGGGGGGGGGCGGAGTCCAGCCGGACCGGCGGGGGCACCGGCCTCAATTGGCTCCAGAAACGGTTCAGTGCGAAGATCCGCTCGCGGGGAGGCGACGTCGCTGCAACTGGACTCGACCATGCTCGAGTCGTGGCAGGTTGATGCCAGCGGACCCCAAGCGACGGAGGGCGCTAGCATGCATCGAGCGGGCCATATTCACGTCTGATCAGGAGGCGCTGTGCTCAAGTGGAAGTTGATGCTGTCAACGCTGCCAATGGTGGCAGGAATCCTGGCAGTCAAGCTGTTCCTGGAATTCGTCATGAATTTCTCGGGCCTGATCGATTTCTCGGATGTCGGCATCATCCTCACGGCAGGCGTGTTCCTGATCGGGTTCCTGCTTGCCGGCACGATGGCCGACTACAAAGAGGCGGAGAAACTGCCCGCCGACATTTCCTGCACGCTGGAGACCATCGAGGAAATCTTCGTGCTGGCGGGGACCAACCGCCCTGCCCTGAAGCTGCCGTACCTGCGGCGCGAGTTGCTGGCGTTGACCGATGCCATCAAGGGCTGGCTGATGAAGCAGCGCTCGACCGTGGAGGTTTACGCGGCCATGACGCAGCTGAACGGCGTGTTCCAGCAGCTCGAACGCGAGGGCGCCGGCCCGTACGCATCCAGGGCCGTGCCACAGCTGCTCATGGTCCGCAGGAGCGTCACCCGCATCGACGTGATCGTACGGACCGGCTTCCTGCCGCCTGCCTATGCCCTGCTCGAGGTGCTGATCGTCATGATCATCTCCCTGGTGCTGATCGCACACTTCAGGAGTCTGGCCGCCGAGTTCCTGCTGGTGTCGTTCGTCAGCCTGATCAACATCTACATGCTGCGGCTCATCAAGGACGTCGACAATCCATTCGATTTCCGCGATGGCGAGCGGAACCAGGACGCCGGCGAGATCGCCTTGTTTCCGATCGACGAGTACCGCGCACGGCTGGCCGCTCGACTCGACGAGGTACCGGGGTCAGGCGGTGAGCGCGCGCCGTGACTGATGCGCCTGCCCTGGCGCATGTCGCCGTGTTGATCGTGGGTGCGGGCTGGGTCCGCATCGACGCGGCCGCTCACCTTGAGCATGATGAGCGCCAGAACCTCACATATGCATGAACTTTGTCACCTAAACCATTGATTAAGATAGTGAGCGCCGCGGCGATCAGTTCGTCGCCGGGGCAGCCGCCGGGGCCGGGCCGATGTCCGAGACCACGCCCCAGGTCAACTTCCACGAGCCGTCCGGTTGGGGCTTGTAGCCGACGACCCAGTTACCCTCCTCGGTAGCAGTCTGCGAGGTCGCCGGATCGGTGTACGTCATGACGTAGTGTGCCATGAAGACAGCCATGTCGCCGGAGGCCGCCACGTCGACCGCCTCGTTCGAAATGACCAACTGCAGCGCGGGGTCGGCGAACTGCTGCTGCGAGAGCACGAGATCCTCGTCGGGACCTTTAACGTTCGGCAGGCCGTGGAACATGCCGACGTAGTCCGGAGCGTCGTGCTTCACGCCGGCCGCCGCGTCGCGGGCGGCTGCTTCTGGCACGCTGCGAGCGAAAGCGCGAACAGCGCGCCGGACGCTCGAACTGATCGCCTCCACCTGGCAAGTGACGCCGGTGGAGGCGTACATGCGTATCATCAAAGCGACTGAGGCCGAACTCGACAACGGCGAGAAGATGGAGAACGCGTTGGTCACGTCGATGAGCGAAGACGACCTGCGCTGGTTCATAGCGCACCCCGACATCATGTTCTGCAGTGACGGCGAACTGCACGGCTCGCATCCGCGTGGCGCGGGTGCGTTCCCGCGCGTGCTCGGCCGCTACGTGCGTGAGGAGAAGCTGCTGCCGCTGGAGGCGGTCATTCACAACATGTCGGGGGAATGGATCGTGCGCGACGGCAAGGTAACCGGCCACCATCCGGACCGTGTGTTACGCAGCCCCGCCTACCGGCCCTGAGTCGCCCGCGTCACATCCATGCTCGTACTCCGCAAGCCGTATCTGCTGTACCTGGGTGATGCGGCACTGAAATCCGACTGCAAGACGGCGTTCGGTCTGCGCGACTGGTGCGGTGCCGACGTCATCGGCGAATGGTCGCTGCCTGCCGCGCGCGTCAGCCTCGGCGTCCCGCGCTGGTCGCCGGACCAGGCGGCCGCCCGGGGCGCGGGCTCGATGGTCGTTGGAGTCGCGCCCACGGGCGGCGTACTGCGGGACCACTGGCTGGATGATCTCGAGGCCGCGCTCGAGGCAGGCCTCGATGTCGTCAGCGGTCTCCATACCCGCCTCACCACGTTTCCACGCCTGGTTCGTGCGGCCGAAACGAGCGGCGTGCGGCTCGTCGACGTGCGGCATTCGAGCGCGGCGTATCCCGTCGCCAGCGGCCGCAAGCGCACCGGAAAGCGCGTCCTCACGGTGGGCACGGACTGCGCGCTCGGCAAGAAGTACACGGCGCTCGCGCTGACGCGCGCGCTGCAGGCGACGGGGGTCGCGGCGACGTTTCGCGCGACCGGCCAGACCGGCATCATGATCGCCGGCAGCGGGATCGCGGTGGATGCGCTGGTCGCGGATTTCCTCGCGGGCGCGGCGGAGGCACTCTCGCCGGACAATGCTGCGGGGCATTGGGATGTCATCGAAGGCCAGGGTTCGCTCTTCCATCCAGGCTATGCGGCCGTGACGCTGGGGCTGCTCCACGGCTCGCAACCCGACGCGATCGTGCTCTGTCACGCGCCGGAGCGTCTGACGATCGAGGACTATCCGGACTATCCGATCCCAGCACTGAGCGAAGCCGTCGAAGCATATCTGCGGGCAGGCCGGCTGACGAATCGCAATGTTCGGTGCGTCGGCGTGAGCATCAATTCAGCGATGCTTACCGACGCCGAATGGCGCGACTACCGGTTCCGCCTCGAGAGCGACCTTGGCCTGCCGGTCTGCGACCCGATGCGCGGCGGTGTCGATCGTCTCGCGGTGGCACTCGTCGCCGAATGATTTCGGTCGCGACTCAAGTCGAGCGTTGGGAGCTCGTCGAGCCGTTCACGACCGCGCGCGACTCCGTGACGCACGTACCGGTGCTGGTCGTCACGCTCGTTGGCCGCGATGGCAGCCGCGGCTGGGCGGAAGCGGCCGGCGTCGATTACGACGGGGAGACACCCGAGACGATGGCCGCGCAGATCGAGTCCGTGCAGGGCGCCTTGCATGACAGGATCACCGGCCGGGAGCTGCTCCGCCTCCTGCCGCCGGGCGGCGCCCGCAATGCCCTCGACTGCGCGCTCTGGGACCTGCGGGCCAAGCAGACGGGCGTCGCGGCGTGGCAGAGCGCGGGCCTCGTGCAGCCCCGCCCTGTGACGACTGCCTTCACGATCGGGCTCGGCAGCGAGGCAGACGTCCGCCGGAAGGCGCGCGACGCGCTGCCGTATCGGCTGTTGAAAATCAAGCTTGATGCCGAGCGACACGTCGATCTGGTACGGATCGTGCGCGAGGAACACCCCTCGGCCAGGCTGATCGTCGATGCCAACCAGGCGTGGTCGCGATCGCTGCTCGAGCGCCTCCTGCCGCAGCTGCTGAGCCTCGGCGTGGAACTCGTCGAGCAGCCCGTGCCACGCGGCGAGGATGCCTTGCTCGACGGGTTGCCCGGCCTGGTGCCGCTCGCGGCGGACGAATCGTGCGCTGACCGTCGGTCATTGCCTGATCTGGCAGGCCGTTACCAATACGTCAACGTCAAGCTGGACAAATGCGGCGGACTGACCGAGGGGCTGGTCATGTGCGCCGAGGCGACCCGACTCGGCCTCGGGCTGATGGTAGGAAACATGTGCGGCACGTCGCTTGCGATGGCGCCGGCGTTCCTGCTTGCACAGGCGTGCCGCTTCACCGATCTCGACGGGCCGCTGCTGCAGCGGCTCGACCGACAGCCGTCGATCCGCTTCGAGTCGAGCCTGATGCATGCGCCTGATCCGGCACTCTGGGGATAGCAGCCGCACGCGTGAGTGAATCGGCACGTGCAGGCGGTCTGACACGTGAGTCACGCACGGTCGCAATCCCCGCGCCCCGACGCCTCGCGCAGCGCGCCGTCGTCGTCGTCGCACCCATTGCTCATGATCGCGCATTGCAGCCACCAGGACTTCCACGAGATCATGGCGGTAATGGACAAAGTCATCGACACCGGCCGCCTGATCCTGAGGCGATTCACGCTGGATGATCTGCAGGCGTTCTATCAACTGGGCTCCAGGCCGGAGATCATCCGCTACGCCCAGAGCACGCCGCTCGCCTCCCTTGAGGAGGCACGTGATCTCATGAAAGCAGCGCCGTTTCACGACTACGCCACGTACGGCTATGGTCGCTTCGCGTGTGTCTGGAAAGAATCCGGCGCAGTGATTGGTTTCAGTGGCCTGAAGTACGTCCCTGAGATCGGCGATACCGAGCTCGGCTATCGGTTCTTCCCCGAGTTCTGGGGAATCGGACTCGCGACGGAGGCGGGTCGGGCCTCGATCGACTTCGCGCGTTCCGACCTCGGCCTGAAGCGACTGGTGGCCATGGTTCACCCCGATAACGTCGCTTCGGCAAAGGTCCTTACGAAGCTTGGGTTCGCTATTGAGAAGCAGCTGCGCTATTCGGGATTGAAAGACATCGATGTGAATCTGTTTGCGCGATCACTCTGATCAGGCATTGCACAGCCCGACCTGCGCGAAGCGCGTCTCACCCCGCCTCCCGCCACCCGATCTCTATCACAAGTCGCTGCTGCCCCGTCACCCCGCACTGCACCACCACATCAATCAGCTGTCGAGTCGTCGCCGACGCGAGTACTCTCCTGCTCTCGGGATGCTCCTTCGGCTGTTCGAATCGAACGCCACTGGCAGTCCAGGTCGGAGACTGCATCCCGTCTTCGAATGGCAGCAATTACAGGATTTCACCCCAATGCAAGCGACAATCCCGTGTCTGGAAGACCGCCTGCCGGACTTGCTCGAATTTGCTTGGACCCTGGCCCGGCAGATTGAGACGGGTGAGCTGCAGGATGGGGATGAGCTTGGTCTGCGAATCCGTGATTTCTACACAGTTGATCGGATGCAAGCCATCGAGATCGTGGCCCCGGGTTGGCAGGAGATGGCCGCCTATGCGGATCGAGCCACTCTGAACCACATCACCCAGGTGCTGATCGCGCTCCAGCTCCTGCCGGAGTATCGGCAGGCCTCAAAGCAACAGCAGGCTTTGATGGAATGGATCGTGCTGTACCACGACCTGGGGAAGCAGGTGATCGGCGGCCAGCGGGATGCCCTGCACGCTTTTCGCTCTGCTGCGATGGCGACGCGGACGCTTCCCAAGGTGGGCTTTCTCGCCAGCGAAGCCTACCCGGCGGGGCTCGATCCCTGGACTCAGTTGGTGCTGGGGGCCTCCGTGGCAGCGCCAGATGGCAAGGGCTTGATCCAGGACAATCGCGCGCTGCCGGAAATCCTGCAGGGAATCGAGCACCTGTTTGGCGCCGGATCTGCCGCCTCGCTCATCGTGCAGACGGTGCTGCTGCACCAATCGTTGAACGTCGTGCCGGAATGGCCGAATCCTGGCAGCCTGACCGAGGCAGAACTGTCGCTCTGCATCCGCCCGGCGCTGCTTCCGCTGCTGGAGGCCATGATGCTGGTGGACAGCGACGCCTGGCAGCTCTTCGATCCGACCAGTAAAGCGAAGTTTCGCCAGGGTACGCTGGCAGTCTTTGCCACGGTACGCCGGCTGGTGGGCGGGTGATGGAATGAGAGCACTGACTCACTTGTCGTTCGTCGGCGGGGTCGCCTTCCCCACATCACTACCCAACCGCCGAAAACTTCGCCAACCGGGGCCGGAACATGGCACGCTACCGCCATGCCCGACTTCAGCCTGTTCGGCGATGAGCATGTGCGCCAGTACGAAGCGACTGGCGGCAAGATTGGCCACGACTGGAACGGAACCAGCTGCCTGATCCTGCACACGATCGGCCGCAAGTCCGGCGAGACCCGTAAGTTCCCGCTCATCTACGGGCGCGACAGCGCCGATTTCGTCATCGTGGCCTCGAAGGGCGGCGCGCCCGAGCACCCCGGCTGGTACCTCAACCTGCTCGCCCACCCCGATGTGGCGATCCAGGTCCGGGACAAGGTCATCCCCGTCACCGCCCGCACCGGCACCGCCGCCGACAAGGCCCGCGTCTGGCCGACCATGATCGTGCAGTGGCCCGACTACGACGCCTACCAGGCCAAGAGCAGTCGCGACATCCCGGTCGTTCTGCTGCGCCCGCGCTGAACGGATCACGCGGTCGCGTCACAACTGTTTGCGGCGCGGGGCCGGGCTGATCTGAACAACGCCGCCAGTCAATTCGCAAGCTCGATCCCGTAGCTGACCGAGACGGCGCACAGGGTTCCGCCCCCGT
>Ga0315275_10005461_pt1 | contig 12058 bp, 6 predicted proteins | sample YL17G03_0_MG_FD_205557 | JGI IMG/M metagenome (GOLD analysis project Ga0315275, IMG submission 205557) | Sediment microbial communities from Yellowstone Lake, YNP, Wyoming, USA - YL17G03_0 | ecosystem: Environmental > Aquatic > Freshwater > Lake > Sediment | place: USA: Wyoming | collected... | reverse complement strand
CTGGCCGAGCTCCGCGGCGAAGGCAATCACCTCGTAGCCATAAGTCTCCTTGAGCCACGGAAGGATGACGCTCGTATCCAACCCGCCGCTGTACGCCAATACTACCTTTTCAGCCTTAGCCATATCTGTGCCTCAGAAAATCGGTGACTCTGAAAACCGGATTATACTATCCTGTTGCGCGAACGCAAGGCGAACCTGTAGTACTCTGTAACAATCGAATCTATAAGTTGTCATTCCGCACTTAGAATCTGGATTCCCGCTTTCGCGGGAATGACAAGCCACAAATACAAATGTGATACCGTAACAGGAAAGCAGTCAACGCTCGCGCACAAATCATTTTTGCAGAGGCACTGTAACCGGCTCAGTCTCTTCAACAGGCACAGGCTGCTTGGAACCCTTGAATTTGATTTGCGGCATTTCTCTGCCGAGGCGTTTGTACGTTGCCTCGAGCTCGCGGAGGAAAGCATCCGGCTTCATCCACTGAACGTGACCGTCCATAAAGAGCACATTCACACCTTCAGACATAAAGGCCGGGTTCTCGTAGGCAACGACGTTGCCCGGTTCCATCGCGGTAGTCTGTCGGTCAACATATATGTAGCTTGGTCCCTCGAAATCCTTCGGCTTGGACTTCGATTCAAGGCTCTTAGGCGACAACTCGGCTTTCTCGATCAACTCTTCCAGATTCGGGGGTAGTTTGCCATCGTAGTCATTTGCGTATATCAGACAGCGTATCCCAATCTGTTTGAGGTTAGAGGCGGATGCAACGCGCATAGCCTGGCTTCGGGCCCGCGCCAGAGCGGGCATCGCAACGCCGACGCCAAGCGAAGCGCCGGCTACGGAGCCCAGGCTAAGCTCAATGCCGGAGCCGTGGTAGCGGGAATGCAGACCTTTGTCATCGAACCAGGAATACTGGCAGGACGGCCCCATATCTTCGACAACGCCTGTAAGTGAGGGAAGCATCGCAGGCAGAGTGATTTGGGCCTTCGCTGCGAACATAGTTATCATAGGCCAGAATCCCTGCAGAGCGAGCATCATTTGCTTGAATTGCACCTTTGAGTCGGTATAAGAGAGGAACAGCAGATTCTTCGGGAGCTTTGCGGTGGCCTGCTTGTATCCTTCCGTGGTGCGGATGGACTGTGCAACGGCCTTAGGCGAAGCCATCTGCGCCAGGGCGAGCTTGTGCATGGCCGGATTCGAGGCTATGACGATGCGGCTGTCCACGACCATCCAGCAGGGCATTACCTGCACCATCGCCAGCGGCGCAATAACCCAGGTGCGCAGAGTTCTTCCATCGGGCTGGGCCTGAGAGCTGACCTGCACGACGCCTTGACCGACAGCGGCGGCGAACTTTCCGAGAGAATCAAGGGTCTTTTCGAGGAGCGGCCCATCCTTCAACTCGGCAATGACGACGAGTCCGCCGCCTGGCGCCTCTATTACAGCGCCGCCTGGGACCGAGTACCAGACCAGCGGGCCTGCGAAAGCGCCTAACAGGGCCTTGCGAATATCGACCTGGACCTGCGATTGAATATCGGCGATTTTCTGATCGATCTCGGCAGAGACATTGGCTGGGACGGCGGTTTTGATTGCAGTCATTATCGTGTCGTACATTCCGCCGACGTCACAGTTGACGGCGCCTGCACGCACGGCCCGAGGGTCAACCATATCAAACATCTTAAGGTCTATGGCCTTGTGCGCTGCGAACAGACCCGTTCTCGGCGCTGGTGCTTCTATGAATTCAGTGAAAACCATATCGGGGCCGTCAAACCGCGTCCCGGAGGTAATGGTTCCGACATTTTTCAGGCCGAGCTTCTCGATTACGGTTGAGACAACGGCAAGCTTGTCCGATGCGCTCTGCTGGTCCGCCACGGTCTTCACCACGTCGCCGACCTTTTGGCAATCGACATACGTAGCGAGCACGTCGTTGGCTGTCGGGAGCGCCTTGAGATAGTCGGGGGCCTTGGCGTGCGGCTGCCGGATGTGCTTTACGGCCAAGCCCTCGCCGTCGTTCACGGCGGCAACAAGGTAATTATCCACCCAGCCCCAATATCCGGGGACGCCTTTATTATCCGCCGGGCCGTGCATCTTGAATGAGCTAATCTCAATTTCCTTTATATCGCCTTCGCGCGCCAGCCCTTCGAGCTTGGAGAGCCTCGCGGCGATCTCTGCTTTGTGCCCGCCGGCGTCGATGATTACGAAGCCGTAAACAGGCGGGCCCTCGTCCGTCTGCTTGCGGGCGGCGCCCAGAATGGCCGGCCCGGCCATCGCCAATTCGGCAAAGTCCAGCACCATCTCGGGGACCTGAGCTTCGTTGGCATCCGGTATCTGCTTTTTTGCCAATGTCAGAAGCTGTTTCGTGGCCGTCTGATAGAGATTCTGCATCTCCGGGTCGTTCCAAATCCGGCCGAGAATGCTCTCTTCAAAGGCGGGCTTGAGATTGTCGCAGCCAGCGGTGGCGACAAATGCCAGGACATTGTCCGGCACCACCGTCATCAGCCCCAGAGCAGGTTCCTGCTTCGTCGCGGCTGCTTCTTTTTGCGGCGCGGCAGGCTCCTGCTTCTTGCCGCAGCCAACCGGCGCCACGAGTACGGCACAAATAATTAGTGTGTGATAAAACCGAACCATAATTGTCTCCTTTCAATTACTCTTAAGGACTCGACTGTTGCGCTTCATCAGGCGGAACAAGCGGCTCGATGATCCGAATCACCTGAGGTATGCTATTCTCGACAACCTCCCACACCCTTTCGGGTATGATGTCGAAGTATTCGTGAACAAGTCGATTTCGTATGCCAATAATCGCCTGCCACGGAATTTCGGGGTGGGAGTCTCTATATTTGGGGGACACCTTCCTTGCAGCTTCGCCGATTATCTGTATCTGATGCATAACGGCGTTCTCAAGCAGGTCATCATCGCGGAATTGCTCCCAAGCAACATTGCGGGTGAAGTTCTGCACTTTGCGCGCCGCTAACAGCATATCAAGCATATAGGCATCATCTCGCCACATATACCGTCTCCGCCGATTGCAGGATATGACGCCGCCGAATGTAGTTTTCACTTCTCTCGACTGCACGGCGCTCAACGAGGTCCACTTTCTTACAGAGTAGTCGGCTCAATTCTTCCTGCATTGCAAGCAGGTCGCCTATGGAAGGCGTATATTCAGTGTCGAACTCCACAAGTACGTCCACATCACTATCAGGCCGAAAGTCGTCCCGGAGCACAGACCCGAAAAAAGCCAGCGTGCGAATGTGGTTCCGCCGACAAAATTCCTGGGCCTTCTCGTCGAATATCGCAGAGTTCTTGTTCATATTTCCACCTGGGGGCAGCACGCAATCGCCCCACTCAGTATATCAGCACCGCACTACCCGGAGCAAGTGCTAAATGCAGCAATGGCAATGTTAGTTCAATGACATAGGTATTCTTCCGGTACATCGTCAAAGTCGGATGCTTTGGCTTCATTGCCTCATAAGACAATCAACAACCGTCTTTCGCATGAGTTCCGGGGCGGCGTTTTGGCCGGTGAAAAGCTTGAATTGGCTGGCGGCCTGGTTGACGAACATCGAGAGGCCGTCGATGGTCTTTGCGCCGGCCTTCTTTGCCTGCTTGAGCAGGAGGGTCTCGGCGGGGTTATAGACCGTATCGAAGACGATCATATCTTTTGCCAGGCAGCCGTCGGGCAGAGGCGATTCGTCGATGTTCGGCTGCATACCGATACTCGTGCAGTTTATGACCAGCTTGGCATCCAGATTCGGCAGCTCATCCAGGCCGGCAGACTCACAGCCAAAATCCTTCGCAAGCCTCTGCGCCTTCTCTACGGTGCGGTTATAGATTCTGATTTTAGCGCGTGCGTCGCTCAGCCCCGCGATAATGGCCCTTGCGACGCCTCCTGCGCCTATGACTGCAACGGACAGGCCGCTCAGGTCGGGGCTGGCGATGCCCGTACCGGCGGTAATCGCATCGAGCGCGCCGGCGTAATCGGTGTTGTATGCTTTTAGCCTGCCGTCGGTGGTGATTATCAGTGTGTTCACCGCTCCGATCTTCTCGGCTAACGGCTCGATGAATCCGCCACTTTGCCTGGCAAATCGGAGGACGTTTTCCTTGTGTGGAATGGTTACGCTGAAGCCCCTGAAATGAAGCCATTTTCTCAGCAGGGCGCTACGCAGGAAGGAGTCAAATTTGTCCTGCCCGCCCTGGACCAGCAGCGGCAGATATAATCTGTTCATATCCATCTGGGCGAAGCAGGCGTTGTGAATGGCCGGGCTGAGCGAATGGCCGACAGGATCGGCAATCACGCCGAAGACCTGGGTATCGGTGTCTATGGAATCGTATCGGTAGAGGTCCTTTAGCTGCCGGATGGTGAGCTGGCCGGGGGCGGTGGCGGTTTGCTCGTCGATGCTCGCAAAAGTCACAAAACTGCCGAGCTTTTTGGCGAGTATTCTGCTGACCAGGCCGGCCTGACCCATGCAGAAGACGATTCGCTCGCCGCTGGTTCTCTGCAGGAGGTCGAACGCCCCGAAGCAGTCGTTGATATGATTCGCGGTGTAAACAAGCTTGGGGATCGCCGACGGACAGACTGTCAGGATGTGCCGATGCAGCTCGGCGATATTCTCGAATCTGCCCTGAAAATTGTGGGCGGAGAGGATTAGCCGACCCTTCGAGCTGAGCGACAGCGCGCGCCTTATTCGCTCCTGGTTCCGGGTATTCAGAAAGTTCTCATACTCAAAATCGACAAATTCGGCGCCGGCTTTTAGCGCACCGATGAGCACCTCAACCCGCAACTGCACAGGGTAAGAAATCGCGCCGCCCTGCCGCTTGTCCCGGCAGGTCACGATTATCGGCGTCGGGTGAACAGCTTCATTCTTGACCCGGGCAACCAGGTTTTCGACCATACCAACGCTGATGTTTTCGAGGTAATCGGCTCGCAATTCGAGCATCTCGGCGCCGGCGGCAACGGCGGCGGTTATCTGGTCGGCTGCTTGGTCCGGATTCGGCGCTGATATGGGCACAGCCAAGTAGGTCATAGCAGCAACAGGATATAGCAGCTACAGCCGACAAAGCAAGGGCAAAACGCGAAATAGAGCGCATAAGCTCCTTATTTGGCGGCACACCTATAGTATTGTACCCATCGGCTAAATAGGTTATTCTCTCGAAGAATGGCGTCCATCTGCATGATCCAGGCACAGCGTTTATCGGTTAGTTAGAGATTGCGATGGCAGAACACGAACATAAGGTGAATATCCCGGCCAGAGAGGCCGGGAGTTACAAAATTGTAATCGGCACGGAGATTCTGCCTTCATTGTGGGGGCGGATAGAGGCCGATTTCGGTCGCTACAACAAGTTCGTTGTAACGGATGAGAATCTGGTCCGTGCGGGTCATCTGGAGAAGCTCGCCGGAGGCAGGGAAGTTGCCGCGTTCGTAATCAGTCCGAGCGGTGAGACCTCGAAAAACATCAACACGGTAGTTTCAATAATCGAAACGATGGAAAAGGCATATCTCGGCAGGGACACGCTTGTTGTCGCCCTGGGCGGCGGAACAGTGGGCGATATTGCCGGATTTGCAGCCTCTGTCTTCAAGAGAGGGGTTCCCGTAGTGCATGTCCCGACGACGACAGTAGCGCAGGCTGACTCTGCGGTCGGTGGGAAAACCGGCGTCGATTCAAGCATAAGCAAGAACGCATTTGGGGCATTTTGGCATCCGGCAGCGGTCTATATCGACCCTGCTGTGCTGGCTACGCTGGATGAGAGACAATACAGAGCGGGTCTGGTCGAGTCTGTGAAACACGCCATGATAGCAGATAGCGATTATTTTGACTTCCTTGAGCAAAACATCGAGGTGATCCTTGGGCGAAGGACCAGCGTGCTTGAGCGTATGGCCCAGTTCAACTGCAAGATAAAGGGCGGTGTCGTCGAAAGGGACCCGAACGAGCGAAATCTGCGGCGAATCCTGAACTACGGGCATACTATCGGACATGCGGTCGAAGCGATCAGCGGATACAACATCCTTCACGGAGAGGCAGTCGCCATAGGCATAATCGCGGCTGGCCTGATCGAAATTGAGATTGGATTATCCGAGGCGGGGAGGCTCGACAGGATCCGCCGAATTCTCGAAAAAATCGGGGTTCCGGTGAAACTGCCTACGGATTTTGACGAAATTAACCTGATTGACCTGATAAAACGCGACAAGAAGGCTGTCAACAAATGGCCGAAATTCGTGTTAATCAGCCGCATTGGGCAGGTCTATTGCCGCGATGGGCAATGGGCCGTTGACGTTGAACGGCCAGTAGTGGAAAAAGTGCTGTATAAGCTGCAGCGAATCTTGACTTAGGGCAACAATATGTACAGAGATCAAATCAAGGTGCTGGATTGCACAATCAGGGATGGGGGGCTTATCAACAATCACTATTTCACGGATGAGTTTGTCCGGGCCGTATATCAGGCCCTCTCGAAAAGCGGCGTCGATTATATGGAAATGGGTTACCGCAGCAGCCGGGAGCTGTATCCCCCTTGCGACTTCGGCGCGTGGAAATACTGTGACGACGACAAGATAAGGCAGATTATTGATAGCGCCGGGATTGAATCCAACCTCAAGATCAGCGTTATGGTCGATTCATACCGGGTGAAGGAACAGACCTTTGCCCCGGCGGATGAGAGTCCGATAGATATGATTCGGGCCGCGACGTACGTAAAGGAGATCGACAGCGCGATCGAATTGGTCAAGAAGTGCCACGACTTGGGTTATGAAACAACCGTCAACATAATGGCGATTTCCAAGGAAATAGAGCCGGACCTCGTCGAGGCCCTTGACCAGTTGGCCAAGACACCGGTGGATGTGGTCTATGTTGTGGATAGCTTCGGGGCGCTCTACTGTGAGCAGATTGAGTATTTGGTCAAGCTGTACCGGCAGCATCTGCCAGGCAAGGAGATTGGGGTCCACTGCCACAACAATCAGCAGCTCGCCTACGCGAACACAATAGAAGGCATAATCCACAACGCCAACTACGTTGACGGCTCGCTCTTTGGTATCGGGCGGGGACCGGGCAACTGCTGTCTGGAACTGCTGGTCGGTTTCCTGAAGAACCCGAAGTTCGACCTGACCCCAATCCTCAAGGTCATACAGGACTATATGCTGCCAATGCGGGACGAGATCGAGTGGGGTTATATCATACCCTATATGGTCACCGGTATTCTGAACGAGCATCCCCGCTCGGCGATAGCTCTGCGAAAGACGGACCGCAAAGACAAATACGCTGAGTTCTATCAGGAAATGTGTCAGTCACCCGCTTAGCCCACCAATCCCAGCGGCGGATTATACTCGATTGACGGTATTTGGGTCGCACATCAGATCACACGCGGATTGGTGAGATATTATAGGCCGAAAGAGCCGACGATTGCGGGTTTTGGCCTTGACATTACCTGGGCAATCGTATAGAATCGAGTTATTCCTGTAAACAATCAGGACGCTTACAGAAAGCCTCGTCTCCAGCTCTGATGAGGCTTTTTGGAGTCAGGAACGCAATCTGTGACTGACGGACTTAACCGAGGAAGGAAGTTTAAGTAAAGTATGCTCTTGCCCGCAAGGAATTCTTTGTTTTGTCTTGGGATAATGCTTTTCCTGGCCACCTGCGCCTGTGCGGAGTATTACCCGGTGGGCGACCTCGACGGGGGCCGGGATGTCGATATGGACGACTTGAGCCTGTTTGCGCAGAGCTGGCTGAGTCCGGGCTGCACTGAGCCCGGGTGCGAGGCGGACCTGGACGGCAAGAACGGGATCAATATGGTCGATTTTGCGCTGCTTGCGCGGAACTGGGGCGGGATTGCAATAATCACCGAGTTTATGGCGAGCAACCACAGCACCGAACCTCTGGGACCGGGTGACCTTCTGGACGAAGACAAGGAATCTTCCGACTGGATAGAGATTCACAATCCGACAGACACGCCGGTTAACCTGAACGGCTGGCACCTGACGCATTACCCCTATGAGCTGCAGGAATGGGAGTTTCCGGCGGTGGAGCTCGAACCAGGCGAGTTCAGGATCGTATTCGCATCGAACAAGGACAGGCGAGACCCAGCCAAGCCGCTGCACACGAACTTCAACCTCAACGAAGGCGGAGATTATCTGGCCGTGGTGAGGCCTGACGGCAAGACAGTCGTTCACGAGTATGCGCCGGAATACCCGGCTCAATTCTCAGATATCTCATACGGGTTGGCGCAGTACGCCAAGCTGCTGGTGCAATCGCAGGCGCAGGTCTCCTATCACGTGCCGACGGCATCGGACGCACTGATAAACTGGACGACTGTCGGGTTTAATGATAGTGGCTGGGGTACCGCAAAGACAGGATTGGGTTTTGGCCTGGCACTGCCCGATTTGATTGATGTCGCTAACCCTGGAGATGTTGTCCAGGGAGTTCCAAACAATGGAAATTGGCCTGCTGCTGAGACGCCTCCAAATGCTATCGATAACAATGTCAACACGAAGTACCTGCATTTCGAGGGGGCAGGCACTGGCTTGCGGGTTACACCGTCAGTCGGCACGACTATTGTTACCGGACTGACTTTCACCACAGCGAATGACGCCCCCGGTCGTGACCCAATTGCGTATGCACTCTATGGTTCTAACGTGAGCATAAATGGGCCTTATACGTTGATTGCCACTGGCCAAATCGTTGATTTCAAGCAGGCGACAGAATGGCCACGCTTCGCTAAGAACTTAACGCCGATTAGGTTTGCTAATACGGTGGCATACGACCACTATCAACTTATATTCACGGCCGTTCGAGTCGCCGGCAATTATGTGCAGATAGCCGAAGTCGAGTTTTTGGGCAGTCCGGTCGGATCCGTCGCTTCAAATATCCAAGGGCAGATGCTAAACATCAACGCCTCGCTGTGGGTTCGCGCCAAATTCAACCTTACTGCCGAAGATATTCAAGATTTCGACATACTGACTTTAAGCATGATGTATGAGGATGGGTTTGTGGCGTATCTGAACGGCCTTGAGGTGGCCAGACGCAATTTTAGCGGAACGCCGAGATGGGATTCTCATGCCGACAGCAACCGCCCAAACGATTTCGCAAAGGACTTCGAGCCCATCGATATTTCTGAGCACATACACCTGCTGTCTGAGGGGACCAATGTGCTGGCGATTCAAGGACTGAACGACAGCAAGAGCAACGGGCAATTCATGATTCTGCCGGAGCTGATGGCTGCGGCGGAGGTCAGCGTGCCGCAGTACTTCATCAGCGCGACGCCGGGCCGGTATAACACAGCCGGGGCGCTGGACGTCGTGGCGGATACGACATTCAGCCCGGACCGCGGGTTCTACGACGCGCCGTTCTCCGTCACAATCACGACGGAAACGCAGGGGGCCACGATCCATTACACGACAGACGGCAGCACGCCGTCCGAGACTCACGGCTTCGAGTACTGGGCGCCCATAAATGTGAATAAGACCACGCCCCTGCGGGCAATGGCCTTCAAGACGGGCTGTATGTCAACCAATGTCGATACGCACACGTATATATTTCTCGACAATGTAATCAATCAACCTGCCAACCCGCCGGGCTTTCCCACTGCGTGGGGCGGCACCGCCGCCGATTATCAGATGGACCCGGATGTTGTGAACGACGGCCGCTATAAGGGTCTGATGCGACAATCGCTTATGTCGCTGCCGAGCATCTCGATAGTAACCGATATGGACAATATGTTCGGCGCCGGCGGCATCTACAGCAACTCTGTCTCCGAGGGCGTCGCATGGGAGAGGCCGGGCTCCGTCGAGTGGATAAACCCCGACGGCTCGACGGCGTTCCAGGTGAACTGCGGTCTGCGGGCTTACGGCGGAGCTTTTCGCCGGATGGATCTGACCAGGAAGAAGTCTTTTCGTATTCTGTTCAAGCGCAATTACGGACAGACCAAGCTGCACTATCCCTTGTTCGGCGAGGATGCGGCGGACGAATTCGACACAATCATCCTGCGGGCCGGAGCCAACGACGGATGGAATAACTGGGGAGGGGGAAATACCCAGTACATCATAGACGAGTTTATGCGGCGGACACAGTTGGCACTCGGGCAGCCTGCCGTTCACGGAACGTTCGCGCATCTGTACATCAACGGCTTGTATTGGGGCCTCTACAACCCCGTCGAGCGGCCTGATCAATCTTTTGCAGCCACATATTTTGGCGGGAAGAAGGAAGAGTGGGACGCTATACATGAGAGCACCCCGGTCGGGGGCAGCAGCACCACGACCTGGAACTCAATGCTCAGCCTTGTCCGCGGGGGCATGACAAGCAACGCGGCGTATCAGCGGATTCAGGGCAATAACCCGGACGGCACAGACAGCCCGAGCTACGATGACCTGCTCGATGTGGACAACTACATTGATTATCTATTCTCCAATTTCTGGGGCGGGACCGGGGACTGGGGCGGCCGCAACTGGTACGTTGCCTGCCGTCGGCCTCCGAATGCCAGCGGTTTCAAATTCTTCAACTGGGATTCCGAAGGCGCCATAACCGTATGGTCCAGCCTGACCACAGACGTGACCGGTCGCAACGAGACCATACAGGAGCCGTACACATACCTGAAGCAGAACGCGGAATTCCGTATGCTTTTCGGCGATCACGCGCACCGACATCTGTTCAACAGCGGCCCGGCTACGTCCGGGCCGTCTTACGCGCGCTACAAGGCCCTTGCCGACGAGGTCGAATTGGCCATCATCGCCGAGTCGGCCCGCTGGGGAGACCAGGCAACCGCCTCGCCCTACACGCTCGCAAACTGGCAGAGCACGCGGGACTACGCGCTCAACACATATATGCCCCAGCGACCGGCGATAGTGCTCGGACAGTTGCGCGGCGCGGGTCTGTATCCGAGCCTTGACGCGCCTGTGATTCACGTCAACGGTCACTACAAGCACGGCGGCGAGATTCTGCCCACAGACCAGATATCAATGATTTTGCCAGCGGATATCTTCTACATAGATACGGTGCTGGTCGCCGAGGGCGCCTTGGCCCGCGCCCGCGTGCCCATAGATAACAGGCTCGGGCTTGCGTGGACGGCGAAGACCTTCACGCCCGACTCCAACTGGACCAACGGCACAACCGGAACAGGCGTCGGCTACGAGGCAGACAGCGGGTATCAGAGCTGGATCGACACGGACGTCCGCAACCAGATGTACAACAAAAGCACCTCTGTTTTTGTTCGCATCGAGTTCGACTGGGACGGCAGCAAGGAATTCGACAAGCTTGAGCTTCAGATGAGATATGACGACGGCTTCATCGCCTATCTTAACGGTGCAAGAGTCTATAGAAGCGACAATGTGACCAATGAGATACCAGGAACGGCCACAGCGGGGAGCCACGAAGCGAGCAGCACCTATGAGGCGTTTGACATTACCGGCTTCAAGAACGAGCTGACTGTCGGGCGAAATCTGCTCGCTATACACGGGATTAACTCCTCGGCCGGCAGCTCCGATATGATTGTGCTGCCGAGGCTGCTCGGCAAGAGTATCGACCAGACCTCCCTTAGCAGGCCCGTCCTGTACACAACGAACGGCTCCGACCCACGGCTGCTGTGGGGCGGCAGGAATCCCGGCGCCATCGAATACACGGGCCCGTTCACATTGAGCGAGAGCAAGAGGGTCAAAACAAGAACGTTTTACAACAGTCAGTGGAGCGCTCTGAACGAAGCAGTATTCGGCGTGGGGCCCGTGGCGGATAGCCTGCGGATTACCGAGATTATGTTTCATCCGCAGGACACCGGCGATCCAAACGATCCAAACGAGGAGTACATTGAGCTGAAGAACATCGGAGCCACGGCGATAAACCTCAATCTCGTGAGGTGCGCCAACGGCGTCGATTTCACGTTCCCGAGTAGGAGCCTTGGCGTTGGCAAGTACGTGCTCGTGGTCAGAAATCAGGCCGCCTTCGCCGCACAGTATCTGACCGTTCCGACCGGCATCATCGCCGGCCAGTACGCCGGCAGCCTCGACAACGCTGGAGAGCGAATCGAGCTTGAAGACGCACTCGGCCAAACGATCCACAATTTCAGATACAGGGACGGCTGGTTCAATATCACC
>Ga0315275_10005460_pt1 | contig 12058 bp, 7 predicted proteins | sample YL17G03_0_MG_FD_205557 | JGI IMG/M metagenome (GOLD analysis project Ga0315275, IMG submission 205557) | Sediment microbial communities from Yellowstone Lake, YNP, Wyoming, USA - YL17G03_0 | ecosystem: Environmental > Aquatic > Freshwater > Lake > Sediment | place: USA: Wyoming | collected... | reverse complement strand
CATCCCTTATACAGCGCGCACGCCGATTCGCAGCCTGATCGAAGTCTCGTTCAAGCAGAAGGTCAATCCCACCGACGTCGTCGATCCCTGGAAATTCTGGGTCTTCGGCCTGAGCCTGGGGGGGGAGACCGAAAACGAAACCCAGACCAAATCGCAAACGCTGACGGCGCTCTTCTCAGCGGCCAAAATCACGCCGGACATCAAGATCCGCTTGGGCGTCTACAGCCAGTTCACGGACGAAAAGTTCCAGTATGAAGGGGAGACGATCAATAGCAGCTCCGAATCCCGGGAGTTCGCCGGGTTAGCGGTTAAGAGCCTGGGCGAGCATTGGTCGGCCGGCCTCTACCTGAGCGCCTCATCGTCCACCTTCAACAACCTGCGCTCGAAAATCGCCCCCGCCGCGGCCCTGGAATACGATCTCTTTCCCTACTCCCAGTCGACCCGCCGCCAGCTGCGTTTCCTCTACAAAGTCGGGCCCGAGCTGACCCGCTACCAGCAAGAGACCATCTACAACAAGACCGGGGAGACACTGCTGGCCCAGTCCCTTTCGGCCACCGTGGAGATCCGCGAGCCCTGGGGTAGCCTGTCCTCCAGCCTCGAGGGCTCGCATTACTTCCACGACCTGGCCCGCAATCGAATCGTCCTCATGACCGAGTTGTCCTTCCGCATCTTCAAGGGGTTGGATTTCAACATCGACGGCATGTACGAACGCATCCGCGACCAGCTGGGCTTGGCCAAGGGCAGCGCGACGCTGGAGGAGGTCCTCCTGCGGCGCCGAGAGCTGGCAACGAACTACAGCCTCCATTTTCAAGTCAGCCTGTCCTACACGTTCGGCTCGATCTTCAGCAACGTGGTCAACCCGCGCTTCGGCAGTCTGGGCATCCTCGGGGAACATTGGGATTGAAGCCCGGACGGCGGGCCGGCGAGGAGACGACATTCGAAGTCCGGTTCCGCCGGATGGAATGACTTTTTCCTCCCCCTGTATTATAAGCAAGCGTGGAGGATCTTCTTATGACCCGAATTTCCGGCCGCTTTTTATGCGTTTTGTTTTGTCTGGGCACGATGTTGTCCTGGGGCGGGCCGCGACCTGAGGCGGAAGCTCCGGGCGGCCGCCTCGCCGACGGCCGCGATTTCGTCTATGTTTGCAGGGACGGCGGGGCGGGCGCGTACGAGGCGTTCCCGGACGTGTGCCGCCTGCGGGACGGGCGGCTGATGTGTGTTTTTTACGCCGCCTACGACCATGTCGGCCTGCCCAACGAGCGCTGGCCCAAGGGCGGCCGGATCGATTATGTCTTCTCCAGCGACGAGGGGAAGACGTGGAGTCGGGCGCGGACGCTTTTCGACGGACCCGACGACGACCGCGATCCCTCGATCGTTCAGCTTCCGTCGGGAAAGCTTTTATGCAATTTCTTTTCCCTGCGAAAAAAACCGGGGGCCGCGAACGGCTGGGACGGGCTCGGCACGCGGCTTGTCGAATCGGACGATTGGGGCAAGACGTGGTCCGCGCCGCGCACGATTTCGGCCGATTACTATTGTAGCTCGCCCATCCGCATCCTTCCGGACGACGGATTGATCCTGGGCCTTTATAAGGAAGAGGGCGGCAAAAGTTGGGGTGCGTCCGTCCGCAGCGAAGACGGAGGATCAACTTGGGGTCCGGTCATCGACATTCCCAACGGCGGCTGGAAGCTCGACGCCGAGACGGACATCATCCCGCTCAAGGATGGGTCTCTTCTGGCCATCGAGCGCGAGCCCTCAACCAGCATGTGCTCCTCGATTTCCCGGGACGGCGGCCGGACGTGGAGCGTCTCCAGGCCGCTCGGCTTTCCCGGTCATTCGCCCTATTTGTTGAGGACGAAGGACGGCGCTATTATCCTGGCCCATCGGCTGCCGCAGACATCGCTCCATTATTCTTACGACGAGGGGCGGAATTGGAGCGAGAACGTCCTGGTCGACGATTTCATCGGCGCCTATCCATCGTTGGTCGAGCTCAAAGACGGTTCGGTGCTGATCATCTATTACGAAGAGGGGAAGGGATCGAACATCCGGGCTCGGAAATTCCGGTTGGGGCCGGGGGGCGTCGAGTGGCTGTCGTTTGAAGTCGGCCCGGTGCCGGGTCTTCCTTACGCGGCGCAGAAGGGGAATTCGGTAGTGGACGAGAGTTTCGTTCCCGCCGCGCGTTTATCCCGCGAGGGGAATGTCTGGCGGATCCGCGGACAGAGGAACGACGTCTCGCTCGATCTGGATAGCCTGCGCCTGACGGTAAAGACGCCGGGTGGGACGTGGGCCCTGCGCCCGTCGTTCGAGGGCGATCTGGCGTTGGGCGACTCGGGCGGCAAGGAGATCGGCCGGTTTCGCTTGTCCGCGGCCGCGCAAAAAGTCGCGGCGCCGTATCGTTCGGGATTTCAGACAGGGGTCGAGGTTTCGCTGGCGGGATTCCCTCCGCAAGTCGGGCCGCCCATCGAGGCGCGGATCCGTCTCTTCATAGGGCTCGACGGCAGGGACGAAGACCTCGTCTGCCGCATTTTAGCCGAAGACGGCGATATCCGGGTGCGCGAGCTGCTTTGGCCCGCCGGGGTCGAGCCCGGCTCGTTCGATGCGACGGTCGTGCCTTTCATGCAGGGAATGCTGCTGCCGAAATTGTGGCCGCGCAAGGTCTCGCTCTATGAATCGATCAGCTACGGGCGCGGGCTGTACATGCCCTGGTGGGGATATCAGCAAGGCCGGGCGGCGGCGATGGTTCTTCTGGAGACGCCGGCCGACGGGGGCGCCCGTTTTGAGCACCCGGCCGGCGGCCCGACCCGGATGGATGTCCGCTGGGTCCATTCGCTGGGCCGGTGGGCGTATCCCCGCCAGGTCCGGATGTGCTTTTTGGACGCGGGAAATTACGTCGATCTGGCCAAGCGCTACCGGAAATACATGGTCGAAAGCGGCCATTTCGTCTCGCTGAAAGAGAAAATCGCCCGCCACCCGCTCGTCGGCAGGCTCATCGGCGCGCCCGTCGTCCATACCAGCATTCTTTATCATGTCCAGCCGGCGTCCAGCTATTACGACAAGAAGGATCCGGCCAAAAACCACCAGCTCGTGACGTTTGATGCGCGGGCGGCCGAATTGCGGGCCCTGGCCGCCAAGGGAGTGGAGCGTGCTTACGTCCATCTCGATGGTTGGGGCCTGCGCGGTTACGACAACCTCCATTCAGACGTCCTTCCGCCCTGTCCCGAAGCGGGCGGCTGGGAGGGGATGAAGCGGTTCGCCGACGCCTGCGACGGGCTGGGATATATTTTCGCCATCCACGATCAGTATCGCGATTATTATCTCGACGGGCCGACGTACAATCCGCGGCACGGGGTCATGACGGAGGGGGGCGGCCGGTCGTTCGACAGCACCTGGTATGGCGGCGTACAGACGTTTCTCTGCTCCAGCCTGGCGCCGGGATACGTCCGGAGAAACCACGCTGAGATCCTGGCCCACGGGGTGAAGATGCGGGGGGCCTATCTGGACGTTTTTTCCGTCGTCCCGGGCGACGAATGCTAAAACCCCGAGCATCCCGTGACGCGCGCGGAAAGCCTTCGATACCGGGGCGAGTGTTTCGATTACGTCCGGTCGTGGGGCGGCGTCGTCAGCAGCGAGGAGCCGGCGGACTGGGCCGTGCCGTATCTCGATCTCGTCCATCACGGGCCTTTCGCCCTCGATCCGAATCCGGGAAGCGGGCCGGCGATGGGAATTCCCATCCCGCTTTACGATCTGGTCTACCACGATGCCATCCTGCTGCCCTGGTCCCTGGGGAAGGGAGCGTGGGGGATCCCGGAGAACGATCTCGGGTTCCTGCACGGAATGGGGAACGCCGGATTGCCCTATCTGTCTATCGAGCCTTCAGACGAAGAACTGGCCCGGGTCAAGGCGATGTGCGCGCTGAACGCCCGCGTCGGCCTGCTGGAACTGATGCAGCACGAATTCCTCGACGGTTCCCTGCGCCGCCAGCGCTTCACTTATGCCGATGGGACGATGGTGACGATCGATCTGGATGCGGGAACTTATACCGTCTCGCCCGATCTCGAAATCCCCGCCGCAATCCGCTGAAGCCGATTGGGGTCGCGTCTGCAATCTGCCAATGAGATTTTTAGATTGGCTATGAAATTATTGCCGGGCGAGAGGGCATGCTTTTTTCGAAAGATCGGGGAGAGCGAAAGACGCGAGTCGGGGCAAAATTAAAACTCGGCGGGTGACGCGACGGAAGTGCCGTTCGCGCGCAGGATTGAGATATGCGGCGGTTCGGGAGGCCCAGGTCAAAACCCGTGCGACAACCGAGCGGGCACGGTTCCTACTCATCGGAAACAGTATCCATACGATGAGTAGGAGAGCGAGGGAGGAGCGTCGGAGCGGATTTTCCTCGCCGGGGAAAATCCGCGTGTTTTGACCTGGGCCTCCCGAATCGCCGAACGATCAATCGAGCGCGAACGGTACGGCGGAGCAGGCAGGACGGGCTGGGCTCTGTCCTACGCCTTAGCTAGGACCCGCCGACGTATTTCCGAATGCTCCGAGCCCGGCATTCATGTTTAAATGCTTGGGGGAACCATTTGGGGCGATTTTCCGTCTTGATATATGAATCCCTAACAAGGAGAGGAATATGCGCCAGATTAACTCATTGAAAACAAAGCCGTTCACCGCGGCCGGGGCGGTCCTGGCCGCCATCGTCATGCTGTCCTGTCTGATCGCCGCGGACTGCGATCCGTCCGAGTGGATGGGCGGCGGTCCGGAATTCAAAGAAGAATTCCACAAAACGTTTCCGCTCGAAGCGGGTGGCCGGTTCAGCCTGAAGAACACCAACGGCGACATCCGTATTGAGACCTGGGCCAAGGCTGAGGCCGACATCAGCGCGGTCAAGATTGCCCGCGGCCATAAGGAAAACCTGGAAAAAGTCACCATCGAAACCAACGCCCAGGCCGGTTCCGTGGCCGTGGATACGATCTATCCGAAGTTCAGAAACCTGCGGGTCTCGGTCAAATACGACATCAAGGTCCCCGAAGGCGTCAAGATCGAGCTCGTCCGTTCGACCAACGGCGACGTGGAGCTCATCGGGCGCTATGGCGACGTCAAGGCTTCCTCGACCAACGGCGACATCAAGCTGACCGGTTCGGCGGGCGCGGCCGAGATGAGCACGACCAACGGTGGGATCCACGCGGCCGACATCACCGGCCCCATCGATGCCCATACGACCAACGGCCGGATCACGCTGACCGTTTCCGCCCTCAAGGGCGACATCGTCGCCCGGACGACCAACGGCTCGATCACGGCCCGGCTGGGCGGCGAGATCAACGCCCGGCTCAAGGTCCATACGACGAACGGGAGCATCAACACGAGCCTTCCGGTCACCATCAACAACCTCAGCCAATCGCGGCGGCGGCTGGAGGGGACGATCGGGAGCGGCGGACCGCTTATCGACCTGAGCACGACGAACGGATCGGTTTCGATCGAGCGCTGAAAAAAGATGGGGGCGCGGCGCCGTATCCCTGGGACGATCGCTTCCAAGTCAACCCGGGGCGGCCGTGTCCCCTTTATTTCGTCGCTGAAACCTCGCAGGATTCCGGCTCTTTCCTGCGAGCCGAGACGAACATCCAGATCGACGTGTAAAGGACGACCCCCAGCACGAGCCACTTCATGACCGTCAGGGGGAGCGATTTCACGACGAAAAAGGCCAGGAAGACGCCCAGCACGCCGAAAACGGTCAGCGACACGGCCGCCTTGGGGTCGTAGGCGTTCTCTTTGACGAAGCGGGCGCTCCCGGCCGCCATCAGCATGGCCGTGGCCGTCATCATGATCGGGAAAGCCGTTAAGGGGTCCATCCCCAGGGCGTAGATCATGGCCATGCACGGTGCATAGAAGCCGACTCCGATCGTCTGCAGGGCGCCGAAGACGAAGCTCAAGACCACGGCCACGCCCAGCTTCCAGCCGATGAGGCCGATGGCCACGCCGCCCAGGGGGAACCACTTGAGCAGGTCGGCCAGGATGGTCAACGCCACGGCCAGCAGGCCGATGCCCATGCCCAATTGGATCTTCCGGCGGGGCATGCGGCAGACGACCCCCGCCCCCAGAACGGCCCCGGCCGGGGCGGCGATGGACATGGAAATGAGGGTCAGGGGCGCGACCTTGACCGCGCTCATCATCAGGAAGGCCTGGGTGACGGTGGCGATGGTGTTGCCGACGTTCATCGTCCCGGGAATGATCCGGTCGTCGACCATGTGAAAGAACTTGAAGGCCGCCGTCTGCTGGGCGAAGCTTCCGATGCCGAGGGTGTCGAAAAAGTTGGTGACGAACCCCGTGGCCCAGAGCTTGGGCCAGGGTGTCGCCGAAAAGGTTGATCGCTTCCTATAGGCGTCGCGGAGGTAGTAGAACCCGAAGAGCGACGTCATGAGGCCGAGAACGGTTTTCAGGATGGTGACCATTGTCCGCAATTTATGCGGAATCCTCATGCGGCGTCAAGTTAAAAAAATCAGGGTCAAACCTGCACGCTGCACTCTCTGGACTTTTCGATTGTGACCGGCAGCCGGAGAAGGGAAAAGTGTATAGTATAGGTTCGGCCCTATTCTTTTAGTAAAATACCCGCCGGAGGATCGAACATGGCTATTGTTCCCGACGAACTCGAAGCGATTCGGCGGGCCGAAGAACACTGGAAGAAAACGATCTTGGAGCCGGCCCTGGCCCAGGGACGCGAGCGCGAAGAGACATTCCGCACCTCCTCGATCGAGGAGGTCCCGCGCCTGGCCACCCCCCTCGACGACGCCGGCCGCGACTACAACGGCCGCCTCGGCTTTCCCGGAGAATATCCGTTCACCCGCGGGGTCCAGCCGACCATGTACCGCGGCCGCTTCTGGACCATGCGCCAGTACGCCGGGTTCGGCTCGCCCCGCAAATCGAACGAGCGCTACCGCTATCTCCTGTCCCAGGGGCAGAGCGGCCTGTCCGTGGCCTTCGACCTGCCCACCCAGATCGGCTACGACTCCGATCACCCGCTCTCGCGCGGCGAGGTCGGCAAGGTCGGCGTGGCCGTCGATACGTTGGCCGACATGGAGATTCTCTTCGACCAAATCCCGCTCGACAAAGTCTCCACCTCGATGACCATCAACTCCACGGCGGCGATCCTGCTGGCCATGTATATCGCCGTGGCCGAGAAGCGGGGCATCGCGCCCTCGAAGCTCCAAGGCACGGTCCAGAACGACATCCTCAAGGAATACGTCGCCCGCGGCACTTATATATATCCGCCCCAGCCGTCCATGCGCCTGGTTATGGATATCTTCGATTACTGCACCCGCCGGGTTCCGCTGTGGAACACGATCTCGATCTCCGGTTACCACATCCGCGAGGCCGGCTCGACGGCCGCGCAGGAGATCGGTTTCACCCTGGCCGACGGCATCGCCTATGTCGAGGCGGCCCTAGCCCGCGGCCTGGACGTGGACAAGTTCGGCGCCCGCCTGTCCTTCTTCTTCAACGCCCACAACAACCTGCTCGAGGAAGTGGCCAAGTTCCGGGCCGCCCGGCGCCTCTGGGGGGCCATCATGCGCGACCGCTTCGGGTCCAAGTCGGCCAAGGCCCAGATGCTCCGCTTCCACTGCCAGACGGCGGGCAGCACCCTGACCGCCCAGCAGCCCGACAACAACGTCGTCCGGGTCACGATCCAGGCCCTGGCCGCCGTTTTGGGCGGCGCCCAGAGCCTCCACACCAATTCCCGCGACGAAGCCTTGGCCCTGCCGACCGAGGATTCCGTCCGCATCGCCCTGCGCACCCAGCAGATCATCGCCCACGAATCCGGCGCGGCCGATTCCGTCGATCCCCTCGGCGGCTCGCATTTCGTGGAGCGCCTGACCGACGAGCTCGAGGCCCTGGCCAAGTCCGTGATCGAGGCCGTCGACCGGCGCGGCGGGGCGATCAAAGCCATCGAGGAGGGCTATATCCAGCGGCAGATCCAGGAATCGGCCTACACCGCCCAGAAGCGCATCGACGCCGCCCAGGACGTCGTCGTCGGCGTCAACCGCTACCGTAGCGAGAACGAGGCGGCGCCCGAGACCCTGCGCGCAGACCCCGCCGCCGCGGCCGAACAGATTCGCAGCATCAGCGCCCTCAAAGCCGGCCGGGACAAGGCCAAAGTGGCCGCGACGCTGGCCGCCCTGCGCGCCGCGGCGGCCGGTCCCGACAATCTCCTGCCGACCATCCTGGAGGCCGTCCGCGCCTACGCCAGCCTGGGCGAGATCGCGGACGTCCTGCGCGCCGCTTTCGGCGAATACCGGGAAAGGGTGATCCTATGATCCGCAAAATCGACCACGTCGGCATCGCCGTCCAGGACCTGGAAAAACAGACGGCTTTTTATCGCGATGTCCTGGGTCTGGAGTTCGAAGGATTCGAAGACCTGCCCGAGCGCGGGCTCAGAGTCGGCGTCTTCAAGATCGGCGACGTCCACATCGAGCTTCTCCAGCCGACGACGCCCGATTCGACCATGGCCAAATTCATCGAGAAGTCGGGGGAGGGGATCCACCATCTGGCCTTCACCGTGGACGACGCGGCCAAGGAGCTCGAGCGGCTGAACCGGGCCGGCGTCCAGGCGATCGATACCAAGCCGCGCCCGGGTGCGGGCGGGGCGAAAGTGGCTTTTCTTCACCCCAAGAGCACGTTCCGGGTTTTGATGGAGCTCTGCGAGCATCCGAAATCCTGACCGCGCCTTATTCCGTCTCCGGATCGATCTCGACTAAAACCACGTCCTTTTCGACCGTCTGGCCCTGGACCACGCACACGGTGCGGACGCGGCCGCCCCGGCGGCAGGCGATCTCGTTCTCCATTTTCATGGCTTCCATGACGACAACACCGGCCTTTGGTTCGATGCGGTCGCCCGCCCGGACCTTGACCTCGACGATTTTCCCCGGCATGGCGGCCTTGATGATTTCCGGGCCGGCCGTATGGCCCGCCACTCCGGGCGCCCGCTTTTTCTTCTTCCGCTCGTCCTGGAGCTCCAGATCGAATTCCTCGTTGCGGATGCATAGAGCGAGGCGTTCTCCCTGAAACGCGTACGTCGCTTCGACCGAGCGGTTGTCGATCAGAAGCGACAAAGCGTCCGAGGCGTATGACCGGACATCGACTTCGTGGACATCGCCGTCGATCGTCACCTCGAAGCGATTCTCCTGAAGTGGACGGATCGTCAGCCGCCTTTCCCGCCCGTCCCGGCGCACGATGTAGGTTTTCATCGCTCACCCTCTCCGCGCCCGGCCATCTTCCAGGGCGAGGCCGCCATTTTGGCCGTGAACGAGATGGCCGGCCCGATCTGATCGGCCAGCCAGGCCAGAACTGCCGCGGCGGCCAGGGCCTCGGTGTCCGATCTCTCCGCCCCGGCTTCCAGCAGCGCGTCCCGATGCTTGAGGATGAAATGCGTATCATAGGCCCCGGCCCGGAATTCCGGGTGCCGCAGGACGGCCGCCAGGAAGGCGATATTGGTCCGCACCCCGGTCAATTGATATTCGTCGAGCGCCCGGACCATGCGGTTGATCGCCTGGGTCCGGTTTTCGCCCCAGGCGACCAGCTTGGAGATCAGGGGGTCGTATTCCATGGGAATCTGGAACCCGGCGTAGACGCCGGAATCGTCGCGCACGCCCGGTCCACCGGGCGACACCAGCCGCTTGATGAACCCCGGCGAGGGCAGGAAGTTTTGGGACGGGTCCTCAGCGTAGACGCGGCACTCCACGGCCGCCCCGCGCATGGGCGGCGCGGACGGCTCGAGCCGCCCGCCCCCGGCGATGTGGATCTGGCGTTCGACCAGGTCAATGCCGGTGACCAACTCGGTGATCGGATGCTCGACTTGGAGGCGGGTGTTCATCTCCAGGAAATAGAAATGGCGCTCGGCGTCGACCAGAAATTCGATCGTGCCGGCGTTGACGTAGCCGCAGGCCCGGGCGGCCTGCACGGCCGCCTCGCCCATGCGCGCCCGGAGATCGGCGGTCATCAAGGGCGAGGGCGTCTCTTCGACGATTTTCTGATGGCGCCGCTGGATCGAGCAGTCGCGTTCATAGAGATGAAGGACTATGCCGTGCGTGTCGGCCAGGACCTGGAACTCGACATGATGCGGCTCGAGAACATATTTTTCCAAAAAGACGCGGCCGTCGCCGAAGGCCGCCTGGGCCTCGCGGCGGCAGGCCTCGAAGGCCGCCGCCAGGTCCTCCGCCCGCTCGACGCGGCGCATGCCCTTTCCGCCGCCGCCCGCGGCCGCTTTGAGCAGGACGGGGAAGCCGATGCGTCCGGCCGCCGCCTCCGCCTCCCGCGCGTCCGCGAGCGGCGGCGTGCCGGGCACGATGGGCACGCCGGCCCGGGCCATGCGGGCGCGGGCTTCCGTCTTTTCGCCCATGGCGGTCATCGCTTCCGGGGGCGGGCCGATGAACGTCAATCCCCGCTCCCGGCAGGCGCCGGCGAACGCGGCGTTCTCGCTCAAAAAGCCGTACCCCGGGTGGATGGCATCGGCATGCGAGCGGGCCGCGACGTCGAAAATTTTCTCCTGGTCCAAATAGGTTTCGCGGGCGGACGAGCCGGACAGGGGATAGGCCTCGTCGGCCAGGCGGGCATGGAGGGCCAGCCGATCGGGGTCGGAGAACACGGCCACGGTCGGGATGCCCAGGTCGCGGCAGGTGCGCATGATGCGCACGGCGATCTCGCCCCGGTTGGGAATCAGGATCTTGCGGATCTTGGGGACGGCCATGATTTCCGGGCCTTCCTCACAAGGGGATGTTCCCGTGTTTTCTGGCCGGGTTCTTTTGGCGCTTGTTTTGCAGCATCCTGAGCGCCTGGATGACCTGCCGGCGCGTGTCTTCGGGGAAAATGACCGCGTCGATGTAGCCCCGCTCGGCGGCCTGGTAGGGATTGGCGAAGGTTGCGCGGTAATTGGAGACGAGTTCCTCTCGGCAGCGGGCCGGATCGGCGGCTGCCAGCAGCTCCTGGCGGAAGACGATGTTGACCGCGCCCTCCGGCCCCATGACCGCGATCTCGGCCGTCGGGAAAGCCAGGTTGACGTCGCCGCGGATATGCTTGGACGACATGACGTCATACGCGCCGCCGTAGGCCTTGCGGACGATGACGGAGACCTTGGGAACCGTCGCCTCGGCATAAGCGTAGAGCAGTTTGGCCCCGTCCTTGATGATGCCGCCGTGCTCCTGTTCCGAGCCGGGCAGGAAGCCGGGCACGTCGACGAACGTCACCAGCGGGATATTGAAGGCGTCGCAGAAACGGACGAAGCGCGCCGCTTTCTTGGAGGAATGGATGTCCAGGCAGCCGGCCAGGTGGGCGGGCTGGTTGGCCACGATGCCGGTGGAGGCGCCGCCGAAGCGGGCGAAGCCGACGACGATATTCGGGGCGTAGTGCTCGTGGATCTCGAAGAACACGCCTTCGTCCACCACCCGGCGGACCAATTCCTTGATGTCATAGGGTTTGTTGGCATTGAGCGGGACGAGCGAGGCCAGGATCGGGTCCTTGCGGTCGACCGGGTCGGAGGTCAGGCGCAGGGGCGGGTCCTCGAGATTGTTGGAGGGCAGGAAGCCGACGAGTTCGCGCAGCATCAGGAGCGCCTCGTCCTCGTCGGGGGCGGTCAGGTGGGCGACGCCGCTCTTGGCCGCGTGGGCCATGGCCCCGCCCAAATCTTCCTTGGTGATTTCCTCGTGGGTCACGGTCTTGATGACGTCCGGCCCGGTCACGAACATATAGGCCGTCTTCTCGACCATCAGGATGAAGTCGGTGATGGCGGGGGAGTAGACCGCCCCGCCCGCGCACGGCCCCAGGATCGCCGACAACTGGGGGACCACACCCGAGGCCAGGGTGTTGCGCAGGAAGATCTCGGCGTACCCGCCCAGGCTGTCCACCCCTTCCTGAATACGGGCCCCGCCCGAGTCGTTGAGGCCGATGACCGGGGCTCCGTTCTCCATGGCCAGGTCCATGATTTTACAGATTTTCTCGGCGTGGGCCAGGCCGAGCGAACCGCCGAAGACGGTGAAATCCTGGGAAAAAACATAGACCGTCCGGTTTTCGATCGTCCCCCAGC
>Ga0315275_10005457_pt1 | contig 12063 bp, 12 predicted proteins | sample YL17G03_0_MG_FD_205557 | JGI IMG/M metagenome (GOLD analysis project Ga0315275, IMG submission 205557) | Sediment microbial communities from Yellowstone Lake, YNP, Wyoming, USA - YL17G03_0 | ecosystem: Environmental > Aquatic > Freshwater > Lake > Sediment | place: USA: Wyoming | collected... | reverse complement strand
AAGGAAGCCACATCCAAATTAACAAATTAATATTTATTATTAAGAGAATTAACATTGTAACCAAAGAAAGAATGAATGTTATTGAGGAAAAAAATAGAGCAATCGAGAGATAGGTTGTTGTCATGAACTGCATGTTTGATTTTTTCAAATCTTCCCCCAAACCCTTAAAATTTGGCGAGAGTTTTTCTGAAATTTTCAAAAAGAATTTGTTTGAGATTTTTGCAATATTGCTTTGTTTTTTAATCACAACATCTCTGGCTTCTTTTTCTCCTTCTTTTTCTTTTCTTTTCAAATTTTCCAGGCTTTCTTCAGAAACCTTCAGCTCTTTTGCAAATTTTTCCTTGTCTTCTTTTTTTATTGTTACAATTTTCTTTTCTTTTGTTACAGGAGAAACATAACTCAGGGTAACTATTTTTTTGCTTCTCTCTTCTGCAGGAGAAGGAACAAGAGGAATAGCTTTTTTTAATGGTTTTGCAGGGCGAATGTCATCAAGCAGATTGGGAATAGAATCATTCAGTATCTTTACCTGAGTCTTAAGAGCTTTTACAGCAGATTCATAAAATTCCTTGCTTCCTCCTTCAAGCTCCTTTAGTTCATCAAGTTTTGAGTCTATTTTGGATATCTCTTCTGCAATCTCTTTTTCTCTTTTCAGATTATCCCTTAGCTGCTGAATCATTTTAGCTCCTTGTCAATTTCCTTTTTAATTTTCATTATTTCTTCCTTTATTTTTTTGGTTTCCTCAATATCATTTCTAGAAACAGCTGCTTCAAGTCTGTCTATGTAACTCTCCATCGAGTCTATCAATTGCTTTAAAAAAATCCCCTCTTGTTTCATAATTATTCATGGAAAAAGAGATTTATTAATATTACTTATTAGCGATTATCACAAAACCTTGTGGATTTTTTTAAGGATTATACAATCCCATATTTTGCCAGAACTTCCTTTGGATTCTTGTAATAATCGCTTATTATCCTGTATATTGCTTCAAAATCAAATATCTTTCTTCTAAAAAGTTCATAAATCAGTTTTGTCCTTAAATCCATTTCCTTATATAGCTCCGGAACACTGATTCCCTGTCTTCTGGATATTTTCTCAAAAACTTTTAAATCTTTTTTAAAATAAAATCTGTCATCTGCAGGAGACCATATAAAAGGAGTGTTTGTCAGAGCAGTCCCGTCTGCCTTGACCTCTGCTACTTCTATAATCTCTCTTAATTTTCTTGTTTCCTGTTTATTGACAATTGCATGAGTCATTATAAGGACAGCATCAAGTTCATTAACAAGCATGGGATTCAATGAAATTGGAGGTGTTTCCAATCTTCTTATGACAGCTTCTACAGAATCTGCATGCATTGTGCTTATTGAGGCATGTCCAGAAGCCATTCCCTGAAACAGAACAAATGCCTCTTTTCCTCTTATCTCCCCAACTATTACATAATCTGGATTCTGCCTGAATGAATTTTTCAGAAGTGAGAACATATCCACCTCTCCGGCCCCTGTTCCAGAAATTCCTGATCTTGCAACAGAAGGAAGCCAGTTCTCTCTTGGTAAATTTAATTCTCTTGTATCCTCAATGGAAACCACTCTTGCTTCAGGAGGAATAAAAAAGGCAACTGCATTCAGCAGCGTAGTTTTTCCAGTTCCCGTCCCCCCAGTAATAAGAACATTTATTTTATACTGCATTAAAAGCCACAAATAAGCAAGCATTTCAGGACTCAGTGTTCTCATGTTCAAGAGCTGAATAGGGGTCCATGGTGTTTTTGTGAATTTTCTTATTGTAAATGTCGGTCCCTTGCTTGTAACATCTGCAGTGTATGTTGCATTTACTCTGCTCCCGTCAGGCAGTGTCCCGTCCAGCAAGGGATTTGCATAAGAAATATAACGCCCGCATTTCTGCGCTAACTTCTCCACAAAATTTGCAAGCTTTTCCACAGAATCAAATTTTATATTTGTCTTAAGATTTCTGAATATCCTGTGGACAATATACAAAGGTTCTCCTACGCCATTGCATTCTATGTCCTCAATAAAATAATCATGTATTAATCCTTCTATCTCATTAAGCCCTACAAAATTCCTGTAAAGATAATAAAATATCTTTTTGTATGAATCCTCTGAAATTTTAAGATTAAGCTCAGATATAATCAGTTTGATTGTTTTGTCTATGTAATCTATTATGCTCTCCTCTGTCTTTTCAATTATCAAATTAAGATTAATCATATCTTGCATTGCTCTTTCTATTTTTGCAAGACTCTCTCTTTCCTGTATATCCAGCACAGGTTCCTCAACCTCATACAAAACACTTCCTGATTTCTCGTCATAAAAAATGTGTATTGATATATAAGGAGAAAGAACAACATACCTTACATTAATCTTTGTCTTGTCCTCTTCTTTCTGTATAACGGGTATTTTCGGATTTAAATTAACTTCTATTTTTTCCATAAAAAATTGCATCCTCTCTTTTTATTATCAGAGATTTTAGCTTTATTAATTTAATCATCCAGAAGTATAAATCCTAATTTGCTGTTTAACACTGCTTGGAGAGCTCTTTCCTAAATTTTCAATAATAAGGCTGTAAGGTGTTGGGGAAGCTGCAACCTCCTGTTTTATGTCCTTGTTATCCTTGGTTGTGATATTCAAATCAAGAAGAGTATAATTTATGCTCATTGTAATCATCCAGGGCCCTTTTCCTTCTGTCAAAACATCTATATTTCCAACAGGGATTTTTTGTCCAGGCTCCCCGTATTTGTCCTTTGACTCCATAATCCAGTACAGAGTATCAGCTTGAGAATCAATAACTAATTTTCCCTTTGAAATTTTCAAATCAATTATTCTTGTATTCCCAGGAGCTCTCAATACACTTGTTATCTTTTCATCTACCAAACTTAATGATTCAATTGTCTGCTCTATCACCACCTTGTCTCTGTAAGAGTCTATCTTCGGTTTTGCAACAGCCATAAGTGTTCCAAGAATTGCAAGCCCTATCATTGTATAAAGCACAGTCTCTATCCAAACTTGTGCTCTTTTATTTTTATTAATTATTTTTTTCATTTATTTCTTCCTCTTTTGCATTCTTATTTATATTTTAAAATAAGAAAACTCCTAAAAAAATAAAAGGAGCAAAAAAAATTATTTATTTGCAAGGCAATATACTTACTTGCTGTGCAATCTCTTGCTCTTCATCATTAGCAGTATTTCCAACTCTTGTAAAAGGCGCTACAGCTACACTTGTTACATTACCAGGATAAATTATATAAGACTTAACATTATTATCATCAGGCATCTGAGTCTTATTTATTATTGTAAAGTTAGTACTTCCATCAGCCATAGTTACAATAATCTTTATTCTAGTTATTTCTACATCTCCTGGAATCTTTCTGATCTGAACAGATGTATTTAAAGAACGTGTACAAGTCAACCCATTATCTGTAACAATCTCTAATTCTTCTAATGCTCCCTGTCCAACTGTAACTTTGCTTAATGATTTGTTTATCATAGGAATTACAGCTTTCCAGATTATTCCGGCAGCAGCAACTGTTATTAAGATTAGTAAGATAGTTGCAATTATTGGACTTATACCTTTTTTATTCAAAATTCTTTTCATTTTTTACCTCCTTTTTATTTAATTATGAATTTATTCTAAATTTACACTTTTTCCTTCCCCTAAACAGGTGTATGGCCTATTTATTCTTTTCCCTGCAACTGTTCCTGCTAAAACAGGATAAATTACAAGTCTATCTGGTGCTGATGATTCTGAAAAATCAGAGCCAAAATCAAGGTCAATTCTTCCTGAATCTGTTTTTCCAAGATTAAGCTGATAAGTTTTAACTTTCTCTGTATCAGTATAAATTCCCCTTAACTCAAATGAATAAATTGGAACATTTCCTGTATTTGTAATTGTAATGCTTACTGAACCAGAATCAGGAAGAGAATTCATTTCATAAATAGCCTGAGAGCATGAATTTTCAATTGGATTGTTGAACTTTTGCAATCTTTCTCCAAGCCAGGTTCTTGCCCATAGCAGGATTATTGCAATTAATACAACAACAAGTGCAATTATCAGCAAAGTTGCAATTGCAGGAGAAAGTGCCTTTTTCTCTTTCCCAGAAATTCTTATTTTTCTCATCTCCTTTTTCATATTATTTATCATTCTTTCTTGTTTATAAATTTATTCTGCATCTATCTCCATTATTCCTTGACTTTTGAAGAGATTTCAGAGCAGTATCTTATCTCACTTGTTTTTTCATCTTTTATAAATGGCTGGATATTGACAAAATTAACACCCGAAATTACAGGCCCTATTTTTCCAGCTTCAATGATTTTATTTGCAGCCCATACAAAATTACTAACATTTCCAGGATATATTTTTGTCTCATTCCTTTCAATAAGATAAACTCCTTGCTTCTCTCCTGTCTTATTATTAACTCTTAGCAAAAATCCATCAACTGAAAATCTTCCTCTGTTTTGAATTGTTATATTTAATGGCATACTAGTTGATGAATCTGGCCAACTGTTCACGCTTTTTATAAGAATCTGTGTTCCATCAGGACAGCCCATTTCTTCTGGAAACTTTGCTTTCTCTTTTAAAGCAACATAAACAATTGTTGAAAGGGAGACAGCTAAAACAATAAGCAAAACATATCCAATAATTTCGCTTAATCCTTTTTTATCTGACTTCAACATAATCCTCTCCTTTAGTGCTTTTCTTAATTATCATAAAAAATTGCTGGTGCTCATATAATTTAAAATTATAATCCTGATCATAAACACTTATGACTATATCTGGGTTTGGAGGAATAAAGTTCTGAGTCCATTCATTCATAAAAAGCCTATTTGGAACAGGATCAGTTTTATTGAATACCTTGTTTCCAATATTCAGCTCAATTCTGCTCTCAATATCTTCTAAAGCTCCCGGAATATCTGTATTGCCAACATGAGCTGTCTGATTTCCAAAATTAAGAATAGTCACATTTGTGGAATTCCCGTAAACTAAAATTAGCTCCATATTTGGATCTATTCCAGCATAATTGCTTGTTATATTTTTAGAAAATTCCTTAAGCCTATCCTGGCTCAAAATACCATAATCAATAACTCTTGCTGATTCATCCTTAATCTGTGAAGAAATATCATAAAATTCTCTTGGTTCTTCAGCTCCATGAGCATAATTTTTTACTATTGCAATTCCAATGATTACAGCACAGACTATTACTGCACTTATTATATAAAACTGCGCCCTCTTATTTCTCATCATTCACATACTTTCCCCTTTTACTCATGGAAATAAAAGAAAAATGAGATTTATAATAGTTTTGATTCTCTCTTGTTGTTTATAATACAAGAATAAGTACAATCGCAATTATAATAATAAGAATTAGCGCAATTAAAATCCAAAATCCCCAATTTATTCCCTTCTTTTGAAATTGCATGCTGTTTAATACAGCAGTAGTTATATCATTCTCAGATATCTGAGCACAGTCAGAAGCACATGTCTGTTCATTTTCTCCTCCGCTTCTGTAGCAAACTCCATCTCCGCATACAGAATCCATTTTCTGGCCAGACATTAATCTGCTGCTATGATCATTATCATCACTAACGCAAACCCCATCTTCACAACTTTCATCATCATCACAATCATTATCACTAGAACAAGTCTGATTATTATTTGGACTAGAAATAATAGTTATTGTCCTGTTTCTTATTGCTTCTGAATTTGAAGGATTAACAGAATCACTAGAATAATAATAAAGAATATTTGTTCCCACTGTATTTATCGTGATTGTTGAAACATAATCCAGCCAAGCTCCATTATTCAGCCTGTAATGAGAAGTACATGCATGAGCATCAGCACATGAGAGAGTTGCATAAATATTGCTTGTTGTGTTTTCTCCATTGTATATTGTTCCATTTGAATAACTCAAATTTAATGCGCTTACTGGTGCTGTTTTATCCAGCTCAATTTTCCTTACTTCTGTAGAAAAGAAAATATTTCCTGCCAAATCAATACAGTGCCCTATGAAATAATAAGTTCCATCTGCTAAACCAGAATAATCATAAAATAGACTATAATTTAAATTCCAGCCAGATACAAAATTATTAAAAGCAGAATCATTCGCAATAACTATTCTTGACATTCCAAACTGAGAAGATTGAGGAGAACAGCTCATATTTATAATAAAAGAGGATATAATTGAATTATTTGCAGGTGTTGGCAAATTAAATGTAGGAGCAGGATTTGGCAAGCTTGCATTAAAATCTGTTCTTCTTACTTCAGACTGGCTTGCAACACCTCCGCTTGAATTAATGCAGACAGCAACAAAATAATAACTTCCAGTAGGAAGGCCTGAGAAATCATATGTAACACTAGCTGTATTTGAATTCCAGCCAGATACAAAATTATTAAAAGCAGAATCATTCGCAATAACTATTCTTGACATAGCAAAATTAGGAACATTCGAACAAGTTGCATTTATAACAAAACTTTTTGATAATGAATTGTTTGCAGGTGTTGGATTTGAAAAAGAAGCATCAGCAGAAACAAAGCTAATTGAAACTAATACTAATACTGCGAATGCAGTTATAATTGAAATTTTCATAATCCGAAGATTTACCTCTTAAATCGAGGAATTGAAAATTTAATTGAAATTTTCATTTTATCTTCCTCTTCCAAAACTTTTAACAGATCTTCTTCTTAAGTATGCAGCAGCAAAAGCAGCAGCTCCCATAGATACAGGTTCTGGAATACTGTCAAGTATTGTTCTCAAAGGAGAAGGATTTATAGCTCTAAAATTCCCTGCATATCCCCCATACTGAAGATTGCCTGCAGCATCAGAGATATTTGTTCCTGCATTATAACTTCTTACTGAATTACTTCCAGCACCAATTCCATGAAGCATTGTCTGAATTTCTAAAGAAGGATTTGAGCCAATCTGTATCTGAGCATAAACATGAACAGGAGGAATAGGATTAGTTCCATTTGCAGGGTAATTATCAATAACAACAGGAACATCAACAATTAAACTCTCTCCATTTGTAGGTGCTCTTGTAAACCTTACAACTTTTCCAACTGTTCCAGGCTGATTTGTAGCAACAACATCCTGAGCAGTTAAAGCAAGAGGGTCATTTGAACCAGGCTGAACAGTTAAATCTCCAAATGTAACTTCAACAGGCAAATTAGTCATGGTAAAAAAAGGATGAGAATTTGTATATGCACTTCTATTAGCTTCAATATAAGCTGCATTTGCAGCTCCAGAACTTAAAACACTTAATGCCAAAACCCTAGCAACATTTGTTCCTGTGTCTTTTGCCATGCTTTATTTTATAATTTTGTCGTTTTTAAATCTTTCTGTATGTTATCATTTTTAAGTTAACACAAGTTTATCAGCCTTATATCAAGCTGATTGTAAAACTAAATATTCCCTTAAGGGAATCAAAAACAGAATGCCAGAATCCAACTTTTACTTTTTCAGCCATCAAAATAATTCCTTCATTTTCCAAAACAATTACTCTTGTTTGGCAATCTTCAGGGCATAGTACTGCATTCTCTCCATTATCGCAGAATCCATTTCCGCAGAAGATAAATTTAGGATCATTGCTCAAATCATCTCCATAAGCAACTCCATAAAACTTTTTCTTGTAATTTCCAGGATATACGACACAAGTATGATTTTCGCAAACATGATTTGGACCGCAATCTGCATTTGTATTACAACTTCCATTTACTCCGCAATGTCCTAAAACTTGTCCCTGATTTGCCCAAGCATTATTTTGGCATATTTGATAATTTGTTCCAATACATCTTGTATCTCCATTTGAGCAAGTTTGATTTGAATTGCAAGTAGCATTTGTTAAGTCTATATTTATACCTGCAAAATTAGCATAACAGATATTTGAATATGTTTGCCCATTGCAACCGCAAACAGGCATCCATACAGCTAAACAAATTTGAGGCCTATCAACGCAAGTTCCAACACTTGAAGCTGAACAGCTTGTTTTTTGGCAATACTGATTAGAAGCACAATTTGCATTTGATGTGCAAGTTTGATTTGATTGATTTGAATTGCAAACTCCATTTGAGCATCCATAAGCGCATGTTTCTAGAACTCTTGAAGTCATTGTACTTGAACAAAAGCTTAAAGTTGTTCCAGGCAAGTTGCATGTAAATGTTCTGTAATTCTGAACCCTATTATTTCCAGAACAAGTTGGTTGTCCTACAAATCCGTCTGTTCCGCATTCTGAATTTGCTGAGCAAGTTGATGGAGGTAATGGTGCAACATTCCAAAACATTCCTTCTTCATACATTCTGAACTGATAAACATGATGAACTAATCCAACATTCATCCAACTATTTCCAGCATTACATTGAATTTGAATAAAATTAGTATCTCCTTGCTGAATTACCTGATAAGCATAAGTAGCTAATCTTAAAGTGTTTGTAGAGTTAAGGCACTGAGAAGGAATCGCAAAAGTGTAATCTCTTGTGTCATGAGCTGCACCAGCTCCTGTTTTAATTGAAAATCTCATTTTTAATGTAGCATTAACAACGTTCTGTGAAGGCAATTTATAGTCAGATTCTAATCTATAATTCCAGCCCTTTAATCCCCATTGATTATCATAAGTATCCCAAACTCCATCTCTTACTTTATCATTCCAGCCATTATTGACTTTATTCTCTCCTCTGTACTGTCTGTATTCTCCAGAATAATTTAATCCGCAGTTTCCATCACCAATACTATATCTATCTGTTTGTTCTTGATAACAGCCAGAAACTCCTGGAGCAGAATTGCAAACTCCATTTGAGCATCCATAAGCGCATGTTTCTAGAACTCTTGAAGTTGTTGTATTTGAACAAAAGCTTAAAGTTGTTCCAGGTAAGTTGCATGTAAATGTTCTGTAATTCTGAATTCTATTATTTCCAGAGCATGTTGGCTGTCCTATAAATCCGTCTGTTCCGCATTCTGAATTTGTTGAGCAAGTTGCAGGAGGTAATGTGTTTACATCCCAAGTTATTGCTTCTTCATACATTCTATTCTGATAAACTTTTCCTATTGGATCTCCTAAATTTATCCAGTCATCACCATCATGACATTGGAATTGAATATGATTTCCTTCAGCATATGAAAAATCAGTATAAGCTGCTAATCTTAATGTATCTCCTGAAAGGCATCTTGAAGGTATTGAAAGATAAAAATCTTGATCTGTATGAGCTAATCCAGGACCAACTATCATTGAAAGCTTTACTTTAAAAACAGCACTATTTAATTGCGCAGAAGGTAATTTATAATCACTCTCTAACCTATAATTCCAGCCCTTTAATCCCCATTGAGTATCATAAGTAGTCCAAACTCCATCTCTTACTTTATCATTCCAAGCATTATTAACCTTATTCTCTCCTCTGTACTGTCTGTATTCTCCAGAATAATTCAATCCGCAACTTCCATCACTAACAGAGTATTTATCTGCCTGCTCTTGATAGCATGAAGCAGCAGAAACAAGGCTTGAAGTTATAACTAATGAAATTGCGAATAGAAAAATAATTAAAAACAGTCCAAGAACTTTTCTTGTTTTATTTGTCATTCTAAAATGATAAAAAGCACCTTTATAAATCTTTCGCTTGTTGTAACTTTTAAGTAACACAACCAGCATATAATATATATTATATGGTTTTGCAAAGAAAAATTATTGCAGAACGCATAGTGGACAAATGCAGAGGGAAGATTCATAAAAGTAAACCGAGAAGGTTTCTTTTATTGCGCAGGGAGGAGATTTGCTCGACAAAAACTGCAAAGAGGTATAGAACAATCCTCGGTTCTGCGACCCCTCAAGCATCCAAACTATAACTTAGGGCTGCTCCGATCAAGGTCTGACCCGATTCACTATAGCAGGATCAAGAAGGACAAAACGTCAACGGTAAATTCAATACATTTACAGTTCAGTTTTCACTCGTCTCCTTAAGCCCACCATAAAGCCCGTTTGTGGATTGCAAGGGGCTAGCTTGCAGCTTTCCTGCACGATAAAACCAAAAATTCTGGGTTTTTATGTGTTTTGGTTTTATATAACATAGATAATTCTTTAATTCATTACCTAAAAACATTTAAACCTTCATTTTCCCCATAATATATATAGTAGTTTGCCCACATCGCATAGCGGTATTGCAGTGGATTGCTAATCCACGCCCTTCGGGGCTCCTGGGTTCGACTCCCAGTGTGGGCGTTTTGGTTGAGACAAAATATTATCAAGAGATATGCAAAACCAAAACGACCATTGGGCGTATAGGATAAGTCGAACCCTGGGTTCGAACTCCCTGAAAAAATTTCAAGAGTAAAATTTTTTTGTGTCGGCGTTTTTTACCATTCCAAAAACACGCTAAATCTTTATAAACGCCCAAAAATAGGATATAATTATGGCAGACAAAGATATAGGAAAAATAAAGAAAAATGCTTTTACAGACATTGTCCTTCGTGTTGATGATTTTGGTGGAAAGATTGGAGTTACAATACGAGAATACACAACAGGAGACAAGTACACAGGGTTCACAAAAGCAGGAACAAGAATTCCAGCAGAAAGTTTTGCTGAATTCAAAAAAATGATAAACAGCATAGATGAAGATGAGCTTGCTGCAATGAAACCCACTTCGCAGCCAATAGCAAAAGGAAGCTATCCAAGCAAAGGCGGATTTGGGCAAAAACCAGCTGAAAAAAAGAATGCTATGGATGTTCCTGAAGAAGATTTAATGTAAAAGAATTCTGAAAAAAGATAATATAGATAATTTTATAAACGCTTTTATTTCGAATTGTCATGGAAAAACGAATAAAAGCAGATTTGCATAATCATTTTTCAACTTGGGAAAGTGGATGGGGAGATTTTGATTATGTAATTGATAAGATTTCAAGAAGATTTGGAGAAGGAGTTATAGGATTAGCAAATTGCGAAGATCAGAGATATGAAAATTTCGTTGACTCAAAGCAAGGAAAAAGAAAATATGAAAGAGTTGAAATTGGAGATGATAAAAATGCATTATGGCTGCCTCAAAAAAATCTTCTGATTGTAAAAGGACAGGAAGTTTTCACAAACCAAGGACATTTTCTAGTTTTGGCAACTCCAAAAAAACACAAAGTAATATTAAAAAATTTGGGAGAGGTTGTAAAAGAAGCTAATGATATTGGAGTACCAGCAATAGCAATACATCCTTATCTGCATGGAACAGGGCAATATTTAGAACAACACCAAGAATTAATAGACAAGATAGATAGTATAGAAATTTATAATGCCTCTTTAGGATTATTTGGAGACGGATTCAATAATCTAGCAAGAAATTTATATTTTGATAATAATTTTTTCTCTAGTGGCTGTTGCTCATTTACAGACGGGCATTCAGCCAGAGCTATTGGAACAAGTTATACACAAATTCCTCAATTGGATATAACAAGTTCAGAAACATTAAGAGCTTCCTTAAAAGAAGCATTAAGACAAACAAAAACAGAAGATTATCTTGTAAAAAATCCTGCAATAAGGGATGCAATTGCACATGCTTTTGAATTATATGTTTTAAGACATTTAAGAAAAAAATAAACTCTACTTATTCTGCTTTTCTCTCAACTTCATCCTAATTATTTTTCCAGAATTTGTTTTTGGAAGTTCTTTGACAAATTCAACAACTTTGGGATATGAATGTCCTGCATAATTCTTCTTCACAAATTCTGAAATTTCTTCCTTCAACTTTTCATTTTCTATTTCTTTTTCCTTTAAAACAATAACAGCCTTAATTATCTGCCCCTTAATTTCATCAGGAATTCCAATAACAGCAGCTTCTTTTATTTTTGGATGTTTTAGCAAGATAGACTCTATCTCTAACGGACTGACACGCTCTCCGCTTGTCTTGATAATATCATCTTTTCTGCCTTCAAAATAAAATAAATCTCCCTTTTTTACTGCCAAGTCATTTGTTTTAAACCATTTTCCATCAAAATAACTCTTAAACATTTTTTCATGCTTGTATATTCCTGTCATTTGCCCTGGAAATCCTTTTTCAAGAACAATCATTCCATTTTTCATCTTTGCACTTATTCCC
>Ga0315275_10005456_pt1 | contig 12064 bp, 8 predicted proteins | sample YL17G03_0_MG_FD_205557 | JGI IMG/M metagenome (GOLD analysis project Ga0315275, IMG submission 205557) | Sediment microbial communities from Yellowstone Lake, YNP, Wyoming, USA - YL17G03_0 | ecosystem: Environmental > Aquatic > Freshwater > Lake > Sediment | place: USA: Wyoming | collected... | reverse complement strand
AGGCGGATCTCGGCGGGCGCATCGTAGCCCTTATCGGTCGAGTTGCGGCAATCGTAGTACACCCGCACCCAGTCGCTGCCGACCCGCTCCAAGAGGTCCAGGTTCTGTTTGGCCGAGAGGTAACTTTCGACCCCCAGGTACACGCCGCACTCCTTGGCCTTCGGGGCGGCATCCTTGAGGCGGCCGATGACGGCGTCGAGTTCCTTCGTCTTGACCTCGGCGCCCTGCACAAGGTCGCCGCGGCCGAAGAACGCCATCAGGATGACCTTGGCCCCGAGGTCGCGCGTGGCCTCGATGGTCTGCTCGAGCCACGCCGGGCCGCGCGGGTCGCTGGCCAGCGGGCAGTCGTTCAGCAGGCCCATCGCCAGCGACGACACCGGGACGCCGGTCGCCTTGACGGCCTCCTTGATCTTCTGCCGGTACGCGGCGTCGGCAATCTGGAGTTTGTCGGCGGGCCCGCCCGGCGACAGTTCCAGGCCGTCGAGGGTGCACCGCTTGGCGACCTCCATGCCGCCCGGCCCGCTCGCACCGAGCGACCAGTCGCAGGCGCTCACGCGGATCTTCGGGGCGGCGGCCTCCTCGGCCCTGAGCAACTTCGGCGCTGCGGCCGCACCGGCGATGCCGGCGGCCGTGCCTTTGAGGAATGAGCGTCGTGTCATCATCGTGCACCTCCCGCGGGTGATTGGATTCGGTGCCTTTCCGCCCCTGCAACATACTCGCGGGCCGCTCCGGCCTCAAGACGAAATGGCCGCCGCCCGTTCAAGCGACCCAGCGGCGCGCCGCGCCCGTACGGGCCGTGGCACGGGGCGTGTGGTGCACCCCTTAGCGGCGGGCGACGAGAGCCGCCGCGCCAAATGGACTGGCGCCGGCCCAGCGGCGCTACTTCGCCGCGCCGCGGGCGAACAGGGCCGACCCCGGAATCGGCTGTTTCTTGACGCCCGGACCTTCCCATAACACCTTCAGGTCAGCCTCGCCGGTGCTCTGGAAATAGACGACCCTGATGGCGTGCAGGCCCGCCTTCAGCGACACGAAGCCGTGCCTCTCCCACGCCACGTGCATGCCGTCGTTGTCGACGACCAGCCGGTCGCCGACGTACAGGCGGCTGCCGTCGTCGGAGACAGTGTAGAAGGTCCAGACGCCGTCGGCGGGCACCCGGACGTAGCCCGTGAACCTGAGTCCATAGTGGTTCTTGCCCTTGTATTTGCCGATGTCGAACTTCTCGGCCGCGGCCGTGGCCGCCGGCTTGAGCGTGGCGAAGTCGGGCAGCGTCTTCCAGTTGCCCTCGAAGTGCTCGCACAGAAGGCCGGGCGCCGGGCCGACCACCGTCTCGGGGGCCAGGGGCTCAACGGCCCGCAGGATCGGCGCGAGGTCCATGCCGTTGCCGCCGCGGAGAACCCGCAGGGGCAGCGTCTGGCCCGGCCTGAACTGCATCAGCGCCAGGCAGAAGTCGATGACGCTGCCGACCGAGGTCTGCCCGACGCGCATCACCACGTCGCCGACCTGGACGCCGGCGGCCTCCGCGGCCGAGCCCTTGACGACCTCCGCGACCCGGGCTACGCCCTCGCCCTCCACGCGCATGCCGGCGACGAACCCGAAACGGCCCGCCGGCGAGAGGACCTCCGGCAACACCTGCCGGATGCGGTCACTGGGAATCGCGAAGCCGATGTCGTTGGCACCCATCTTCGCCGTGGTGTTGATGCCCACGCACTCGCCGAAGACGTTCAGCAGCGGCCCGCCCGAACTCCCGGGGTTGATGCTCGCGCTGGTCTGGACCATGTCGGGGTAGAACGAGTACTCGGACTTCGTGGACCGCCCAATGGCGCTGACGATGCCCTGGGTCACCGTCATGCCCATGCCGTAAGGGTTGCCGATGGTGACGATCTCCTCGCCCACCACCAGGTCGCTGCTTCGGCCCAGCCGCATCGGCCTGAGGGGGGCGGCGGGATCGATCTTGAGGACGGCCAGGTCCTGCTGCTCATCAAACGCGAGGAGTTGGCCCGAGTACTCGCGGCCCTGGTGAAACCCAACGCCTACCGTGCCGCCGTGACGGAAAGCGTGGGCATTGGTCAGGATGTATCCGGCCTCGTGCAGGACCACCCCCGCGCCGAACTCCAGTTGCGTGACGTTCGGGTTGCCCGGGTCGGGGCGCTTCAGGCCGATGTTGACGACCGAGTCCTTGCACTCGCGGAAGACGTCGACCGCCGCCGTGTGGCGCAGAGCCTCGAGGCGTGCCCGCTGCGCCGCCGGATCGACTCGTACCGAGGCCGGCTCGCATCCCGCCGCCATGACTGCCACGATGATCGGAATCAGCCCGAGGGCCTTTTCGCCGACTCTCATAGACGCACTCCTTGCGGCTGGGCTCCCACGCCGCGCGACGCATTATAGCGGCCGGGCGGCACAATCCTAGTGCCTGTTGACGCCGCGCGCCGCACGCCTTAGACTGATGCGGTGGAAATGCTCCGGGCAATCACGAGACCGATCCATGGGGATCGGCGCTGTACGGCTATCTGCTTGATCCTCGTGGCGGCAGCGGCCTTTGCCGGGTGCGCCGGGCCCGACGACGCCGCCGCCATCGACGCCTCGCGCGCCGCCATGACGAAGATCCTCGCCCAGACCAAGGCGGCCCTCCCGAGCGCCCGGATGAGCGACCCTGTGGCCTACGATTCCGAGAACCTCTACGAGGCGGTCGACGGCATGGCGGCCTACTACATCGACTCGGGGTTCATGCGGCTGGTGCGGTGCGAGTGGCGGCCGGCGGACTCCAAGGGCGAGGCGCACGTTGCCATGGACCTCTTCGACATGGGTTCGCCCCTCGGGGCGCTCGACGTCATGGTCGACTCGCGGACCGAGAAGACCGTCTACGCGACCATCGGCAACGAAGCCCACCGGGGCGACGAGATGCTCGAGCTGCGGACGGGCCGGTATTATGTCAAACTCGTGCCGCGGCACGCGGGGGCCGGCCTTCAGCCCCTCATGAAGGTGGTGGCCGAAGCCCTGGTCAAGGCGGCGCCGCCCGGCCCGGCCGACGCGGCCCTGATCTCGCCCCTGCCCGCCGATAAGATGGTGCCGCACTCCGCCGCGTTCGTGACCAGGGAGTTCCTTGGCCGCGACTTCCTGAACAACGTGCGCGAGGCCGTCTACGAGGCCGGCGGCAAGCGGGTCCGCCTCTTCCTGATGGCGACCGACACCCCCCAGAACGCCAAGGCGGCCTTCGTGGCATGGAAGGAGTCGGTCCCCCGGCCGCCGACGGCGGAGCGCGACCTGGCCAACATGTTCACGTCGTCCGAAGACGACGTCGGCGCCGTCATCGTGGCCCACCACGGAAAGTTCCTGGTGGGGGCCATCGGCGACCCTGCGGCCGCGCGGCCGCTGCTGGAATCGTTCCTGAGACGCCTGGAGTAGAACGACCTGGCCGCTTGCGATTAGCGCGGCGGGTCTCCTGACCCGCCGCGGACGAGAGCGGCATCTCGGCGATGGCAACCGGAATCGGCGCGGCGGCTCAGGAGAGCCGCCGCGCAAAATGATGGATGTGGCGCGGCGGCTTCAGCGCGCACGCCGGGGCGCGGCGCATCCAAGGAGAGGTTATGCCCATGCAATACTCGCTGCATGTCGTGGCGGCCCTCGTTCTCCTGGGCAGCATTGCCGCTCAGGCCTTCGCCGACGAGGTCCTGTTTGACTTCGACAAGGACTTCAATGCGGCCGCCGTGCCCGCCACCGACGCCAAGGTCGGCCTGGTCAAGGCGGGCGAGGGCCAGGCGCTGTCCATCGCCACCGGCCACAAAGTGGAATGGCCCGGCATCACCCTGAAGGCGCCGAAAGGAACCTGGGACCTCGCGAAGTTCGACTACGTCGCCATCGACGTCAAGAACGCCGGCTCCAACGCCGTGACGGTCAACTGCCGCGTGGACAACGTCGGGGCCGATGGCATAAGCAACTGCGTGACCGGCCACGTGGCCCTGAAGGCCGGCGAAGCGGGCGTGCTCAAGGTCCGATTCGAACGCAGGCCACCGGTCCTGGCGGGGGTCAAACTCTTCGGCATGCGCGGGTACCCCGTGGCCCAGGACGCCCGCGGCACCATCGACCCCGCCAGGATCACGCAACTGGTGGTCTTCGTGGGCCGGCCCGAGGCGGACCACGCCTTCGAAATCGACAACGTCCGCGCCGGCGGCACGTACGCCGCACCCAGGGAACCCGCCATAGATGCCGCCACGTTCTTCCCCTTCATCGACATGTTCGGCCAGTACGTCCACCGCGAGTGGCCCGGCAAGACCCACGCCATCACCGACTTGGCGGAGGCGAAGGGCGAGGAGGCCCAGAACCTGAAGTCCAGGCCGGGCCCGAAGGACTGGGACGGCTACGGCGGCTGGAAAGACGGGCCGGCGCTCAAGGCCACGAGATTCTTCCGCACCGAGAAAGTCGGGGCCTTCTGGTGGCTTGTGGACCCGGACGGGCGGCTGTTCTTCTCGCACGGCATCGACTGCGTCGGCGAGCACGGCGACACGCCCATCGAAGAGCGCGAGAACTGGTTCCGCGACCTTCCGACCGACAGCCCTGACTTCAAGGAGTTCTTCACCACGGGCTACGCCCTGCACGGCTACTACAAGGGCCGCAACATGAAGTGCTTCGACTTCGCCGGCGCAAACGCCCGCCGCAAGTATGGCAGGAACTGGAAACAGGCCGTGGCCGACCTCGCCCACCAGCGCCTGCGGTCGTGGGGGATGAACACCATCGCCAACTGGTCCGACTCGCGCATCTACCTCGCGAAGAAGACGCCCTACACCGCCGCGGTGCATTTCGACTCGCGGCCCATCCAGGGCAGCGAGGGTTACTGGGGCAAGTTCAAGGACCCGTTCGAGCCCGAGTTCGCCGCGAAGGTGAAGGCCGGCATGGCCGCCCACGCGGGCAAGGCCGCCGGCGACCCGTGGTGCATCGGCTTCTTCGTCGACAACGAGATCGCGTGGGGCGACGACCTTTCGCTGGCGGTGGCGTCGCTCCAGTCGCCCCCCGACCAGGCGTCGAAAAAGGCGTTCCTGGAGGACCTTAAGGCCAAGTACGGCGACGTTGCGAAACTCAACGCCGCCTGGGGCGCCAATCACGCTTCGTGGGAGGCCCTGGCCTCCAGCACCGCCGCCCCCGACAAGAAGAAGGCCGCCGGGGACCTCGGCGCGTTCTACACGCGCATCGCCGAGCAGTACTTCACGGTCACCCGCGACGCCGTCAAGGAAGTCGCGCCGGACCAGTTGTACCTGGGGTGCCGCTTCGCCTGGGTGAACGACCGGGCGGCCCGGGCCGGGTCGAAGTTCTGCGACGTCGTCAGTTACAACCGCTACGAGAAGTCCGTGGCGGGCCTGCGCCTGCCGGCGGAGAGCGAAGACAAGCCCCTCGTCATCGGCGAGTTCCACTTCGGGGCGCTCGACCGCGGCATGTTCCACACGGGCCTCGTGCCGACCGCCAGCCAGGCCGATCGGGCCGCGACCTACAAGGCGTACGTGCAAGGGGCCCTCAAGAACCCCGCTCTCGTCGGCACCCACTGGTTCAAGTACCAGGACGAGCCGACCACCGGGCGCCCCTACGACGAAGAGAACTACCAGATCGGGTTCCTCGATATCACCGACCGGCCGTACCCCGAGACGATTGGCGCGTGCCGCGAGGTCGGGTACGATATGTATAATCTTCGCCAGAAGACGGCGTCTGCGGCAAAGTGACGGGCGGACGGGTGCGCGAGGGAGCGCCGCATGGCCGAGCCGACGAAACAGGACCTCCGGAGCAGGCTCCTCAACTTTGCCGCATGGCTGTCGGCCGTGGTCGAGACCCTGCCGACCACGCGGCCCGCCGGCCACATGAGCGATCGACTGGCCCGCGGCGGGGGATCGCCATTCTCAAGGTGTGCGGAGGTCTCTTGCGGCGACTGCCCGGCCGATTCGTGCGACAGGGTTCTGCGGGTCCTCGAGAAACTGCGCGAAGTCCGCTCGCACCTGGGCGAGGTGCAGCAGAGGCGCCCGACGCAGTCGGCCCTCCAGATCAGCCCGCTCCTGGCGGAATGCGACGAGTTGATCGCCATCTTTGCGGCCAGCCTCCGAAAGGCCGAGCGGGACCGGTGCCCGTGAAGGCGGCCATCGCCGCTACCTTGAACGTTCGACACGCGCCTTATCTCGGGGGCCTCTCATGCCAAAGCAACTCCGGAGCCTTCGGTGGAAGCCGGCCTGGGTCACCCACATGGGGTGCCTCGCGGGGTGCACGAAGTACCTGAAGTTGGACCTCTCGCCCGCCTGGCTCTACGGCGGCACGGGCCACGCCTTCATCATCAACATCAGCCCCGACGCCTGCCCGAGTGGCCCGACCGCGTGGGACACCCGCATGCTGTTCGGGCTCGGGTCGAACCTGGGGTACAAGCCCGAAGTGGCCTTCGGCCTCAAGCGCGGGGCGGACTTTGCCGCCAAGCAGGAGGCGGCGTGGACGTTCGTGCGCGAGCGCATCGACCGCGGCCTGCCGTGCTACGGGTGGGAACTCGACCGGCCCGAGTTCTACGTCATCTACGGCTACGACGACGTGGGGTACCTCTACCGCGGCCCGCTCTGCCAGGAGGGGGCCGGGCCGAAACCGTGGCAGGCCCTCGGCGACTCGAGCATCGGCGTCCTCGAAGTCTACTCCATCGAGCGCGGCGAGGCGGCGCCCGACGCCAAGGTGGTCGCCGACGCCCTGGACTTCGCGTATCACCATGCGCAGCCGTGCAGCGACTGGCGGTACCCAAGGTACGCCGGCGGCCCGACGGCCTTCGAGGCGTGGGCCGCCGGCCTCGAGCGCGGCGAGGCGCACCGGTTCGGCCAGGGGTACAACGGCGAAGTCTGGCGCGAGTGCCGCGAGATGGCCGTCGAGTTCCTGAAGGAGGCGCGCCGGCGCCTGCCCGGCAAGGCCGACGCGGCGTTCGACGAGGCGATGGAACACTACACGGCCTCGCGCGACGCCCTGCGGCAGGTCGTCAAACTCCTGCCCTTCCAACCCGACACGCACGACGGCCAGAAGGTGAAGAGCCCCGAGGGGGCGGCCCTCCTTCGCCAGGCCGCCGCCGCCGAGCGCCTCGGCATCGAGATCCTGCGCCGCATTGTCGGAGAGATCTGACGCTAAAAGGCACGAGGATCCGGCGGCTATTCCTGCGGCACATCAGCAACGATCTGGGAGTCGGGTCCGACTTCCAGAAGCACTTCGCAGTCTTCGCAGAAGATCAGGAGCAAGCGGGAATGCTGTTCTTCGTATACCACGCGGTTCAGCGTGTAAATCCCTATTCTTGCCCGGTCGTCAACGCGCCAACTCTTGACCGAAGTAATAGTCAGCACTTGGTCCATCGGGCACTCGGGAACCGGCGTCTTGGCGGCCGAGAATGTTCGCCATAGCACAGCGAAGGGAATAAGAAGGCATCCTGGGAAATCAACGTCAACACCAGCGCGCTTACTCGAGAATGGGATCTGCCAAGTCCCTTCCTCTGAATCATGTCTGGCACCAGCCAAGTCAAATGCGTGGTCATGCAGATGGCACCTAAGTTCCCTGAAGTGGTTGCGATCCAGGCGAATGGTCATGCACCACCTAACACGCGCCGATCAATCCGCAATCCGAAATCATAAATCCGCAATTGCTTCACTTGCCGTAGCCCTTCGGGTGGGTCTTGTGCCAGCGCCACGCGGTCTCGATGATGGTCGATAACTCGGGGAACCGCGGCTTCCACCCCAGTTCGCGGATGATTCTCTCCGACGAGGCCACGAGCGTCGGCGGGTCGCCGGCACGTCGCGGCGACTCCAGGGTCGGAATGCGGTGGCCGGTCGCGCGGCGGGCGGCCTCGATCACCTCGCGCACGGAGTACCCCGCGCCGCTGCCGAGGTTGTAGGCGCGGCCCTTGCCGCGCTCAATCGCCTCCATCGCCAGGATGTGGGCCTGCGCCAGGTCGTACACGTGGATGTAGTCGCGAACGCACGTGCCGTCGGGCGTCGGGTAGTCGGTCCCGAAGATCGAGACGGCGTCGCGCTGGCCGAGGGCCACCTGGAGCACGAGGGGCACGAGGTGCGTCTCGGGCCGGTGGTCCTCGCCGACACGGGCGTCGGGGGCGGCCCCGGCGGCGTTAAAGTACCTCAGGGCCACATAGCCGAGGCCGTACGCCCCCGCGTAGTACCGCAGGGCGTGCTCGAAATCGAGTTTCGTCTGCCCGTACGCGTTGATGGGCTGGGTGGGGTGGTCCTCGGGTATCGGCGTCTTGACGGGGTTGCCGTAGGTGGCCGCCGACGATGAGAAGACGATCCGCCTGACGCCGGTCTCTCGCATGGCGCCCAGGAGTCGCAGGCCCGCAACGACGTTGTTCGTGTAATACTTCTCGGGGTCCTCCATGCTCTCGCCGACGGAGCACGACGCGGCAAAGTGCATGACGCCGTCGAACCCGTCGCGAAGGGCCTCGACCAGGCGTCGCTCGTCCATAAGGTCGCCCTCGAAGAGCGTGCCCGGCGGCACGGCGGCGGCGTGGCCCTCCGAAAGGTTGTCGTACACGCGAACGTGGTGCCCCGCCTCGGCGAGCAGCCTGACCGTGTGGCTGCCGATGTAGCCGGCGCCCCCTGTGACGAAGATGTTCATGCGCTTGGCCCCCTGCAAGTTGCTCGTACTGGCCATCGAGAAGTAACGCGGTCGCCTGCGGCTCCCCGGCCAAACACGCCCCGGCCGAGTTGCGCCTTAAACGGGCGGCTCTTCGCTACGGTAATATCCGATCGTGCGGCGAAGGCCGTCCTCGCGGCCGACCTTGGGTTCCCAGCCCAAGAGGCGCCGCGCGAGCGAAATGTCCGGACGCCGGCGCACGGGGTCGTCCTCGGGCATCGGGCCGAACTCGACGGCGCTCGCCGAGCCCGCCAGGGAGATTATCTCGCGGGCCAGGTCCAGCACGGTCATTTCGTCGGGGTTCCCCAGGTTGACCGGCCCGCTATAGTCCGCCTCCGCCAAGGCGAGGAGGGCCTCGACCATGTCGGAGACGTAGCAGAAACTCCGGGTCTGGCGGCCGGCGCCGAAGACGCGAAGCGGCCGCCCCGCCAGCGCCCGCGTGATAAACGTCGGCACGACGCGGCCGTCGTCGGGGCGCATTCGCGGCCCGTAGGTGTTGAAGATCCGCGCGATGCGGACCGCCGTGCCGCGCTCCCGCCCGTACGCCACCGCCAGGGCCTCGGCGAACCGCTTGGCCTCGTTATACGACGAGCGCGGGCCCACGGGGTTGACGTGACCGGCGTAGGTCTCGACCTGCGGGTGGACCACCGGGTCGCCGTAGACCTCGCTGGTCGAGGCCAGGATGCACACGGCCCGCCGCTCGGCCGCCAGGTCCAGGACCCGCCGCGTGCCTTCCGCCCCGGTGCGGAGCGTCGCGATGGGCTGCTCGGCATGGCGGGCCACCACCGACGCAAGATGAAAGATGCGGTCCAGCGGGCCCGACACCGGCAGCGGGGCCACGATGTCGGCCTCGACGAACTCGAAGCGGTTCGAACCCAGCACGTGCTCGATGTTGCGGCGGCGGCCGGTGGAAAGGTTGTCAAGGCAGACGACCGCGTGGCCGTCGGCAATCAGGCCGTCCACCAAGTGAGAACCCAGAAAGCCGGCGCCGCCGGTCACCAAGACGCGCATGCCCTCGCCCACCCTGCGCGGCGCGTCTCCCGACCCGCCGCGCCCTTGTGTTCCAGCGCGGTGGATCAGGTCGAAGACTCGCCGTGGCGAGAGACCCGCCGCGCAAAGGTTGCAGCGCAGCACGGCCGGACAAGACCGGCCGTGGCCCACAACGATGCACAAAAAGGGGATTATAGATGGGGGCAGCGGCACGGTGCCAACGAAAACGCTCAGGCGGAGGGCGGCGAAGGGGCCGGCCCCGGTGCGGACGGCACGTCCGTGACCGGCGGTGCGGCGGGCGGCTGGTATTCCGGCACGATGCTCTGCAAGACCGCGTAGATCTCGGCGAACGACGCCCCATCGGTCACCGTCTGGAGGCGCTTCAGACCCGCCTCCATCTCCTCGACAGACGAGTAGCGGCTCTGCCACACGAAGATCTTCTTGTGATGCGTCGGCAGAATGTCTTCGCCGCTCGTGCGGAGTTCCTCGAACAGTTTCTCGCCCGGCCGAAGGCCCTGGAACTCGATCCGGATGTCGACGTCCGGCCGGAAGCCCGACAGCGTGATCATGTCGCGCGCCAGGTCGACGATCTTGACGGGTTCCCCCATGTCCAGGAGCATGATCTGGCCGCTCTTGCCCATGGCGCCGGCCTGGATCACGAGTTGCGTCGCCTCGGGGATCGTCATGAAGTACCGGCGCATGTCGGGGTGCGTGATCGTGACCGGGCCGCCACGGGCGATCTGCTCGCGGAAGATCGGCACCACGCTCCCCGCCGACCCGAGCACGTTCCCGAACCTGACGACCACGAACTTCGTCTTCGCGCACGACGGCTGGCGCGCCAGGCACTGGCAGTACATGCCCGCGATGCGCTTCGTGCAGCCCATGATGCTCGTCGGGTTGACGGCCTTGTCGGTCGAGATGAGGACGAACGCCTGGGCGCCGTAGCGGCAGGCCACGTCGGCCACGTTCTTGGTGCCGAAGACGTTGTTCTTGATGGCCTCGCCGGGGTTGAGTTCCATCATCGGCACGTGCTTGTGTGCGGCGGCGTGAAAGATGACGGCGGGCCGGTACTGCCGGAAGACGGCGTCGAGCCGCCCCAGGTCGCCCACGTCGGCGATGACCGGCGCCACGGCCAGGTCGGGGCGCGCCTCGCGGAGTTCCCGGTCGATGTTGAACAGGTTGTTCTCGGCCTGCTCCAGCATGACAAGTCCTTTGGGGCCGAAGGCGGCGATCTGGCGGCAGAGTTCGGAGCCGATGGACCCGCCCGCCCCCGTCACCAGGACCACCTTGCCCGCCAGGAAGTGGCCGATGTCGCCCATGTCGAGCGTGACGGGCTCGCGGCCCAGGACGTCGTTGATGTTAACCTCGCGCAGGCGGCTGACGTCGAGGCGGCCCTCGATCAGGTCGGCCACGCCCGGCACGATCCGGAACGTCAGGCGCTGGCCCTTGCAGACCTCGATGATCCGCCTGAGTTCGTCGCGGGCGGGTTTGGCGAGGGCGATGACGACTTCGTCGGCCTTCTGGTCCTGCGCGATCGCCGGCAGGTCGCCCACGCCGCCCAGCACCGGCACGCCGTGAATCCGGATGCCTCGCTTTCGCGCATCGTCGTCGACGAAGCCCACAACGTGGTACTTCTCGACCGGCAGGCGATAGAGTTCCCGCAGGATACCCTCGCCGACGTCGCCGGCGCCGACGATCAGCACGCGCGTCAGGCCCGCCGGGCTGATCGGGCGGGAGCCTTCCCGCACAATCCGCACCAGGAACCGCACCCCGCCCACCAGCGCAATCGTGGCCGCCCAGTCGATGATGAACACCGTGTCGGGCACCGCCAACTGGTAGTTGATCATGTGCTGCAACGAAAGGAACTTGCACAGGTACACCAGGCCCAGGATGATGAAGGTCGAAATATGGCTAGCCTTGAATGTCTCAACGAGATCCTGGATGCTGACGTACTGCCACCAGCCCGCGTACAGCCGGAAATAGCCGAACACGATGACCTTCACCAGCAGGACGAACGCCAGCAGCGTGTAGAAATTGCGCCAGACCGATTGCGGCACGCCGAGGTACGTCGGGCTCGCCCAGGACTGGCCGACGGCCTCGGGAGGAATCGTGTCGGCGATCGTCGACGTGACCGGGGGAACCCGGAACTCGTACCGCAGGCCGAACGCCAGCCAGAACGCCAGCACGAACAACAGGACGTGCACCGCCCCCACGTAGGCATGGCGCAGGGCCGGCGCGTAGCGGCTAGGCACGTGCGGCGTGTCCTGGCCTTCTGGCATGGACGTCATGGACCTCTTGGCCTCTGGAGACACGGGCGCCCCCACCACCCGCGACAGGCTGCCGGTATCCAATCGGCGACCGGCCCGCCCTCCCTTCAATCCAATGCCGGGACCTCGCAGCCCGGCCGCGAGAGAGCATGGAAGGATACCCGCCAGCGAGGGCC
>Ga0315275_10005454_pt1 | contig 12065 bp, 11 predicted proteins | sample YL17G03_0_MG_FD_205557 | JGI IMG/M metagenome (GOLD analysis project Ga0315275, IMG submission 205557) | Sediment microbial communities from Yellowstone Lake, YNP, Wyoming, USA - YL17G03_0 | ecosystem: Environmental > Aquatic > Freshwater > Lake > Sediment | place: USA: Wyoming | collected... | reverse complement strand
GTCTTTATTGCACCGGTAAAAGCACCTTTTTCATGGCCGAACATCTCACTTTCCAGCAGGTCTTCAGGAATAGCTCCACAATTTACCGATATAAGAGGTTTATTTCTCCGGTCACTATTGAAATGAATAGCCCTTGCAACGAGTTCTTTACCAGTGCCGCTCTCACCAAAGATCAGGATAGTACTATCGGTATTGGCTATTTTTTCAACAAAATGGAAGATCTCCTCCATCTCTTTACTGTCACCAATGATGTTCTGAAAACGGTATTTTGCCTTCAGATTTTGTTTCAGAAGAAGATTTTCACTCTGTAATTTCTCATACTCAATAGCCCTCTGTAGTATGATTTTTATCTCTTCGAATATAAATGGCTTAACTATGTAATCGTAAGCGCCGAGTTTCATTGCCTTTACTGCGGTATCGATAGAAGCATAACCAGTGAATAGAATGACAATGGATTGAGAATTGATACTCTTAATGTTCTCTAATAACTGGAGACCGTCTACTTTGGGCATTTTAAGATCGGTTAAAATGATTCCGAAATCCTTTTCTTTAAAGAAATGGAGAGCAGTTTCTCCATTATCTACCCCCCATACCTCGAAATTTTCCCCCCGGAGGAGATCAACTAAGGTGTCACGGTTGTTTTTATCATCATCCACAACTAAGATTTTATGGTAATCCATATTGCTCTCGCCTTGTGGTGTATATCATTTACATTGATTAAATGAATACTTTGAATCCTTGAATGCCTCGTTAAAAAATACCACATACATCCATTCTTGACAAGAAAAGATATTTTTGCTAACGTTACTCTTTAGATTTCCCTTTTAAAAAGGATTCAAAGGGCTTTCGTTCCTTGCTTTTTTAAAATTATTTAACCGTTTCACTGAATTAGAGGACTACAGTTTGGAGAAAAGAATTGTGGTAACTGGCCTTGGCGCAGTTACCCCATTAGGATTAGACGTTAAAAGCTCCTGGGAAGGTTTAATAGAGGGTAGGTCAGGAATAAATCGAATTACCCTCTTTGATGCTTCTACTTTTCCTATACGGATAGCTGGAGAAGTTAAAAATTTTCAATTAAATGGTTTTAGATTTCCATCGCACCTGTATGATTTTATGAGTCGCGCTACCAAATTCTGCCTTGCCGCCACCCGGATGGCTATCGAGGATTCGAAGCTTAATCTCAAAGATGTCAATCCGACCCGATTCGGTATTTCACTCGGGGCCAATGAAGAGCATGTACACCTACATCAAATCGATGAAGTCTATGGAGAGATGCTCTCTTATGAAGCTTTGGTCTCAGGGAGCAATTATTACTTCGATAGTTCTAAACCGTTAGGAAAGATCTGGCCTATACGGAGGGCAGCCAGTATTACTGCTTCTCTCCTCTCTCTTATCCTGAGAGCACAGGGGCCTTTGAATACCTCTGCTACCGCCTGTGCATCGAGTGGTCATGCCATTGGGAAGGCTATGCGTATCATCGAATCAGGAGAAGCAGATATAATGATTGCAGGCGGCTGTGAGGCAATGATCAGCGAATTTGCTATTGCTGGTTTCGGATTATTGGGTGCCTTATCCAGGAACAATGATGAACCGGAAAAAGCAAGCAGACCGTTTGATGGGAAAAGAGATGGCTTTGTTTTAAGTGAAGGGTCTGGTATTCTTATCCTGGAAGAACTGTCTCATGCTCGTAGAAGGGGAGCAAGCATTCTCGCTGAAATAACAGGGTATGGCAGTTCTTCTAACGCGTACCGGATAACAGACGCTACACCTGACGGTGGTGGGGCAGATATCTGCATGCTGGCGGCACTGAAAGATGCCCATCTTACCCCTGAGGGAATTGATTGTATTAATGCTCATGGCACATCTACCTTATCAAACGACCGGAGTGAAACCCGAGCTATTAAAAAGGTGTTTGGGGAAAAAGCTTATGAGATCCCCATAAGCTCTAATAAGTCAATGCTTGGCCATCTGATTACCAGCTCTTCAGCAGTGGAATTGATTATTAGTATCCTTACCATTCAACACAACATCATCCCTCCTACGATTAACCTAACACACCCTGATCCTGAGTGTGACTTGGATTATGTACCTAATGAATATAGGGAGAAAGAGGTAAATGCAGTTCTATCCAACTCTTTTGCCTTTGGCGGCCAGAATGTCAGTCTGGTCGCCGAGAAATTTGTAGAAGACAGGGATGCCGAAAAGAGATGGATAGAAGGGTAGTGGTTACGGGGCTTGGTCTTATTTCCCCTTTAGGAAACAATCTTAAGGAAAGCTGGCAATCTCTGATTCAGGGGAAATCGGGTATACGAAGAGTACATTCTCCTCTATCTGAAACCCTTCCTTATTCTATCGCCGGCGAGATTAAAAATTTCGACCCAGCACAATTCATACCGAAACGGAAATCCATAAAATTAATGAACAGGGGGAGTCAACTGGTGGCATCCGCAGCCCACATGGCTATATCCGATGCGGGTATCAATCCGAACGAAATCGGGCTTGTTCTCGGGATCGGCGGAACACAGTATGCAATCGAAGATACGGTGGCAGCGATTTATGCATCTTTGAGCGATGATTTGACCGTAGATCACCAGCGGTTTGGAAGGAAGGGTTTAAAATCTCTCAATCCCATATGGCCTTTTACCATCTTACCGAATATGGCTTTGTGTCACATCTCAATCCTCTACCATATCCAGGGACCCAATGTGATTCTCACTTCAATAGCGTCTGCCGGGGCCCAGGCTATTGGAGAGGCAGTGAAAAAGGTGAAAGAAGGAGAAACCCCTGTTTTTCTCGCCGGGGGATGCGATACCATTAATCCAATTTGTCTAACATCATTTTTTTTAAAAGACCTCCTCTCTCCTTCTGCAGACAATCCTGAAGAAATCTGCCGCCCTTTTGATCGCGACAGGAATGGCCTGGTTTTAGGTGAAGGAGCTGCTCTCTTGATTGTGGAGGATCTGGACCATGCGCGGGAGAGAGGTGCAAAGATTTACGCTGAGATTACAGGTTATAGTTCCTGTGTCTACGGAATGGGAGATATGCCGGGCAAGGAATCTCTTCCGCAGGTGATACATGGCGCTGAAATGGCCATGCAAGGGGCTCTGGGTGATGCGGGTATTTCGCCCGAGGAGATTGATTACATCAATGCCGAGGGCCGATCCTGTGAAATATCCGATTGGGCTGAAACTGAGGCAATAAAGAGGGTATTCGGAGATTATGCCTACAAGGTCCCGGTAAGTTCAAATAAATCCATGATGGGTCACTTACTGTGCGCCTCAGGCCCTGCTGAAGCGATTTTCTCCATCCTGACCATCAATGAGAATATCATCCCGCCTACGATAAACTATCACCATCCGGATCCCCGGTGTGATCTGGATTATATCCCTAATGAAGCACGAGAGAAAAAGGTTGATATCATTATGTCAAATACCTTTAGTCCAGAAGGGGATTATACGACCTTAATCATGAAACGGTTTTCGTAAGAGTGAAGGAGATGAAAGAAGATAGAAAGAGAAGAGCTGTCATTACAGGTGTTGGAGTGGTTTCCCCTCTGGGTTTCGGAAAAGAAGAGAATTGGGAAGCTCTTAAGGCCGGACAATCCGGCCTGCAGAATATCACCCGTTTTGATCCCACACCTTTTCCGGTAAAGAACGCAGGAGAGATCAAGAATTTCGACCTATCAAAATATGGTATCAACCGGAGAATTTTAAAACTTACCTTTAGAACTGTTCACCTTGCCCTCGCAGCCGCAAAGATGGCATTCAATGACGCTGGTCTAACGGTCGGCATGGTCGATCCTACTCGTTTTGGTGCTGTTATAGGTTCAGGCAGCGGTGGATATGAAGACGGGCCTGGATTCGAAGATTCAGTAGAGATCTTAAAGAACTCGTGGAGTGAAAAAAAATTTGATGTGCACCGTTTTGGAGACCTCTTAGAGGGCGGTATTTATCCCCTTTTTCTTATTAAAACCTTGCCGAATAATGCCTTCTTTTACATCTCTTCTCTCTACCAAATCCAGGGAGAAAATAATAACATAATATCCCCCTTTATTGGAGGTTCTCAGGCGATCGGAGACGCAGCGAGAAGCATCCAGCGTGGAGATGCAGATGTTATGATGGCAGGAGGGTATGATACGCTCATCTTCCCGGGAATAATCTTCAGCTATCACAGTCTCAACCTGTTATCTACCCGCGGAGGTGCCCAAGGCATATTTTCACCTTTTGACCTCCAGAGGGATGGATTTGTCTTGGGCGAAGGTGCTGGGATGGTGATCCTCGAAGAGTATTCCCATGCTCTCAAGAGAAACGCAAAGATTTATGCAGAGGTGAAAGGGTATCGAAATACCACCTCGGCTTACCATCTCTATCAGCCATGTCCACACGGGAGTGGAATTATTGCCGCAGCGAGAGGGGCATTGGAAGAGGCTGGTATCCGTGCTCAAGACATAGATTATATTAATGCTGACGGTATCGCTACTGTACAGAGTGACCGCGCAGAAACTATAGCCTACAAAAAAGTGCTGGGTGATGATGCTCACCGTATTCCCATAAGCTCTACAAAATCAATGACTGGCCACCTCGGGGCAGCTTCTGGTTCTGTAGAGCTGATCTACTGCATTCTCACCATGGAGCAGGGGTGGATTCCCCCCACCATAAATTATCACAATTTTGATCCTGAGTGCGACCTGGACTGTGTGCCCAATCAGGCCCGAGCGAAAGAAGTAAACATCGCTCTCTCCATCAATCAGGGATTTTCTGGCCAGACCACTGCACTCATTATTCAGCGACCCTAAGAGGAATTAGATGTATGCCTGAATCTCCCTTCACAGGTAATGAAATACGATTTGGCTTTATCGCTCATCCCCGAAGTTTATCTGAGTTGAAAAGGTTGGTATGGCGTCATGGCCTGCCAATCATTCCTTTTGGCACAGAGGATTTTCTAAAATCTCAGTGTCTTAAAAAGAAAGCAGTGAAACCCATCTATACCTTTCCAACGTTAGTTTCCCATCAGAACATCCCCTGCAGAGGAAGGGTTTACTGCATCTTCTTAATGCCGGATCAGATTCTCAGTCTCCAATCTACTGCCATGAAACTCGTAGAGGTTGCCTGTCAGCAGGCACAGGAGTGGGGCTGCAGGGTAATCGGTTTGGGAGGATTAACCGGTGCTATTGGCTCGCGAGGCAAGGAAATTGCAGAGAAGATAACCGTGCCGGTCACCTCCGGCAATTGCCTTACCGTTTATTCAACTCTGGCTACCTTTGCAAGGCTACAGAAGGAGATTGACCTCGATTTCTCTTCCGAGAAAATCGTGATCGTAGGATTCCCGGGTAGTATCTCATTAGCCATCGCCCGTATCCTCGCCAGACGGGGGTTCAATCTCGTCTTGGTGAGCAGGAGAAAAACTCCTTTCCTGGACCGCTTCGTGTCGGAATTGAAGGGGTCATGCACCGGGGGGATTGAAATCACAGAAGACCTTTCTCGTTCCCTTACCCGGGGAAGAATCATTGTTACTGCCACGTCAACAGGTCAGATCATTGATCCGGATATCCTCCTGAGCGGGAGCATTGTGCTTGATATAGCCCAGCCGCGGGATGTAATTGAAAAACGGAAAAAACGAAAAGATGTCTTGATTCTTGATGGAGGAGTTGTTACCGTGCCCAAAAGTACTTCCAATCGGGTTAAATTTTCTAACTGGGAGGCCAATGATGTGCCTGCTTGTCTGGCCGAAACCATAATTCTCGCCCTGGAAGGTGCATCTGAATCCTTCTCCCTGGGCAGGGAATTGCCATTGGATAAGATAGAAGAGATTGGATGCAAAAGCGAAGCGCATGGATTTATCGCCAATACCCTGCGAAGCTTCCGGAGACCTGTTGATGGAGCAAACCTTCAGTTTACGCGCGAAGCATTTAAAAAGGGACGGCAAGTAGCGTGAGGGATAAATGAGGCTTAAAGATAAGGTCATATTGGTTACTGGTGGGACGAGAGGCTTGGGGAAATCCATTGTTACCAACCTTGCGCGGGAAGGGGCTATCGTTTACTGCAATTTCACGAAGAGTAAAGATACGGCAGAAAGCCTCGTAAAAGAGGGAGAAAACAGGGGGGAGAGGATATTCAGTATCCAGACAGATGTTGCCAACCTTGAGGAAGTCGAGAGGATGGTGGACGAAATATACCGGAAGTGGGAGAGGATTGATGTCCTGGTAAACAATGCCGGCATTACACGGGATGAGCTCTTGATTTCCATGGAAAGGAAAGACTGGGATCTGGTGATTAATACCAACCTGGGCGGTGTTTTCAATTGTACGAAGGCAGTGGCCAAGTATATGATTACCCAGAAAAGCGGGAGAATAATCAATATCTCTTCCATAGCAGGGGAGAGAGGGGGCAGGGGACAGTCAAATTATGCTGCCTCGAAAGGGGGTATCAACGCCTTTACCAGAGCGGTCGCAATGGAACTGGCCCCGAAGGGTATCACCGTGAATGCCATTGCCCCTGGGGTAATAGAAACTGATATGAGCAGTCAGGTAATCCGGAGAGCTAAAGATATTATCTTAGATTCAATTGCCTTGAGGCGGATGGGAAAAGCAGAAGAAATAGCTCACGTCGTCGTCTTCTTGGCATCAGATGAATCTTCATATATTACCGGGGAGATCATCCACGTAGATGGAGGATTCAAGGCATAAAGGCTGTGACAGAATTGAAAAATCTCTTTACTCCCATCCAGCTCAATACTCTGAAACTCAAGAACCGGTTCGTTCTCCCAGCTATGGAAACACATATGGCCGATTCACATGGCTATGTGACCGACCAGATGATCTCATACTATCAGGAGAGGGCAAGAGGGGGAGTAGGGCTGATCATTATAGAAAATACTGCTGTCCACCCTGAAGGAAAGGTGAATCAGGGAATGCTCTGCATTCATGATGACTCGTATATCCCGGGATTCAGGCAGCTCGTCTCCGGGATACATCGAGAGGGAGCAAAGGTCTGTCTTCAACTCAGCCACGCTGGAAGGCAGACTCTGCGGGAATTCATCAATGCTCAACCCGTTGCCCCTTCTCCTATTCCCTGTCCATCATTGAAGGAAATCCCCCGGGAACTCACCGTTGCAGAGATCAATCACATCGTAACGGCCTTTGCCGAAGCTGCCCGCAGGGGTGTTAAGGCTGGAGTGGATGCCATTGAACTCCATATGGCACACGGATACCTCCTCTGTCAGTTTCTTTCCCCCTATTCTAATATCCGCACCGATCAGTATGGAGGGAGCACAGAGAACAGGACTCGTATTGCCAGAGAAATCATCCATGGGATTAAACGTAAAATCGATGACCACATCCCGATTATCTGCCGGGTAAGTGCTGATGAATATGTTGAGGGAGGCCTTGACCTCGAGGAGAGTAAAAAGATAGCCAAAATCTTAGTCGATGCCGGAGCGGGTGCCTTAAACGTTTCTGCCTGTAATTACGAATCAGCCCACCTCAATATGCCTTCCTACTATCTGCAGGAGGGATGTTTTGTTCACCTTGCTCAGGGGATAAAGGGAGTGGTTTCTGTCCCTGTTATGGCAGTAGGGAGGATAAGGAAACCTGAAATGGCTGAAATGATTTTACAGGAAGGGAAGGCAGACCTGATCTGCATGGGAAGGGCGTTAATTGCCGATCCCTATCTTCCCTTAAAAACTTCACAGAAGAAGCTTGAAGAGATTCGGCCCTGCATCTCCTGTAACCGGTGTATTGAGAGTATCTCTTACGGGAAAATGATTTGTGTCGTGAACCCTCATCTGGGACAGGAACGAGAAAGCAAGACCATCCCCACTCAGGTAGAAAAAGTTTTAGTAATCGGGGGAGGCCCTGCAGGGATTCAGGCTGCCATAGAACTGTCAAAACGAGGGCAAAAGGTAACCCTGATTGAAAGAGAAGAAATCCTCGGCGGCCAGTTAAGAATAGCTTGCCTTGCTCCCGGGAAGCATCCCTTGGGAGAGTTTCTGGAGTATCTTCTCAGGGAAGTCAAAAAGGGTACTACCACTATCCGCTTGAAGGATGAATTAACCCCAGAGTTTTTAGATGAATTTAAACCGGATAGAATAATTATTGCTACCGGTGCGCATCATACCTTCCCAGAGATTAAAGGGGTGGAAAATGGAGATTGCCTGACCGTGGATCGGGCCTTTCTGAACCCTGAGAGGATGGGGAAAAGGGTTGTCATTATCGGTGGTGGACCAGAGGGTGCTGAACTGGCTGATTTCCTTGCCCAGAACGGGAAAAAGGTTACCCTCATTGAAATGAAACGACTCATAGGATATGGACTGCCCCCTTCTGTGAGATTTCATCTCTCTCGTCGCCTGTTGGAGAATCCCGATATCGAGGTGCTGCTCAGAGCAAAGGTAATTGAGGTTGGCAGGGGATTTGTGGTAATAGAACGAAAAAGGACATTGCATGCCTTTAATGATTACGATAGTCTTGTGGTAGCGACACACAAGGTGAGTAATAATCTGCGTGAATGGAAAGTACTTGAAAAAGCGGGTAAGAAAGTAGTATATATCGGCGATGCAAAAGAGCCTCGTGGTATTAAAGATGCTATCCATGAAGGCTGCTTTATATCTAAAGAATAACGGCCACGGCTAATGTAAAGGAGTGATGGTGATGGATGATAAAGAGATTAGTGAAAAGGTGAGGATGTGCACTGCGCAGGCCCTGGGGCTTGATGTTGAGGAGGTGGTGCCGGATGCTATTCTCTTTGACGATCTTGGAGCGGAGTCTCTTGACTTGCTGGATATCGTCTTTCGATTGGAAAAGACCTTCGGGATTCAGATACCTCGAGGCGGAATCCAGAGCAGTGTCCTTGCCAGCGAAGATGTCAAGGAGGAGGACCTGGTAAAAGACGGGATACTGACCCCCCTTGGAATAGAGCGGTTGAGAAAGGAAATGCCGGAGATAAATCCTGATCGTATTCCGGAAGGATTCAGGGCAGAAGACGCCGCTACCCTTTTTACCGTCCAGACTTTTGTCAACCTGACAAAAAGGCACCTTGCTGCAAAAGAGGGGAAAGGGACTTGACCGGTATCGGGATTGATATTACAGAAGTAAAAAGAATCCAGGAAATCTCTCTCCGGCACAAAGAATTTTTAACCCGGGTATATACCCCGCGCGAGATCGAATTCTGCGCAAGAAAGAGAAACAAGTATCAGCACCTGGCAGCCCGTTTCGCTGCAAAGGAGAGCGTACTCAAGGCACTGGGAACTGGCTGGAGTGGAAGGATTGACTGGACGGATGTAGAGGTTGTGAATGATCGGTGGGGGAGACCTGCGGTGAATACCCATGGGCGGGTTAAGGAAATCGTGAAGGAAAGAAGGATTAAAAAGATACTTATCTCTCTCTCTCATTGCCAGGAGTATGCTGTGGCGTTTGCCCAGATCGTCCGTTAAAAAGGTTGAAGAAATTTGAGATTCCTCTTTATTGATCAGATTCTTTCATACGAACAAGGGAAGTCAGCGGTGGGGGTAAAGAGTGTCACCATGAGTGAGGACTTTCTCGCAGACCATTTCCCCAGTTTTCCAATCATGCCCGGGGTGCTCCAGGTGGAAGCGATCTCTCAGCTCGCCTCCTGGCTCGTTTATGCCACAAAGGATTACACAGTGAAAGGTGTTATAGCCGAAATCGATAAGGTGAAATTCAAAGATCCGGTAAAACCGGGGGATCAGATGACCATAGAGGTGAATATCATCTCATGGGATGAGGAGGGGGTTTCTTTTCGAGGGAATACCAAAGTCAACGGCAAGATAAAAACGGTCCTTGATGCTGGAAGGTTGAAACTTGTTCCTGTAGAAAAACTGGAAGACCCTCGGGAAACCAGAGAGCATTTTTCAGTACTGATAAGAGAGAAACCGAGGGGGATCTTTTCTCCTTAATGGACTACACTGCTACCTCCCGTCTGAAGGTAGATAATCTTATCTGACACCGACTTTTCCGAAGATCTTTTCACCTATGTAGAGAAAGCAGGTTAGAGAATTGAGGTTCCTTTTCTTCGATCTGATTGAGGATTTTACAAAAGGCAAAGGAGCTACCGGGATAAAAAACATCTCTGTTGGAGAGGAATTTTTTATCAATCATTACTCTCGCCTTCCTGTCTTCCCTGAACCCCTGATCATAGAGGCACTTGCCCAGGTAGGGGGTTGGGCTATCAGTACTTCCTTGAATTACCGCTATCTCGCCATTATGGTGATGATTGACGAGGCAAAATTTTTCAAACCTGTCCATCCGGGTGATCAGTTACGTTTAAAGATTGAGATCACAGAGATGAATGAATACGGTGCAGCCATTAGAGGTACAGCAGCGGTGAAAGGAGAGATCATAGCCCGGGTTGAGCGGATTTACTTTACCCTCTTTGCGGTCCCCAGCACCCACACGCACATTATAAAAAAGGCTTATACGTTTTCCAGTGGCAAGTTCTGGGCGGAGTCGGATCATGAATAAAAAGGTAGTTATCACGGGCCTTGGAATTGTCTCCCCTATTGGAATAGGGAAGGAAGAATTCAGAAAGAACCTGTCAGATGGAAAGTCTGGGGTAGGTCCTATTACCCTCTTCGATGCCTCGGAACTTCCCACCAGGATCGCCGCTGAAGTAAAGGGGTTCAACCCCCGTGAAATATTGTCCGGGATGGAAATCCTTACCTTCACGAATGACAGACGAACCCTGCTCGCCCATTCAGCGTGCAGGCTGGCCCTGATGGATGGAGGCATCGACCGTAAAAAAATAGGTAAAACACGATGCGGGGTTGTACTGGGTTCGGGGATCCATCCCATGATCTCTGAGAAGGATCCGGTCATGGCGTGGGGGCTTGACGAAGGGGAACAAAGGGGTCGCCAGAGTTGGGATGAATTTAGATTACAGTGGATCAAGAATATCCTCAAGGGGGATGAACATTCCCCTCAATGGGTGCCTGTCAATCTGGGCGCCACAACCATTGCCCATCAATACGGGATACAAGGTCCCTGCTACACCGTGATTTCTGCCTGTGCCGCATCTTCCCAGGCAATCGGAGAGGCGTACCAGATGGTCCGGAGAAGAGACTGCGATCTGGTGATTACCGGTGGTTATGATTCCATGATCTTTCCGTTCGGCGTGGCTGGTTTCTGTCTGCTGGGCACCATGAGCACCCGAAATGGGGAACCTGAAAGGGCAGTAAGGCCCTTTGATCTCACTCGCGATGGTTTTGTCCTGGGTGAAGGTGCTGGCATCCTTATCCTCGAGGAATTAGATCATGCATTAAAGAGGGATGCCCCGATCTACGGAGAGATCATCGGCTATGGTACATCAGTAGATGCTTATAGTGTGGCTGATCCTCACCCTGAGGGTGCCGGGGCAATCCTCGCTATGGAGCGAGCTATCAGGGATGCCGGAATTGCCCCAGCGGAGATAGGATATATCAACGCCCACGGTACGGCTACACTTAAAAATGACCGGATCGAAACGAAGGCAGTAAAAGCCGTCTTTGGATGCTGTGCTGCTCAGATTCCGATCAGCAGCAGCAAATCTCTCTTCGGCCACCTCATGGCAGCTGCCGGAGCAGTAGAACTGATAGCCACTGTAACCGGGATGTATCATCACTTCCTCCCCCCTACCATCAACTATGAAGTGCCTGATCCGGAATGTGACCTCGATTATATCCCCAATCGTTCCCGGGAAAAAGAGATAGAGATTGCTCTCTCCAACTCCTTTGGCTTTGGCGGGCAAAATTCTACTTTGATCGTGAAGAGAACACCGCGGATTAATTAATGTAATGAAGGGCTAAGATGAAGGTATTGGTCACCGGTGCAACCGGCTTTCTGGGAAAGCACCTAACAGAGACTTTAGTTGAGAAAGGTAAGGAAGTGAGAGCCTTGGTAAGGGACATGGCTAAGGCACATCGCCTCAAGGAATTGGGAGTGGAACTCTGCTCTGGTGATTTATGTGACCCTTCATCACTCTTTTCAGCCGCACAAGGCGTTGAAATCGTTTATCACTGTGCAGGGAGGGTTGATGAATGGGGGGAAAAAGAATTATTTTATAAGGCTAACGTAGAGG
>Ga0315275_10005451_pt1 | contig 12066 bp, 6 predicted proteins | sample YL17G03_0_MG_FD_205557 | JGI IMG/M metagenome (GOLD analysis project Ga0315275, IMG submission 205557) | Sediment microbial communities from Yellowstone Lake, YNP, Wyoming, USA - YL17G03_0 | ecosystem: Environmental > Aquatic > Freshwater > Lake > Sediment | place: USA: Wyoming | collected... | reverse complement strand
CGTCGAGCAACTGGGAATCACCGTATTTCACACCGACCAGACCAGAATGGCCGGTCTGGGCAGCGACGTGCGAGGACCCGTGTGGATCGACTTCCCGCTCCTCCTCGAGTCGAATGACTTCAAAGCGGTGATTGTCGGATTTCACCACGTCGCCCATCAGTACTACAAAGATATTCGCGCTCACTCGCCCAAGAGTGTCTTTATCATCGACTCCTTTGACCTCGCTTTCGTCAGACAGCGTAGGCGTGCCGAGGTCAGTGGGGACCCGCGCGACATATGGCGCGCGGTGGAAGCGAAACGCCAGGAGCTGGCGATGTACCGCCGTGCGGACATGGTGCTTACGGTGACTGAGGAAGACCGGAGGAGGCTGGTGGCGGAAGCTCCTGAGGTCAGGGTGGGCATATCGACCGACATCCATCCGCCAAGTGAGGCAACGGGCGCCGCGGAGAGAAGCGGGCTGGTCTTTGTCGGTAATTTCAAACACGACCCGAACGAAGACGCCGTGCTCTATTTCTCCAGCGGGATCCTGCCTTCCGTCCGGCGTTTCCTGCCCGGGGTGAAGTTCTTCGTGGTGGGCAACTCACCCACAGAGAAGGTCAAGGCGCTGGCGGGCGATGATGTTGAGGTGACCGGGTTTGTGCCGGAGGTTGAGCCATATCTCCATAAGGCGAAGGTGTTCGTCGTGCCGCTGCGCTACGGGGCGGGCCTCAAGGGCAAGATCGGAGAGGCGCTGGCAAGCGGCATCCCCGTTGTTACCACCTCGATCGGCGCCGAAGGCATGGAACTGGTGCACCGCCAGAATGCCATGATCGCAGATGATCCCGACGAGTTTGCGCGGTGCGTTGCCGAGGTCTACTCCAACGAACGGCTTTGGCGGGATCTGGCCGGGGAGGGCCGCAAGCATGCCCGGCGAAAGTATAGCTGCCAGGCCGCCGAGCAATACTGGCTGGAGGTCTTTGATTTCATCAAGCTGGGGGTGCGCAAACCCGCCGGGGAGCTGAGTGATCCCCAGGCCGAACGCGTTGGGGCCGCAGGCTTCAAGCGGCTCGCCACCCTGCCTGAGATAGTTCCCAATGTGGCGGTAGTGATTCCGGTCTACAATAATCTCGCCGTGACCGAGAGCTGCTGGGCGAGCCTTAGGAAGAACACCAAGATCCCTCACGAGATTGTGATCGTCGACAACGGTTCGACCGAGGACGTTGCCTACAATGCTGACCAGAACAACTACGCCGTGATCCGCAATCCCTCCAACCGGGGTTTCGCGTACGCCTGCAACCAGGGCATCGCGGGCACTCACGGCGAGTTCGTGGTGATCCTGAATAACGACACCATCGTGACTCCGGGATGGCTGGAGCACCTGCTTTGGCACATGCATAACGACAAGACGGTTGCCATTGCGGGGCCCTCAACCAATTTCGCCTCGACCATCCAGCAGATCAAGGCGGGGTACGGCTCCGAGAAAGACCTCTACAACTTCAGCGAGGACGTATACCGCAACAACACACATAAGGCACTCGAGGTGGAGAAGGTGGTGGGTGTCTGCATGCTCGTCCGGCGGCGGGTGCTTGAAGAGATAGGTCTCTTCGACACCAGGTTCGGCCTGGGCAACTACGAGGACGACGACATTTGCCTGAGGGCCAGACTCGCCGGCCACAAGGTGGTCTGGGCCAAAGACGTTTTCATTCACCACCGCGGCAGCAAGACCTTCGAGGCGCTCGGGCTTGACTATACCCGGCTCATGGCTGAGAACAGCGCGAAGTACCGGGCCAAGTGGGCAGCTGTGGCAGACATCTTCGGACCCGCTCCGGTTGCGCGGCCGGAGACCGGGCCCGGTGCCGGCGAGGCGCCGATCCTCCTGGTGGGCAGCGACCGAGACCGGGTTCGAGCGACGCTGGCAAGCCTCGGCGGCCAGGGTCCGAACGCCATCGCGATCGGTGAACGGGCGGACCTTAACCAAGGGTCGCCGGCCGCAGCTGTTCTCCAGCTTGCTGAGAGCGCCAAGAGCGAGATCATCTACTTCCTAAGTGAGGGTGCGATTGCGACCGAGGGATGGATGAAACCCCTCGGGGACGCCCTCTCGGGTGACCAGGTCGGCTGTGCCGTGGCGAGCTCCAATTCGGGTGTCGGCGGGCAGCGGGTGAAGGCCGGCTACAAGACGCTGGATGGGGAACTGGCCGATTTCGCGCGGCAGCGCCGGATAGCCCACCGTGGAAGGGTTCAGGACATAGGGCTCGGACTCCCGGTTGCCATGGCGGTCCGGCGCGATGATCTCCTGCGGCACGGTCTCGCTTGCGAGTTTCGTACTGAGGCGATGCTGGTTGACCTTGAACGGAGGATCGCCGAGAGCGGCATGAGGATAGTCTGCGCCGCCGAGAGCTACGTCCACAGCGGCGGGCAGGACTCAAAGGAGGCGCGCCAGGAACGTGAGGCAGTGCTCGCTGTCGAGCGCGCCAAGGGTCTGGCTGAGAAGACCGCCTTCGACGCAGCGGTCAAGCTGCTCGATCAGGCTGTCGCGCTCAAGCCCGACTACGCGGAAGCGCTCTACCAGCGGGGCGTGCTCAGGTCGCTATCGGAAGCGGGTGACCAGGCCGAGCGTGATTTTAGGAAATATGTGATGTTGCGCCCTGGGGATTCCAGGGGATACAACAATCTCGGCTGCGCGCTCTTCAGCCTGGGTAAGGCGGCAGAGGCCGAAGCGGCGCTCGCGAAGGCAATCGAGATCTCGCCCGTCAACTGGGAGGCCAAGAAGAACCTCGCCGACCTCTATCTCTCCCAGGGCAAAGCCCGCGAGGCGATGGAGCTCTACCTGAAGACTGTCGAGGAGCACCCTGACTGTGCCGAGATCTACGTGGCCATAGGTGAGGTGTTCGCGGCACAGGGTGACCTCGACACGGCGGAGCAGTTCGCCCGGATAGCGCGGCGACTGGACGCGGGTCACGCCGGGGCTGAGCGGATGCTGGGCTCGATTGAGATCTCGAGGGCACAAGTCAAAGGGTCAGGAGGTAGTGGTGTTGAAGTCCGAACGTAAAGGATTGTCGGTCTGCATGATAGTGCGGGATGAAGCAACCGACCTGCCGGCGGCCCTCTGGAGTGTGAAGCGGATCGCCGACGAGGTGGTGGTCGTCGATACAGGCTCGACCGACGATACCCCACAGCTCGCCGCCTCACTGGGGGCGCGCGTGCTCCATTATGCGTGGACCGACGACTTCGCGGCGGCACGAAACGTCTCGCTCGGCGCCGCCGAAGGCGAGTGGATACTCTATCTTGATGCCGACGAGGTTGTGCCGCCCGAATCGGAGCCCAAGATCCTTCGGGCGATCTCGGGCAAAGCTGATGCCTACTTCGTGAGAATAGAGAGCGGTGTTGATTCGTCGGCCGGCAAACTGTTTGTGAGTTTCTACCCGCGGCTCTTCAGGAACCTGGATGGCCTCAAGTTTGAGGGCCGAGTGCATGAGCAAATCTACCCGTCACTGGAGCGGCTCGGGGCTCGGGTGGAGGTCTCAGACATCGCCATGAAGCACTCCGGCTATGCCGCCAGAGGGGATGAGCTGGCCGCCAAGGCGCGCCGGAACGCCGTGATGCTCGAGCAACAGCTCGCCGAGAAGCCGGACGATGCCCTGGCCATGTTCCATCTTGGCGAGGCCCGTTCGATGTTGGCCGAGCATGAAGCCGCTGTCACCTGCTACGAGGGCGCTCTCAAGGTTCCCCGGCTTCCCCAGGTGATAACCGGCGTGGTTCTCCAGAACCTGGGTGGTTCTCTCGTCAAACTCAAGATGTACGACGAGGCCCTGACCAGGCTCAAGAAAGCGCTCAGGGTGGACCCAGGCCTGCTTACGGCCCATCTGGTAATGGCCTCGGCCCTGTTCGGCATGCGCCAGTTCGAGAAAGCCGAGAAGGAGATCTTGACCTATATTGCCAAGTCGCAAGAGGACCCCAAGAAGGCCAAGCTGATGCTGAGGCACGAACCTGATCTTCCTGTGGCCCTTGTCATGCTGGCCAAGTGCCGGCTGGCGCAAGGCGATAACCAGAAGGCCGAAGAGCATCTGAAGGACGTCTTGAGGGTCAGTCCTTCCAATGCGGACGCCCATATGCTGCTGGGACGGCTTGCCTTCGAAGCTCTCCGCTTTGGGGACGCGGCCAAACACTACGAGGCTGCGCTCAAGGCCTCGGCTGGCGCGAGCCGCCTTTACTTTGAGTTGGCCAAGACCTATGTCGCGGCGGGCGTCGACGACCAGGCGGTAGCCGCAGTCGAAGCCGGCCTGGCGGCCTTCCCTGCCGATATCGAGCTCCTGCGGTGCCTGGGGGTCCTCAAGATCCGCCGGAAGGATCTCGAGGGCGCCGCCCGGACCTACCAGAGAGCCCTCGCGGTTGATCCCGCCGATGCCGAGTCGAAGCGACGGCTCGCCGGCCTCTATCACCTGCTCGGCCGCGACGATGCCGCCCGCGAAATTCTCACAAATGCCTAAAGACCCTCAAGGAATGCAAAGCCCGCACGCGCGGGGGTGTCTTTTTGAGGCCGCGAGCTAAAGTTATCCCGGGAAACTGCGATAGGTCATGTGGGACCTGCACAATCGGTCATGGCAAACGAAGGAAGCTTGAAAATGGATCCGAAAGGAGGTGTCTCTTCGACTTGCTGCACCCTCGTGGTGCCTGTTTGTGTATTCCAGATAGAATGGAATAGATGTGCTTGCCATGATGGCTAGCACCGTAAAGGCAAGGAAGCCCCGTTGAGGTCAAGATGATCAAGGGGGGTTGTTCTAATGGCTAATGCCGACCTCAGTCGCATTAACACCAATATTTCGGCACTCAACGCTTTGAACGCGTTGCGTGACGTGAATTCCAAGCTTGCTCTCCATCAGCTCAGACTCGCGACGGGCCGCAGAATCAACTCTGCCGGCGACGACCCGGCAGGTATGACCTTCGCGAAGAAGCTGGATTCAAGAGCTAGAGGCCTCTCCGTTGCCCGCGACAACATCGGTGACGTTCAGAACCTGCTGTCAGTCGCGGAGGGCGGTATCAACAACATCAGTGAGATTCTGATCACGATGAAGGAGAAGGTCCTCCAGGCTGCCAACGACACGCTCGGTACTTCGGAGCGCACGGCTGTTGAGAGCCAGCTGGACGATCTGGCTGCAGAAATCGACCAGATCGTTACCTCGACGACCTGGGGTGGTGTGGTCCTTCTAAGCGGAACCTATACTGGCAGGCAGTACCAGGTAGGCGAGCAGGCCACTGACACCCTGAGCTTCGGGATCACACAGGACCACAGAGCGGCTGCACTGAGTGTTGCGGACGCCAACCTGGATGTGACGACTACTGCCGCCGCGTCCACGTCGCTCAGCAACATCAATGCCGCTGTCGACACGATGAACACCAGCCTTCAGGCTATCGGGTCGATATCGAGCAGGATGCAGGTGAAGGAAGCGAACATATCGGTTTCCATCACCAACGTGGTCGCGTCCTACAGCCGGATTTACAACGCCGACATGGCGATGGAGCAGCTGGAGGCGACCAAGTACCTCGTCTTGCAGCAGACAGCTACCGCTATGATGGCGCAGGCGAACCTGGCTCCTCAGAGCATTCTGGCTCTGATCAAGGGTTAAGCAACACTGAGGTAGGTGCCCCTGCTTCGGCAGGGGCACCCCGCCTCGTCTTTGGGCAGCCTCAGGAGAGCGATCCGGGTCAGTGACGGAAGAGTCCCCTCGAAAGGAAGGGAGCGGGCCAGATGAATCAGGACGGCATTGATGTTTACAGAACAAACCAGGTGATGGGGGCTTCCCCTGCTCATCTGGTCCTTCTGCTTTACGATCACGTGATCAAGTGCATGAGATCCTCGGACATGGGCGGTTCAAGCAAGGGTATTGTTGAATTGATGAGCTCGCTGGATCTTGACTACCAGGAAATATCAGGCCGGCTTTTCAGCCTTTACGAATACTGTCTGGACTTAGTGAAGAAGGGAAGATTCGAGGAAGCGGCAAAGATTATGCTGGATATGCGACAAATGTGGGCTGTGGCCATGGAACAGATGGTGTCCCAGGGAACCGGCTCAACGGGGCCGGCGAAGGAGAACGTAGATGTCGTCTATTGAGATCGGCACAGTCTCAACGCAGCTTACGACTTATCTGAATCAGTCGATCGCCCAGCTTCAGACGCCCATAACCACGCTCAAGAGCAGCAAGGCGGCGCTTCAGATGAAGACTGCGGTCTTCACCGATCTTAAGGCGAAGCTTGCGGCCCTTAAGACCGCTGCCGAGACCCTCTCGGGCACGGGTTCACTCTCGGCCTTCGGACTCAAGAGCGCGGTTTCGAGCAATACCGGCGTAGTGACATGCGAGGCGACGGCGGCTGCGGTCTCCTGTTCGCACACGGTCTTTGTGACCCAGCTCGCCAAGGCGCACACGGTGGTCTCCGACAGGTACGACCTGGCAGGCACCGGCTTGAGCGTAGCGAATACTGGGACCAAGAGCTTCTCGATCTCAGTAGGCGAGGATACCTACCAGGTCAGCGTGACCGTAGCGGCCGGGGACACCAATGAGACTGTGCTTTCGAAGATAGCGGCTGCCATAGACGATGCAACCAACGGCAAGGTCGCAGCGTCGCTGGTCGTGGACACCCCAACCACCGGGAAGCTCTCCATAAGGAGCGTCTCCAGCGGCACCGTAGGTAAGATGACCTTCGTGGACACCAGCGGTTTGCTGGGGGCCATGGGTGTGACCAACCAGTCGCAGGCTACCAACACGGCCGGTGGGTACGTTTACGCGGACCTCGGCAACAACGAGCTTGATGCGATCGCGACCGTTGACGGCGTCCAGATAATAAGCAGCGACAACACGATTGACCAGGCAGTGGAGGGTCTCACGCTTAACCTTCTGTCGGCGCAGAAGGATGGCGACAACCCGGTGGGACTCACGATCTCAACAGACTTGGAAGCGATTAAGACAAAGGTGAAGTCCTTTCTAACTGCCTACAACGAAGCCTTTTCCTACGTGGTCACTAAAACCAAGGTCGACGCGGCCACCTACACGCGAGCCGTGCTGGCGGGCGAGTACTCCTATGTTTCTCTCAGGTTGAACATGCGTGCGATCATGAGCAGCAACGTCGGTGACTCGTCGGCGGCATACCGGGCGCTCAGCCAGATAGGCATAAGCTCGGACAGGAATGGGAGTTTTTCAGTGACTGACGAGGGGCTGCTTGCGGATGCCATCTCGTCGGGCCTGAATTCCATGCAGGACCTGTTCGCCTCGGACACCGGTATCGCGTCCGGCCTCTCGGCGTTGCTGGATGGATACGTGGAGCCGGGCGGCACCATCACGACAAGCAAGGAAGGCCTCAGTACCAGGATGGAGTTCCTGAACAGAAGCATAGAGCGGCAGCAGAAATACGCAACCTTGCGCGAACGTCAGCTGCGGGCGGAGTTCGGGCGGCTCCAGGAAGCTTTGTACTCACTCTCGATGTCACAGCAGCTGGCGGACAGCTTCTCCGCCATCATCGGAGTATAAACCGGCCTACGGCCTTATCAGGGACGGTGACGGCCTTGAGGATCCCAGGAGATCTTGGTGTGAAGCCGCCTCTTGAAGGTAAGCCTGGTGCTGAAGGCACCCCAGATGCTACGAAGAGCGGAAAGCCCGCGCCGGGCGATCGCGTCGAAATATCCGGGACCTCGAAACACCTCCGGGCGGACCCAGATGAGCAGGCCAAGCGCACCGACACGCCTCGTCCTGAAAGTATGCTCTCCGAGAAGCAGGCCACGGTACAAGAACGCATCGCCGGCGGGTTCTACAATCGGGAAGAGGTCATTAACCATATCGCCCGGCGGATTCTTGACCTGCTGGGATTCAAATAGGCATATCGAGGGATTCACGAAAGGTTTGCCTGAATTGATAGCGCTGTCGGATACCAGTGGAGATCAGGTCATACAAGGTTACATGAACAGTGTTCGCTGCGTAGCCCCGGAACCTAACGGCACCCATATGCACCTACACGGGGGCTACGCAGCAAATCATCACTAGGTCAACAGTGTCTCCTGGTCAGGCGGGTAACATGATCGTTCAGGAACGTCAAGGCCCTGCTGGAGCCGTACCTGCGTATTGGCTACCGGCGGTAACGGTTCCAGCGTTCCCGTCCTTACAGGGAGGCACTCCACATGCAAGCCAATGATGTGATGCTGAGGGTTGTGATGGTCGAATCGCTGTTCGACCCTTACCACAGAGCAAGATTTCTCACTCTGCTAGAGAATGGTTTTGTGCACCATGGGGGCCTCGTCTTTCCACCTTTTAAGGAGACGACCGTAGCTGGCCGGGATGACATCGTGGACCAAGTCCTGAAGCACGTTGCCGATGCAGTCCGGCTGAACCTTGGAACCGACCAGGCGGTGGTGGCGCTCCTGAGAGACTCGGCGGGCAAGACCTACATTATGGCGACTTCCGGTGTCGAGCAGGGTGAAGAGCTGCCCCTTGCCGCTCGCGCGAAGGCCGTGATCGCCCGGGCGATGTCCGACCCGTCAAGTCCGTCGAGGGAGATCGATCGTGATGGCGATCGGGCGGCCGAGACCAGCGACTTCCCGGGAACCGTCCTTGCCGCCCCCCTGCGAGTGGAGGAGGCAGTCTGCGGTGTGGTGATGGTAGCCAACCGCTCTGACGGGGAACGGCCGTCTGATGGAAGGGCGACCCTGCCCCTGGTGGCGGCGCTTGTAAGTAATGCGATCGGCCGGGTAGCCAATGAGATCGCCAATGAGCAACGCCTCAGGTCATTGGCCCATGCCCTTTCCGCTGCGCTCGACGCCCGTGACCCGAACTCCCGTGGCCACTCGGACCGGGTTGCGATGTACGCGATGGCGATTGTCAACGAGATGAAATACGACGAGAATGACTTGCTCTACCAGGAGACCCGCAGCCGCATAAGGCTGGCGGCCCTGCTGCACGACATCGGTAAGATCGGCATACCCGACGATATCCTGCTCAAGCCGGACAAGCTGACCGAGGATGAGTACGAGTTCATCAAACAACACTCCATAATGGGGGCCGAGATCGTGACGGCCTGCGAGGGCCTCAAGGACCTCGTTCCGGGGGTGCTCTATCACCACGAGAACTATGATGGGACCGGCTACCCCTTCGGCACCACCGGAGAGAAGATCCCGCTCCTGGCGCGGGTGATTGCCCTGGCCGACTCCTTCGACGCCATAACCTCCGATCGCCCGTTCCACAAGGCGGCCTCCAAGGATGACGCCCTGGAGATCCTCAAGCGGCAGGCGTCACACCGCTATGATCCCACGCTACTGGAGGCTTTGGTTCGGGCCTACGAGAAGGGGATGCTGGAACACGTCAGGCTTCCCTTCAGGTCGCTGCACCACGCCGAGGCGTTGGACACCGAAATCGAGAGGATGTACGGCAGTTATCTGAGAAGCATCCCCTCGCTGCCTTCGGCGCTGACGACCCTCAACAGTCTGCTGGATGATCCGGACACGGCCCTGAGCGACGTGGCAAAGGTGCTTTCTTCCGACCAGGGCATCGCCAGCCGCGTGCTGAGGCTTGTTAACTCCGCTTACTATGGGCTGCCGCAGATGGTCGCCACCATCCCGCTGGCTGCCACCATGCTCGGAGCCAAGGCGATCAAGCATCACGTAGTCAGTATCGCTCTTGCCGATCTCATGAACTCCTTGGGGGGTGGGCACAAGGAATACGAGATCCTCTGGAGGCATGCCCTGAAGACTTCGGCCTGGGCCAAGGCGATCGCCAAGCTGCTGCACAGGGCGGATCCGGAGGAGGCCTTCACTGCCGGGCTGGTCCACGACATCGGCAAGGCGCTGTCGCTGCGGCTCAAGCCGCGCGACTACGGCAAGGTGATCCACGAGGCCCGGAGAACCTGCAAGCCCCTGATGGGAGTAGAAGAACAGGTGATCGGGTTTGACCATACGCGGATCGGCGGGTGGGCGGCCTCCAAGTGGATGCTGCCCGAGATCCTGGCGAATTGCATAAGGTGGCATCATGAGCCCGAAGCCGTAGCCACAGCCGGCACGGAGATCTGCGAGCTGGTCCGGATAGTTCACGTCGCGGACATAGTCGCGAGGAATTCCGAGGGGCAGGAACGCGCCACCGCCGCATGTCTGATGGAGCAAGCCAGCCCGCAGGTTCTGAAGGATCTCGGGGGCGAGCTGGCCGAGGGCCTCGAGCGCGTGAGAGCGAGCGTCGAGGAGCAGGAGCAGGCACTGGAGGAGACATTCATCGGGACACCGGTGGCAGTATAGATACAGGGACTCAAGTCGGACAAGGAAGGGTAAAGGACCCATGAAAACCATCCTGAGCTTCAACGTCAGACCCTCGATTCCGGACAAGCTGACGCCGCTGGCCGAACTCGCTTTCAACCTGCTGTGGTGCTGGGACCACGAGCAGATCGATCTCTTCAGGCGGCTGGACGAGGACCTGTGGGAGCGAACGTCCCACAACCCCATCATGATGCTCAGCAGGATCTCCCAGGACCGCTTCAGGGAGCTCTTGGAGGACGAGGCCTTCATGGAGCACCTGGCGCGCGCTACCACCAGATTCCGTGAGTACATTGCCAACGATCGTACCTGGTATAAGAAATTCTACAGCGGGAGTGCTCCGCTCTTTGCGTACTTCTCAGCGGAGTGGGGACTGACCGAATCTCTCAGGATCTACTCGGGCGGCCTGGGCATCCTGGCCGGCGATTTCCTCAAGTCGGCGAGCGACCTGGGACTGCCGCTGGTGGGCGTCGGGCTACTCTACCAGGAGGGTTACTTCCGGCAGTACCTCAATGCCGACGGGTGGCAGCAGGAACGTTACGATGTCAATGACTTCTTCGACATCCCGGTGAAAGCCAAGACCGACAGCCGGGGCAATCCGGTCACGGTCACGGTCAAGCTCAACGGCCGGGACGTCCTCATAAGGTGCTGGACTGTCGATGTCGGGCGCGTGCCTCTTCTGCTCTTGGACACCAATATTCCCGAGAACACGGCCGAAGACCGCAAGATCACCTCACAGCTCTACATCGCTGACATCGATATGCGGATACGCCAGGAGATCGTTCTTGGGATCGGCGGCATGCGCATGCTCAAGGCCTTGGGGCTCGAGCCGGTGGTCTACCATATGAACGAGGGGCACTCGGCGTTTCTTGCAATTGAGAGGGCTGGGCAATTGATGCGGGACAAGCACCTCTCGTTTGAAGAGGCGCGAGAGGTGGCCCGCAGCGGGAGCGTCTTCACGACTCACACACCCGTTCCGGCAGGCATCGACGAGTTCCCCGCCTGGGTGATCGAGGCCTATTTCAGGGACTACGCTCAGAATCTCGGCATTGGCATGGACGAGTTCCTGGGGATGGGTCGGCTGAACCCCAAGCAGGCGGGAGAGCCGTTCAACATGGCGAGGCTGGCCATAAATGAAGCGGCTTATGTCAACGGGGTAAGCCGGCTCCACATGGACGTGTCCCGGAAGATGTGGTGGAACATGTGGGGGGAGATACCCTTCGATGAGATACCGATCGGATACGTGACCAACGGCATCCACATCCCGTCCTGGGTTTCCCATGACATGGCCTCGCTGCTGGACCGCTATGTCGGGCGTGGCTGGGTCGACCGCCCGACCGACCAAACCGTCTGGGAGGGCGTCTGGAAGATACCCGATTCGGAGCTCTGGCGGACCCACGAAAGAAGGCGGGAGCGGCTCGTTGCCTTTGCCAGAAGATCGCTCGCCCGGCAGTTGAGAGACCAGGGAGCCGGCAGGGAAGCTCTCAAGAAGGCGGAGGAAGTGCTCGATCCGGGTGCGCTTACCATAGGATTTGCCAGGAGATTCGCGACCTACAAACGGGCCACGCTACTCCTGACCGATCCCGAGAGGCTCAAACGCATTCTGACCAATCCCGACTGTCCTGTTCAGATCATCTTTGCAGGCAAGGCCCATCCATCGGATAACCACGGCAAGGAGTTCATAAGAAAGATAGTCCACTTCGCCAAGCAGGAAGGCATGCGGGACCGGGTTGTCTTCATCGAAGACTACGACATGGTCGTGTCTCGTTATCTGGTCGAGGGCGTAGATGTCTGGCTCAACACTCCCC